>Ga0209474_10003461_pt1 | contig 13845 bp, 10 predicted proteins | sample GraSoiAngelo_145_FD_185902 | JGI IMG/M metagenome (GOLD analysis project Ga0209474, IMG submission 185902) | Grasslands soil microbial communities from the Angelo Coastal Reserve, California, USA - 14_1009_05_20cm (SPAdes) (version 2) | ecosystem: Environmental > Terrestrial > Soil > Grasslands...
CGCCGCGAACAAGCTGCTGGACGACAACGGCTGGGCGAAAGGCTCCGACGGTGTCCGTGCCAAGGGTGGCATCAAGCTGAGCGTGCTCTTCGCCACCACGGTGAATACACTCCGCCAGAAGGAGCAGGACATCCTCAAGGCGAACTGGGAGGCCATCGGCTTCAAGGTCGAGCTCCGGTCCATCTCCGCGGGCGTGTTCTTCTCGAACGCGGCCGACGGCGCGAACCGCTTCTACTACGACCTGTCCATGTTCACCAACGGCTCGACACCCGACATCACCGGCTACATGGCCGGCTGGACGACCAAGCAGATCGCCCAGAAGTCCAACAACTGGAACCAGAACAACTACCACCGCTACTCAAACCCGGCATACGACGCGATCGTCGAGCAGATGCGCACGACGACGGACCAGACCAAACTGAATCAGCTGGGAATCCAGGCCAACGACATCCTGATCAAGGACGTCGTGGTCATCCCGCTCGTGAACCGCTTCCAGGTAGCCTCCGGGAAGAGCAAGACCCTCCAGGGGACAAACCTCAACCCGTGGGACTCAGAGATGTGGAACATCGCAGACTGGTACAAGACGCCGTAAGCGACGACTAACGACGGTGCTACGGTAGTGCGGTGGACGACCTCCACCGCACTACCGACACCGCCCTCGATGGGGTGAGGAGCCGGTAGCGTGGGGCGATACATCATTCGGCGGCTACTGATCGCCATCCCGACGCTGCTCGTCATCAGCTTTGTTGTCTACGCGATCCTTGCGCTGGCCCCGGGCGATCCGCTCAGTCAGTTCGCGACCAACCCCAACGTGCCGCCGGAGGTCCGCGAGCGGATTCGCGAACAGCTCGGCTTGAATCAGCCCTGGCACATCCGGTATGTGAAGTGGCTCCTCGCGCTCGTCAAAGGCGACTTCGGCTACTCCTTCATGAGCCACCTTCCCGTGATCAACCTGCTCATCGAGCGCCTGCCGAATACGCTCGCCGTGGTTGGCGTCGCGTACGTCCTCGGCGTCGCGCTGGCCGTCCCGATTGGGATGATCTCCGCGGTCAAGCGCTATTCGATTTTCGACCATCTCGCGACGACGTTCGCCTTCATTGGCTTCTCGGTTCCGACGTTCTTCACCGGTCTTCTCCTCATCATCCTGTTCAGCATCAACCTGCACTGGTTCCCGTTCATCTACGACTCGACGCTCAAGGTCAGGGACTTCGCGTCGCTCATCGATCAGATGAAGCAATCGATCATGCCGATCATCGTCCTGGCCCTCTTCGACACGGCGACATTGGCTCGGTACATCCGTGCCGAGATGCTTGAACACCTGCCGCTCGATTACGTGCGCACCGCGCGCGGCAAGGGAATCGCGGAGCGGCTGGTCGTCGTGCGTCACGTCCTCCGCAACAGCCTCATCCCGGTGGTGACCCTCGTGGCCCTGGGCGTTCCGGCGGTGTTCGCCGGCGCGATCGTGACCGAGCAGATCTTCCGCGTTCCTGGGATCGGCGAGCTGCTGATCCGCTCCATCAACGACAGCGACACGCCCGTGGTCGCCGCGATCGTGTTCCTCTTCGCCGTCCTCGTCGTCCTCTTCAACCTGATAGCCGACGTCCTTTACGCGGTCCTCGACCCCCGGATCAGGTACGCGTGATGGCGACGACCGCCGACGTCCGCAAGATGCGCACAACCGCGACGGCGGACATGCTCCGCCCGCCGCGGTCGCTCTGGAAGGATGCGTGGTACCAGTTCCGCCGCCACACCCTCGCGATGGCCGGGATGGTCACGCTCATCATCCTGATCCTCGGCACGATGATCGGTCCGCTCATCTACACGACTCCGATCAACGGCATCGACTTCGGGCGCGCCATCCAGGGTCCGTCGGTCGCGCATCCCTTCGGAACGGACGACCTCGGTCGCGACATGCTGGCGCGAGTACTGTGGGGCGGCCGCGTGTCGATCGCCGTTGGCATCACCGCCGTGCTCCTCGCGATCACGCTGGGCACAGGGGTCGGCGCGCTCGCGGGTTACTTCAAGGGACTCGACAACCCGCTCATGCGGGTGACCGACCTTTTCCTGTCGCTCCCGATCCTGCCGCTTCTCCTCATCATCATTTTCCTGTTCCGCGACACGCTGAGAAAAATCTTCGGACCGGAGATCGGCATCTTCCTCATGATCGTGACGGTCATCGGGATCCTCACCTGGATGCCGGTGGCGCGGCTTGTGCGTGCGAACTTCCTCTCGCTGAAGAACAAGGAATTCGTCGAGGCGGCGCGCGCGGTCGGCGCGACCGACACGCGCATCATCACGAAGCACATCCTCCCGAACGTGCTCAGTTCGGTCCTCGTCGCGGCCACGCTGGGTGTCGGCGGCGCGATCATCCTCGAATCGACGCTCTCGTTCCTCGGCCTGGGATTCCCGTCCGACGTTCCGACCTGGGGGCGGCTGCTCTTCGACGCGCAGAACTATCTGGACCTCGCGCCACACCTGGCGCTCTTCCCGGGTCTCGCGATCTTCCTCACCGTGCTCTCGGTCAACTACATCGGTGACGGTCTGCGAGACGCGCTCGATCCACGCAAAGGCGGCTAGTCGGGGCGCGGACGGGCCGCTCGGCAAGCGCCTCCCGCGCGGCTTCTACGCACGGCCGACCCTTCACGTGGCGCGCGATCTCCTTGGAAAGGTCCTTACGCTGGAAACGTCCGGGTCGACGAAGGCAGCTCGGATCATCGAGGTTGAGGCGTACCTCGGCGCGCGGGACCCGGCGTCGCACGCGTATCGCGGCCTGACGCCCCGGACTGCGCCAATGTTCGGCCCGCCCGGAAGGAGCTACGTGTATTTCGTCTACGGCATGTACCACTGCCTCAACGTTGTGACCGAGCGTGACGGCGTCGCCGGTGCGGTCCTCCTCCGAGGCGCTGAGCCCATCGAGGGTTTCGATCAGCCTGCGCCACGTCTGCTCGCCGGACCTGGAAAGCTCGCACGAAGTTTCGGCCTGACGACGGCGCACACCAATCTGGACTTGTTGCATTCGCCGCTCGCGATCCGCGACGCGCCCGCGATTCCGTCGTCGCGCGTCGTCCGGTCGGTCCGCGTTGGGTTGAACGACCACGCGACGACGCAGAAGCCGTGGCGGCTCTACGTCCGCGGTTCCGCCGGAGTGTCGCGCCCATGAACGAAGGCGCGCTCGCCCGGCTCGAGCTCCCGGCGATCCGACGTCTCCTCGCCGAACGCACCGCGTTCGCGCCGGGGCGAGAGCTCGCCGAAGCGCTTTTTCCCGCGACGGACCTTCGGGAGGCGGAGCGCCTGCAGGACGAGACGGCCGCCGCGCGGAACCTTCTCCGCGCGAGTCCCTCCAGCGGGCTGCGGGGCGCCCGAGACATCCGCGACGCCGTGCGACGCGCGAGGCTCGGCGGCGCGCTCGATCCGGCGCAGCTTGTCGCGGTGGCGGACACGATCCGCGCGGCCGAGCGCCTGTTCGCCGATGTGCACGCGTATCCCCCTCTTGCCGCCCGCGCGCGCTTCACGCGACCGCCGGCCGACGTCGCAGTCGAGATCGAAAACGCGATCGGGACGACCGGCGAGGTCCTTGACCGGGCGAGCGGCCGGCTCGGCTCTCTTCGCGCCAACCTTCGCGCCGCGCAGGCACGCCTGCAGCAACGGCTCGACGGCCTCGTCCACTCTCCGGACCTGCTGCGGCTTCTGCAGGATCCGATCGTGACCCAGCGAGGCGGGCGCTACGTCGTGCCGGTGAAGGCCGAGTACCGCGCCGCGGTCAAAGGGATCGTGCACGACCAGTCTGCGAGCGGGCAGACTGTCTTCATCGAGCCGCTGGAAATACTTGAAGCGAACAACGCACTGCGCGAGGCTGAGCTTGCCGAGCGACTCGAGGTCGAGCGCATCCTGGACGAGCTGTCGCGCCGCGTCGAGAAATCGAGCGAAGACCTCGACGCGATGACGGCGGCGCTCGCCGCTCTCGATCTGATCCTCGCGAAGGCACTTTATGCGGACTCACTGCAGGCGATACGGCCCGAGCTGAACGCCGAGGGCGTCCTCGATCTCATCGACGCGCGTCATCCCCTCCTCGTCGAGCAGGGGAAGGTCGTCGGCATCGACGTCCAACTCGGTGGCGACTTCCGCGTCCTCGTCGTGACCGGTCCGAACACAGGCGGCAAGACGGTCACCCTGAAGACGATCGGCCTGCTCACCGCGATGGCGGCGTGCGGTCTCGCGATTCCCGCGGACCGCGGTCGCCTTCCGGTGGTCCGGCGGATCTTCGCCGACATCGGCGACGAGCAGTCCATCGCGCAATCGCTCTCGACGTTCTCGTCGCATCTTCGCAACGTGGTCGCGACGCTCGCCGAGGCAGAGCGCGGAGATCTCGCTCTGCTCGATGAAGTCGGCGCAGGCACCGATCCGGATGAAGGTGCGGCGCTCGCGATGGCTGTGCTCGAGACCTTGCTCGAGCGAGGCGTGCTCGCGGCCGCGACGACCCACTACCCGGAGCTCAAGGCCTTCGCGCTCAACACACCCGGCGTGCGGAACGCAAGCATGGAGTTCGACGCGAACACGCTGCGGCCGACCTTCCGCTTGAGGCTCGGGTTGCCCGGCGCGTCCAACGCGTTCGCGATCGCCGAGCGCCTCGGACTCGACAAGAAAGTGCTGGGCCGCGCCGACACGCATCTCGGTGAGCTTCACCGCTCGCTCGAGCGCACATTGCTCGAGGCGGAGCGGCAGCGGACCGAGCTCACCGCCGCGCTGGAGGAGGCACGCGTCTCGGCGGCCGACGCCGCGCAGGCCACATCGGGAGCTCAGCACGAGGCCGATCGAGTCCGCGACGAGGCCCAGCGCGCGCTCCGGCGGGCACGCGCGGAGGCCGACGAGCTGCTGCTGCAGGCACGGCGCGCCCTGCGGCAGGCGGAGGAAGCGCGCGACCGCGCCGCGAAACGAAACCTCGTGGATGAAGCGCGCGCCGCGCTCGCCGAGGCCGAGTCGGTACGGGCGGCCGCGTCGTCGCCGACCCCGGCCCCGGTCACGATCCCGATCGCGATCGGTGCCCCGGTGCTCGTGGATGGCTTCGCCGAACCGGGGACGCTTCTCGCGATCGACGACCGCGGGACAGCCGACGTGGCCGCGGGCGCAGTCCGCTTACGAGTGCCGGCGTCGCAGCTGCGGCCGGCGCCCGACTCGGGCGTGAAACCGCTACGGTCAGACCGCCCGGTGGTGAGCGGTTCTGCGTCGAGAGTTCCGCTTCAGCTCGACATCCGCGGGGCGCGAGCCGAGGAGGCGCTCGCCGTCCTTGACCGGTATCTGAACGACGCGGCCGTTGCGGGGGTCGGACGCCTCCGCGTCATCCACGGAAAGGGCACGGGGGCCCTCCGGACCGCCATCCGCGCGGCTCTCTCGGGCCACCCCCTCGTCCGCTCGCACGAGCCCGCCGGGCCCTCCGAAGGCGGGGACGGCGCGACCATCGTTACGCTCTAGCCTCCCCGGCGCTGAACCTCGGCCTGGCCGAACCGGTGTCCGAGCCAAGTGGGCCGATACATCGCGCGGCGCCTTCTGATCGCGATCCCGACGCTCCTCCGAGCAGCTGAAGCAATCGATCATGCCAATCGCGGTGCTGACGCTCTTCAACATCGCGGCTCTGGCGCGGTTCATCCGTGCCGAGATGCTGGAGCATCTGCCGCTCGAGTACGTGCGGACCGCACGGAGCAAGGGAGTAGCGGAACGCTTCGTCATCGTGCGGCACGTCTTGCGAAACAGCCTCATCCCGGTCGTCACGCTCGTGGCCCTCGGCATTCCCGCGGTCTTTGCCGGCGCGATCGTCACAGAGCAGATCTTGCGGGGCCGGGCATCGGCGAGCTGCTAGTCCGTTTCGATCGGGACCAGTGACACGCCGGTCGTCGCCGCGATCGTGTTCCTCTTCGCGATTCTGGTCGTGGTCTTCAATCTGATCGCGGACATGCTCTACGCGGTCCTCGACCCGCGCATCCGTTACGCATAAGACGCGACCGCACGTCGGATTGCGGAACCAGAATCGGCGACGGGTTGTAGGACAGGCGTGACGCGGGCGTTCCTTGCTGCGATCGCGATGCTCCTAGCGCAGGCCTGCACCGCGCCGACGTCGCTTCCCGCGACCTCGAGTCCGATACGGCAGGCGGAAATCCCGGTAGGCACCGCGGCACCGGCGCTATTCGTACCGACCGCGGCGGCGAAGCCGACGGACGGCGGATGTGGCAACACCACCGTCCTCACTGGAGGGATCCCCGAGACGCTGAAGCGATCGACCGGGGACAACGCCCCGAGCGGTGTGCCGTATGCGGTCGCTCGTCCGGCCACAGCGGCGGGATTCATCTTCGGATATCCGCTCCATATGCCGAGCGCCGGCATCGGTTACTCGAACAAGATCCTCTGGGTGGTCGGCGTTCAGCGGACCGGCGATCTGGCGATCGACGGCGTTCCGCTCGGCAAGACCGGTCCGGTGGTGCACTACTCGTTTCCCGCGAACTCGAGCCCCGGCGAGATCTATCCGAGTGGAGTGGACGTTCCCGAGGCGGGGTGTTGGGCGTTCACGCTGCGCTTCGCGGGGCAGACAGCTCAGATCGAACTCGCGTACCGCTGATCCCGCTGATCGGCAAAGTCGCTAGACGACTCGGCGCATCTCGAGGCCGGCCTTCATGAGATCGCGGCGAAGTACCTCGGGATCGCGCTCGATGAGCCCGAGGTCCGCGAGGGCCACAGCCAGATTCGGATGGGCGTCGATCTCGCTGGGCCGGGCCCACCGCAACTCGCCGCCCTTCTCTGCTCGCGGCGTGCCGGTGACAGCGCCGTCGCGGAAGAGATGCACGAGGAAGTGAAAGCGACCCGCCGGAACGCTCCGAACGTCGTACTGAGCGACGCGCGTGAGGTCGTCGACGCGGTAGCCGGTCTCCTCGAACAGCTCGCGCCGCGCGGCATCCTCGAGACGCTCGTCCGGCTCCACGCTTCCGCCGGGTAAGAGCCATGCGCCCGCGAAGGGACCGGCGAGCTGCTTCACGATCAGAATCCGTCCTTCTGCATCGACGCAGCCGACGATCGCGGTCTTCCCGGGCGCCCCGCCCACGGTCGCTAGGTCTTCTTGGGCGTGGGCGTGGGAGTGGGAGTGGGGAAGGGCGGCAGCGTCGGTGTCCCTCCCGGCGTCCGCGTTGATACCGGGGTGCGCGTCGGTACGGGCGTCAGGGAAGGCGACGGTGTCGCGCAGGGGTCCGGGCTGACGAGATTCCAGGTGTAGCGGCTGTAGGCATGTTTGCCGGCGATCGCGTCACGTATCCACTGGTCGGTGTACCGCTGGAACGGCGCCGGGGCATGCGTGTCGTTGATCTTCATCGCGATCTTCACCGTCCCGTCCGGCTGCGGGCAACCGGCGACGAACCAGTCGTCGGCCTTTGACGGCTCGGTGCCCTTCATGAACCACTCGGTCGAGGAGAAGGGCGAGAGGGCCGATGGAACGAGCCCAGAGCCGTAGCCACCGTACGCACCGGGCGCCGAGACCACCGTCCCGCTCACGACGTTGGCGGGCCGAGGCCAGTCGGTCGCGGGCGTATCCGCGAGCGCTTCCTTCATGTAGTCGCGCCAAAGCTGGCCCGGCCCGGTAGCGCTCGCGAAGTCGACGGTGCTCATCTTCTCGCCGTTCGAGTTCCCCATCCAGACGCCGGTCACGAGGGTCGGGACGTAGCCGACGGAGTACACGTCCTTCAGGTTGTCCGTCGTGCCGGTCTTGAGCGCGGCGGGGCGGCCGATGTTCGTCCACGAGCCGAAGATGAAGTCCTTCGACGGCTGTGTGGTGTCTTTGAGGATGTCGGTCATGATCCACGCGATCCCCGGATCGAGCGCGCGTTTCTGCTCGTAGTCCTTGTGCTCCCACACCAGATTTCCGCGGGAGTCCTCGACCTTCAGGATGTACGTCGGCGTTACGCGCAGCCCCATATTCGCGAGGACGCCATACGCGCTCGCCATATCCACGAGATGGACCTCTTTCGCGCCGAGCGTGAGGGAGAGACCGATGGTTGCCGGGTCGATGTCGGTGGTGATCCCCAGGTCGTGGGCCGTCTGGATGGTGTCTTCGATGCCTGAGTACTCTGCGAGGAATTTCACCGCCGGCACGTTCCGCGACTCACGGATGGCCTGCCGCATTGTCACCGGGCCGTGGTACTGGAGGTCCGCGTTCTCCGGGCAGTAGCCGCAGGCCGAGGGGCTCATGCGGGTTGGATCGGCCTTACCGCCGAAGTCGGTGCGCGCGTCGACGACGACCGTCGCCGCGGTCGCTCCCTTCTTCAGTGCGGTGACATAGTTGAACATCTTGAAGGACGACCCCGGCTGCCGGAGGCCGATGCCGGCGACGTCGAACTGGCCCTGGACGCGCGGATCGTCGCGGTTGTTGTAGTCGACCGAGCCGACGTACGTGAGGACCTCGCCGGTCCGCGGATCGATCGAGACGAGCGCGGCATTCCAGACGTTGCGGTTGTGCAGCAGGTCGACCCACTCGCGGACTTGCCGTTCGCCGATCTCTTGGGTCTTCATGTCGAGCGTTGTCGTGACCCGGTAGCCGCCGCGTGAGACCGCGGCCTCGTCGCCGCCGAGGATCTGCGCGAGCTGGTTGCGCACCTGGAAGACGAAGTGCGGGGCTTTGATCGTCGCGACCGGCGGGCCGGCGACCTTGATCTCCTCCGCGCTAGCGGCATCGGATTCGGCCTGCGTGATCGCACCGTTGTCCACCATCTGTCCGAGCACGTAGGCGCGCCGTTCGGCCGCGCGGTCGACGTTATCCGCCTGCGTCGGGTCGAGGACCGATGGCGCCTGCGGCAGACCGGCAAGCAACGCGGCCTCCGCGAGCGTGAGCTTCGAGAGATCCGACTTTCCGAAGTAGGTCTGCGCCGCCGCCTTCACGCCGTAGGCCTGATTGCCGTAGTAGATCTGGTTGAAGTAGAGCTCGAGGATCTGCTGCTTGGAGTAGGTGTTCGTCACCTCGACCGCGAGGATCGCCTCGCGAATCTTCCGCTTGATCGAGACTTCGTTGCCGACGATCCGTTGCTTCACGAGCTGTTGGGTGATCGTCGACGCGCCGCCCTGCCCCGTGCTGCGGCCGGTCACGTCGGAGATCACGGCGCGGATGGTCCCAACGATGTCGACGCCGGGGTTCGTCCAGAAGGTCTTGTCCTCCGCGGAAACGGTCGCGTCGATGAGCACCTGTGGAATGTCTTGGTAGCTCACCACCTCGCGGTTCTCTTCCGAGAACTGATAGAGGAGCTCCGTGCCGGTTCGGTCGTAAACCTTGGTGGACTGTGCGAGCGGATCTTTTGCGAGGTCTTGAGGGGACGGAAGATCGCCCGCGAAGAACGCAAGAGCGGCACCGGCGCCCAGCACCATGAGGGCGCCGGTCGCGATGATGATGGCGAACAGTCCCGATGGCAGGGCGAGACGCCATCCGCTGAACGCTCCGCCGCCCCGGCGCCGTTTCGAGCGATACGTCCCTCGCCGGAGCGCGTGGTCATGCGTGGTCTTCGAATGGGCGATGCGCTCATGGTAGCGGCCACCAAACGTATCCTGTGAGCGTGCCGACACGTCCATCACAACACGAGCTCGATGAATTCCTCACGCGTGGCGTGAGCGAAGTGAGTGTGCTCGGCAATCTCCGCTCGGCGCTCGCCTCAGGTGAGCGTCAGTTGCGTATCAAGCAGGGATTCGACCCGACGCACGCGAATCTCCACCTCGGCCACGCCATCTCGCTACGCAAGTTAAGAAAGTTGTCGCAATGGGGCCACGAGATCGTCCTCATCGTCGGCGATTGGACGACGCAGATCGGCGATCCGACGGACAAGGAAGTCAGCAGGCCGATGAAGTCCCGCGACGAGGTGATGGCGAACGCCAAAACCTACCTCGACCAGTTCCACCTGATCGTGCCTCGCGAGAACGCACGGGTTGTTCTCCAGGACGAGTGGTATGGGACGTTCGGCCTCCGTGACGTCATCGAGCTGAGCTCGCGCTTCACCGCGCAGCAGATGCTGGCGCGGGAGGAGTTCCGCAAACGAATCGAGAAGAAGACTCCCATCCCCATCAAGGACCTTCTCTACCCGCTCCTGCAGGCCTACGACTCGGTGGCGATCAAGGCCGACGTCGAATTCGGGGGAACCGACCAGCTCTTCAACATTCTCGCGGGCCGGGAGCTGCAGGAGATGCTCGGCCAGCCGCCGCAGTCCGTCTTCATCGTCCCGATGCTGGAAGGACTCGACGGCGACCAGATGCACAAGTCGAAACCGGCGACGGCGATCTGGCTCGTGGACACGCCGAGCGAGATCTACGGAAAAGTCATGTCTATCGACGACAAGCTCATGCCTCACTACTACGAGTGGGCGACCGAGCTGCCGATGGAAGAGGTGCGGTCCACGCTCGACTCGGTCGCCCGCAAAGAGCTGCACCCGCGCGAGGCGAAACGGAAGCTCGCCCGCACCATCACGACCGAGCTTCACTCGGCGGCCGCCGCGGACGAGGCGGAGCGCGAATTCGACCGCGTGCACAAGGAGGGTGCGGCACCCGATGCGGTCCCGACCGTTGACGTGCCGGTGAACGGTCAGAAGGACGTGCATATCGTGGACCTGGTCGTATCCGCCTTCGCGAAGAGCAAGACTCAGGCGCGACAGCTCGTCGCCCAGAAGGGCGTGCGTGTGGACGGCACGATCGCGAGCGAGGACACGAAGGTGCCGGTCAAGGGTGAACCGTTGGTCCAGATCGGCAGGCGTCAGGCCGTTCGCGTCCGTTTCCGGTGATGACGTCCCGTCCCGTCGTCGCGATCGTCCCGTTCGGAGCGAAGGGCCGCGACGCCAAAGCCGGCGGGATCGGGCGTCAGGTCGCGCGGCGCCTCGTCGAGCGGTTCGCCGACGACCCAAACGTCGAGCTGCGTCCGGTCTTCCTCGTCGCCATGCCCGAGGCGAAGAGCGACGCCGGCTATCTGGTGTTCGGCTCGACGCCCGATCCCGACCTCGCCGCACGTTACGGCGAGTCGCTCGGCACGACGCACGCCCTCACCGGACTTTATCGCGAGGACGCGACCGGCCGCGCGTTCGCGGTGAGCCTCGTGGAGGTCAAATCCCGCACGGTCGCGGCGGAGCGCAAGATCGTCGTCGCGCCGGATGAGCTGCATCGCGCCGAGCCCACGCTTGCCGCCTGGCTAGCCGAGGCCCTCGGGGTGCCCGCCCCCGGACTCGCTCCCGAGACGGCGAACGAGCCCTCGTACCAGGCATTTCTCGCGGGCCTCGAGGATGAAACGAACGCCACGCTCCTGCGGGCGGGCGACCCGAGCGCGGCCGATCAGGCTCGCGCGCGCGCGTTCGACGAGTACGCCGACGCGATCAAGCTCGATCCCGAGTCGGTGCGCGCGGAGGATCGCCTCCTCGTGCTGGCCGCCGAATCGGTCGAGCGCGGCGACGAAGATCGAGCCGCCCGTTCGCTGGAGGACGTGGTCGAGGCGAAGCCGCGCTCCTGGCGCGCGCACTACATGCGCGCCGAGCTGCTGCGGCAGCTTGGCGAGACGAACATGGCGATCGTCGCGCTGGAGCACGCGCATGCGCTGCGCCCGCTGCGCGACGTCGATCTCATCCTCCTTGCTGAGCTGTACTTGGCCGAAGGAGCACAGGGCCAGGCCGCATCCCACCTGCGGCGCATCGCCGCCGGCAGCGAGGAATTCGGCCGAGCGCAGGAGCTCCTCGGCGTCCTTGCGTTCGGGAAGGGCGATCGGTCTGTTGCCCGCGCGTACTTCGAACAAGCGGCGGCGGCCGGTCGGGTGAGCGCACGTGCGCATCTCGCGCGGGTCCTCATCGCAATGGGACTCCGGGACGACGCCTCACGCGAGCTGGGCGAGGTCCTATCGGCAGTGGGCGCAGACCCTGACGCGCTCGCGCAAGCGCGCCGTCTCCGGCTGGGCCTCGATCGCCCCGATCTCGAGGCCGACCTCGAGCGCGCCGGACGAGCGGCGCTGTCCGGAGAGGCCGCCCGCCTCGACGAGGTGCGCGCGGCGTTCGAGCGCGTGCTCGTGTTCGACCCGCAGATCTGGGAGGCACACTTCGGCTTGGGCCTCGCCGCGCGGCGGACCGAGGACTTTATCGCCGCCGCCGCCTCGTTCAGGCGCGCGTTGGAGCTTGCGCCCGAGCAGCCCGACGTCATGCACGAGCTCGGCGTCGCCCTCCTCGCGTCGGGCTCGAAGGCCGACGCGCTCGGCTTGCTCGACCGGGCCGCGGCGCTTCGTCCAGGTCAGGCCGCCTACATCGCCGATGCCGGCTTCGCGCATCTTCGCGCCGGCGACCTCGACGCGGCACGCGAGCGGCTTCGCATCGCGAGCACGATCGACGCGGAGGATCCCCTGACGCGCGCGTACCTGGCGGAGCTCGAGCGCATCGAGGCCGCGTCCGGCAAGGCGAATTGAGTCCGGCCAAGCGCATCGTGGTGCTCGGCGGCGGCTTTGCGGGTCTGCACCTCGTCCGCCGGCTCGAGGGGCATCTGCGTCATGAGGAGGCGTCGGTCACTCTCGTCGACCGCCAGAACTACCACCTCTTCACGCCACTGCTCTATCAGGTGTGCACCGGCGAGCTTCCGCCGCACGCCGTCGCCTATCCACTGCGCGACGCGACCGCGCCCGCGGGCTTCAAATTCATACAGAGCGAGGTGACGGCGATCGATCTCGAGCATCGTCGAGTCGGCACTGCCGACAGCGAGCTTGCGTTCGACCATCTCGTAATCGTGCTCGGCTCGGTGACGAACGATTACGGCATTCCCGGCGTGCACGAGAACGCGCTTCCGGTGAAATGGCTGTCGGATGCGGAGGCTTTGAAGCGCCACGTCCTCGACATCTTCGAGTCGGCGGCGACCGAGACTGACATCGCGCGCCGGCGCGAGCAGCTCACGTTCATCATCGTCGGCGCCGGGCCCGTAGGGGTCGAGCTCGCGAGCTCGCTGCGGGACCTCATGGACCACACGCTTCGGCGCATCTACCCGTCGATCGACTTTTACGCGGATGTCACGATCCATCTCCTCGATGGCGCCGATCGCGTCATCCCCGGCATGGACCCGCGCCTCTCACGGATCGCGATGAAGCGCCTCGAGCAGCAGCGCGTCCGCGTTCTCCTCAACACGCTCGTTTCTGAGATCCGGCCCGGCGCCGTCCACACGAAGGATGGCGCGCAGCTCCGCGGTCGCACCATCGTCTGGTCGGGCGGCGTGAAAGTGAATCCACTCGTCGCCTCCCTCGACGTGCCGAAATCGAAGGACGGCCGCATCGTCGTCGACGACCACTTTCGCGTGAACGGGCGCGACGACGTGCTCGCGCTCGGCGATGCCGCCTACTTCGAGAGCCAGGGCAAGGGCCTGCCGCAGCTCGCGCAGGTCGCGGTGCTCGAAGCGCCCGCTGCGGCGCGCAACCTCGCCGCGCTCGTGCGCGGACAGCCGACGGCACCGTTCGTCTATCACCGAAAGGGCGACCTGATCGCCCTCGGCCGGACACAGGCAGGCGCCGAGTTCGCGAAGCTCGGGGGCTTCGTCCTCGGGGGATTTCCGGCGTGGACGGTGTGGCGCGTCAATTACCTCATGCAGCTGCTCGGTGTGCGGAATCGTGCGAGCCTCCTAATCGAGTGGATCCTCTCGTTCTTTGCGGGACGGCTGGTCGCTAATACGCCGTGAACGACGACCGCGCCGCCATCCTGTCGGAGGTCGGGGCCGCGGTGGCGACCGCACTTGCGACCGCGCGAGTGATGACCCCGGCGGACTGCCGCCGGATCAGCTCGGCGGAGAATTGGCCCGCGGTCATTGTCGCGTACCACATCGGCTTGGGCCTTC
>Ga0209474_10003464_pt1 | contig 13839 bp, 19 predicted proteins | sample GraSoiAngelo_145_FD_185902 | JGI IMG/M metagenome (GOLD analysis project Ga0209474, IMG submission 185902) | Grasslands soil microbial communities from the Angelo Coastal Reserve, California, USA - 14_1009_05_20cm (SPAdes) (version 2) | ecosystem: Environmental > Terrestrial > Soil > Grasslands...
CGAGGCAAACTATGTCTTCGCCGGGCCGGGCAGCCCAAGCTACGCTCTGCGCCACTGGCGTAATACCGGCGTTCGCGACCGGCTGGCCGAGAAGGTCGATCACGGTGGGTGCGTCGCCTTCGCAAGCGCGGCAGGGATCGGCCTCGGTGCCTACGCACTGCCGGTCTACGAGATCTATAAGGTCGGCCAGGACCCGTCGTGGATCGCGGGCCTGGACCTGCTCGGGCAGATCGGCGTTCGATGCGCCGTCATCCCCCACTACAACAACCAGGAGGGTGGCACGCACGATACCCGCTTCTGCTACATGGGCGAGGAACGGCTACGCCGGCTCGAAGCGCTGCTGCCCGACGATGTCCTGATTCTCGGCATCGACGAGTACACGGCGTGCATCATCGACGTCGAGGCGCAATCCGTGAGCGTCCGCGGACGCGGAGGGATCACGGCCCGCCGGCGCGGCTCGGAACGCGTGTGGACCCGGACAACGTTTCCCCTCGCTGAGCTGCGGGATCCGTCCAATGCGACGTCTGCCACGACACCGGGCCAGCCCGAGCCGGCCGTCGCCGCGCGGGACGACTTCGATCGATTCAACATCGACGGACTGGTGGCGGCGATCCTGGAGATGGAGAGCGTGTTGCAGGAGCGGATCGCGGACATCGGCGGCAGCGGTGAGCGGGATCGGGTGCGTGCCGAAATGCGTCGCCTGGTGGTCCGTCTCGGAGATCTCGCGCGCGACGGCGGACGCGAGGAGGTGCGCGAGTACGTCGCACCACTGGTCGACGTCCTCCTCTCGATGCGGGGCGAGGCGAGGCGTGAGCAGCGCTTCCGCGAAGCCGATCGTCTGCGTGCCATTCTTGCGGACTGCGGTGTCGAGGTACAGGACACCCCGGCCGGGACAGAATGGTCCCTAGTCAACGCCTGAATGGCAGCATCAGACTCGCTTCACCCCGAGCGGGAGCGCATCGCCGACGAGCGCGAGCGCATCGCCAACGAGCGCGATCGCGTTGCCGATGAGCGTGACAGCGTCGCGGATCAGAGGGAGGCAGCAAGCGACACGCGCGACCTCGATCTCGATGAGAAGGAACGGCGATTGGCGAACCTCGCGTCGGTGCTCGACGAGCGTGGGCGAGCCCTGCGTGAAGCAGTCCCCGACATGGTCAGGCGTCAGCAAGAGGCGATCGATCGCAGCCGGGACGTCCTCAAGCGCGCTGAGCAGCGGTTAGTGCGGGCGGAGGCATCGCTGCAGCGATCGCGCGGAGCCATGCAGCGGGATGACGCCGAGATTCAGCGGGAAGTGGCGTCGTCGGACGAGGATAAGTCAGCGGAGCGCAGCGGGACCTGAGACGGGCCGCTTACTGCGGCTTCTGGCTGCGACTGTAGGGCGAACGCTGCTCACTCGTGGTGAGCCGCGCAAGCGCCGACTCTTCGCCGAGATACTTGCTCAGGCGCTCGACGTGCTCGACGGGCACGAAGACTCGGTGGCCGTCGGCATAGTCCAGTTGAAAATACTGGGCACTCGTGCCGTCGGTGGCCTCGAGCAACCGAGTTCCCACGTAACGGCTGAGGCCGTGCGTGGTGTGGAGTACAAGCTCACCGGGATTGAAGGGGGAAGCGAATTTCGCTGGCAACTTCATCAATTGTACCCGTCCTCGATCCAACCCAAACACGTGACTCAGGGGACGTCGGTGGCGGCGGGCGGTGCCGCGGTCCGGGTTGCGCCGGCGCTGGCCACGATCACGAGTCCGATGGCAACGACATCACGCAGCGAAAGCTGCTGGCCGAGGAAGAGAAAGCCGGCCGCCGCGCCCACCGCCGGCTCCAAGCTCATCAGGATGCCGAAGAGTTGTCTCGACAGACGGCGCAGCGCGGCGAACTCGAGCGAGAACGGGATGGCGGATGAAAGGATGGCGACAACCAGCCCAATGCCGAGGTTGCGCACGTTGAGAAGCGCGCCTCCGGCGCCCGCGATGCCGAAGGGCACCAGCGCCAACGCGCCGACAGCGAGCGCGAACGCCAGGCCGTCTCCACCGGGAACCAGCCGCCCCACCCGTTGGCTGATGACGATATAGGAGGCCCAGCCCGCGGCTGCCCCCAGCGCGAAGAGCAGGCCGAGCGTCGTTACCGCGCCGCCGCTGAACGAAAGCAGCGCCACGCCGGCGGCGGCCATCGCCGCCCAGGCGAGGTCGAGTGGCCGGCGCGAACCAGCGATCGCGACGCCCAGGGGCCCGACGAACTCGACCGTGACCGCCACCCCGAGCGGGATGCGCGCGATCGCCTCGTAGAAGCACAGGTTCATCCCCGCGACGATCAGGCCGAAAAGCACGATCGCCCGCCACTGCCGGGCGTCGAATCGAGGCCATCGCGGGCGCGCGATCGCCAGCAGGATGCCGGCCCCGAACGCGACCCGCACGAACACCGTGCCGGCCGGACCAAGAAAGGCGAACAGGTGCCGGGCGACGGTCGCCCCCACCTGGACCGACGCGATCGCGCCGAGGGCGTAGGCGATGCCCCGAGACGGCCTCACCTCACGGGCTGTTGCGCCGGCACAATAGGTATTCCTGCCGATGCAGCGACGACGAGCGACTGCGACGCTGTGTGAGGAACGGAAGAATAGGCCCTCGTACCGGGTGCAAGGCAGGGGGTGGCATTTTTTGGCCATGGGGCATGACGGCGGGGCGTCGCCGCCGGGTGTCGACCTGGCGGAAGGCGGGGCGTCTGGACCGGCCGGCCTCGAGCACTTGACGCCGCGACAGATCGAGGTGTTGCGGCTGGTGGCGAGGGGAATGACCAACAACGAGATCGCCGAGGCGCTCTTTCTCAGCCGCCGAACGGTCCACGCGCATTTGCGCTCGATTTTTCATAAGCTCGGCGTCGGGCACCGAAGCGCCGCGACTCGCTACGCCATCCAGCACGGATTGCTCTGATCAGCTCAGGAAGTAGCCGAGTTCGTAGGCGAAGGTGTCGTGGTGGAGCTTGAGGCACTCGATGATGGTCTGGCCGTCGAACTCGCGAACGTCATAGGCACAGAGGATCACCATCGGAAACCGTTTGGCCAGTGCACCGCATTGGTGCTCGAAGCTCAAAAAGGCCGGAACCGATTGGACCGCCGCCAATCCCGCGACCGGCTCACCTAGAAAGCGAAATGGTCCGGGCCGCTGCCGGGTGATATCGATGAAAATACCTTCGAGGAGCGAAATGAATTGTTCGGGCGACACGGGCGGAACAGTCAACATGCGCAGCTGACCGCTGCGCTCCGCCGCCGCGACGTCGACGCTCTCGCGTCGAAGGGCCTGGAGGTAATGCTCTCGGGCTTCGGGCAGCGCGAATAGGACGCTGGCCTGACCGGACTGGATGCCGTCACGCAGAAACGGAAGACCCAGGCGAAGGCGGCCGGCGTCGCTGCTGTAGAAACTCCCCAGATGACTCCCGAGGCCGATGAACATATTTTCCAGCGAGATCGCGCGCGGCAGGCCCGTCGTCGTCCGCGAGGGGCCACCTTGCTCAGGTCCCATGAAGCGCAGCAGGTCCTCCTCCTTGAAGCGGCGTGCTCGCCGCCGCCCCACGCGGCTGGCCGGCAAGAGTCCAGAATCGGCCCACCGGCGTAACGACGCCTCGCTCGCCCGGAGGAACCGGGCCGCCTCGCGCGTGGTGAGCAATTTATCGCTCAATGCGCTCTATATGACTGTTATGATGAGCAATAACAGTCGGAATGGTACATACAATCTCACATTATCCAGCGGTCCGCAATAGTGGCTAGGCGGTCCAGGACAGATGGCCTGACCAACCGCGAGGTCGAGATCCTGCGACGCGTGACGAGCGGCCTTACCAACCGGCAGTTAGCCGAAGAGCTCGGGATCAGCACCCGGACCATCGACGCGCACCTTCGGTCCGTCTATGCCAAGTTGGGCGTCAAGTCACGAAGCGCCGCGACCCGGTATGCGATCGAGCACCACCTCGTCTGACGTTCAGGCGGCTTTCTTTCGCTTTCGCGCAGCGGAGGGCTTACGGGCAACCGTCGAACGTGGCCGCCGCTTGCCAGACGTAACTTTCGGCATGGGCTCGGGCGTTTCGGCGGGTGCGACTGAGCGCTCGCGCTCGACCTGCTCGAGACCCGTCCTGAGTTTCTTCAGTCCAGCCTGGAGATCGTCAACCCGCTGACGGAGGATGCCCGCACCGCGGGTTTTCGCGCCCCGAAACCATTTTTCCAGGCTGGCGTCAGCCTGGCGGAGCATCGCCTCCATCTGGTCACGCTGAGAGCGGGGCATACCGCTTGAAACGGTCCTTCCGGCGCGACCTTGCGACTAATTCCTCCTCCGCTCGCGCGGGAGGGTAGGATGGGCGTTCAAAGCCGAAGCGGGCGAGGCCGAGCGAAGACGGCCGCAGGGTCATCCTTCCAGACGGCCGGCTGGACATCGATGTACAGCTCGATCTCATTGCCGTCCGGATCCTCGATGTAGAGGCTGTGGGTGATCGTGTGATCCGCGGTCCCGACGAGGCGGGCACCTGCCGCCACCAGCTGGTCTCTCGCCTCCCGCAGCTCTACGTCGGTATCGCCGATCTTGAGCCCGAAGTGATACATCCCGACCCGGCGGCCCGTCGGGATCGGCGTTGCGTCCTCCCCCACCTCGATCAACAGCAGCTCGTGGTGCGTGCGCCCGGACGAGAAGGCGGCGGCCGGAAACCCGATCTCCTCGCCCGGGATCGAGATCTCCGTCCAGCCCAGCAGGTCGCGATAGAACCGCCTCGAGCGTTCCAGATTCCGAACGTAGAGGACGAGGTGCCCGAGCTCCTTGACGTGCACGACCTTCAGAATAGTCGGGTGGTTGACCCGCTGGTATTCACGGTGCGCTGGCCCGTGCGCGGGTACGAGCTGGACAGCCGAGGCCACGTCAATAACGTGGTCTACCTCAGCTGGGCCGAGGAAGTCGCCACAGCCCACGCTGAGGCCGCGGGCTACGGTCGGGACTGGTCGGCCAGTCGAGGCGGTGGCTGGGTCATCCGGCACACCGACATCACCTATCACCAGCCGGCGGTGTATGGGGATGAGGTGGAGCTGACCGTCAAGGTCGAGCTCGTCAAGGGCGCCCGCGGCGTGAGGCGGACATCCATCCGCCGCGTTGCCGATGGCCTGCTGCTGGCCGAAGTCCTGACCGAGTGGGTCTGGGTGCGCCTGAGCGACGGCCGCCCGACGGCGGCACCCCGCGAGTTGGTGGAACTGGCGGCCGCGGTTACCGAGGCGACACTGGCGAAGCGCCGAGCGCGCTGAGTTGCGCGCTCAGTTGCTCGGCCGGCGCGAAACCGTGATTGAAGGATCGGACTCGTCCATCACCGGCTAACAGCGCCGTGGAGGGTGCGGTCAGGACCCTGAAGGCGGCCGCGGCGGCCGGCTGGCGCGAGAGATCGACCCGCAAGACGCGAAGCGCCGAGCCGTAGGTGGACTGGACGGTCTCGACTGCCGGATGCTGCGCGGTCCGGCAAACCGTGCAACTCGGGGTCGAAAAGACAACGAGTGATGGGCGGCCATCGGGCGTGGTCCCAAGAGCCGTCCAGAGGCCCTCGGCCGGTCTGATCCGCAAGCCGGCCACCCCGCGCCCCAACCACCAGCGCGCGAGGATCACCGTCGCGGCAACGGCGACCGTGACGACTGCCAGGACGAGCGCGCGCTCGACCATCTCAGGCCCGTCGCCCGATGCCGCGTCGATTCAGCTGCGCAACGATGAAACACAGCGCGCAGAAGTCGAGGCCCGCATCCAGCGCCACCATCACGGCGATGGGGAGCGTGAGGACCCAGGCCGCGATGGTATAGCCCGCCAGCAGTGACGCGGCCGCGAGCAGCCAGATCGTGCCGCCCAGGACCCGCGCGACGCGTCGGGTCTGGTGATCCTCACGGACGTCGTCGCGCTTGAGAATCCCGGCGGGTTCGAGAACGCGCCACACCAGTTGGCGGACCACGTCGGCGGGCCACCAGAAGCGGCCGGCCAGCATGATTAGGCCGGCAGCGGTCAGCAGGAGGGCGCCCGGGATTCCCTGCAGGATCAGGCCGGCCGCAACCAGCGCGACCATGCTCCATTGGTGCGCTTTGCGCGCCGTTCGATCGAAGAGGGGCATTTCGATGGTGGCAGCTGACATAGTTGATTCCATTGATCGACAAACTCAACAATCCGAGATCGCCAGTGTAGAGGCCGATCGACCGCCCGGTCAAGCGAGACTACGAATCAGCCCGGTAACGGGCCAGCCCTCAGACGGCGCGGACCACTAGGATCGTTCCCGGTTCAATGACCGACGAAGGACCCCGGCCCACTTTCAGGTTTCTGTCGCCTTCGCAGGCTCGCAGGGCCTTCACTACGCGGCCCGCCACCTCCGCGGGATCGCAGGCATAGGGCCGCCACTTGTCTCTCGACTTCGTCTCCATGCTGGCCTCGAAGTTGTAGTGGAGCAGCCCGCCACGCAACTCGTGGACCGTCTCGGTGTGCACGACATGCGACGGCACGAGGAAGACCGGGGCGCGAAACGCCATCGTCTCGAGATCCATGAAGCCGAAGAAATACCAGAACAAGTCGTCTTCGATTAATCGCTCCGGCCTAACAACGAAACTCTTTTGGAACCGAGGAGCCCGGCCGGCGCCGTACAGCACGTAGCTCGCCTTGACCTGCAGCGCAAAGCTCAGGCGGAAGTGCTCCTTGAGGTGGGCTTCGAGGTCGCGCCGCTCGTCGTCCGTCATGGGGACCATCACCTCGAGCATTCCCCGAGGCTTGCCGAATGTCAGCAACTTGGCGACCTCGGTCTCCGCGAAGCGGCTGAACTGGACGTCGCTCAGTGGGCTGATAGCCGGAATAATGGGGCCGGCGCGGCCGGTTTGGATAGGGGGAGATGGAAAGAACATTGATTGGCGCCTGGAGCCGTTCACGAGCGCGCCAGCACACCCGAGCTCAACCGCGGACGCTCTGGCGCTGGTTGATTCCGGTCGGCGGCGGATTGGTCTCGGCCGTGCTGATCGTGGCCGGCACGCCACACGTTGCCTGGTATCTGCGATTGCTCCTGGCCGTGGTCGCATTCCTCTATATCAGCGGGCAATCGGCCGCGTACCTCCATACGAGCAATTCCGACCAGGGCTGATCCCGCGCGCGACGCCTACAATTTGACTATCGCCAAAAGTGACATTCTCCAGGTAGAGCGGGCGAGAGCCGACGAGACCTTCGTCCGGGTTCTGCGCGAGGCCGTCGAGGCGGTCGACCGGGCCGGCTACGCCTTCCTGGTTCTCGGCGGCCTGGCCTCGTCGCTGGTTGGGCGTCCGCGCTGGACCCACGACATCGACTTTCTCGTGCGTCCCGACGACGCGCGCGACGTCCTGGAGGCGCTTCGCGGCGCGGGCTTTACCACCGAGGAGACCGACCCGATCTGGATCTACAAAGCGTTCAAGGACGACGTGATGGTCGATGTCATCTTCATGGTGATGGGCGGGATCTACCTCGACGACGAGATGCAGTCCCGATCGATCGAGCGCGACTACCAGGACCTGCGCCTGCGGATTCCCAGCCCCGAAGACCAGATCGTGATCAAGGCGATCGTCCATCGTGAGGAGACCTCACGCCACTGGTTCGATGCCCTGGCGATCCTCGGACGCGCCCAACTCGACTGGACCTACTTGACCCGGCGCGGGCGAGTCGGCGCGCGGCGGCTGCTGGCCTTGCTGGTCTACGCGCAGTCCGCCGATATCCTGGTGCCGACCTGGGTGATCCGCCGCCTCTACGAAGAGATCTACGCCCAGTGACGGAGCCGCGCCGCCCCGACTACCTTCCCGAGGCGATTCGCGAGAAGCTGATCCACGACCCTCGCGTCGCCGAGCAGGATCTGAGAGTGGAAGTCCGGGAGCATCGAGTCATGGTTGGCGGCAACGTGTCGAGCCCGCAACTGAAGCAACGGATCACCGAGGTCGCGAAAGAGCTATTGCCCGAATACGAGGTCGTCAACGAGGTTACCGTCGTGCCGGCCGCTGAGCCAGACGGCGAGGAGCCCGTGTCGTGATTCGGATCGCCGCCGTCGGCGACCTTCACTACGGCGAGGGTTCACGAGAAATCCTCCGCCCCAGCCTGCAGCATCTGCAAGACCGCGCCGACCTCTTGCTGCTGGCCGGTGACCTGACGCGATGCGGTGGACCGGAGGAGGTCAAGGTTCTGGCCGACGAGCTGCGCGGTCTGCGGGTTCCCGTGGTTGCGGTGCTCGGCAACCACGATTACCACGCCGACCGCGAGGACGAGGTCCGGCGGGTGCTCGAGGACGCGCGCGTGCGCGTCCTTGAAGGTGAGGCGACGGCCATCGATGTTGACGGCGTCCGGGTGGGCATCGCCGGTACCAAGGGCTTCGGCGGCGGTTTTCGGGGCGCGCACGGCAGCGATTTCGGCGAGCCTGAGATGAAGGCGTTCGTCGGCCACACGAAGATGCTGTCGGACCGGCTGGAGCGGGTCCTGGCAGGCCTGGAGGCGGATCTTCGCATCGCGCTCCTCCATTACTCGCCCATCGAGGCGACGCTGGAAGGCGAGCGGCTGGAGATTTACCCCTTCCTCGGCAGCTATCTGCTGGCCGAAGCGGTGGACAACGCGGGCGCCGACCTGGTCCTTCACGGTCACGCGCATCACGGGGTGGAAAAGGGGCGCACGCCGTCCGGTATCGCGGTCCGCAACGTGGCGCAGCCGGTTATCCGTCACGCCTACAACGTCTATACATTGGACGCGGGACGCCAGCTCCTGCCGGCAGCCGCCGGCGGAATAAGCTAGCGGCCGGGCCGGTTGTTCGAGGCACAGTGAAGGCAGTCTGGAACGGGGTCACCCTGGCGGAGAGCGACCAGACGATCGTTGTCGAGGGGAACCACTATTTCCCGCCTGAGGCCGTCAAGCGCGAGCATTTTCAGCCCAGCGAGACGCACACCATTTGCTCGTGGAAGGGCGAGGCGAGCTATTTCACGGTCGCGGTCGACGGCCAGACGAACCCGGATGCCGCCTGGTTCTACCCATCACCCAAGCCGGAGGCTGCCGAGATCAAGGACTACGTTGCCTTCTGGCACGGCGTCAAGGTCCAGGCGTAACCCCGCTCGCTCCTGACTATCGCGAGGAGCCCTACTGGTGGCGCGAAGCCGCGCCCGCCGCGCGCCTCGAGTCGCCACTGCCGAACGAGGTCGATGTGGTGGTTGTCGGCGGCGGCTACACGGGAATGACGGCGGCGGCGCGCCTGGCGCAGCGCGGTCGCTCGGTCGCTCTGCTGGAAAAGCATGAGCTTGGCTGGGGCGCGAGCAGCCGCAACGGCGGCATGGTCCATCCTGGCTTCAAGGTCGGACCCGCCGACTTGCTCAAGCGTTACGGTGACCAGGGCCGCCAACTGTACCAGGCCAGCGTGGACGCCTTCGCCCTCCTCGAGGAAACGATCACGACCGATCGAATCGAATGCGATTACGCCCGGACTGGCCACCTCCACCTCGCCTACAAGCCGCGCGATATGGAGCAGCTCGAAGCCGAAGCGCGCGTCCTGGCAGAGGAGTGGGGAATCAGCGCTCGCATTCTCGACCGGGACGCGCTAGCCGCTGAGATCGCGTCCCCGGTGTATCACGGCGGTCTGCTCTACGAACGGAGCGGCGGCCTCCACCCCGCGAAGTATTTCGCCGGGCTGGCCCGCCTCGCCTTCGACCGAGGCGCACACCTCCATGACCGCACGCCTGCCGTCGCGCTCGCTCGCCGGCGTCAGGGCGGTTTTACCGTCGAGACACCGCGGGGAGCCATCGCCGCCCGCGATGTGCTGCTCGCGACCAATGGCTACAGCGATGGACTCGTCCCCTCGATCCGGCGCCGCATCATCCCGATCGGCAGCTATATCATCGCCACCGAACCGCTGTCCGACGACCGCGCCCGGAGCGCCATTCCCAACCGGCGAATGCTGTTCGACTCGAAGAACTTCCTCTATTACTGGCGGCTCAGCAGCGACAACCGCATGCTCTTCGGCGGCCGGGCGAGCTTTGCGCCGACGACGATCGCGAAGGCCCGCGACTGGCTCTATGCCGCGATGGTTCGCGTCCACCCGCAGCTCGCAGGGATCATGGTCGAGCACGCCTGGGGCGGCAACGTCGGGTTCACCTTTGATCGCCTGCCGCACATCGGCCGCACCGAGGGCATCACATATGCTCTCGGGTATTGCGGCACCGGGGTCGCGATGTCGACCTACTTCGGGCAGCTGGCAGCCGATTGGATCGCCGGCGGTGAGGTGCCGGGTTGCTGGCAACGGCCGTTTCCAGGCCTGCCCCTGTATCGCGAGACGCCATGGTTCCTGCCGGCCGTCGGCTGGTACTACGCCGCGCTAGATCGCCTCTGAGGCAGCCTGCCGCAGCTTGAAGCGCTGCGTCTTGCCGGTGGCGGTCTTTGGCAGCGCCTCGACGAACTCGATCCAGCGCGGGCGCTTGTACTCGGCGATCTTCGAACGGACGAAATCCTGCAGCTCACGTGCCAGCTCCGCGGACGGCTGCTGGCCGGCAGCCAGGACGACGTAGGCCATGGGTTTTTCCAGGTCATCGGCATCGCGCCGCCCGATGACGCCCGCCTCTTGCACCGCGGGGTGTTCGACCAAGGTGTTCTCGATCTCCACCGGGCTGACCCAGATGCCACCCACTTTCAACATGTCATCGGCGCGACCGGCGTACCAGTAATAGCCATCGACATCGCGGGAGAACTTGTCGCCGGTGCGGATCCAATGGCCCTCGATGGTGTCCTTTGTCCGCTCGTGCTTGTTCCAGTAATAGGCGCACGTGCTGTCGCCCTTGATCATCAGGTTGCCGACCGTCCCGTCCGGAACATCCTGGCCGGTCTCGTCGACGATGCGCGCCTCGTATCCTGGCACCAGCTCTCCGGCGGAGCCCGGACGAGCTCGACCCGACCGGTTGGAGATAAAGATATGCAGAATCTCGGTGCTGCCGATCCCGTCGAGGATCTCCACGCCGAATCGATCCCTGAAGCGTTCGTAGAGCGCTTTCGGTAAGGCCTCGCCAGCGGAAACGGCCTGCCGAATGCTGGATAGATCGAAGTCCGCACCCTCGCCCTTGTGCGCCAGCAGCTGGCCGTAATTCGTGGGGACCGAAAAGAACAGCGTGGGCTTGTGCCGCTCGATTTGCCCATAAACGTTGGGCGGCGTCGGCGGCCCGGGCCAGAGGATGGTGGTGGCGCCGACGGCAAACGGAAAGGTCAGCGCGTTGCCCAGCCCGTAGGCAAAAAACAGCTTGGCGACCGAGAACGTCCGGTCAGCGGCGGTCATCCCCAGGATGCCCTGCGCGTAACACATGACGGTGTGGACGATATCGTGATGCAGGTGCACGGCGCCTTTCGGGAAACCGGTGGTGCCCGACGAGTACAGCCAGAAGGCGGCGTCATCTTTGCCGGTCGGCTCCAGCTCGAGCGTCGGCTCAGCGGCGAGCAGCTGGTCGAAGCCGATCCCGCCCGCTGTCGGAGCGCCGTCGATGACCAGGTGTTGCAGATAGGGCAGCTCATGGCGCGGGATCGCGGCGAGCTGCGGCACTAGCGGCTCGCTGACGATCGCGACCGTGGCCCGCGAGTCGTTGAGCATGTAGCGGTAGTCCTGGCTCTTCAGCAATGTGTTCGTTGGGATTGGCACGGCTCCGACCTTCTGGGCGCCGAAGAAGCTATAGGCAAAGGCCGGCGTATCCAGCAGCAGGAGCATGACGCGCTCCTCACGCCGAACACCGAGTGACCGTAGCCCGTTGCCAACCCGGTTCGATCGCTCGGCTACCTGCGCGTAGGTGACCGCGTCGTCTCCGCAGAGAATGGCGGTGCGGCCGCCGCGCCCTTCCCGGAGGTGGCGGTCCACCAGGTAGTCGGCAATGTTGAATCGGTCCGGCACGCTGACGATCGGAGCCGCCGCCTGGCGCTCGATCGTCGTGGCCACGCGACCAGTCTATTGCGTTCTAGCGCTCCCCGCCCCGGCGTCCAATCTCCGCCATATGTCGGCGATTGCGGCTGACAGCTTCGCCACCCTTTTGCCCGGCCTTGCGCGCCTCCGCCGCCGAGAACTCATGAGCCGTACCTTGCCGGTGAGCCGCCCGTCCACCCGCGGCGGCGATTTGCCGTTGTCGCTGGTCGCTCATCCCCGCAAAACCCCGGCCGTTGCTGGACGCACGCCGCGAGCGGCTCGTGCGGGCCGGGGACTTCGAGGGCTGGCTCGACCGGCTGGTCGAGGTTGTGTGAGCCCGAGGGCGGGATCGGGTCGAACGCGACTTCGTCCCGCGGGACTTCGCCGCGCGCGACCTGCTCGAACTCGCCCTGCTCGAAGACTTCTTCGAGCCGGATCGCTGGGATTTCGTCTCACCCTTCTCGCGCCGGATCTTGTTCACTGTTCGGGCTGCGACTTCCTCGGCGCGGCCGCCGTACCGCCCGGATTTTTTGGCACTCTGTTTGATGTGCTTATACTGCCGCTCCCGCTTTGGGCTGGCTCCCCGTGGCATTCGCGTTCCTCCTTCCTTCGTGTTATCAGGACCTACGTGAAACCTGATATTACTAGTGTAGCATGTCAATAGCTCTGATCGGCCTTAAAGCCCTGGTTGGCGGCTGCGCGGTCGTTGGCTTTTCACTTATTGGCCAAGCCGGTCACCCAAAGCGATTCGCCGGGCTGTTCTCAGCGGCCCCGTCCGTAGCGCTCGCCAGTCTCGCGATGACCGTCGTTGCCAAGGGCCCGAGAGCGACGCTTCCATATGCGCAAGGGATGCTGATCGGCAGCGCCGGCATGGTCGCCTACAGTCTCGTCTCCCTGCTCCTCATCAATCGGTTGCACGCACTCGTCGGATCGATCCTCGCGTGGCTGGCCTGGTTCGCCGTCGCCGGGGGCCTCTACCTGGTCGTGGGCGGTTAGCCGGTGGACGGGCGTCAACTACGCGACGACGATCTTGAGTCCGTTGGTTTCGATTGGTCCAAGCTGCGCAAAGCCAGCCCGCCGGAGCTGCTGATACGGTTCGTCTTCGGTGGCGGAATTGCCCTGGTCGCCGCCATTGCCGCCTCGGTGTTCGGTCCCAGATTCGGCGGACTCTTCCTTGCCTTCCCCGCCGTCCTCCCGGCGGCCCTGACGCTAATCGAGAAAAAGGAGGGAACAACCAAGGCCTGGGCCGACGCCAGTGGTGGCGTCCTCGGGGCGATCGGCCTCGCTGCCTTTGCCTTCACCGCCCTTCAGCTATTGCGTGCGAACCCTGCGGTTGCGCTCGCAGTCGCCCTGTTGGCCTGGCTGCTGGTGTCGGGAGGTCTGTACTTTCTGTTCCGCGAAACCGGACTCTTCCTCTGGCAGGACAAACGCCTGATGAAATCCCGCTAGCTAAGCTCACCGCTGGTGGCGACCACTTTCCAGTTGACGCCGTACTGGAGGACCATGCCGTCGTGGTCAACCGCGAGGTCGGCCGTAAAGCGGCCGGACCGGTAACGGTAACGTCCGTCGGCGAGCCGCTCATACGATTGCTCGAGGCGCTCGACGTCGAGCGAGGGACAGCGCACCCAGGCGGCGGTGACTGATCTCGTCTCGCCGGGCGCGAGCATCAGGCGGCGGATGGGGAGCGTGTTCGTCGAGGGCGACCACTCGAGGTCGACATCGATGCAGCCGGCAACCTGCTCGAGCCGCTGGCCGTCACGCGACCAGTTCCCCTCACCATCCGCCGTCAGGCTGAGACGCCGCTGACCGCCGTTCTCGAGCTCGACTTCGAGGTTGCGAGTGCGCCACCCGGCATCAACCTCGATCCGATAGCGGACGACATAGGGCGCTTCCTCATGAGCTTGCAAGATCAGGCCCGACAGCTCGAACCCGTCACCGGAG
>Ga0209474_10003465_pt1 | contig 13837 bp, 15 predicted proteins | sample GraSoiAngelo_145_FD_185902 | JGI IMG/M metagenome (GOLD analysis project Ga0209474, IMG submission 185902) | Grasslands soil microbial communities from the Angelo Coastal Reserve, California, USA - 14_1009_05_20cm (SPAdes) (version 2) | ecosystem: Environmental > Terrestrial > Soil > Grasslands...
CCGGAATGGGGGCGGCGACTGCGAACGGAGCAGAGCGCACATGATGGAATCCAAGGCGATCTGGATGAATGGCGAGCTCGTTCCTTTCCGTGAGGCGAAGATCCACTTCCTCACCCCGGCGCTGCACTATGGCGTCAGCGCGTTCGAAGGAATTCGCTGCTACCGCACGGTGCGCGGCCCAGCGGTCTTCCGGCTTCGCGAGCACGTCGAACGGCTCGTCGAGTCGGCCCGCATCATGGGATGGCGGGAGTTGCCGTTCACGGTCGACGAGCTTGTCGATGCGTGCCGCGAAACCGTTCGCGCAAACGAGTTCGAGGAGTGCTACATCCGCCCGCTCATCTACCTCGCCGAGGGCGGCTGGAATCTCACCGTCGACGCGGGCAAGGCGCACGTCGGGATCGCGGTGTGGGAATGGAAGCAGTACCTGGGCGCCGACGCGGCCGAGCATGGAGTTCGCGCGAACATCTCGTCGTTCACGCGCCATCACCCGAACGTGATGATGACGAAGGCGAAGATCGGCGGGAACTATCCGAACTCCGTGCTCGCGAAAACCGAGTCGCTGCGCCTCGGATTCGAGGAAGCGATCATGCTCGACTCGCAAGGGCACGTCGCCGAGTTCACGGGCGAGAACCTCTTCCTCGTCCGTCGCGGCAACATCCTGACGCCTCCAGACGTGCACGTGCTGCAGGGGCTCACGCGAGATTCCGTCCTGCATCTCGCCCACGACCTGGGATACGAGGTCGCCTCCCAGCCGATCTCGCGCGATCAGCTCTACACGGCCGACGAAGTGTTCGTCTGCGGCACCGCCGCCGAGGTGATCGGGCTGCGAGAGATCGACTTCCGCGTCGTCGGATCCGGGCGCACCGGCCCAGTGACGCGCGCGATCCAGAATGCGTATCGCGCATTGGTTCGCGGCGAGCATCCGCGCTCGGATGGGTGGCTGATGCCTGTCTACGACGAGGCGCAGCGACTCGCGGACGACGCTGCTGCCTGATCGACCGGGCCGCCCGTCGCCTCGCGCTCCGCCGATCGCGTATTCTCCAGTCGATGCGCGGCAGCTCGGCAGCGGCGGCAGCGCTCGCCTTGAGTGCGCTCTCGTGCTCGCACGAGGAGGCGCCGCCCATCCCTGCGGACCGCTCCATCCTGCTCTGGTACGGCAGCAGCGCGCAGGACCAGAACCGCCGAAACTTGCCATCGGGATTCAGCGGTCCCGACGTCCACGCGTGCGCCGCCGATCCGACGCGAATATATCTCGGTGAACTCTTCCTGCAGGGCGACATCCAAGTCAGGTGGCATTGGGCGCCGATAGTCGGCGGACCCGATGCGAGCAAGCCGACGCTGAACCAGCCGGAATTCTCGCTAGCCGGAACGCTGGTTGATGCGAGCGATTCAACGCAAGATGTTCTGGCGGATCACCCGTTCGGCGTCGACGTCGTCGCGGACGTGACGCCGGACACCGCCTTCGCGTTCCTGCCCTTCAACGGACCGATGCTCACCCAGCGCGCGCTCCATCCGGAGATCGAGACGGACATTTTTCCGCGAACGTCGTTGGGATTCATCCCGCAGGCAAACGATCGCACGTTGATGCGGGGCGTCTGGGTGCTCGACTGCGGGCATCCGCCATACGGCGCCGAGATGCACCCGCCCACATTCCTGAGCTATGCCCGATCCCCGGATGGGCGCAGTACCATTGCCGCGACGATCGTCGCGCCTTACCGCTCGTCGCTGCTCTTCAATCCAAATTCGGCGCTTGCGATAGAGTTCGCGAACAGCGCACGATTCAGCGATCCAGCCACGCAGCCGTTCTCAGTGGCGCTGCAATCCGCGGTCCTCGCCGCGGCGATCGACCCCGCGATCCAAAACCTGAGCACTCATGCCCTAATGACCGCGAATCGCTTTGATTCGCTCGATTGGGCCGTGTGCGCGCCACTACCCCGGCCCGCGGGTGCCACACTCGACGCGAGCTGGCGCTTCACGACGCGTACCGGCGTCACCATCTCCGCCGCACCGCTCGAGGCGGACGGCTGCGTCCGGTTTACGGCGACGATGTCTGCTGCGTATACGCCGATGTCGCTCGTGCACAAGGACACGCCATGGTCGTGGGCCGAGATCAACAAGGAGGCTTCCGAACAGCTGGACACCACCGTCGACGTGCGAATGGCGCTTATCAACTCGCTGGCGCCTCTTTTCCCGAACGCTAGTCAGATTCCCGCGCTGCAGCCTGGAAACGACCCGCTTATCGACAAATACGATACGCTGCTGTTACGCGCTGGCGCCGATGCGGACTCTCCGACGGCGATCGACGTGAACGCCGACGACCAGCCGTTCCCCTTCTACGGACGCGTCCGCGTTGCCTGGAAATGAGCGAACTGATCCACGAGGACATCCGCCGGGCGCGTACGCTTCCGGCGAGGTTCTACCGCGACGCCGCGACGTTCGACCGCCTGCGCGATCGCGTGCTCGCGCGCAGCTGGCAGATGATCGACGGCGCGGAACGCGTCGCCCGGGCTGGCGCGGTCCTCCCGTTCGCGTTCCTTCCCGGCTGCATCGAAGAGCCGCTGCTTCTCGCGCGCGACGCCGCCGGCGACCTGCGCGCTCTCTCGAACGTCTGCACGCACCGCGGAAACCTGCTGTGCACGGAAGAGGACGTCGTGCAATCGCTGCGCTGCCGGTATCACGGCCGCCGTTTTGGCCTCGACGGGCGCTTCCTCTCGATGCCCGAGTTCGAAGGCGTGCCCGATTTCCCGTCGCCGGCGGACGACTTGCCGCGCATCCAGCTCGATCGATTCGGACCGGTTCATTTCGCCGCGCTCGACCCGGTGTTTTCGTTCGAGTCGTCGATCGCGCCGGTGCGGGAGCGGATGTCTTCCATGCGCATCGATCGGCTCGTGCTCGACCCGGCAGGATCCCGCGAGTACGAAATCGCGGCGCACTGGGCGCTGTACTGCGACAACTACCTGGAAGGCTTCCACGTGCCATTCGTCCACGCGGCGCTCGCGAAGACGATCGACTACGGGTCCTACCGCACCGACCTGTTCGCCTGGTCGAGCGTGCAGATCGCCGAGGCGGCAGATCGCGACGACGCGTTCGAGGCATCGACGGTCGCGGCGTACTACTTCTTCCTGTTCCCCAACACGATGCTGAACTTCTACCCGTGGGGATTGTCGGTGAACGTCGTCGTTCCGCTCGCCGTCGATCGCACTCGCATCGTCTACCGTACGTGGGTCCTCGATGCGTCGAAACGCACACGCGGCGCCGGTGCCGCTCTCGACGTCGTCGAGCACGAGGACGACGCCATCGTCGAGCAGGTCCAGCGCGGGATCCGTTCGCGCCTCTACGATCGTGGCCGCTACTCGCCCGCACGCGAGAAGGGCGTGCACCACTTCCACCGTCTGCTCGCGCAGCTCGTCGAGTGAGGTGCGCTGGCGTCGTTCACCTAGGCGAACTGAATCCCTTGCGCGAGAGGCAGGTCGCGGCCCCAGTTCACGGTCGACGTTTGCCGCCGCATGTACGCTTTCCAGGCGTCGGAGCCGGATTCGCGGCCGCCCCCGGTGTCCTTCTCGCCGCCGAAGGCACCGCCGATCTCGGCGCCGCTCGTTCCCGCGTTCACGTTCGCGATGCCGCAGTCGGAACCGCCCGGGGAGACGAATTGCTCAGCGGCCCGCATGCTGTCCGTGAAGATCGCGCTCGACAGGCCTTGCGCGACGGCATTGTGCGCCCTCAGAGCTTCGTCGAGATCGGCGACTTCGAACACGTAGAGGATCGGCGCGAACGTCTCTTCGGCCGCTATGGAGAACTCTTCGTGCCGCGGCGCCAGCACGATGGTGGGCTCGACGAAGTTTCCGGGCCGATCCAGCACGCGTCCGCCGTATCGGACCTCTCCTCCCTGCCCGCGAGCAGCGGTGACCGCGGCGGTGAAGCGCTCGACGGCCGCGCGCGTGATCAGCGGACCCATGAGCACGCCAGGCTCGAGCGGGTCGCCGATGCGCACCGTCCCGTACGCGGCGACGAGCCTGTCGATGAGCGTCCCGGCAACGCCGCGCTGGACGAATAACCGACGGGTGCTGGTGCACCGCTGCCCCGCGGTGCCGACGCCGCCGAACGTGATCGCGCGCACCGCGAGATCGACGTCCGCGTCGTCGAGCACGATGACGCCATTGTTTCCGCCCAGCTCGAGGATGCTGCGGCCGAGCCGTGATGCGACCCGCGCCGCCACCTGCCGTCCGACGGCGGTCGAGCCGGTGAACGAGACCAGCGGCAGGCGACGGTCGTCCGAGATCCACGCCCCGACGTCCGCGCCGCCGGGCACGAGAGCAAAGACGCCTTCGGCACCGTGCTCCCGTGCCACGCGATCGCACACAGCTTGCACCGCGGCGCTGCACAGCGGAGTGAGCGGCGAGGGCTTCCAGACGCAAACGTCGCCGCAGACCGCGGCAAGGGCGGCATTCCACGACCAGACCGCGACGGGAAAGTTGAAGGCAGTCACGATGCCGACTGCGCCGAGAGGATGCCATTGCTCCATCAAGCGGTGCCGCGGCCGCTCGGAAGCGATGGTCAGCCCATGCAGCTGCCGCGATAGACCGACGGCGAAATCGCAGATGTCGATCATCTCCTGCACTTCGCCCAGGCCTTCCGCGCGAATCTTGCCGGTCTCCAGCGAGACCAGTTCCCCGAGCGATTCCTTGTGCTCACGGAGCAGATCGCCGAGGCGCCGCACGAGCTCGCCCCGCTTGGGCGCGGGTCTCATGCGCCATTCGTCGAAGCGTTCGAGCGCCGCGTTCACGCGCGCGTCGTACTCGCGGCGAGTGACGGCGCGGATCCGTCCCTGTCGCGCGCCCGTGGCGGGGTTGATCGATTCCAGCACGTCGCCCGAGCCGAGCTCGAGTCGACCTGCTCCGATGCGGTCGAGAAACGTATTCAAGTCGTCGCGAGGAGCCATGCCGCGATGCTACCGCGAAGCGCGGCAGCCCTGCGCCCATGTGGTGCCGTGTGCGCCTCAAGGCTACGGCGCGGTGGCCGATCTCCGTGGAAACGCATACCGATCGGAGGAGCTCCAACTGGGCTCGCAAGCCGCCAACGGCCGCACGGTCCTCGTGATCGACGACCATGAAGAGCTTCGAGGCGTGCTCGGGCGCGTTCTGGAGCGATCCGGCTATCGCGTCGACCTCGCCGGAAACGGCAAAGAGGGTCTCGATCGTCTGCGGCACGGACGCGTCGATTTGATCGTGCTCGACATCGACATGCCCGTGATGAACGGCCGCCAGTTCCTCGCCGCGCGCGCGGGGGATGCGAGGTTGTCCGCCATCCCCGTCGTCGTCTACTCCGCCGACTCGCAGCCCGCCGTCCTACCGGCGGACGTCAGCGCTTGGATCTGGAAAGGGGCCGACGTATCGGATCTCCTGCACGCGCTCTCGGCGGCCGTGACGTCCACGATCAGCGCCGTCGTTCGACGGAATTGACGGCAACCCAGATTCGCGCTCCATGGGCAGCGGCCGCCGAAGCGGCAGGGGAACCACATGCGAATCGCACTGCCGATCTCGTTTTCGTTGCTTCTGCTGTCTTCGCCCGCTCTTCCGCAGAGGGCCGCGGGCGGCAAACAATCAGTAGTGACGAAGGACGCGCCCAATCCGGCGGGTCCTTACTCGCAGGCGATCAAGGCGGGAGGATTCGTCTTCGCGGCAGGTCAGATCGCGCGCGATCCGACGACGAACAAGGTCGCCGGCGACATCAAGGCGCAAACGGAGCGGGTCCTGAAGAACCTGTCTGCCGTGCTCGCCGCTGCGGGCACCAGCATGGATCGCGTCGTGAAGACGACGGTCTTCCTGAAGAGCGCCGGCGACTTTCAATCGATGAACGAGGTCTACGCCACCTTCTTCACCGGCGCCGCGCCGCCCGCGCGTACGACCGTCCAGGCGACGCTTCCCAACGAAGCGGCGCTCGTCGAGATCGACGTCGTCGCGCTCCAGTAGCTCCACTGGCTCTGCGCCAGAGGAGAGGTTCCTTCGCGCAGCACGAAAGTCGGCACCGTCCTTTCCGCGGTGTACGTGTGTTCCGTCATGTGCTTTCCGGCCGAGTGGCCGGCGGGATCACTCGAAGGTCACATGAATGACGGAGGGTGTGGATGCGCCGTGCCGCTTTAGGGGGAATCGTTGCGCTCGCGATGCTCGGCGCGCCAGCTCCAGCGCGAGCGTGCGGCCAGGGCAGCAGCTACGGCGGTGCCCTCGTCGCGATCGGCATCGGTGCGATCGCCGTGGCGAGCGCTGACATCGCGCTGACGATTCTCGACGGGAGCAGCATGGCGCAGAAGCGCCATCGGTCGATCGGATACGGTGTGTTGGAGGGGCTGGTCGCCGGGCCTCAGTTCGCGGTCGGCATCTATGGCCTGACGCATACGTCGCCGGACACCGGTACGCCCTATCTGGTCGCTTATACCGTCTGGATGGGGCTGCTGACGACGCACGGCATCTGGACCATCGTCACGGCACCGAGCGCAACGAGCGTTCCGTCCGATCCAGTGGAGCCCCAGCCGCCTTCGGCGGCGCCACCGAGCGACGTCACCGCCTCGCCACCACCCGCGGAACCGCTGCCGCGCTTTCAGATGTCATTCGGCCCGACGTACGTTCCGCTCGGTCAGCGCGCGCAACCAGGATTCGGCGTCGTCGGACGTTTCTGAGCTAGGCTCGTCGACATGCTCTTCGACCCGCGCGGCCACCTCGAGGCGCTCGGCCGGCTCGGGCGCCGCTCGATTCTCGGGTGGGCGGCGCTCGCCTCATTCGCGCGGCAACTGCGCGGACAAGATGCACCGACTGATGTCGTTGCCGTACTCGAAGCCGCCGCGGCGCGCATCCTGCCGTCCGACGGGTCGCCGGGAGCGCGCGAAGCCAAAGTAGGCCGGTTCATCGATCGCCAGCTGCGCGGCAGCCTGTCCGCGCTGCGGCCGGCGTTCGATCAACTGGCGCGCCTGCTCGATCTCTGGTCGCGGAAGCAGTTCGGAAGCCCCTTCGGCATGCTGGCGGCGGCGGATCAGGACGTGGTGCTCGGGCAGCTCGCGCGCGGACAGATTCCCGTGCGTGATTTTCCGCAGCAGGCGATGTTCCGCGCGCTGCACACGCTGACGCTCGAAGGCTTTCTGTCCGATCCCATCCACGGCGGGAACGACGGCGAAGTGGGATGGCGTGCGATCGGTTTTCCGGAGCCGCACCTGCGGCGCCCCGGCGGTCACCATGGCCGCTGACGCGTTCGATGCGTGCGTCATCGGTTCCGGCGCCGGCGGCGGAACGGCGGCATGGGCCATGACGCGCGCCGGCCTGCGGGTGCTGCTGCTCGAGCGCGGCCCGCATTACACCGATCGGGACTTCTTCCACGACGAGCTGGCCGTGTGCCGGCGCGACTTCTTCGTCCCCAATCCCGCTCACGATCCGCACATGATCGCGCGCAACGGCGGTGTGCCGGAGCGGAGCGCGGACGGCTGGATCGCGTGCTGCGTCGGCGGCGGCACGGTCCACATGAGCGGGTACTTCTTCCGCATGCACCCGGAAGACTTTCGCGGCTGGCCCGTGACGTTCGCCGAGCTCGAGCCGTTCTACGACGAGGTGGAGCGCGAGATCGGTGTTTCGGGTGCCGGCGTTCCCGGTGAGCGGCGGCGGAAGAGCCACCCACTTCCACCGCTTCTCGCGCATCCGGCCTCGCAATTGATCGACGATGCATGCCGCAAGCTCGGACTGCGCTCATTTCCCATCCCGAGGGCAATCGTCAGCGGAGAATACCGGGGCCGCCAGGCGTGCACTTACTGTGGGTTCTGCGGCAGCTACGGCTGCGAAGTCGGTGCGAAGTCTTCGACCCTGGCCACCTTCGTCGCGGCTGCCCAGCGCACCGGCCGCCTGACACTACGCGGACGCTGCCGCGCCACCCGGATCGTTCCGGACAAGGGCCGCGCCAGTGCCGTCCTGTACCTCGATGAAAAAGGTCGCGAGCACCGCGCGCGAGCGCGCGCGGTCGTCGTCGCATGCTCCGCCATCGAAACGGCGCGCCTCCTGCTCGCGAGCGATGTCGCGAACTCGTCGGGGCGCGTCGGCAAAGGATTGATGTTCGCGACGATGGCGGCCGGATACGGACGCTTCCCGCGGAATTCCGCGGCATGGCCGGCCGCCGCCGAGCGGTTGCCGTTCATCGACCGCGCTGTGCAGGATCTCCCCGGTGCGCCCCGTGGAACCATCCTGTTCCAGCGGCCGCACCCGAATCCAATCTTCCAGGCGGAGAAGCTCGCCTGGAACTCCTCCGGCCCGCCAGCGTTCGGCGCCGAGCTGAAGCGGCGGATGCGCGAGTTCTTCCTGGAGACGCACACGATCGAGTGGGAGAGTTTCAGCGAGTTCCTGCCCCACGATCGCTGCGATGTATCTCTCGATCCGTCGGTGACGGATGCGAGTCGCCATCCCGTCGCGCGCGTGCGCATCGCAGTCCAGCCCGACAGCCTGGCCGTTTCGGACGGGATGGCAGCGCGGGCAAAGGAAGTGATGTCGGGCGCCGGCGCTTTCCGGCAGGGAGAAACGACCGACGAGCGCGTCTACACCATGCTGCAGGCCGGGACCGCGCGGATGGGTAGCGACGCTGCGACCTCGGTGGTCGACGCCGGATGCGAGGCGCACGATCTCAAAGGACTATTCGTCGCCGACTCGAGCTCATTCTGCTCGAGCGGCAGCGCGCCCTTCACGCTGACGATCATGGCCAACGCGCTGCGCGTCGGCGTCGGGATCGCCGCCAAGATGCGCCGCCGCGAACTGTGAGCACCGCGTTCGCGCGGCGGCGCCCTCGATAACAATCCTGAGCGAATCCGCCGAGGAACGACGGAATCGAAGAGCTGCGATCAATCCGCGGAGGACCACGATGAAGGCACGGATCGACATCGGAGCAGTTTCTCCCGCCGCGTACCGAGCCATGCTGGGTCTGGAGAAGTTCATCCACGAGAGCAGCATCGAGCCGAAGCTGGCACACCTGCTCAAGATGCGTGCCTCGCAGATCAACGGCTGCGCGTACTGCCTGGACATGCATTCGAAAGATGCGCGAGCCCTCGGCGAGACGGAGCAGCGGCTGTACGGTCTCGACGCGTGGCGTGAGGCGCCGTACTACACCGACCGCGAGCGAGCGGCCCTGGAATGGATCGAAGCGCTGACGCTCGTGCGTGAGGGGCACGTCGCGGACGACGTGTACGAGCGCGTACGTCAGCAGTTCAGCGAGCGCGAGCTGGTGGATCTCTCGATCCTCGCCGTCGCGATCAATGGATGGAACCGGCTGGCGATTGCCTTCCGAACCGAGGCTGGTTCGTACCAGCCGCCGAAACTGTCACAGCAGCGCGCCGCTACTACGTCGGCAGGCTGAGCTTCTCGAGGGCCACCTGACGCGCCTCGCCGCGCTTGGCTGACGGCGCGCGTCGTACTCGTCGCGGGTGGCATTCGTGCGCCGCTACATTCCGCAAGGAGAACCGATTGGCCGGCGCATCTCGGAGATTCTCGGACCAGGAAACGACCGATGGACGATCGCCGACGTGATCGCCGACGTGCACACCAAAGGGCTCGACCTCGCTCCCGCATGACGCTCATGACCGTGTTCGCGCTCGTCGCGCTGACGCTCGTTGCACTGGCCATCTACGGCGTCCTCGCCTCGCTCCTGTACAAGGTGAGCGCGACGGATCCCTTGACGCTCGGTGGCACGGCCGCCGTGCTGGTCGCCTCTGCCTTGCTGGCCAGTTGGGTTCCGGCGCGGCGCGCGACGAGAGTCGATCCCGCCGGGTCGCTCCGCGTCGAGTGATGGAAGCGTAGAACTACGCAGTTCCCGCGAATGCGCTATGGTGCGCCCTCTCTTTCGAGGACGGCGGGGTGGCGCATGAAGCGTCTGCGGATTGGCGTGGTGGATCTCGTGACGAAGGGCCCGACGCGCTCGCTCTACGCGCGGGTGATGAATGCGAACAGCGCGAGCATCATGCCGCAGGTCGTCGCCGCCTGGTGTCGGGCCGCCGGGCACGAGGTGACATTCGTCTGCTACACGGGGTTCGAGGACCTCACCGCCGAGCTGCCGCGCGACGTCGACCTGGTGTTCATCGGCGCCTTCACCGAAGCGGCCATGCTCGCGTACGCGCTCAGCAACCTGTTCCGCTCGCGCGGTGCGGTCACGGTTCTCGGCGGACCGCATGCGCGTTGTTATCCCGAGGACGCGGTCCGCTACTTCGACTATGTGCTCGGTTTCACCGACCGGGAGCTGATCCGCGACGTGCTCTCCGATTGCTCGCCGCACCAGCCCGTGGGGCTCGCGATGTCCGCGGCGTCGCAGCCGAAGGAGCTCGCGAGTGTGCGCGAGCGGTGGCCGTTCATCGAGGCGACGTTGCGCAAGGCACCCGTGATCAAGGGCGTGCCCATGCTGGCCAGCCTCGGATGCCCGTACACCTGCAGCTTCTGCATCGACTCGACCGTGCCGTACCAGCCGCTCGATTTCGAAGCGCTGCAGGAAGACATCCGTTTCCTGTGCACCAAGCTCAAGAGGCCGATGATCGCTTGGCACGACCCGAATTTCGGCATCCGCTTCGACGAGACGATGGACGCGATCGAGGCGGCGTCCCCGCCGCGAGGGATCGAGTTCGGCGCGGAAAGCAGCCTTTCGATTCTCGCGCCAGCACGCGTGCAGCGTCTGCGGCGGAACGGTTGCCTCGCCATTCTGCCGGGCGTCGAGTCCTGGTACGACCTGGGCAACAAGTCGAAGACGGGCAGCCACAAGGGAATCGACAAGGTTCGCCAGGTGTCGGAGCAGGTGAACTCGATCTTGTCGGAAGTGCCGTACGTGCAAACGAACTTCGTGCTTGGGCTCGACGGCGATTCGGGCGCCGAGCCGTTCGAGCTGACGAAGAAATTCATCGATCTCACGCCGGGCGCTTTCCCCGGGTACTCGCTCCTGTCGGCGTTCGGCAGAGCGGCGCCGCTCAATCTCGACTTGCAGAGACAGCACCGCGTCCTGCCCTTCCCGTTCCACTTCCTCGACAACAACCGCGCCATGAACGTGAAGCCGAAGAACTATTCGTGGCCGGAGATCTACGACCACGTCATCGACCTGACGAAGTACACGTTCGCGTGGCCGCGCATCGCGCGGAGGTTCCGGGCGAATCGCGGCATGCTCACACGCTGGATGAACGTCGTGCGCGCCATCTCGTCCGAGGGGTTCGGCCGGATCCGCTACTACACCGAGGTGCGGCGGCGCCTCGACCGCGATCGCCCGTTCCGGCGCTTCTTCGAGCAGGAGACGACGGAGCTCCCCGAATTCTATCGGGCGCAGGTCGAGCGCGACCTGGGCCCGTTCTGGGAGTGGCTGCCTGCGGGGGCGCTGACGCACGACGAGAACGCCTATCTCGCCGCCGAGGGAAGGGCCGCCGCCACTCCGGGCGCCGTCCCCTTGACCCCGATCCACCCGCCGTCGTTGCGGGCAGGCGCCCAACGATCGTGAGCGCCGGCGCGAGCTGAAACCGACGGCATGCGGTACCTGGAAGATCTCCGACCCGGCGAAGTCTTCGATCTCGGCGAGGACACGATCCGCGAAGACGAGATCCTCGAATTCGCGAGGCGCTTCGACGCGCAGCCGTTTCACGTCGACCGCGAGGCGGCGCGGCAGTCGATGTACGGCGGACTGATCGCCAGCGGCTGGCATACGGCGTCGTTCTTCATGGGCCTGCTCGTCCGGGGTCTGCTGCTCGACGTGGCCAGCCTCGGCTCGCCAGGCATCGACGAGCTGCGCTGGCTGAAGCCGGTCCGCCCCGGAGACACGCTCCGCGCGCAGCTCACCATCGTCACCGTCAGGCCATCCGAGCGCCATTCAAATCGCGGCGTGGTCACGCTGCTGGGCGAGCTGTTCAACCAGTCCGGTGACCGGGTCCTGTCGATCCGCTGGCCGGCGCTGATCGCGCGCCGCAGCTAACGCGACGCGCACTGAACAACGTCGCGAAATAGGTTCGTGCCATGACCTGCTGGTGACACGGAGCGACGATTCGCTCGCTTTCCGGGGCGGATATGGCTAGTATCCGGGTGCTGCAACATGCAGCCCGGCTGCACGTTGCATCCGGATACCTGAAAGAAGTGTTTCGAACATGGCAACTGGTAGCGTGAAGTGGTTCAACGATGCGAAGGGGTTCGGATTCATCGTGCAGGACAACGGTGGTCCGGATGTGTTCTGCCACCACACGGCAATCGTCGCTGACGGATTCCGCACCTTGGCCGAAGGCCAGAAGGTGGAATTCGACGTGACGAAGGGACCGAAGGGGCTCCAGGCGGCCAATGTCCGCCCAGTCGTGTAAGGCGACCTTCGCTGAAAGAGTTCGGGCCCGGTCTTCGAAAGAGACCGGGCCTGTTCATTTTTGGTGTGCGCACTACTGCAGCGCCTACAGGTTCCCGTCCATCCGAGCCGAGTAGACCACGCCCCGATCCACGACGGTCGAGGACATCACCGCCCGTGCGCCGAGGACGATGATCCCTCAGGCGCTGGCGAGCCGTCGCCGCGGATGCCGGCGCGCGCCGCGGTGGCGTCGGTGCGCGGCAGGCAGCGCGCGACCCGCAGCGGTGCGGCGTGATGCTGCGGGCGCGGGCTCGGGTTCTTTCCGAACCGGCGCGGCTGGAACGTCTGGTTGTCGCTCGATCTCCGCGATGACCTCGCGGAGGATCTGCACGAGCCGCCTGCGCTGCGCGCGATCGCTGGCGCTCCAGGTCGTCTTGTCCGCGCGCTTGTGCGCCAGCTTGTATTTCAAGCCGGCCATCTCCGTCGTGTAGCTGTTCGCGTCGATCTTCGTCACGATCTGGTGGCCGAGGATGTACCAGTTGTACGCGGTCCCGACCGGCGCCCCCGAGCCTTCGGGCGCGCGCCCCTTCCGCCGCTTCACGACCGAGTACTGGAATTCCCACTTGTCCGGCGTGACCTTCTTTTCGGTCCAGTCTCCTGCGTCGTACTTCCATTTGTGACCGCGGCCGATCTTCATACCGGTGTAGCGCTTTCCCTCGTGCACCTTGAACTGGTCGTATGCGCTGTTCGCCATGCTCCGAAGCTAGGCCTTCGCTCCACCGGCTCGTAGTCCCCGAGCAGGCAGGCGCGCCAGCGCGGGATGCCGCAACGTACGTCACATTCGGGGAGGCGCCATGGACGTGTGGGCATCGCGCGGCGGCCTCGGGGTCCTCGTCGCGCTCTCGATTTCATCGGCTTCGGTCGGGCGCTCGTTCGGTCCGGATACGACGAGCACCGGCGTATTCACTGGCACGGAAACGGGCCTGCAATGTTCGCGGCAGCCCAGGACCCACTACTTGAAATGCTCCGGTTTTCTCGCCAGCGACGTGGACGGGACCGCGCTCGACGTCACGGTGACGGTCCCGCCCGTGACGACGCTTCCGCGCGGGATCACGCTGCACCCGCTGGTCGTCTACGTGCATGGCTACGGCGGCAGCAAAAACAGCGACTCGTCGTACGACGACATGCTCGCGAGTCAGGGATTCGCTGTTCTGCGCCATTCGACGCGAGGCTTCGGGAACTCGTGGGGACAGGTGAACCTGGCCGACATCAACGTGGAAGTCGCCGACATGCGCAGCCTCATTGGCCAGGTCGTCGACGATCAGCGATTGTCGCTGAACGGAGATGCCGTGGCCATCGCCGGAGCATCGTACGGCGGTGGGCATTCATGGTTGGCGGCGGTCACGCCGAGATTCACGAGCCCTCGGAACACACCGATCCGGATCCGGACGATCATTCCGATCGCCGCCTGGTCGGATCTGCTCGCTGCGCTCCGGCCCAACGGGCGCCCGGAGAATTCGGTCGAACCGCC
>Ga0209474_10003466_pt1 | contig 13837 bp, 8 predicted proteins | sample GraSoiAngelo_145_FD_185902 | JGI IMG/M metagenome (GOLD analysis project Ga0209474, IMG submission 185902) | Grasslands soil microbial communities from the Angelo Coastal Reserve, California, USA - 14_1009_05_20cm (SPAdes) (version 2) | ecosystem: Environmental > Terrestrial > Soil > Grasslands ...
CGCCGAGTAGTAGGCGGCGCCCAGCCAGGTCGGAAACGTTGGAATCGTGATCGCCGCGGCCGGCACCCACGCCAGCACGTAGCCGACCTGCTCGATGTAGGCGAGCAGGCCGGCGACGGGGACGGCAGCCATACGGGCCAGGTCCAACGTGAATGAGAGGGCGCCGAGGACGAGGCCGCAGGCGACCAGCGCCGGAAGGATGGGCAGGGTAAGCGCATTCGCGATCGGCGCGACCGGCGAAAGGACGTGGAAGTCGGCGGCCATCATCGGCAGGGTTCCGACCTGGGCGGCGCAGGTGACCGCGAACGGCTCGCGCAGGACATGCGGCAGGAAGGCGACTTGGCGGGCGATGGCTGGGGTCAGCAGGATGATCGCCGCGGTGCCGGCGAACGACAGCTGAAAACCGACGTCCCAAGCCAGCTCTGGGTGCCAGCCGAGCATGGCCGCCGCGGTCACCGCGAGCGAGGTCCAGACGTGAGATGGGCGGCCGAGGTGTGAGGCGGCGATGGCGAGGCCGCCCATGGCCGAGGCGCGAACGGCGGCGGGGGTTGCGCCGCCGACCATCGCATACAGGGCGATGAGCGCCACCGCCGGCCAGGCGGCGTACCGGCCGAGCAAGGGGTTCAGCGCACCCTGGACGATGCGCGCAAACACCGCGACCTTGAGCCCGCTGAGCACGAGCAGGTGGATCAAGCCGGTGGCGATGAGGGCGTTCTGGAGCTCGGCCGGGATGCCCTGGCGAATTCCGAGCACGATCCCCAGCAGGACGGCCGCGTGCGGCGCCGGCAGCGCGGCGTTCACGTCGGTGATATAGCGCGAGCGCAGCCAGGAAGGCAGCGCGCCGGGGCCGGCAGCACTGCTCGTGACATCGAAGCTGGAGGCCTGCAGCTCCAGGTAGACCTGGCGCTGGGACAGGTAAGCGCGCCGATCAAAGCCAGGTAGATCGCGCGGCAGTGTGAGCCTGCCGCTCGCGCGCATCAGGTCGCCATAGCCCGCCTGGGTCGGGCCGCGCCAGCGAACCAGGAGGTTGCCGACGCCGGCAAGCTTGGTCACGCCGACGACCAGGTTGTTCGGCTCGACGAGCACCTCGGCCCCACCGGCCACCGAACGGCTGTCGTCGGCGACTCGCCCGGTCATGAGGACGGTGCTGCCCGCGAGCGCGGCGGCGCGGAGCGGCACTGCAGGATCGACTGGCGGCAGCTCCGCCCGGCCGACCGCGAGCAGCGCGGCCACGACGGCGAGCGCGATCAGGGCTGGTCGCAGCAGGAATGCCAGCGCGAAGAAAGGCACGGCGGCAGCGATCGCAACCGCGCCGACAGCGGGTTGCTCGGGAAACATCACCACCGCCGTGGTGAGGGCCGCTGACCATGACAGGGCCATGACCAGCGCGGGGTAGCGGGTCACAGGGTCAGATAACGGCGCGCGACCAGGTAATCGGCCTCACTCATGCCCAGGATCTCGACGAGCTCGCGGGTGTTCTGAAAGCCGCCGAAGTTGGTGCGGTAGTCGATGCACTCCTCAGCGAAGGCCTGGGTGAATCCAGGCAGAGCCTCGAGCTCTTCGAGGGTCGACTGGTTGAGGCTGGTGCGGACGATCACGGTGCCGGACGATGTCTTGGCAAACGGGACCTTGATCTGCTCGCCATCCTTGAGGCGGCCTGCCAGGTCGGGCAGCCGCGAGGAGTCGACGTCAGCGCTGAATCCGCCCGCGGCCGCGATGGCGTCGAAAACGCGATCGCCGCGCGGCAGGCGGTACAGACCGGGATTCTCCACCGCCCCGAGCACGTGCACCAGGAGCCCTGGCTGGGGCGGGACATCGAGGGCGGGGTTGTTGGCGGGAGCGGCCGGAGGGTTGGCTGCGGTGGCCGACACGTGATACACGTACGCGCCGACCGCGACGGCAAGACCAAGCGTGATCGGGGCGGCGAGGAGGACGAGCCTCTTCCAACCTGGCACCAGTCGAAGGCGAATCGGCATGGCCCGAGCCTAGGGAGGGGAGCCGAACACGGGAACCCTGCCTGTAAAGAAGCATGGTTCCCGGGGAAGGATTCGAACCTTCGGTCGAGGATCCAAAGTCCTCTGCCTTACCGCTTGGCCACCCGGGAGCGCGTCCACAAACACTAGCGCGGGCCCAGCGCATCATCCCGCGGCCGGTGTGACCTCAAACGGGTCTGCGTCGTTGGGTCTGGGGATGAGAAATGCATTCCTCGCCGCCGCCGTGCTGATGCTGGCCACGGGCTGCGGCGCTTACCACTTTCCCGGTGCTGAATCGCCCTCGCCTACGGGGACGGTCAGCGGCACGGTGGTCGCGATTCCGTGCGCGCCGGTTGAGAAGGCGGGCCAGACCTGCTCCGGGCGGCCGGTCGCGAACCTGGAGCTCGATTACAGCCGCGGGCAATCCACGACCGCCCACACGGTCACCGACGCGAAAGGCAACTATTCGATCGACCTGCCGGCCGGCACGTATGCCGTCAAGCCGATCACCTACATGCGCGTCATCAGCGGACCGATCAAGCTGACCGTGGGTGCAGGCACGAGCGCGGTGGCGAATTACGTGCTCGATTCCGGCATCCGGGTCCCCATCGCAACCCAGCCGAGCGCCTAGTCGCCGCCTCTCTCGGTCGGACGTTTACGGCTAAGGTGCGCGAGCAAGCCATGAAACCCACGGCGCCGCGTGCCACGTACCGCCTGCAGCTGTCGAAGGACTTCGACTTCGACGCCGCCACCGCTTGTGCGGACTACCTTGCCGCCCTCGGCGTCTCGCACGTCTACTGCTCACCGGTGCTCCAGGCGACCCCTGGCAGCGCTCACGGGTACGACGTCGTCGACCCGACGCAGATCAACGCCGGGCTGGGCGGCGAAGCAGGTTTCCGCCGGTTCGCCACGGCGATGCATCAGCGGTCGATCGAGGTGGTCGTCGACATAGTGCCCAACCACATGGCGACGGCGGGCCGTGCGAATCCGTGGTGGTGGGACCTGCTGTCAAAGGGACGGGCGAGCCGCTTCGCCGGCTACTTCGACATCGACTGGCACCCAGCGACGTCGACACTGAAGGACAAAGTCCTCCTGGGTGTGCTCGGCGACCGCTACGGACATGAGCTCGAAAAGGGCGCGCTGACGCTGGAGCGTCAGGGCTCGGAGCTTGTCGTGCGCTATCACGACCAGGTCTTCCCGATCTCCGCCGAAACGACTGACGGCATGGATGTCAACGGCGTCGAGGTCACACAGCACGATCCCGATGCATTCGATGGTCTGCTGGAACGCCAGCACTACCGGTTGGCCTACTGGCGCAGCGCCCAGGAGGAGCTGAACTACCGGCGCTTTTTCACCGTCGACACCCTGATCGGGCTTCGCGTCGAAAGGGAAGCCGTCTTCGAGGACAGCCACAGGCTGATCCTCGACCTCGTCCAGGCCGGCGCCATCTCGGGATTGCGGGTCGACCACATCGACGGCCTTCGCGACCCGGCCGGGTACCTGCGACGGCTGCGAGCTGGCGCGCCTGACGCGTACATCGTGGTCGAGAAGATCCTGGGACCGGAAGAAGAGCTTGGGCGGCAGCTGCCCGTGCAGGGCACGACCGGCTACGACTTCATCGCCATGGTCGACAGCGTCTTCGTCGATCCCGGCAACGAGCCGTCGATGACTGCGCTCTACCACGCGTTCACCGGCGAGGCACAGCCTTACTCCGAGGTGGTGCGCGCCTCCAAGCTGGAGATTTCGACCACCGAGCTCGCCCCTGACTTCGAGCGGCTGACCGAGGTCCTGGTCGAGATCTGCGACTCGGACCGCCGGCACCGCGACCGCACGCGTCGCGAGCTTCTTGACGCCCTGCACGAGATGGTGATCGGATTCAGGGTGTACCGGACGTACGTGACGCCCGCAGCGACGGCGAGCGAATCGGATCGGCGTGAGGTGGAGGCGGCCGTCGACGAGGCAGCGCGCCGCCGGCCGGACATCGATCCCGATCTTCTCAGCCTGATCCGCGACGTGGTGCTGATGGAGCGCCGCGGGGAGCGGGAAGCCGAGTTCGCGGCGCGCTTCCAGCAGCTGACGCCGGCCGTGATGGCGAAAGGCGTCGAAGACACGGCGTTCTACCGCTACCACCGGCTTGCGTCGCTGAATGAGGTCGGCGGTGATCCAGGGACGTTCGGCCGGCCCGTCGACGCGTTCCATGAGTGGTGTGCGCGCACCGCGAAGACGTGGCCGGACACCATGCTCACGCTTTCCACTCATGACACCAAGCGCAGCGGCGACGTGCGCGCGAGGCTGAACCTCCTCTCCGAGATCCCCGAGGAATGGGAGTCGGCGGTGCGCAGGTGGGCCGAGCACAACGACCGGTACCGCACCCAGGGCTACCCCGACCGCAATCTGGAATATCTCGCCTACCAGACACTGGTGAGCGCATGGCCGATTGACGGGGACCGCCTGACGCGGTTTCTTCAGAAGGCCGCGCGCGAGGCCAAAGTTCACACCTCGTGGATCAATCCCGTCGCCGCGTATGAGGATGGGGTCGCCCAGTTCGTCGCCGGAGTCACGTCGGACGCCGAGTTCAGAACCGATGTCGAATCGTTCCTCGGACGGCACCAGCTCGTCGCGCTGGGCCGGATCGCGTCGCTGGCGCAAACCACATTGCTGCTGACCTGCCCGGGTGTGCCCGACATCTACCAGGGGTCGGAGCTGTGGACGTTGTCGCTCGTCGATCCCGACAATCGGCAATCGGTCGATTTCGAAGCGCGGCAGAAGCTGCTCATCGAAAACGACTACGCGGCAGCCCCCAAGCTCTGGCTGCTCACGCGGCTCTTGCGCGAGCGCGCGCGGCGGCCTGAGCTTTTCGCGAGCCGGCATTACACGCCGTTGCACGCCGCCGGCGCGAAGGCGGGCCACGCGCTGGGGTTCGTGCGCGACGCGCTGCTGGTCCTGGTGCCCAGGTTGGTGGTCGGACTCGGTGATGATTGGGGCGACACGAAGGTCGAACTGCCTGGCGGCCAGTGGAGAAGCCTGCTCACGGGATCGGTCGAAGAGGGCAGGCACGTGGTCGCGGTGAGCAGCCTCGTCGAGCAGTTTCCGGTCGCCGTCCTCGCGCGCGAGCCGTAGTGCACCGGTTCACCGTGTGGGCGCCGGACCGACGGCGGGTCGACGTCGTCGCCGGCGGCCGTAGAACGCCGATGACCCGGATCGAAAGCGGTTGGTGGGAGGCGTCGGACCCTGACGCCCAAACAGGATCCCGCTACGGTTTCTCGCTCGACGGCGGTGAGCCTCGGCCGGATCCGCGCTCGCCGTCGCAACCCGACGGGGTGCTCGGGCTCTCGCAGCTGGTCGACCACAGCGCCTTTGCGTGGTCCGATTCGGCGTGGCGTGGCCGGCCGCTGGCGGGGTCGATCCTGTACGAGCTCCACATCGGCACGTTTTCGCCGCGGGGCACATTCGATGGCGCGATCGAGCACATTCCACATCTAGTGGAGCTCGGCGTCGACACGGTCGAGCTGATGCCGGTGCCGGAGTTTTCGGGTGATCACGGTTGGGGTTACGACGGCGTCGATCTGTTCGCGCCACATCACGCCTATGGCGGGCCGGACGGGCTGAAGCGACTTGTCGACGCCTGCCACTCCAAGGGCTTGGCGGTGGTGCTGGATGTGGTCTACAACCATCTCGGCCCGGCGGGAAACTTCCTGCCCGAGTTCGGGCCTTACCTCAGCACTCGGCACCAGACGTTCTGGGGGCCAGCGCTCAACTTCGACGGCCCGGGCTCGGATGAGGTCCGTCGTTACGTGATCGACAACGTGTCGATGTGGGTACGCGATTACCATGTCGACGGCCTTCGTCTCGACGCCGTGCACGTGATCGCCGATCAGTCGCCCCTGCATATCCTCGAAGAGCTCAGCGCAGCCACCAAAGCGGTTGGAGCCCAGCTCCACCGTTCGACGTTCGTGATCGCCGAATCCAATCTCAACGACCCGCGGCTGGTGCGGGCTCGGGATGCAGGCGGTTACGGCCTGGACGCGGCCTGGGCGGACGACTGGCACCACTCGGTCCACGCCGCGCTCACCGGAGAGCGGGCCGGATTCTACGGAGACTTCGGGGCGCTGGCCCAGGTCGGCAAGGCTCTCCGCCAGGCGTGGGTGTTCGACGGCGTCTGGTCACCGCACCGAGGGCGCATGCGAGGTGGTGATCCTTCCGGGCTCGAGCCGCATGCCTTCGTGATCGCGGCCCAGAACCACGACCAGGTCGGCAACCGGGCGACCGGCGATCGGCTCGACGCGGGGTCGTTGAAGATCGCCTCCGCGCTGTTGCTCACATCGCCGTTCACGCCGCTGCTGTTCCAGGGCGAGGAATGGGCCGCGAGCACGCCCTTCCAGTACTTCACCGACCACCCCGACCCCGACCTGGGTCGAGCGGTATCCGAGGGCCGGCGGCGCGAGTTCGCCGCCTTCGGTTGGAGCCCGGAGAGCATCCCCGACCCGCAGGACCCCGCTACATTCGAGCGATCGAAACTCGACTGGAACGAGGTCCAGCAGCCCGGCCACCGGGAGATGCTCGCCTGGTATCGGGAGCTGATCCAACTGCGGCGACGGCTGCCGCTGCCGCGTGGTCCGGTTGGCCAGGACGTCGAGGTGGCGGTGGATGAACCGTCCCGGCGAGTGTCGTTCAGCCGCGACGGGGTCGCCGTGCACGTGGACCTCGGCAAGACGGATGGCGGCGTGACCATCGTCGAGACCGGGAGGTCCCTTGACTGACAGCCCCCACATCGAGGTCTGGCCAGGGCGCGGCTATCCGCTCGGCGCCACGTTCGACGGCAACGGCACCAACTTCGCGTTGTTCAGCGAGGTCGCCGAGCAGATCGAGCTCTGCCTTTTCGACGAGCAGGGGGCACAAACCGCGTTGCCGCTCGAAGAGGTGGACGCCTTTTCGTGGCATGCATACCTGCCCAACGTCGGCCCCGGGCAGCGCTACGGCTATCGCGTGCACGGTCCGTACGCTCCCGACCGCGGGGTTCGCTGCAACCCGAGCAAGCTGCTGCTCGATCCCTACGCGCGCGCGATCGAAGGCCAGGTCACCTGGGACGCAGCATGCTACTCGTACAACCCGGGCGACGAGAATTCCGTCAACGAAGCGGACAGCGCGCCCTACGTGTTTCGCTCGATCGTCCAGCATCCCCATTTCGACTGGGGAGGCGACCGCCGGCCCGAGATCCCGCTGCACGAAACGGTCATCTACGAGGCGCACGTGAAGGGAATGACCAAATGTCATCCCGAGGTGCCCGAGGAGCTTCGCGGCACGTATGCCGGTCTCGCGCACCCGGCCATCGTTCAGCACCTCACCTCTCTCGGCGTGACCGCGGTGGAGCTCATGCCGGTGCACCAGTTCGTCCACGACCAGAGGCTGATCGAACAGGGTTTGCGCAACTACTGGGGCTACAACACGATCGGTTTCTTCGCTCCGCACAACGAGTACGCGGCGAGCGGCAGCCGGGGCGAGCAGGTCAACGAGTTCAAGTACATGGTGCGCACGATGCATGAAGCCGGAATCGAGGTCATCCTCGACGTCGTTTACAACCACACCGCTGAGGGCAACCACCTCGGGCCGACGCTGTGCTTCAAAGGCATCGACAATCGCGCCTACTACCGGCTGGTCGGCGAGAGGCCGCAGTACTACTACGACACAACAGGGACCGGCAACAGCCTCAACGTGCAGCATCCGCACACGCTGCAGCTGATCATGGACTCGCTGCGCTACTGGGTCACCGAGATGCACGTGGACGGTTTTCGGTTCGACCTCGCAGCGACGCTGGCGCGCGAGTTCCACGAGGTCGACCGCCTCTCCACGTTCTTCGACATGATCCAGCAGGACCCGGTGATCAACCGGGTGAAGCTGATCGCAGAGCCATGGGACATCGGTGAGGGCGGGTACCAGGTCGGCAACTTCCCGGCCTTGTGGTCGGAATGGAACGGGAGATATCGCGACACGGTGCGCGACTTCTGGCGCGGCGAGCCCTCGACCGTCGGCGAGCTGGCATCCCGGCTGACCGGCAGCTCAGACCTGTACCAGAACGACACCCGGCGCCCGGTCGCGAGCATCAACTTCGTCACCGCGCACGATGGCTTCACCCTGCGCGACCTGGTCTCGTACAACGAGAAGCACAACGAAGCGAACGGGGAGGGCAACGCCGACGGCGAGTCCCACAACCGGTCGTGGAACTGCGGCGCGGAGGGGGACACCGACGACGCCGTGGTGAACAAACGCCGCGCCCAGCAGCAGCGCAACCTGCTGACCACCCTCTTCCTTTCTCAAGGCGTGCCGATGCTGCTCATGGGCGACGGGCTGGGCCGGACCCAGAAAGGCAACAACAACGGGTACTGCCAGGACAACGAGCTCTCCTGGGTCAGCTGGTCCGAGATCGATCAGCCTCTGCTCGAATACGTGCGCTGGCTGATCTCGTTCCGGCGCCACCATCCTGTCTTCCGCCGGCGCCGGTGGTTCCAGGGACGGCCGATCAGAGGCGCGGTGGACATCGCATGGTTCAAGCCCGACGGCAAGCCGATGACAGATCGGGACTGGGTTTCACGCCACGCACGGTCGCTGGGTGTCTACTTGAACGGAAAGGCCATCCCGGGCCACGACGATCGCGGTCGCTCGTTCGCGGACGACTCCTTCCTGCTTCTCTTCAACGGCCATTCGCGAACCGTGTACTGGCAGATGCCACCGGACTTCGGGGGCTCATGGAAGATCGCTCTCGACACCGACGCGCTCCAGCCCCAAGAAGACCCTCAGCCGATCACCGGGCGCGTCATGACCCGCGCGCGGACCGTGGTCATCCTGCAGTCGAGAGGAGACGATGCGTCTACGGAACCAGGTTGATCAGCCGGTCGGGGACGTAGATGACCTTCGACGGCCCCTTGCCGTCGAGGGCCGCGCGCACCTTCTCGCTGGAAAGCGCCGCCTTCAACGCGTCGGCTTCCGAGAGACCGACATCGACCTCCAGCCGATCACGCAGCTTGCCGCCCACCTGCACGACCAGGACGACCTTCGGCTCGGCGGCCTCGGCCTGGTCAAAGGAGGGCCAGGAGGCGTCCGCCAGCAGGCCCTTCTCGCCCAGCCTCTCCCACATCTCCTCACCGAGGTGAGGCGCGAGCGGGTTGAGCAGCTTGATGAGCGTGCGCACCGAGGCGTCCCACTCGGCGTCGCGCTTACCACCTTCCTGCAGGTAGTCCTGCATCGCGTTTGCAAGCTCCATCAGAAAGGCGACGGCGGTGTTGAACCGCAGCTCGTCGTAATGGTCCGTAACTCTGCCCACGGTCTGAGCGACCTTACGCCGCAAGACGGTCGCGTCCACCTTCGCGACCGAACCTCCCCCATCGTCGACGATCGACTCCGGCTCCAGCACCAGCCGCCACACACGCTGCAGAAACTTGACAACCCCGTTTAGCCCGGCCTCGGTCCACTCGACGTCCTCTTCGGGCGGGCCGATGAACATCTCGTAGATCCGGCCTGCGTCCGCGCCCTGCGCCCCCGCGAGCTCGTCGATCGAGACTCCGTTGCCCAGCGACTTCGACATCACCTGCCCGAAGCGCTTGACCATGCCCTGGTTGAACAGGCGCATGAACGGTTCAGTGACCTGCACCAGGTCCGCGTCGTACAGCACTTTGGTGAAGAAGCGCGAGTACAGAAGGTGGAGGATCGCGTGCTCGACACCTCCGGTGTACTGGTCGACGGGCATCCAGTGGTTGGCCAGCTCGGGATCGAAAGGCTCGGTCGTATCGTGCGGGCTGGCGTAGCGCAGGAAGTACCAGGACGAGTCGATGAACGTGTCCATCGTGTCGGTCTCCCGCCGAGCCTCCTCGCCGCCGATCGGACATGTGGTCCGGTACCAATCCGGCTGCTCGGAGAGGGGTTTGTACTCGGCGGGCAGCTCAACCGGCAGCTGGTCCAGCGGTACGGGCACGATGCCGTGATTCGGGCAGTAGACGACAGGGATCGGCGCGCCCCAATACCGCTGACGCGAGATCAGCCAGTCCCTTAGCCGGTACTTGACCGCGCGCTTGCCGATCCCCTTGGCCTCGAGCCAGTCGCAGATCCGGTCGAACGCAACGGCTGAGTCCAGCCCGTTGAACTCGCCGCTGTTCACCATCACGCCCGGCCCGAGGTACGCCTCGCGCAGCCGGCCCTGGGAACCCGTTGGGGGCGCTATCACCTCACGAATCGCGAGGTCATACCGGCGCGCGAACTCGAAGTCGCGCTCGTCATGCGCGGGCACGGCCATGATCGCGCCCGTGCCGTATGTGACCAGGACATAGTCCGCAACCCAGATCGGGATCCTCTCGCCGTTGAGCGGATTGATCGCGAAACCGCCGGTCGCAACTCCCGTCTTTTCGCGCTCGGTCGACATGCGCTCGATCTCGGTCTCCTTGCGCGCCTTCTCGACGTACTCGCGCACCCGGGCTCGATGCTTTTCCGTCGTCACGCGCTCGACCAGCGAGTGCTCCGGGGCCAGGACCATGAACGTCGCTCCGAACAAAGTGTCCGGTCGCGTCGTATAGACGCGCACCGACTCGTCAGGCATCCCATCGACGGGAAAGTCGACCTCGGCGCCCATGCTGCGACCGATCCAGTTGGTCTGCATGACGCGGACCTTGTGCGGCCACTTGTCGAGCAGGGCGATGTCGTCGAGCAGCCGGTCTGCATAGTCGGTGATCTTCAAGAACCACTGCTCCAGGTCGCGCTTCTCGACCTCCACGTCGGGATGCCGCCAGCAGCGCCCGTTGATCACCTGCTCGTTGGCGAGCACGGTCTTGTCGACCGGGCACCAGTTGACCGGCGCCATCGCGCGATACGCCAGACCGCGTTCCAGCATCAGCAGGAACAGCCACTGCGTCCACCGGTAGTAGTCCGGCTCGCAGCTGGTCACCTCGCGGTCCCAGTCGTAGAGGATTCCTGCCATCGTCAGCTCGCGCTTACCTTTCGCGATGTTTTCGAGGGTCCAGGTCCGGGGATGCAGATTGCCGCGCTTCATCGCCGCGTTCTCGGCTGGCAGGCCAAAGGCATCCCACCCAAACGGATGCAGAACCTCGAACCCCTGCATGCGCTTCATGCGCGCGAGCACATCCCCCATCACATAGTTGCGTAGGTGTCCGACCGTGAGGTCCCCCGACGGATAGGGATACATGACGAGGTCGTAGAACTTCGGCTTCGGGGAGCTGTCGTCGGCTTTCATGATCCCGCGCTCGGCCCAGACCCGCTGCCATTTCGGCTCGATCTCCTGGGGAACGTACGCGCTACGGCGGGGACGCCTCGACATGGGGTTCAAATTTTAGGGATGCGAGTTCGTGACCCACGATCGCGGCCAGGAGCAGGGCCGCACCCGCCGCCTGCAAGACTCCCAAACGCTGGCCCGCCAGAACGACGGCTGCCACCAGCGCCCAGGCCGGTTCCGTGACGAGGATCAATGCCGTGCGGTTGGCGCTGATGCGTGCCTGGACCCAGGTCTGGATGAAGTAGCCGAACGCCGACGCGAACACGCCGGTGACGGCGATCGCGAACCAAACCGAGCCATTGGGCGGCCGCAGTGACCAGGTCCCACCAGCGCTGAACAAGAGCGCGCACATTCCCATCTGCACCATCGCCAGGGGCGCCGAAGGGGTGCCCGGCGACCACCGGCCCAAGAGCACGATGTGCAGAGCGAAGAGGACCGCGCACACAAGGACCAGCACATCGCCGACGTTCATGCCAAACGAGCCGCCGGTCAGCAGCAAAAGGCCGGCAAACGAGATGACGACAGCCGACCATGTCCACCAGTGGATGGGAGCGCCGAACAGCCGGTTGATCACCGGCGTCAAGACGACGAATAAGCCCGTGATCAACCCCGCGTTGCCTGGGCTCGTGATGGCAAGCCCCGCTGTCTGGGTCAGATAGCCCCCTGCGAGCGCCACCCCAATCACCGCGCCGATCCGCAGCTCTCGGCGCGTTGGAAGGCGATGCACCAGCACCACCAGCACCACCAGTGCCAGCAGGAATCGGATCTCCAGGAACGGCAGCGTCGGATACTGTGTGATTGCGTCCTTCACCAGGACGAAGGTCCAGCCCCAGACCGCGGTGACCAACAGCAACAAGAGGACGTAGATCAATGCATCGACTCTGGGCGCCCTGGCGGATGGAGTACATCGCCGGCGAGCAGCGACCCGGATGCCTGTTCTGCCGCGTGATCGAGCATCCCGACGACCCCGACGCGGGGCTGGTGGTGTGGCGGCCCCAGGGGGCGATCGTGATGCTGAACAAATTTCCGTATAACCCCGGCCACGCCATGGTGGCGCCGATCGCGCACAAAGCGAGCCTCGAGGATCTTGACGACGCCGAGACCACAGAACTCATGCGCGCCGTGCGCCGCACCATCGGCGTCCTCAACAAGACGATGACTCCCGATGGCCTCAACGCGGGCGTGAACATCGGACGCGCGGCCGGGGCCGGGATTCCCGACCACGTTCACTTTCACATCGTGCCGCGGTGGAACGGCGACACCAACTTCATGGCCGTGATCGACGACGTGAAGATCGTCAACGAGGCGCTGGGTCAGACCGCGGAAAAGCTCAAGCGGGCGTTCGCCGCCACGTAAGGCGGCCGCCCGCGACCGTCGCCACGACCCCGCCATCGTCGACGACGGTCATGTCACAGAGCTTCCGTGGGCGCAGCGCTCCCAGCTCCGATTCCATGCCGGCGGCGTAAGCGGCGCCCGCCGTGTACGCGCGCAAGGCGGAGGCTCGCGTCAGGGCCAGCTCGGGATGCCACCGTGCGCGCCGTCTCCACGCCGTCGCGGCCTCGATCCCGGCCAGCGGGTCCGCCGTCTCCACCGGCGAATCGGACCCAAAGGCGAGGCGAACGCCGGCTTCTTCGAGCGCCCGCCACGCGTACGCCTGCTTGGTGACCCCGGGCCACATGGCGTCGGCAAGCTCCCGATCGGCGACGGCGTGGATCGGCTGCATCGAGGCGATCACGCCGATCCGCGCCATCCGGACCATGTCCTTGGGGTGCACACACTGCGCGTGCTCGATGCGCGGTCGCCACATCGGCCAGGCGTTGCGGTGCGGCGCCAGCGCGTCGAGCGCCCGCCGCACGGCGCCATCGCCGATCGCGTGGAGGCACACGTTCAGCTCCGCGCGGGCACAACGCTGCACCAGATCGGCCAAGGCGTCCTGGGTCAGGCGTGCGACCCCGGATCCGTCCAGCATCTCAGCCGTACGGCTGCCCAGGGATCCGTCGAGGAAAGCCTTCACGCCCCAAACGCGCAGCCAGGGATCGCCCCAACCCGAACGTATCCCCATCCGCTCGGCGTGTGGGAGGTCGGCGAGCGGAAGGTTGTAGGAGACCCGGACGGGCAACGCCCCAGAGGCACGAAGGCGCTGCAGCGACGCCAGGGTGCCCGCGCTGTCCATCGAGTGCACCGACGTGAGACCAAACCTGGCGAGGTCGCCGAGTACGGCGACCATCGCGGCGTCGAGATCGGGATCCGCCGGCCGTGGCAGCACGCTCGAAACGATCTGCATCGCGGTCTCGAGCAGGATCCCCGACGGCTCGCCGTGGTCGTCGCGGACGATCCGACCGCCGGGCGGATCCTCGGTCGAGCTGGAGATGCCGGCCGCGCGCAGCGCCTCGCTCGATACCCACGCCGAGTGCCCGTCCTTCCGCAGCATGTACGCCGGCCTGCCTGCGACCGCGGCGTCCAGCTGTTGGCGGGTCGGGAAGGCCGGCTCCGGCCAGGCATCGTTGTACCAGCCCGATCCCATGACCCAGGCGCCCTTCGGGAGCTCCTTCGCCCGTTGCCTGATCCGGGCGGAGGCGTCCCGCAGGTC
>Ga0209474_10003472_pt1 | contig 13818 bp, 9 predicted proteins | sample GraSoiAngelo_145_FD_185902 | JGI IMG/M metagenome (GOLD analysis project Ga0209474, IMG submission 185902) | Grasslands soil microbial communities from the Angelo Coastal Reserve, California, USA - 14_1009_05_20cm (SPAdes) (version 2) | ecosystem: Environmental > Terrestrial > Soil > Grasslands ...
ATTATGTCAACTACGCACCTGCACGCAGCCGACCGGGCCCACGTTGTGAGCGCACCATCCTCCCCGTTCAGAAAGCGCCAGCGAAGGGCGAGGTAGAGGCCGGCGCGCTCGAGGCTGAGCGTGCTGAGGCGATCCCTGAGGTCATCAGTCGAGCGCGCCGCCCCACGGCGCCTACCGCCGGTCGATCACGCGGACGGCTTTGCCTTCGGAGCGGGGAATGCTGCGGGGCGCGACCAGCGTGAGCTCCACGCTGAGCCCGGTGGCCGACCGCAGGCGCTCGGCGACGCGCTGGCGGAGCTCGGTCAGCACGGGATGATCGCGCACGAAGCCGCCGCAGCGCGCCAGCAGCGCCGGGGCCGGCTCCACCTGAACCTCCAGCCGGGCCAGCGTCGCCGTGCGGTCGACGACCAGCAGATAGTGCGGCTCGAGCTCGGCGACGCCGAGCAGGGTCGCCTCGACCTCCGAGGGATAGAGGTTGACGCCCTTGATGACGAGCATGTCGTCGCTGCGGCCCTTCAGGCGGGCGATGCGCGCGGAGGTGCGGCCGCAGGCGCAGGGCTCGGTCGTGAGCGCGGTGATGTCGCCGGTGCGATAGCGCACCATCGGCTGCGCGCGCTTGGTCAGGGTCGTCAGCACCAGCTCGCCTTCCTGGCCGGGCGGCAGCGGCGCGCCGGTGGCCGGATCGATCACCTCCGGCAGGAAGTGATCGTCGGCCACGTGGAGCCCGGCTCGCGCCTCGCACTCCCCCGCCACCCCGGGGCCGACGATCTCGCTGAGCCCGTAGATGTCCCACGCCGTGCACCCGAAGGCGCGCTCGATCGCCGCCCGCAACCCCTCCGTCCAGGGCTCGGCGCCGAACATGCCGTAGCGCACGCCGAGCGCGCGCGGATCGCCGCCCTGCTCGCGCAGGCTCTCGGCGATGTGCAGCACGAAGGAGGGCGTGCCGCAGAGCGCGGCCGGCCGGAAGTCTTGCAGCAGCAGATGGTGGCGCGCGGTGTTGCCGGAGGACACCGGCACCACCGTCATGCCGATCCGCTCGGCACCGTCGTGAAAGCCGAGGCCGCCGGTGAAGAGGCCGTAACCGAAGGCCACGTGCAGCATGTCGCCGGTGCGCGCGCCCGCCGCGGTCATGGCGCGCGCCATGACCTCGCGCCAGACGTCGAGATCGGCCGCCGTGTAGCCGACGACGGTCGGCTTGCCCTTCGTGCCGGACGAGGCGTGCACGCGCGCCAGCTCCGCTGGCGGCACCGCGCAGAGCCCGAAGGGATAGTGCTCGCGCAGGTCGCTCTTGCGCATGCACGGCAGGGCGGCGAGGTCCGCGAGCCCGGCCAGGCGCGCGGTGCCGAGCCGGGCGCGGTGAAACGGCACGCGCGCCACCGCCCACGCCACGGTCGCCCGTAGCCGCTCGAGCTGCATGACGGCGCGGGCGGCCGCCGGCAGCGTCTCCGCCTCGGGATTCCAGATCACGCCGGCCGGCTCACCGCTGGCGCGGCGGCTCGGGACAGGAGCGGTCGACGTCGCGGTGATGGCGCCCGAGGACGGCGGGGCGCGCGAAGCCCTCGCGCGTCGTCATTCGATGACCACGGATTTCACGAGCCACTGCTGACGCTCGAGGAAGCGGGCGACGGTGTCGAGCGTGCGGGCGTCCGTCGTGCCGTCGAGACTGATCCGGTCGGGCACGATGTGGCGCACCTCGGGGTACGTCACCAGGACCCGGCAGAGCGTGCGCACGCGCGGATCGGGGGCCAGCAGCCCGCGGCGCTCGGAGGCCGCCCAGTCCTTCTGGAAGAGCACGCGGACGGCCCGCGGCGTCGTCATCCCCGGCGGCGGGGCCGCTCGGCCACGTGCGCCCGCGCCTCGGCATAGAGCTGCAGCGTGCGGTCGATCTGCAGCTCGACGTCGAACTCGCGCTCGGCGACCTGGCGCGCGCGCAGGCGCATGGTCGCGCGCCGCTCGCCGTCGAGCAGCAGGCCGATGGCGGCCTCGGCCAGGCCGGCCGGATCGTTCTTGGTCAGGATGCCGGTCTCGCCGTCGCGGACGACCTCGTCGCAGCCCGGCGCGATCACCGCCACGGCCGGCAGTCCGCAGGCCGCCGCCTCGGCCAGCACCAGCCCCTGCGTCTCGGTCTCGGAGGCGAACAGGAAGAGGTCGGCGGCCTGATACCACGTGGCCAGGCCGGCGTGCTCGCGCACCCCGGCGAAGTGGATCCGCTCGCCCGCCCCGAGCTGCCCCGCCAGCGCGCGCAGGGCCGCGCTCTCCTTACCCTGCCCCACCAGCCACAGGCGCGCGTCGGCCAGCGTGCCCGCCACGCGCTCGAAGGCGAGCAGCACGCGGTCGACGCTCTTCTCGCGATCGAGGCGGCCCACGTAGAGCAGCAGCGGGTCGGCGGCCGGCAGCCCGAGCGCGCAGCGCGCGACGGCCTGATCGCCGGGACGGAAACGGGCGAGATCGACCCCGGTCGGCACCACGCTCACCGGCGTCCTCACGCCGCGCGCGCGCAGCTGCTCGCGGATCAGCGCCGAGGGCGCGATGACGGCATCGGCGCCGGCCGCGAAGCGCGTGCTGAGCCCCAGCGCCGCGGCCTCCACCAGCGTGCGCGTCAGCGGCACGTAGTGCGCGTACTTCTCGTAGCGTGTGTGATACGTGAACACGAGCGGACGGCCGAGCCGACGGGCGGCCCGGCGGGCGGCCGGGCCCAGCAGGAACGGATGGTGGGCGTGGAAGACGTCCAGGTCGAGCGCGCGCACGCGGCGGCCGACCCGCGGCGACCACGGCAGCGCGAGCGGGAACTCCGGATAGCTCGCCGCCGGCACCGACGGCACGCGGATGACGCGGGACGCGGCGTCGCGCGCCCCCGGGAAGCGCGGGGCGACGGTCCACACCTCGTGGCCGCGCGCCTCCAGCCCCCGCCGAAGCGTCTCCACCGAGATCGTGACCCCGCCGCAGAACGGCAGGTAGTTGTTCGTGAACAGCCCGATGCGCAAGCGGCCTCGGCCCTCGCTCAGGCCTTGTTGTACTTCTCGAAATCCTCCGGCTTGATGTTCTGCAGCCACTCGCGCAGCTGCTCCGGGTCGTCGGTCTTCATCGGCTCGCCTTCCTTGGCGCCCTCCATCTTGCCGGCCTTGGGGAACACGTCCTCTTCCACGAAGATCGGCGCCGCCACCCGCAAGGCCAGCGCGATGGCGTCGGAAGGCCGGGAGTCGACCGTGTACTCCGCGGTGCCGAGCTTGAGGTGGAGGACGGCGTAGAAGGTGTTCTCGCGCAGGTCGGTCACCACGACCCGGGCCACCTGCACGTCGAGCGACTCGAGGATGTTCTTGATGAGGTCGTGGGTCATCGGCCGCGGCGTGGCGATCTTCTCCAGCTCGAGGGCGATCGCGTTGGCCTCGAAGATGCCGACCCAGATCGGCAGCGAGCGCTTCTCTTCCTCGTCGCGCAGGATGATGATCGGCATGTTCGACACCGGATCGAGGGCCAGCCCGCGCACCTTCATTTCGACCAGCATACGGCCTCCTCCGGCGTCGCGAGCGCGCCGCGCAGGCTGTGGGGCAGCACCTCGGTCACCCGGACCTGGGCGATGTCGCCGACGGCGGTCCGCCCCGCGCCGTCGAAGTTCACGACCCGGTTGCACCGGGTGCGGCCCGACAGCTCGCCGGGATTCTTGCGGGACGTGCCGTCCACCAGCACCTCCATGGTACGCCCGGCCAGAAGCCGGCTGCGCGCCGCGGTGACCCGCTGCACGACGTCGAGCACGCGGGCGTTGCGCCGGGCCTTGACGTCGTCGGCAATCTGCTCGGGCATGGCGGCGGCCGGCGTGCCGGGCCGGCGCGAGTACCGGAAGACGAACACGTTGTCGTAGCCGACGCGCTCGATCGTCTCCAGCGTCGCCTCGAGGTCGTCCTCCGTCTCGCCGGGGAAGCCGACGATGATGTCGGTCGAGAACGCCAGCGCGGGCTCGGCCTCGCGCAGGGCGTCGACCAGCTCGAGGTAGCGCGCGCGGGTGTAGCCGCGGTTCATGCGCGCCAGCACGCGATCGGAGCCCGACTGCAGCGGCAGGTGGAACCACTCGCAGACCTTGTCGACGTCGCGGATGGCGCGGATCAGGGCGGGCGTCAGGTTGTAGGGATTGGAGGTCGTGAACCGGATGCGCGCGAGCCCCTCGACGTCGTTGACGCGGGCGAAGAGCTCGGCGAGGTCGGTCGGCGGCGTCAGGTCGCGGCCGTAGGCGTTGACGGTCTGGCCCAGCAGCGTGACCTCGCGGCAGCCCTCGGCCACCAGCCCCTCGATCTCGGCCACGATCGCCTCCGGCGGATGGCTGCGCTCGCGGCCGCGGGTGCGCGGCACCACGCAGAACGTGCAGTGCTTCTCGCAGCCCTCCATGACGGTGACGAACGCCTTGAGCCGGTCGGCGCCGGCGGGCTTGGCGGTGAGCTTCACCAGCGGAGCCTCGGCGGTGTCGAGGACCGGCCTGCGCTCGCGCCGCGCGCGCTCGACCAGCTCGCCGACACGCGCGATCGCCGGCGAGCCGAACACGAGGTCGACGACCGGCGCTCGCCGCAGGACGGCCTGCTGCTGGAGCTGGGCCATGCAGCCCATCACGCCGATCACGAGCCCGGGCCGCCGGGCCTTCAGCTGCTTCAGCTCGCCGAGCTTGGAGTAGACCTTGTCCTCGGCCTTCTCGCGAATGGCGCACGTGTTGAGCAGGATGACGTCGGCGTCGCCCTCCTCGGCGGTCAGCTCGTAGTCCCGCTCACGCAGCAGGCCGGCGACCCGCTCGGAGTCGTACTCGTTCATCTGACAGCCGTACGTGATGAGGTGCAGCTTGGCCATGAGTAGTTTTGAAAATTCCTTACGCGACAATGCGTTGACCGTAGCATTCGCCCCCAGCGAAGTCAAACAAGGGGCCCGCGACGGAGCGCTCGAAGGGATCAGGACGGCGAGCCGGGGACGGCAGAAACGCGATCGAGCCCTCGAGGGACGGCGGGGGGAGCGAGGCCGCTCCCCCGCCCACGCGCGGAAGCGGGAGCGCCGGGCGCGCTCCCCTCACCGTCAATCGATCTCGTCCGGGGGCGTCCGGCCTTCGTGCCCGCCGCGGCCGGGGCGTGGCTGCCGTGACCGTTGCCGTTGGTCAACGACAGCGGCGGCTTCACCTCGAACTGCCGCTCGAGCCGGGCGCGCCGCTCCTTCCAGCCCTCCTGGTACTCGAGCTCGTCCTCGTGCAGCGTGGCCGGCTGCTTGACCCCGTGCGCGTGCCGGAACTGGATGGCCAGCTGGGCGGCCGTGCGGCGCACCTCGTCCCACGGCGTGCCGAGCGCGAACTGGTCCGAGATGGCGCCGATGCGGCCCGTGTGGATGTTGCACGAGAGCGTGATGGCCGACAGGATCGGCCCCGACCAGTACGAGGTCTGCGAGTTGATCGGCATCGGCAGGATGTGCAGGTTGTGGCTGCCGCGGCAGTCGCCGGCCACCATGGGCGCCGTCGCCCACGGCGAGGTGATCTCACCCGGCGCCGGCCAGTCGCCCTGCGCGAAGGCCAGCAGCACCGGGTCGTCCTTGCCGCCGTAGGTGAAGCCCTTCTTGGTCTTGATGTTGTGCAGGCGCTCGGCCGAGCACACGTAGCCCAGCTGGTCCTTCTCGCCCTTCTCGGTGCGGCTCCAGACGCGCGCGATGACGAAGCGCGAGGAGCGCGTGAGGCCCTCGATGTCGTAGAGGTCTTCCGGCGCCCGCAGCGTGATGACCTTCTCCTGGAGCCCCTTGGCCAGCTCTTCCATCTTGCCGTCGAGCGCCTTGGGATCGCGCGGGTGGGCGCCGGCCTCGATGGCCTGGGCCTTGGTGTCGAGGTCGACGATCTCGAAGAGGTAGCCGCGCTTCATCTTGGAGGCGGCGATGATGAGCCCGGTGTTGAAGCGCGGCAGCATGTAGGCGCCGGTCGCGTAGTGGTTGAACGCCATCGGCTCCGTCTTGTCGGCGAAGGAGACCAGCACGGTCTGCGAGGGGTTGTCCTTGCGGACCGGGAACGGCAGCGCCACCGTGGCCGGCCCGGCCCCGCGCAGGTTACCGGTGAACGCGTCGGCCACCAGGTCCTGGCCGGGGCCGTAGAGCCCGAGCTCGGCCGCCTTGGTGGCGCCCTCCTGCAGCGCGTCCCACATGAGCTGGTCGACGACCGTCATGTCGACCGTCTCGGCCATGATGCCGGTGACCGCGCAGTCGTCGCCGGTGTGGGTGACGATGAGCGAGGTGAAGATGGGCTCGCCGCGATAGCCGTTGTTGTCGAGCACGAACTTGGCTATCACCGACTTCACCTCGTCGGCGGCGACCACGTGGCCGCCCACGCCACCCACGTCGGCCTTGGTCGCCTTGATGAAGCGCCGCACCAGCGCCGGGTTGCGGGCGAACACGTACGAGCGGTACGAGAAGATGTTGGGCGTGTTGGTGACCGGGATCTTCTCGGCCACGGTCACCGGCAGCCCGTCGAGCTCGTTGCGGGACTGATGGTACTCGGACATGGGGATCGATCGGCCGTCGGAGGGGCCGTAGGGCCGCTGAGTCATGCTCGCCTCCCGTCGCGCGAGGGTGGAATGCCCGGGCTGATTTTTCGGTGACGGATGAAGGATAACGGCGGTAGACTCGGGCCGTCAAGCAAGTTCTTCACAGCCATGAAATTAATTTCTCACCCGACTTCGCGCGAGCTGCGACTGATGGTGCAGTGCCTGGAGCTGTACTATCGCCAGGGCCGCAGCCAGAAGGACATCGCCGGCGCCCTCGGCGTGTCGGCCGCCACCGTGTCCCGCCTGCTCAAGCGCGCCTTCGACGAGGGTTTCGTGCGGGTGGAGCTGGACCTGCCCCGCACCGAGGCGCTGGAGACGGCGCTGGCCCAGGCCTACGGGCTGCGAGAGGCGGTGGTGATCGTGGCCGGCGGTCGCGGCGACGTCAAGGCCGAGCTGGGGACTGCCGCCGCCGCCCACTTCGAGAAGATCGCCCGCAACGGCATGCGGATCGGGCTCTCGTGCGGGTTCACGCTCTACCAGACGATCCGCGCGCTGCGCGAGCGGCGCTTCCGCGACTTCTCGCTCTATCCCCTCTCCGGGGAGAGCACGCTGAAGCTGGTCGACCTCTTCCCCAACACGCTGGTGGGCATGATGGCGGCCAAGTATCGCCCCCACGTGCGCGCCTACGCGCTGCCCGTGCAGCACCTGCTCTCGCTGCGCGAGATCGAGCGCGAGCGGCGGCGCCTGCTGCGCGATCCGGAGATCCGCTCCATCTTCGAGGCGGCCCAGTCGGTGGACATCGCCCTGTCGGGCATCGGGCTCATCGCCGACAGCACGCCGGGCTTCTGCTCGCTGGCGGAGTCGTACGGGGTCAGCGTCAAGCGCCTGCGGCAGCTCGGCGTCGTCGGCGAGATCAACTACCAGCCGTTCGACGCCGACGGCCGCATCGTCGACCGCACCGAGCTGCGCGCGCTGATGCACCGGGTGCTGAGCGTGGAGGGCGATCGCCTGCAGGCGCTCGCCCGGCGCGAGGACCGCTCGGTGATCGCGGTGGCGGGCGGCCGCAGCAAGGTGGACGCCGTGCGCGGCGCGCTGCGCGGCCGCTTCGTGAACGTCCTCGTCACCGACGAGGACTGCGCGCGGGGCCTGCTCGGGCGCTGACCGGCTACCGGCGCGGCGCGGTGGTCTCCTCGAAGGCGCCGATACGGCGGAACTTCTCGTAGCGGCCCGCCATCAGCTCGTCGGCGTCGAGCGCGGCCAGCGCGGCCAGCTGCTCGCGGAGCACCCCGCGCAGCGCCACGGCCGCCGCGTCCCAGTCGCGATGGGCGCCGCCCACCGGCTCGGGCACGATCGCGTCGACCACGCCCAGCCGCAGCAGATCGGGCGCCGTCGTCTTCATGACCTCGGCCGCCTCGGGCGCCTTGCCGGCGTCGCCCCACAGGATGGCCGCGCAGCCCTCCGGCGAGATCACCGAGTAGACGGCGTACTCGAGCATCAGGACACGGTTGCCCATCCCGATGGCCAGCGCGCCGCCGCTGCCCCCCTCGCCGGTGATGACGGCGATCATCGGAATCGGCAGCCCCGCCATCAGGCGCAGGTTGCGGGCGATCGCCTCGGCCTGTCCGCGTTCCTCGGCGCCGATCCCGGGATAGGCGCCCGGCGTGTCGATGAACGTCACCACCGGCTTGCCGAACTTCGCCGCCAGCTCGAACAGTCGCTGCGCCTTGCGGTAGCCCTCGGGATGCGGCATGCCGAAGTTGCGCGCGATCTTCTCGCGCGTGTCGCGGCCCTTCTGGTGACCGACGACGACGACCGAGCGCCCCTCGAAGCGCGCCAGGCCGCCGACGATGGCGGCGTCGTCGCCGAAGAGCCGATCGCCGTGCAGCTCGAGGAAGTCGTCGAACAGCAGCTTGCACCAGTCGCGCGTGTAGGGCCGCCGCGGATGGCGCGCCAGCTGCGTGCGCTGCCAGGCGGTCAGGCCGGCGTAGGTGCGCTGGCGCAGGCGGGCGAGGCGCTCTTCCAGCCGGAGGATCTCGTCGCGCACGCGTGAGGGGTCCTCGACGGCCTGCAGCTCCGCGATGCGCGTCTCCAGCTCGAGGAGCGGCTGCTCGAACTCAAGGGCGTCCGGCATGATCGACCCCGGTGGCGCCGGCGCCCAGCAGGCTCTCGAGCTTCGCGAGCAGCGCCTCGGAGACGTCGACGGCGACCGCCCGCGCGCGCACGACCACCTCCTGCCCCGGCAGGAGCAGGTGCAGGAACACCGGCACCGTGCCGGGATGCTCCTCGCAGAGCCGGCGCAGCGCGGCCAGCGTCGCCTCGGCGTCGGCGCCGCCGCGGATGCGCACGCGACAGGCCGTCGGCTCGCCGCCGTTGCGCGGCCGGCCGCCGCCGGCCCCCAGCGACTGCTCGAGCGGGCGCACGTCCTCGGCCAGCACGACGCGGCCCTTGTCGCCGTCGTCGACGCGTCCGCGCACGACGACGGGCTCCCGCCCGCGCAGCCAGGCCGCAGCGGCCCGGTACGGCTCGGGGAACACGGTCACCTCCACCGTGCCGGCCATGTCCTCCAGCGTGAGGAACGCCATCCGGTTGCCGCTCTTGGTGGCCGTCTCCTTCAGCCCCGCCACGTGGCCGAACAGCGTCACGCGCGCGCCGTGGCTGCGCGCGGCCAGCTCGGCCGACGAGGTGACGCCCAGCGACTCCGCCACGCCCTCGAACCGCGCCAGCGGATGGCCGGAGACGTAGAAGCCGAGCACCTCCTTCTCGTAGGCGAGCCGCTGGTCGTCGTCCCACTCGGGGGCGACCGCCGCCACCGGCTCGGCCGCGCGGGGGGCCGGCGGCGCCGCCGGCAGCAGGTCGAAGAACGACCCCTGGCCCTCGGCCCGCTCGCGCTGCTGGCGCTGGCCCGACTCGAGCGCGACGTCGCAGGTGGAGAGCAGATGCGCGCGCGTCAGCCCGAGCGAGTCGAAGGCGCCCGCCTTGACGAGGCTCTCGATCACTCGCCGGTTGACGAGACGCAGGTCGACGCGCGCGCAGAAGTCCTCGAGCGTCTTGAAGGCGCCGTCGGCCGCGCGCGTCTTGAGAATGGACTCCATCGCCGCCTCGCCCACGTTCTTGATGGCCGCCAGTCCGAAGCGGATGGTGTCGCCCGCCACGCTGAAGCGGACCTGGGAGACGTTGACGTCGGGCGGCTGCACGCGTAGCCCCATCGCCCGGCACTCGTCGATGTACTTCACGATCTTGTCGGTGTCGCCCATTTCCGACGTGAGCAGGGCGGCCATGAACTCCACCGGATAGTTCGCCTTGAAATAGGCCGTCTGGTAGGCGACCAGCGCGTAGGCGGCGGCGTGGGAGTTGTGGACGGCGATCCCGTTGGCGATGAAGCTGTGGGCGCCGGGGACCTCGAAGTCGTAGGTGGGCTCGACGCCGTCGGGCGTGAAGGACCCGCGCGACGACCACCCGATCGGCACCTCGGCCACGCTCGTCCCCGGCTGCCCCGCCGCCGCCCGGCGCCGGGCCGCCAGGCGCAGGTCGGCGGCCGCCACCACGTCGAGCACGGCCACCGCGTCGGTGTCGGCCAGGTCCTCGGCGTTCACCCAGCCGCGCTGGGTGAAGACCGGATGGTCGGACGTGCAACGCACCGACATGCCGTTGGCGAGGCGGAGCCGGCCGACCGGCCGCACGCCGCTGGGCCGCACCCGGCTGGCCGGGAACGGGCCATCCTTCGTGAGCACCAGGTCGCCGTCGCGCACGGCGGTGATCGGCTTGCGGGTGCCGTCCGCCATCTCGATCATGGTGTCCGCGCTCAGGCACTTGTTGAACCCATAGCCCGCGAACTTCTCCATGAGCTCCCAGACCCGCTCGGCCTTGGCGGCGGCGGTGTGGCGCTCCTTGCAGCCGGCGATGAACTTCTCGCGCTGCCGGGCCATGAGCTCGCGGTCCTTCTTGCCCATGGCGCGGCGGAGCGTGTCGGCCTCGCCCATGGTGAAGCCCGCCATCTCGGAGGCGATCTGCATGATCTGCTCCTGGTAGACCATGATCCCGTACGTCTCCCGCGTGAACGTCTCCATGGCGGGGTGCTCGTAGGTGATCTTCGCCCGACCGTGCCTGCGCGCGATGAAGTCCGGAATGAGCTCCATCGGTCCCGGCCGGTAGAGCGAGACCATCGCGATCACGTCCTCGAGCCGCTCGGGCCGCAGGCCGCGCAGCGCTTCGCGCATGCCCTAGGACTCCAGCTGGAACACGCCGAACGTCTTGGCCTCGCCGAGCAGCGCGTAGCTCCGGGCGTCGTCGAGCGGCACCGTGTCCAGGCTCAGCGCGAGCCCGCGCGATTCCTTGATCAGCTCCACCGTGTTGGCGAGCACGGTCAGCGTCCGCAGGCCGAGGAAGTCCATCTTGAGCAGGCCGAGCTTCTCGATCGGCCCCATGGCATAGCCGGTGATCAGCTCGGGCCGCTTGGGGTCCTTGTAGAGCGGGATGTGCTCGTCCAGCGCCTCGTCGGAGATGACGACGGCCGAGGCGTGCACGGAGGCGTGGCGGGTGCAGCCCTCCAGCGCCCGGGCGATGTCCCACATCTCCTTGACGTTCGGCTGGCTCTTGACGGCCTCCGCCAGCGGCGGCGACTTCTGGTAGGCGTCCTCCAGCGTGATGTTGAGCGGAAAGCCCGGCACCAGCTTGGCGATGCGATCGACGTCGGCGTAGGACATGCCGAGCACCCGCCCGACGTCGCGGATGGCCGCCTTGGCCCCCAGGGTGCCGAAGGTGATGATGTGGGCCACACGATCGCGCCCGTACTTGTCGGCGACGTACTTGATGACCTCGTCGCGCCGGTCGTCGGCAAAATCGATGTCCATGTCGGGCATCGAGATTCGTTCCGGATTCAGAAATCGCTCGAACAGAAGACTGTATTTCATCGGGTCGACGTTCGTGATCCCGAGAGAGTAGGCGACCAGCGAGCCCGCCGAGGAGCCGCGGCCCGGCCCCACCGCGATGCCGTGCTGCCGCGCGTAGTGGATGAAGTCCCACACCACGAGGAAGTAGCCGGCGAAGCCCATCTTCTCGATGACGGACAGCTCGTGGCTCAGCCGCGCCTCGAGCTTGTCGCCCGGATTCACCCCGTACCGCCGCTTGAGCCCCTCCCGGGCCAGCTCCTCCAGGTACGTCTCGAGCGTGTGGCCCTCGGGCACGACGTAGCGCGGCAGGTGGAACTTGCCGAAGTCGAGCGTGAGGTTGCACCGCTCGGCCACCGCCAGCGTGTTGCGACAGGCCTCGGGCATCTCGGCGAAGACCCGCGCCATCTCCTCGGCCGACTTCACGTAGAACTCCTCGGTGGAGAACTTCCAGCGGTTCGGATCGCTCATGCTGGCGCCGGTCTGGATGCAGAGCAGCGCCTCGTGGGCGCGGGCGTGGCCGGCCTCGAGGTAGTGCGAGTCGTTGGTGCCGGCGACGGGCGCGCCGATGGCCCGGGCGATCGCCAGCGTCTCGCCGGTGACCTTGATCTGCTCGGCCAGACCGTGGGCCTGGACCTCCATGAAGTAGTGGTCCTTGCCGAAGACCTCCTGGTACCAGCCGGCGGTCTGCCGCGCCCGCGCGGGGTCGCCCGCGCTGAGCGCGCGCGAGACCTCGGAGTTGAGACAGCCCGAGAGCACGAGCAGGCCGGCCGCGTGCTGGGCGAGCAGCTCCTTGTCCACGCGCGGCTTGTAGTAGAAACCCTCCAGGTAGGCCTTGGAGACGAGCTTGATCAGGTTCCGGTAGCCAGTGAGATCGCGCACCAGCACGGTCAGGTGGTTGGCGCCCTCGTAGCCACCGTCCTGGGAGCCGCGCTCGGCCCGCCCGCCGGGGGCGACGTAGAGCTCGCAGCCCACGATGGGCTTGATCCCGGCCTTCTGGGCGGCCAGGTAGAAATCGACGGCGCCGAAGAGGTTGCCGTGGTCGGTGAGCGCGATCGCCGGGAACTGCAGGCTCTTGGCCTTGGCCACGAGCTTCTCGAGCTGGGCGGCGCCGTCGAGGAGGCTGTACTCCGAGTGGACGTGGAGGTGGACGAAGTCGGCGTGCTGCACGGAGGTCGGGCTACTCGAGCTCGATGGTGGCCGGAGGCTTGTTGGTGACGTCGTAGAGGACCGCGTCCACCGGCGCCAGGCCGCCGAGCGAGGTCGCCAGCTCGTCCACCACGGCCGGCGGGAGCGTGGCGAAGTCCGCCGTCATGCCGTCGCGCGAGTTGACGGGCCGCAGCACGATCGTCTCGCGGCCGGGGGCGCTGCCGAGCGGCAGCATGGCCACCGGGAACTGCCAGATCGCGTCGTAGAGGCCGTGCTTGCGCACGATGCGGGTGACGAGGTCGTCGGCCTCACGCAGGAGCGCGATGCGCTGGCGCGTCAGCGTCGCCGGCCGGATCGCCAGGGCCCCCAGGCCCCGGCCGCCGCGCCGGTACGCGACGAGGGCGACGCGGTTGATCGTCCGGTGCGCGTTGGTGATCCGCCGGGCGAACGCACCTGCCGCCTCCGCGTCGGCGAAGCCCTCGACCGCCAGCAGCTGCGAGTACGAGCGCTCGTCGCCCTGGACGCCGACGGTGCGGACCGGCACGACCCAGCCGGCGACGCCGTCCGGCAGCGCGATGGCCGGCCGCTCCACCGCCGCGTCGCGCTCGGCGCCGAGACAGCGCACGGCCAGGCCGGGCCCCGGGAACGGGTGGCGCCACACGACCTCGTGGGGCAGCCCGAGCTGCTCGCCGAGCACGCGGACCTCGTCCTTGTAGAACTCCACCAGCGGCTCGAGGACCCGGCCCCGCTCGATCAGCGCCTGGATGCGCTCGACGCGATTGTGATGGGTCTTGATCTTGGCCGAGTGACGGGCGCCGCCCGACTCGATCGTGTCCGGGTAGATCGTCCCCTGCCCCAGCAGCCACTCCTCGTCGCGCAGCCCGAGCCGCGCGAACTCCTCTTCCTGCACGGTGAGGAAGGCGTCGCCGATGATCGCCCGCTTGCGCTCGGGGTCCGTCACGCCGGCCAGCCGGCCGAAGAAGTCGCCGCTGCGGTCGGCGACATGGATCGCCTCGCGGCCCGCCTCGCGGATCAGGTGCTCGATCGCCTCGGCGTCGCCCTCGCGCATGAAGCCGGTGTCGACGTAGAGGCCGAGGACGCGGCCCGGCCCGAGCGCGCGATAGCAGCAGTAGAAGGCCACCGTGGAGTCGACGCCGCCGCTGATCAGGAAGAAGACCTTGCGGTCCGCGGCACGCGCGCGGATCGCCTCCATGACCTGCTCGACCCGGGCCCGCGGATCCCAGTCGCTGGTGCAGCCGCACACGTCGAACGCGAAGTTCCGGTAGATCTCGGTG
>Ga0209474_10003475_pt1 | contig 13812 bp, 10 predicted proteins | sample GraSoiAngelo_145_FD_185902 | JGI IMG/M metagenome (GOLD analysis project Ga0209474, IMG submission 185902) | Grasslands soil microbial communities from the Angelo Coastal Reserve, California, USA - 14_1009_05_20cm (SPAdes) (version 2) | ecosystem: Environmental > Terrestrial > Soil > Grasslands...
ACGTTCGACCTGCGTCCTTTCACGGCCGCCGAGCGGCGATCGTGGTTCGACGATCACCACACCTCGGGGCCGCACCGGCTGCTCGTCGCGACCGACGAGGCCGGCTCATGCATGGGATACGCGAGCACGAGCCGATGGCGGGCGAAGCCAGCCTACGACACGACGGTCGAGGCCAGCGTGTACTGCCGCCCGGACGCGATCGGCACAGGATGCGGAACGGCGCTGTACTCGGCGCTCTTCGAATCGATCGAGCGAGAGGACGTGCGAACGATCGTTGCGGGCATCAGCGTGCCGAATCCCGCCTCGATCTCGCTCCACGAGCGCTTCGGGTTTCGACCGGTCGGGGTCTTCCATGCGGTCGGACGAAAATTCGACGAGTACTGGGACGTCGCGTGGTTCGAGCGCCCGCTGCGCCTGGAACCTCGCGCGGCACGGTGAGGGCCGAATGAACACCTCGACGGCGAGATCGGCCCGGCACCTTCGCAGGATGCCGGGCCGGTTCGAGGCGACGATCAGAAGTTGATCGTGTAGTTGACGCGCATGAAGCGCGGCGTGTAGAGGCTCGTGGGGTTGGCCCACGTGCCGCCCTGTGTCGTGTTGCCGGCGCTGTACGCGTAGGTCGTGTTGTACCCCGTCGCGTAGTTCGTGTTCAGCAGGTTGTTGAGATCGATGCCGACGTCGGATCGCGTCCGGCCGAAGCGCAGCACCTTCGCGAAGCGCATGTCGATCTGCGTTCGACGGTTGTCTGCGTACACGCGGTTGAGGTTGTCCGCGATCTGAATCGTCGTGGTGCCGGTGGGCGTCGCGCCGACCGGCAAGTGCCCGAGCGACGCCGCGATCACGGCGTTCGGCACGATCCACTGCGCGGAGTTGCCGCCGCCTGCGAGCGTCGCGCCCGCCGGCGGCGCGCCGAGCTGCACGGGCGGCTGCGAGCGCACCGTCGCGCTCACCAGCACGTCGATCTTCGGGATGATGTAGATCGCCAGGCCGCGCACGGTTGTCTGGAAGGGATCGACGCTGCGGCAGCCGCGCGGATCGGGCCCTGCGGAGACGTTGTTGACCGAATTCACCTGGTTGTACTTCGTCGCCGTCGCGCAGTCGTCGATCACGGCGCGGCCGGTGCTCGTCCCGATCGACGTGTTCAACCCTTCGCGCAGACGCGCGTTGAGCGTGAAATCGACGCCGTGCCAGTAGCTCGTGCGCTCCGCCCCATAGTCGCTCTCCCACGTGAGATAGGTCTTCGACGGAATCGCGTTGGCGGCGGCGGTCGGCGAATAGACCGTGATCGGGTAGCCGCCGCCGTTCGGCAGCCGCGAATCCTGCGGCGCCGTCAGCGTGTAGGTCTCGTACGCCGTGTTGACGTCGCGATTGAGATCGTCGGTGACGAAGAAGCCGAAGAAGTTCCGGCGCGTGTAGCTGACTTCCGCGGTCACGCGCGGCAGGATTTGCTGCTGGAGCGTGGCGGCCCACTGGTAATCGCCCGGACGCTTGCCCCAGCCGTGCGTCACGTCGGGGTTGACGATCGTCGCCGCGCCAGCCTTGCCGAAGTTGGCCTGATTCCCGACTGCCGCGGCGCAGACGTCGCCGCCGCTCGCCGATCGATCCTGCGCGCCCGGGTTGAGTAGGTCGCAGTCGACCACGAAGTTGCGGTTCGAGTCCGTCCAGCCGCGGTTCGTGACGTTGCGCACGACGGTGAAGCCCGGATTGGTCGACGTGTACGGCGGATCGTTCGCGGCGTACGCGAGGTAGCGGCCCCAGTTGAATTTGACCGCCGACTTTCCGTCGCCGAACAGGTCGTAGGCGACGGCGACGCGCGGCGTGAGATCGTTGTACGCGTCGATGCCCGGCGTCCTGTTGATCGTGATCGCCGTCGGATTCAGGAACGAGGTCCGCGTCGTGCCGTTCTGCTCGACCGGCGCGTAGCTCGACGCGCGGTCGTAGCGCAGCGCGCCCTGCAGCGTCAACCGGCTGCGGGTCCAGCTGTCCTGGATGAAGATGCCCTGGAGTTTGGTGATGGTGCGGCGGCCGAAATCGGGCAGGTAGTAGCTCACCGCGTTCGGGACGCCCTGGTTGAAGCGGTAGCCGAGCTGTCCGTCGTTCGCGATCGTCTGATCGAGCTGATCGAGCCGGTTGCCCTGGTAGCCGATCTTCACGCTGTGCGCGCCGGTCACGTAGGACGCCGACGCACGCCAGCCGTCGGTCTTACCCACGGCCCATCCCCACGATTCCACCGCGCGGTACGCGTAGTTCGGCTGCGGCGCGAAGCGCTGCCCCGTCGCCGGATTGACCGCGTTCGACTGCTCCGTCACCGGAATCAGATCCGTGATGCCGTCGGGCGGCGGGAAACCGAAGATCGGGTTGTAGCGGAACGCGGTATAGCCGGCCTCGAGCAGCAGCTTGTTGCTCACCGGCATCGTCCACAGCGGCTGATTGACGTAGAACGGCGCGTCGAAGTAGCCGCGCGCGGCCGTCGACGTCGCCTCCGGCGACTGGAACGGCGCGGCGTTGTTGCCAAGCCCGATCCAGTCGGCGCCGCGATTGTGGCAGCCTTGCGTGTCGACGTTCAACGGCGTGCCCTCGCAGCGGTGCTGGTACTCGGAGCTGAACGTGATGCGGTTCCGCCCGATCTGTCCGGTCAGGCGGCCGATGAACATCTGCCGGTCCTGCACCAGACGCGCGTTGACCGGCGAGCCGACCCAGTCCCAGCGCGATCGGTCGCCCGTGTTCGCGTTGGCCGTGATGCCTTCGAGCGCCGTCTGCGTGTCGAGGTTGCGGTAGCTGCCGTAGAACCACAGACGGTCCTTCATGATCGGCCCGCCGAACGAGCCGCTGGCGTCGTACGCCTGAATGATGCCGGGCGTCTGCGTCAGGCCGATGAGGCGCAGGTCGTCGGTGAGATTGTTGCCGCGCGACCATCCGCCGGCCGCGTTGAAGAACGCGTTGCCGCCGAAGGCGTTGCCGCCGGACTTCGGCACGAGGTTCATCACCGGCCCGCCGATGTCGCTTTCGCCGAGTCCGCCGCCGACGATGACGGCGATCTCCTCCGAGTTCGGGGTGTCGTAGACGTACGACGACACGCCGCCGCTTCGCGCCGCGGCGATCGTCATGCCGTTGACCGTCATGCGCCCTTCGCCGGCCACCGAGGCGGAGTTCGCGGTGCTCGAGTGCGCGTTGAAGAACGTCATCGTCGGCGAGAGCGCCGGGCCGTTGGTGTCGACGGTGAGGCCGGGCGTCGCGTTGAGCAGCGCGCCGACGGCGCGCGCCACCGGCAGCGCCTGGATGAGGTCCTTGTTCATCACGACCTCACGCTTCGCGTTCTGCACGTCGACGAGCGGCGTTTCGCCGGTCACCGTGATCGTTTCCGCGAGCGCGCCGACGCGCATCTCGATCGGAATCGTGACGGTCTGCCGGCCCGACAGCTCGATGTTCGCGCGGCGCACCGTGGTGAAGCCGCTGAGCGTGAACGTCAGCGTATAGGCGCCGGGCTGCAGATCGATGATCCGGTACTGCCCCGATCCGTCGGTCGTCGCCGATCGCGATTTCTCAATCAGCGCCGGGCTGGCCGCCTCGACCGTGACGCCGGGCAGGACCGCGCCCGACGGGTCGTGGACCGTGCCGGTCAGGATGGCTTGCGCCAGCAGCGGCCTGGGCAGCAGCAGGACCGTAACAATCGCCAGGCACTTCGCGACGATGCGCATAACCTCATCTCCTTCGAACACCGAGCCGTCACGCCGTCGAAGAATAGGCAGGCGATATCTGAAATGTCAATCTGCGGATCGGCGATCCCGAAAATCAGCGCACGAGCCGCCTCTGGCCGCGTTTTTTCCGAGGGCGCCGGTTCACGCGGCGGTCGGTGATCGCGGCGTCGAACGCTCGGGATCGTCAGCACGCCGTGAGCGAGGGTCGTGTAAAGTTGCCGTCTAACCGGAGCTGATTCTATGGACTGCCCTCGAACCGTGCGTGTTCTCGCGATAGCCGGCCTCGGTGCCCTGAGCGGCGCAGCCGCCTGCTCGCCGGCGAAATCGACGGCGCCTGCCGCGCAGACGACCGCCGCGCAGGCGCCGCTCTGGGGCGACCTCAAGCCGGTCGTCTCGGTGAAAGAGCTGATGAAGTACATGATCGATCCGGTCGCGGACAACGTCTTCAACGCGGTCGGAACCACGGTCACCAGGCAGGGGACGATCGACATCCAGCCGAAGACTGAAGACGACTGGGACAAGGTCCGCACCGGCGCCGTCTCGCTCGCCGAAGGCGCGTACCTCCTCAAGATTCGGCGGCCGTTCACGCCGCCCGGCGACGAAAACGACAGCGCCGGCCCGGACGCCGTCGAACTCTCGCCGGCGCAGATCACCGCCAAGGTGGAGCGCGATCCCGTCGAGTGGAATGCGCGCATCGAAGCGCTGCGAAACGTGGCGCTCGAGGCGCTCGACGTCGCGAAGCGGAAGGACGTCGCCGAATTGTGGGACGTCGGCGAGAATCTCGACAAGGCGTGCGAGGCGTGCCATCGCAGCTACTGGTATCCAGGCGAAGGCGCCGAGTTCTATCGGAAGCTGCAGCGGCGCCTCGACGAGTTCCACGACCAGGCATCGAAGGGCGGCGCCGCCGCGAAGCCGGGAACGCCGAAGCGATGAGAGGCCGCACATGACGTTCGGATCGAAAGAAACGATCGCCGCCGGCGTCGCGGCGGCGCTCGCCGCGACGATCGGCGTCGGCGTCGGCGCCCGCGCGCTGGTGCACGGCGAGCAGATCGCCGCGCCGAAAAAAGCGGCGATGGTGGACGACGTCTTCAGGAACGTCCAGGCGCTCAAAGGCATCGGCGTCGACGACTTCATGCTGACGATGGGCATCATGTCGGCGGCCGTCGGCTCCGACTGCGTCGGCTGCCATCCGTCGGCCGGCACCGATCACGTCGACTGGGCGCTCGATACGCCGAGAAAGCGGACCGCGCGCCGCATGGTGCAGATGGTGGCCTCGATCAACCGCGACAACTTCAACGGCCGCCAGGTCGTCACCTGCTGGACCTGCCATCGCGGCCGCGATCGCCCGGTGACGACGCCGACGCTGGACGTCGTCTACGGCCCGCCCGTCGACGAGTCGGACGACGTGCTGACGCCGGCCAGGGGCGTCGCCACCGTCGATCAGGTGCTCGACAAGTACCTGCGGGCGATCGGCGGCGCCGGGAACACCGCGCGCGTCACCAGCTTCGTCGCGACGGGCAAGAGCGTCGGCTACCGCGGCTTCGGCGGCGGCGGCGTCGTGGAAGTGGCGGCCGAGGCGCCCGACAAGCGCGCGACGCACATCAGCTTCCCCGAGTATCCGGATCGCGGCGTCAGCGTGCGCACCTACGACGGCCGCAGCGGCTGGATCGCCACGCCGCTCGCCGTCGTCCCGAAGTACGAGCTCGCCGGCAGCGAGCGCGATGGCGCGCGCCTCGACGCGATGCTGTCGTTCCCCGCGCAGGTCACGCAGGCGCTCACGAGCCTTCGCGTCGGCCCGCCGTCGACGATCGGCGACAAGGACGTGACGGTTCTGCAGGGAAACGGTCCGAACGGCACACTGGCGACGCTGTACTTCGACGATGCATCAGGCCTGCTGGTGCGCATGGTGCGCCACGGACGTTCGCCGATCGGCCGCGTGCCGACGCAGGTGGACTACGCCGATTACCGCGACGTCGGCGGCATCAAGTTCCCCTTCCGCTGGACGTTCGCGTGGCTCGACGGACGCGACAACTTCGAGTTCAGCGAGGTCAAGCTGAACGTGCCAATCGATCCGGCGGCGTTCGGCGAGCCGAACCTCGCCGTGGCGCCGCGAAAGTAGATCGTGCGGCGCCCGCTGGCTGCGGCGGTCGCAGTGATCGGCGGCGCGGCGCTCGCCGCGGCGCAGACGTCCGCGCCGATCGACGCCGCCTTCGCGCGCTTCTTCGAGGCTCGCACGGCGCTCGACCGAGCCGCGGCCGCCGATCGAATCGCCGCGACCGGCGTCGAATTCGACGACGCGTACGCGCGGCTGAAGCGCGGCCGCGTCTACGCGCGCGACGTGCCGCGCGGCGTCGTGCCGCGAAGCTATCTCAGCGACGCGGGGGAGTTCTTCTACACGCTCGACGTGCCGGAGACCTACGACGCGGCGCGCAAATATCAGGTCCGCGTGCAGCTGCACGGGGGCGTCGGTCGGATCGAGGCGAGCGCGCCGGCGCGGTCCGGAGCGGGCGGCCGGCTCGCCGGCGCCGAGCAGATCTACGTGATGCCGCAGGCGTGGCGTGACGCGCCGTGGTGGAGCGCGCGCCAGATCGAGAACCTCCGGACGATTCTCGACGACGTGAAGCGGACCTACAACGTCGACGAGAACCGCGTCGCGCTGTCTGGCGTGTCCGACGGCGGCACCGGCGCCTATTACGTCGCGCTGCGCGATACGACGCCGTTCTCGAGCGTTCTGCCGCTCAACGGCTTCATCGGCGTGCTCGAGAACGAAGCCTCCGCCGCCGACGGCGATCTCTTTCCCCACAACCTCGTGAACAAGCCGCTCTTCGTCGTCAACGGCGGGCGCGATCCGATGTACCCGACGAGCGTCGTCGATCCGTATCTCGAGCGGCTGAAGAGCGCGGGCGTCGACATCGTCTATCGGCCGCAGCCGGATGCGGCGCACGACACGTCGTGGTGGCCGGAGATCAAGGATGCGTTCGAGCGGTTCGTCGCCGATCATCCCCGCGCGCCGCTGCCCGACGCGCTCAGCTGGGAGACCGGGCCGCCAAACCTCCCGAGCCGCGCGCATTGGCTGGTCATCGAGCGAATCGGCGCGGCGCGGCCGGACGATCCATGGCTTCCCGACGTGACCAGGGTGCCCGCGCGTCCGGCGGCAGACTTCGGCATCCGCGCCAGCGGCGCGCGGATCAACCGCGTTCTCGAGGGATCGAACGCAGCGCAGATTGGCCTCCGATCCGGAGATGTCGTGCTGACCATCAACAATCAGCCGGCCGCCGCAGGCGCGGACCTCGCGGAACTGCTGCGCAGCTTTCCGTCGGGGCGGCCGCTGCTGCTGACCATTTCGCGCGGCGGCGAGTCCGTGCGGTTGACGGGGCGATACACGCCGTCCGTGCTGCCCGGCGAATCGGATGCGATGCTGCCGCGGCAGCGCGAATCGGGGCGCATCGATCTCGTTCGACGCGGAAACACCGTCGACGCGAAGAGCAGAGGCGTGGCGGCCTTCACGCTGCTGCTCTCGCCGGATCAGTTCGACTTGAATCGACCGGTGAAGGTGATCGTGAACGGAAGGCCTGTCTTCGACGGCCGCGTGCCTCGGGACGTTCGCACGCTCGTCGTCTGGGCCGCGCGCGACAACGACCGGACGATGCTCTTCGCGGCGGAACTACACGTCGCGCCGTAACGGCGGGCGGCTACTTGCCCGGTTCGTCGGCGCCGGCGAAGATCTTCGTGCCGTCGGGCATGGTGATGTTCGTGGCGTTGGCGAACTCCTTGCCGTTCTTCGCCGCGAACCCTTCGACCTTGAGCATCGCGCCGAACTGCATCGAGCTCTTCTTCCAGCCGCGGCGCAGCAGCGCGTTGGGCGGCCCCATCTCGATCGCCCAGTTCACAATTTTGCCGTCGGGCGCCTTCACATCGATGTAGATCCACGCGTGCGGGTTGGTCCAGTCCGCCTTGGTGAGCGCGCCCTCGAGCACGACGGGCTTCTCCTGGTCGAATTCCGCCGAAAACGCATGATGCGCGACGGCCGACGCGGTGAACAGCAGGACGCCGACGCTCGCCGTGGCGACGGTTCGTTTCATGGTCGTCGACCTCCACTCAGGGGACGTTGACGCGAACGCCGGTGATGTCGGTGTTCGTCATCAGCAGCAGGTTCTTCTCGTTGCCTTCGAAGCACGCGTACTCGACCGGCACGTAATTCTTCGGCGCGCGCGCGAACGCGTAGAACGCCACCGTCCACGGCTGCGTGAACACTTTCGGATCCTCGATCCGCGCCTCGTAGTGGATCGTGTTCGCGTCGATCGGCGTATAGCGCTCGGTGACGCGATACTGATCGCTGTGCGGGATGCCGTGGCCCGTCGTCAGCGATTCGGCCGGCACGCCGGGCGTCGCCGAGACCGCGCCAATCACCCAGTTGTTGTTCAGATTGTTGGTGAAGTTCGTCACCTCGACGACGAGGACGTTGCCCTCCCAGCGCCCGCGCGACACGCCCATCGCCTTGCGGATGTTCGGGTCGAGCGCCGCGCGTCCGTCGAGCGGGATCGTCCGATAGAGGTGGTTCTGCTCGTAGAAGATCACGACGTATCCCGGCTTCTGGAAGATCTGATAGCCGACGACGGGCGCGGGAACCGTGCTGCGCGGAATGCCGGGCGCGAGGCAGAGCACGCGGCCGTCGAGGTATTCGACTTTTTCCTGGTTCGCGATGATCTCCTTGCGCCGCGCGAGCGCCTCGGGCGTCAGCGGGATCTTGCCGTCCGGCGGATCGACGCCGGCCGGCCGTACGATCGCGCCCTCGGGCAGCTTCGGGCGCTCGTTGAGGCTGTAGGAGAACTCGCTGTTCGCGCGGTTCGGCCCGCGGCCCGCCATCGGCACGAGCGGCGTCTCGATCCCGCGCGGCAGCGGAATCGCCACGTAGAGCCCCGAGATGTCGGGCTGGCCGTCGGCGGTTCGCGGCGGCACATACGCACTGGCCGGGCGCGTGTAGGGCGGATAGTTCGCCGGCGCCGCGCCCCGGCCGCCGGGTGGCGCGGCGCGTCCATCCTGCGCGGCGCCGACCGCCGGCAGCAGGAGCGCCGCGAGCACTGGCGCCGCAATGCCGATCGAACTCCTCACGTGACGCCTCGCTTTCCGCGGCGTGCGCGCCGCGGCGCTACGACTTCCCGCTTCGCCGCTTGAACAGCTTCTCGTACACGTGCTCGGCGCATTCGTAGTCGAGCAGCTCGAGGTTCTTCTCGAGCCGGCGGTAGACGATCATGCTGATCTTCCACGGCCGCGTGAACACCTTCGCGTCGTCGATCGTCGCTTCGTAGTTGATGTGCGTCGCGTCGATCGGCGTGAAGCGCTCGATGACTTTCAGCGCGTCGCTGTGGAAGTTGCCCGCTTGATCGAACCACGTCTTGTCGCCGAGGCTCACCGTCTCGACGACGAGCGTGTCGCCGTCCCACTTGCCCCGCGCGTCGCCCATCCAGAAGTCGAGATCCTCGAGGTGCGGCGTCGCGTCGAGGAAGATCGTGCGCGTGGCGTGCGCGAACTCGTACGCGATGCCGATGTGATTCGGCGTCTGCGTGATCTCGAACGGGAACGGCAGATACGTCGCGCGCGGCACGCCCGGCATGAAGCACCGTCTCAGCGGGTCGTCGTCGAGGCGGTTCTTGAGATTCTCGGTCCGCTTCGCGAGCGCCCACGGCTGATAGGGAATCGCGCCGCCCTCGACGACGCTGAAGCCGGCGGGGATTCCTTCGCTCGCCGAATGCGCCTCGAGGTTCCAGTGCGCGGTGCCGAGCGCCTGCCAGATGCCGTTCAAGTCCGGCTTGCGATCGGGCGTGCGCGGACCGGCGTACGCGGAGGGCGTCTGCGGCGCCGCGGCCGCGCGCGGCGGCGCCGCGCCACGCTGCGCGCGCGCGACGCCGACGGCCGCCCCGAAGGCCAGCGCGGCGACGGTCGTGGCAACGCCGATGGCGGCAATCGGCTTCTTCATCCTGATTCGCGGAGAGTCTACCTCACGCCGCTGCCTGCGGGGAACGGACAGCTAGGCAACGCCGGCCGTGCGGCTCGCCGTGCCCATCTGCTTGCAGTGATGGCGAGTATGCAATTCCATGAAGCGCACGTAGTCTTCGACCGGCACCGCACCAAAGACCGTCGTGCGCATGGCTGTCCTGCGCGACCCGAGCTCGCGGCACGCGTCGTCGAACTTTCGCTGGGCTGTTTCGAGCCGGACGCGCCCCTCGGCCGGCGTCGCCGGGCCGGCCTGCGGATTCATGGCCTTGTTGGTTTTCGCCTTCGGAAACGCTGACTTCCTCAGCACGCGCCTGAACAGCAGGCCGCGCACGACGGGGTGAAGCACCGCCGGCAGCTTCGGAAACTTCGAAGGCCGGCCGGCGGCGACGTTCGCCGACTCCTCGAGCGAGCGCGCCACGTGCTCGACGATTTGACTCGCCGACCATTTGCCGGGTGCCGGTGCCACCGCCCATGTCGAGCCGCAGCGGTCCGCTGCTGCGATGAGATCGTGTGTCGCGTCCTTGCACGCCGCGAGCGCCGCGTCGAGGTTCGCCATGGTTTCCTCCCTTGGCTTCAATTGTGAGAGCGCATCTTACGACAACCGTCGCCTGCCGGAGAGCATGGAATGAAGCGAGTACCGCGCCTCCGTCGCGGGTTGCAAAACCTGCGTCTTGAACTTGTTCCGGGACGATGCCATCGTCGTCGTCCATGAGCGCGACCTGTGATTCGCACGGCGACGCGCTGACGCGGCTGCGGGCGCACTTCGGCCACCGCCAGTTCCGTCAGGGGCAGCAGGAGATCGTCGCCGCCGTGCTCGGCGGGCGCGACGTGCTCGCCGTGATGCCCACCGGATCCGGGAAGTCGCTCGGCTTCCAGCTGCCCGCGGTGATGCTGCCCGGCACGACGCTCGTCGTCTCGCCGCTGATCTCGCTGATGAAGGATCAGATCGACGAGCTGAACCGCCGCGGCATCCCGTCGCGCGCGCTGCACTCGATGCTGTCGGCCGACAGCCGGCGCGAAGTCGTCAGCGCCGCGCGAGCGGGCGCGCTGCGGCTGCTGTATGTCGCGCCCGAGCGCTTCGGATCGGATCAGTTCCTGCGGCTCCTCGGCGAGCTCGCCGTCGCGCGCTTCGTCGTCGACGAGGCGCACTGCGTCTCGGAGTGGGGCCACGATTTCCGTCCCGACTATCGCCGCCTGCGCGCGGCCGCCGCGATGTGCCGCGCGAGCGGCCGGCGAGCCGGGCGCCCGCCGATGGCGGCGTTCACGGCCACGGCGACGCCGGAAGTGCGCGACGACATTGTCGCGCTGCTCGGCCTCGAGGATCCGCAGGTGCTCGTCGCCGGGTTCGATCGACCGAACATCCACCTGCGCGTGGAACATGTCGACGACGAGGACGAGAAGATCGAGCGGCTGCCGGGACTGGTTCGCGGCCGGCGGGCGCTCGTCTACGCGGCGACGCGCAAGACGGCCGAAGCCGCGGCGGCGTGCCTTCAATCCGCGGGCGTGCAGGCGGCCGCATACCACGCCGGGCTCGAGGACGACGAGCGCACGCGCGTCCAGGATGCGTTCGCGCGCGGCACGCTTCCCGTCGTCTGCGCGACGAACGCGTTCGGCATGGGCATCGATCGCCCGGACGTCGACGCCGTCGTCCACTACGCGATTCCCGGATCGGTGGAGGCGTATTACCAGGAGATCGGCCGCGCGGGACGTGATGGACGCGCGGCGACGGCGACGTTGCTCTGGGACTACGCCGACGTCGCAACGCGTCAGTATCTGATCGACGGCCCGCGACGCGAGAAGCAAGGGCACCAGGCGGCGGCGGTGGATCCCGAGGAGGCGGCGCGGCGCAAAGCGCTCGAGCACGCCAGGCTACGGCGCATGATCGAGTACGCCGACAGCGCCGCGTGCCTGCGGGGGACGATCCTGCGGTACTTCGGCGATCCTGCAGCGCGCGAGCGCTGCGAGGCATGCGGCGTCTGCCGGCCGGGCGCCGCCGATGCGTACGAGCGCGAGCTCGTGCGCGCGATCCTGGCGGGGATCGCCAGCGCCGGCGAACGGTACGGCCGCCGCCGGATCGTCGCGATGTTGACGGGTGACACCGGCGACCTTCCTCCGGCGCTCGTCAAGCTGTCGGCGGCCGGCGCGCTGCGGCACGAAACCTCCGACGCGCTGCGTGGATGGATCGGCGCATCGATCGCGGCGGGGCTGATTGTCGTGTCGAACGATCAGTATCGGACGCTGAGCCTCAGCGATCGGGGCCGCGAAATCGCGCGGGGGCGGACCGAGCCGCTGGAGATACAGCGGCCGTCGAGACTGCCGCGGCTCGCCGCGCGGCGCCGGTATCTCGAAGAGCTTCCGCGCGCGTTTCGCGACGAACTGATGTCCCGCAAACGGTTCTAAGAACCGTTTCACGGTAGCGCAGCCCTTCAGGGCTGCCCGGCGGCCGCTGGCAGGCCTAAAGTGGGCCTAAAGGCCTGCGCTACCGGAGTCCGCCGACAATTTTGAAACCCGCTCTAAGTAGACTGAATGGCTGGAGGTGACGTGTGACGCAGACGGAGGTGTTTCTCACCCAGCTCGACGCGGAGGCGGCGCGCACGCGGAAGGCGCTCGAACGCGTGCCGGAAGGCAAGGACGACTGGACACCGCATCCGAAGTCGATGCCGTTCGGCCGCCTCGCGATGCTCGTCGCGCGGATGCCGTCCTGGATCGCGCTGGTCGTCGAGCGCGACGAGCTGAACCTGGGCGACTCCAACATCGATCAGCGTCCGCTGCGAACGGCGGCCGAGCTCGTGCAGGCGATGGACGAAGCCGTGGCGCAGTCGCGCAAGGCGCTCCAGTCGGCCAACGATGAGCGGCTGATGAAGCCGTGGCGCCTGCTCGTCGCCGGACGCGTCGTGAACGAGGCGGCGCGGCACGTGGTGCTGCGCGACACGTTCATGCACCTCGCGCATCACCGCGGGCAGCTGACGGTTTATCTCCGTCTCAACGGCGCGGGCGTTCCGGCGATCTACGGTCCCTCCGCCGACGACACGACGTTCGCGTGACGCCCGGACGGCGTCACGTGCCGATCCGCGCGCAGCCGTCCATGTAGGGCCGCAGCGCAGATGGAATCGTGACGCTGCCGTCCTGCTCCTGGTAGTTCTCCAGCACCGCGATCAACGTACGGCCGACGGCGAGGCCGGATCCGTTCAGTGTGTGGACGAACTCGGCGCGGCCGGTGCCCGCAGCGCGAAACTTGATGTTCGCGCGCCGCGCCTGGAATGCCTCGCAGTTGCTGCACGACGAGATCTCCGCGTAGGCGTTGCGGCTCGGCAGCCAGACTTCGACGTCGTAGGTCTTCGCCGAGGCGAAGCCCATGTCGCCGGTGCACAGAAGCACGCGGCGGTACGGCAGCTCGAGCCGCTCGAGCACCGTCTCGGCGTTCGCGGTCAGCGTCTCGAGCTCCTCGTACGACGAGTCGGACGAGGTCAGCTTGACGAGCTCGACTTTGTCGAACTGGTGCTGCCGGAAGATTCCTCGAACATCCTTGCCGTACGATCCGGCCTCGCTTCGAAAGCACGGCGTGTACGACACGTAGCGCAGCGGCAGGTGGCGGCCGTCGAGGATCTCGCCGCGGTGCAGTCCGGTGAGCGGCACTTCGCCCGTCGGCACGAGATAGAGATCCCACTCGCCGGCAATCTTGAACAAATCCTGTTCGAACTTCGGCAGATGGCCCGTGCCGGTCAGCGTGTCCGTGTTGGCGAGAAACGGCGGCTCCATCTCGCGGTAGCCGTGCTCGCGCGCGTGGAGATCGAGCATGAAGTTGATGAGCGCGCGCGACAGCCGCGCGCCCGCGCCCGAGAGCACCGTGAAGCGCGCGCCGGCGAGCCGCACGCCGCGCTCGAAATCGAGGATGCCGAGCGAGGATCCGAGATCCCAATGCGGCTGCGGCGTGAAGGCGAACGCGCGCGGCGTGCCGTGGCGCCGCACTTCCACGTTGTCGGCCGCGCTCTTCCCGATCGGCACGCTCGCGTGCGGCAGATTCGGCAGGTTCGTCACCGCCGCCTGCCGCTGGTACTCGATCGAGTGGAGCTGCACCTGCTTCTGCTTGATCTCCGCCGCGCGCGCCTTGCTCGCC
>Ga0209474_10003476_pt1 | contig 13808 bp, 13 predicted proteins | sample GraSoiAngelo_145_FD_185902 | JGI IMG/M metagenome (GOLD analysis project Ga0209474, IMG submission 185902) | Grasslands soil microbial communities from the Angelo Coastal Reserve, California, USA - 14_1009_05_20cm (SPAdes) (version 2) | ecosystem: Environmental > Terrestrial > Soil > Grasslands...
GGTCGTCGAGGATGCGGCCCTCCCAGAGCTGCGACTTGCGGCCGCGGGTGAGAGGGGTGGCCATCGCGTGCAGGCGGGTGCCGCTGCGCACCGCGCGCACGAAGGAGGTGTTGTTCTCGACGCCGACTACCGCCAGCCCCTGCGGCATCGCCCACGCGGCCGCGCCAACCGAAGCCAGCGTCTCGATCACGCCGCAGTGGACACCGCCGTGCACGATCCCGTAGCCCTGGAGGTGCTGGGGTCCGACCTCCCACTCGCAGCGCACCTCCTCGGCGGTGGCCTTGGAGAGGTGCAGGCCCATCTCCTTGACCCAGCCTTCGGGGTGCGCGTTGATCAGTTCGGCCAGGTCCTGCACTTCAGGCCAACCATAGAGAAAGAAAAGGACCGGGACCCGAAGGTCCCGGTCCCCCGTCCACTCTGGACGGACGTTGCTCGCGGAGCTTCCGCCTCCGACTCCAGGAGCCAGAGGAGAATCTGTCGAGAGCCTGCTAGAGGGTCGACCCCTCCACAGCTCCCGGCGGGCAAACGAGGCGGCTGGCTCCACGACTAGGGTGATCCAACTTGCGCCTCACCTCCTTCGCCACACGGGCAGTGGACTCGGCGGGACGGCCCCGCCTGCCGCCTTAGTCTACTGGCTACCGTGCCGACCTACGTGGCAGTCTGCGGAGCCTCGGCCGCGGGGGCCGAGCAGCTGCGCCTGGCGGAGGCTGTCGGGCGTCTGCTGGCCGAGCGCGGCGCGGTGGTCGTGTGCGGCGGCCTAGGGGGAGTCACCGAGGCCGCCAGCAAAGGCGCCACCGACGCCGGCGGCATCGTGGTCGGGTTGTTGCCGGGGGAATCGCGGGAGGGCGCCAACCCCTACCTCTCGGTCGCCCTGGCCACCGGCCTCGGCCAGGCGCGCAACGTCCTGATCGTCACGGCCGCCGACGCTGTGATCGCCATCGGCCAGGGCTGGGGCACGCTCAGCGAGATCGCCTTTGCCCGCCGCCTCGGCCGCCGCGTCCTCGGTCTCGACACCTGGCGCGTCGAGGGACTGGAGACGGTGGCCACCCCCGACGAGGCCGTGGAGAAGGCGCTCGGCAGTTGAGCGAGCTGCGCTGGCACCCCCTCCTGGGGCAGTGGGTGACGGTGGCGCCCTGGCGCCAGGAGCGCACCTACCACCCGGACGCCGCCCACTGTCCGCTGTGTCCGACCCGGCCCGGCCGGCCGCCCACCGAGATCCCGCTGCCCGACTACCACATCGCGGTTTTCGAGAACCGCTTCCCCAGCTACACCGGCGCGCAGGGAAGGTGCGAGGTGGTCTGCTACACCGCCGACCACGACTCTTCGCTGGGCGCGCAGCCGCTGCAGCAGGTGCGCGACCTGGTCGAGGTCTGGCAGGACCGCGTGCGCGACCTTTCCAGGCTGGAGGGCGTGCGCTACGTCTTCGTCTTCGAGAACCGGGGCGAGGAGATCGGGGTCACCCTCAGCCACCCGCATGGCCAGATCTACGCCTATCCCTTCGTCCCGCCCATCATCGAGACCGAGCTGGCGACCGGGCGAGCACACCAGCGCAAGACCGGGCGCTGTCTGTACTGCGACGTGCTGGCCGGGGAGATCGGCGTCCGGCGCGTGGTCGAGGAGGCGGGCTGGGTGGCCTTCGTTCCCTATTTCGCGCGCTGGCCCTACGAGGTCCACGTCGCTCCACACCGCCACCTGGGCTCGCTGCTCGACCTCGACGACGCCGAGGCCTGGGGCTTCGCGGCCGTGCTCAAGAACCTGCTCCAGCGCTACGACCGTCTCTTCCACAAGCCGCTGGCCTACGTGATGGCCATGCACGCGCGCCCGCCCGGCCGCGGCCATCGCTATCACCACTTCCACGTCGAGCTCTACCCCCCCAACCGCTCGGCCGACAAGCTCAAGATGCTGGCCGGCTCAGAGATCGGCGCCGGCGCCTTCATCCTCGACGTCCGGGCGGAGGAGACCGCCAAGCAGCTGCGTGAAGCCTGACGGCACCTGGACGGGACGAGCACCCGGGCGCGTCAACCTGATCGGGGAGCACGTCGACTACCTCGGCGGCAAGGTGCTGCCGTGCGCCATCGACCGCTTCACGACCTCGACAGGTGCACCGGCGGCAGAGTGGGAGGTGATCAGCCCGGTGCCCGACGGCCTGCGCTTCGTGCGGGCCGTGGGCGAACGGCTCGACGCGCCGCCGCAGCGGGTGCGGATCGAATCGTCGGTGCCGCCGAGCGCCGGCGTCAGCTCCTCGGCGGCGCTGCTGGTCTCGGTGGCGGCCGGCCTGCGGCCCGAGCTCAGCGGCGTCGCAGCCGCGCTGGCCTGCCAGGCCGCGGAGCAGGCCGCCCGCGGCGTGCTGGTCGGGGTCATGGACCAGTTCGCGGCGGCGCTGGGCCGCGCCGGCCACGCCCTGCTGCTGGACTGCGGCACCCTGGAGTACAGGTATGTCCCTTTCCCCCCGACGGTGCTGATCGCGGTCATCGAATCCGGAGTGGACCGCGACCTGGCCCACACGCCCTACAACCTGCGGCGCAAGGAGGCCGAGTCCGGGCTGCCCAAACGAATCCGCCACGTGGAGAGTGAGCTGCGGCGCGTCGACGCTTTCGTGGGCGCGCTGGAGCGCGGCGACCTGCCTGCGCTCGGCCGCCTCCTGGAGGAGTCCCACGCCAGCCTGCGCGACGATTTCGAAGTCTCCACGCCTGAGATCGACGCGCTGGTGGAGCGAGCCTCCGCACATCGCGGCTGCCTGGGCGCCCGCATCATGGGCGCCGGCTTCGGAGGCAGCGTGCTGGCGCTGGTCGAGGCCGGCCGGGAGGGCGGGCTCGAGTCCGCCGTGGGGCGCCCCGTGCTCTTCTGCCAAACAGCCGACGGAGCCTACGTGTCATGAACGACTCCCTCTTCCTGCCGCACCCGCAGGCGCCCGATGGCGGGCGCGCGCTGAGCGGCTGGGAATGCTGCTGGATGCCGCTGGGCGAGGGGGAGGCCGAGGGCCTGCACAGCGGTCGCTCCGGCCGCTGGCAGCACGTCGAGGTGCCCGCTCAGCAGGCGGCGGTGGCCGAGCGCAGTGCGATCTGGTACCGCACCCGGTTCTCGCGGCCCGACTATGCCGGCCGCATCCTGCTCCGCTTCGGCGGCGCCTTCCTGGCCGCCAACGTGTGGCTGAACGGCCGGCTGCTGGGGTCGCACTATGGCTATTTCGCGCCCTTCGGCTTCGACCTCACGCCCTACCTGAAGCCGGAGAACACGCTGGTCGTCTGCTGTGAATCGCCAGTCGAGACCGACCTCGCCGCCAAGCGCCACCTCTTGGGCTGGTTCGGGGACGGCGACGCCCGGCCCTATCCCGCCGGCGCCTTTTTCAGCCTGCCCGAGCCCTACCGGTGGGAGGTGCCGCTGGGGCTCTGGCGCCCGGTGGAGCTCGAGTTCGTCGACGGCGTGGTCGTCGACTGGCTGCGGCTGCGGCCGCGGCTGGAGGCCGACGTCGGCCGCCTGGAGGTGACCGCCCGGTTGCGCAACCTCGACGGCCGCGAGATGCAGGGCGAAGTGGCCGTGGCTGTCAGCGGCGCCGGCGCCGAGCCGGTCCGGCTCCGGCGCGAGTACCGCGTCGGCGGCGGCCTGGAGCAGACGGTGAGCATGACTGTCTCGGTGCCCCACGCCAGGCGCTGGTCGCCCTGGCGCTTCGGGCCGGCCGAGCTCTACGCGGTGGAGGCGGCGGTCACGGTTGGCGGTCGTGACTCGGTGGTGGTCAAGGACAGTTTCGGCTTCCGCGACGTCGACCTGCGCGCGGCCCACGACGGCTGGTCGGTGCGTCTGAACGGTCGCCCGATGTTCCTGCGCGGGGCCAACTACATGCCCTCCTTCCGGCTCGACCAGCTCTCGGCAGAGCGCTTCCGCGAGGACATCGGGCTGGCGCGCGAGGCCAACCTGGACGCGCTCCGCGTGCACGCGCACGTGCTGCCCGAGGAGTTCTACCGCGAGGCCGACTCGGCCGGGATGCTGGTGATCGCCGACCTGCCCCTGACCCTGGCCTACGCCTACCACGCGCCGGCCGAGGACGCGCGCTTCTTCGAGGAGGCGGTGCGCGCCCAGGTGGTGGAGGCAGCCGAGCTGTTGGGCAACCGGCCCAGCGTCGTCGCCTGGGTGGCGCACGACGATCCGCCCTGGACCAGCGCCGGCGCCGACCTCGCCGACGTCCACACCGTGCGCCAGAACCACACGGTCGACCACGAGGCCAAAGCCCTCTTTGAAGAGATCGATCCCTCGCGCCGGGCCCTGGCCGGCTCCGGCGACACTGACGCGCACCTCTATGCCGGCTGGCGGGGCTCTGGGTGGGAGGCGCTGCACGAGGCCGAGCCGCACTTCGCTTCGGAGTTCGGCGCCCAGGCGCTGCCGCCCGCCGGTTCGCCCGTGTGGGAGGAGCTGGGCCTTCGCTGGCCGGTCGCGGACGCCGAGCCGGCCTGGCTGTACGCCGGCTTTCAGGCGGCAGCCTGGGCGACCCACGGCGCCGGCCTGCCCTCGCAGTTCGGCTCGCTGGAGGAGATGACCGAGGCCTCCGAGGCGTACCAGGCCTTCCTGGTCGGCTACGCCACCGACGAGTTCCGGCGCCGCAAGTTCGAGCACTGCTGGGGCGCGCTGGTCTACCACCTGGTCGACCCGTTCCCGGGCATCGGCTTCGGGATGCTGGACGCGGCTCGACGGCCGCGCCTGGCCTACCAGCGCCTTCGGGAGGCGATGGCCCCGCTCCGCCTGATCGCCGATCCCGGCGGCTTTACGCCGCTCTCGCCGTTCGGCTTCGGCTATCAGCCCGGTACTCCGGTGCTGGTCCGGCTGGTGGTGGTAAACGACGATCCGGCTGCCTCAGGTCCGGCCTGGATCCGCTGGTGGGTCGGCCGCCGGCGGAGCCGTCCAGAGCGGTCGGGTATCACGGTCCTGCGCGACGCCGTGCGCCGGAAGTCGTACTCGGGCGAGGTCGCCTGCGCCTTGCCCACGTGCACCGAGCCGGCGCTGCAGGCGACCGCGCTCAGCCTGCCCTTGGGCGCGGAGGGCGACTATCGCCTGGAGGCCGAGCTGGAGTCCGGGGGCCGGGTGCTGGCCCGGGCCGAGCTCGACTTTCTGGTCAGCGAGGACCTGCCGGCGCGGCGCCCGGCGCCACACGTGCCGGGGTTCCTGGCCGAGCGCCTGGTGGAGGCCGGCAGTCTGCGCGTCGACGACTCGGCCGCGCGTTTTGCATTCCTGAACCGAACCCGGCCGGCGGTCCTGGCCGGCATCTCCCAGCTGCGCCTGGACGGCGTGATGCTGAGCGGCGCACGGGTGACGCTGGAGACGCCGTCGGGCCGGGTGCCGCTGGCCCGGCGCGTCGACCTGCCTCTGGGCCGGCCCCTGCCCGTGCACGTCGAGCTCGACCGCGAGCCGGGCCCGGGAGGCCATGAGCTGGAGTTCGAAATCACGGTTCCCGGCATCGCCGCGGGGGTGTTGAAGGTCACCGACTCGGCTTGACTCGGATACCCCCGCTGCCATACTTCTTGGCAAAATCGGCAACTTGGCCGCGTTCAGGCGTGCCGATGCGAGAGTAGAGGGAGTCCATTTAGCTCATGAATTACCAGGTCGCGATCGTCGTCTTAGTCATCGTCATGCTGGTGGCGATCGTTCTGTACGTGCTCACCCGCCGCCGCAGCGCGCAGGCATCGGCGGCCGCCCGGCCGGGAACGCCGCCGGCTTCCACCATCCCCGGCGCCGGCACGTCAGCGCCGACCGACACCCCCGCCTGGGCGGCACCCACCGCCCGCCCGCAGCCGCCCGCCCCGGTGCCCGCGGGCCCGCCGCCTCAGGCGGCCGCCCCGGCTCCGGCTTCCAACTGGAGCGCGCCCACGACCGCCGAACCGGTCTCGCCGAGCTGGGCCTCGCCGGCCGCGCCGCCGCCGGCCGCCGCAGCGCCGGCGCCCAACTGGGCTTCGCCGCCGGCCGTCGAACCCGCGGCGCCCAACTGGGCGACGCCCGCCGCGCCCCCGGCATCATCTTGGGATTCGCCGCCGGCTGCGGCCGCTCCGCCGCCGGCCGCTCCGCCGCCGCCCGCTCCGCCGCCGCCCGCCGCCCCGCCGCCTGCGCCGGCGCCTTCCTGGGATGCCCCAGCGCCGACGCCGGCTGCGGCTCCAGCGCCCCCGCCACCCGCCGCGGCTCCAGCGCCCCCGGGCCCCTCCTGGGATGCACCCGCTCCGGCTCCGGCTCCGGCTACACCGTCCCCGGGCCCGCCGGCCGCCGAGCCACCACCCGCTGCGGCGGCCCCACCGCCGGGGGCGCCGGCCCCGCCGGCACCGGCCCCACCCGCGTGGCAGGCCCCCGAGCCCCCGGCCGCCCCCGCCTGGGGCGCGCCGAGCGCCGCCGCCCCAGCCACGCCCGCCGCGCCGGCCGCGCCCGCTTGGGAGGCCCCCAAGCCGCCCGCTCCCCCGGCGGCCGAGCCGCACGCGCCTGAGCCTGCCGCCGCCGCCCCGGCCTGGACGCCCCCGGCCCCGGCCCCCGCGCCAGCCGAGCCGGCGCCCGAGCCCGAGCCCGAGCCCGAGCCTGCTCCACCGCCCGCCGCCGCGGCCGGCGGCTGGCAGCCGCCCGCCGCCCACACGGACATGCCCACCGCCGCTGTTCCCGCGGCGGAGCAGCCAGGCAGCCCCGCCTGGACGCCGCCTACGGAACCCTCGCCAGAGCCTCCGGCAGCGCCAGAGCCGTCAGCGCCGGCCATGCAGGCCGCGCCGCCCGCGCCGGCGGCCGAGCCGGCGCCGCCGGCCGCGGATCAGCCCTGGCCCGGCTCCCAGGAGGAGACCTCCGTGATGCCGGCCTGGCAGCCCGAGGCGACCCAGGCCATGAAGCCGATCACAGCCCCGGAGCCGCCCCCCGGAGTCGACGACACACTGATCATGGGCGGTCCGGCGGCGGCCGGCGCCGGCGCCGGCGCCGGGGCCGCCGAGGCTCCTTCCGCCGCGGGCGGCGCCGAGCTGCGCATCCAGGCCGGCCCCGACCAGGGCCACACCTTCCGGGTCGGCGAGCACGCGCTGCGCATCGGCCGCTCGCCGGACAACGATCTGATCCTGCGTGACCCGGCCACGTCGGGCCACCACGCCCGCCTGGAGCGTCGCGGCCAGCAGTGGTTCATCGTCGACCTCGGCTCCACCAACGGCACGCTGGTCAACGGCGAGCCAGTCCAGGAGAAGGAGCTGAAGGGCCAGGACGAGATCAAGATCGGTCAGAACATCGTCTCCTTCAACCTTCTCTAGAGACCCATGTCCAGGGCCGTGAAGCTCCGGCTCGCCTTCGGCACCGACCCCGGCCTCCAGCGCCAGGAGAACGAGGACTCGGTGCTGGTCTGGAAGGAGAAGGCCGGCGTCGACGCTCTCCTGGTGGTCTGCGACGGCATGGGCGGACATGCCGCCGGGCGCCTGGCCAGCTCGATCGCGGTCGAGACCTTCGCCAGCACGTTGGCCGGCGACGGCGGCAAGGGCGCCGATCCCAACCGGCTGCGCGAAGCGAGCATTCGCACCAACACCGCCGTGCACATGGCGTCCATGGAGAACCCCGAGTGGCAGGGCATGGGCAGCACGCTCACCGTGGTCGCCATCGAAGGCTCCAAGCTGGCGCTGGTCAACGTCGGTGACAGCCCCGCCTACCTGTTCCGCGACGGCAAGTACCGCCTGATCTCCCAGGACCACTCCTGGCCGGCCGAGCAGGTGCGCCTCGGCGTCATCAAACCCGAGGACGCCAAGGACCACCCGATGAAGCACCGCCTCACGCGGGCCATCGGGGTCTGGGACCAGATCGCCTCCTTCACCGACGTGATCGACCTGCAGCCCGGCGACTCCGTGGTGCTCTGCAGCGACGGCGTGGAGACTGCCGGCGTCAGCGTCGAGGAGATGTGGGCGATGCTCACCGAGGGCAGCCTGGAGGACGGGATCCGGAAGGTGATCGACCGCTGCCGGGAACTGGGGGCGCCGGACAACGTGACGGTGGCAGTGGCCACCGTGGAGGGCGAGCGCGACCGCGACCGCATGCGCCTCGATCGCATCGGCAAGACCCAGGTCCTGTCGATCAAGACCGTGACCATGCCCAAGCTCAAAGCGCCCGAGGATTAACCGGCGGGTTTGAGCACCGCCTGGGTCTGGGTGGTGAGAGCGACGCGCTTACCGGCCGCGTCACGGACGTCGGTTTGCACCACGATCGTCGAACGCCCGACGTGCAGCGGAACGGCCACGGCTTCCACGTAGCCGTCGCGCACTGCGCGGAAGAAGTTGGTCTTCGACTCGATGGTCGAAGTCAGGTGTCCCTGGGGCAGATTGAAAACGGCGCACAGCGCCCCCACGCTGTCGGCAAAGGCCATCAGCGCGCCGCCGTGCAGGATGCCGGCGGCGGTGCAGAGATCCGCGCGCCAGGCCAGGCGCGCCCGCACCTGCGCGGCGCCGGATTCCAGGACCTCCACGCCCATCAGGTCCGAGAACGGCATGCGCAGCTCGCTCACTGGTCGTAGGCCTTCACCAGCAGCTCCGCCAGGTGCCAGACCTGCATCGGCGACCGACGCCCGCGCAGCCCCGCGTCGAGCTGCATCTGGCAGCCGGGATTGCCGGTGACGACGACGGCGGCGCCCGTTCCCAGCAGGTCGTCCATCTTCTCCTCGAGGATCCGCGCCGACATCGGCGGCTCCAGCGCGTTGTAGATGCCGGCCGACCCGCAGCAGATGTCCGCATGCTGCATCTCGACCAGCTCCACACCCGGTACGGCTCGGATCAGGTCGCGCGGCTGCTTCTTGATGCGCTGGGCATGTGCCAGATGGCAGGCGTCCTGGTAGCTCACGCGCACCGGCACCGGGCGCTGCGCCTCGGGCAGGCCGAGCTCGACCAGGATCTCCGAAAGATCGCGCACGCGGTCGCCCAGGTTGGGATAGAAGTCTTTGAGGTGGGAGCCGCAGCCTGCCGAGTTCACGACCAGGTAGTCGAAATCCTCCATGCCGAAGGCGCGGGCGTTGCGATCACGCAGGCGCCGCGCCTCCTCGAGGTCGCCGTTGTGCGCGAACAAGGCCCCACAGCAGGTCTGCCCGGGCGCGAACCAAACCTCGCAGCCGGCCAGCTGCAGCAGTCTCACCGAGGCCTCCATGGCGTTGCGGTACATGACGGGCATGACGCAGCCGTTGAGGAAGGCGACGCGCGCCCGCCGACTACCAAGCGCCGGCGCTCGGTTTGACGCGGGCGGGCGCCAAGCGCGGCGCAGGCGCGGAAGCCCGCGGCCGGCGGGCACCACGCGCGTCAAACCGAGCCTCTGCGCAGCCCAGGTTAAGCGGCCGGCTGCGCGCAGGCGCCCGGGGTGGGGGAGCAGCTCCCGCATCACGCCCCGCGCCAGGGCCCGGGTGGCGGCCGGCTGGGTGCGCCTGGAGCGCAGGCGCTCGACCTCTGCCCGCCCGTGCTCGATGATGCGCCCGTAGGGCACGCCGGATGGGCAAACGGCTTCGCAGGTCCGGCAGCCGAGGCAGAGGTCGATGTGCCGAGCCAGCTCGTCCGTGAAGGGCAGCTGCCCGCGCTGCCACTGCGTCATGAGGTAGATCCGACCGCGCGGTGATTCGGTCTCCAGGCCGGTGACCCGGAAGGTCGGGCAGGCATTGAGGCAGAGCCCGCAGTGCACGCAGGTGGCGAGGTCGTCGCCGGCCGGCGCGTCGGGCCCGTTGAAGACGTCCAGCAGCGTGCCGCTCACACGACATACCTCCCGGGCGAGAGAGTGCGCTGGGGGTCGAAGGCGTCGCGCAGCCTGCGCATGAGCTCGATCGTGGGCGGTGGCGAACCCCAGGCTCCGACCTGCCGCTTGAGGGCCGCCGGCGCGGCCAGCAGCACCAGCGTCCCGCCCGCGCGCTCGGCGGCATTGCGGGCACGGCTGATGCTCCCGGCTTCGTGGGCATCGAACCAGTGCGCCACGCCCACGCCCGGGGAAGCCCACCAGCCGGCGCCGGCGGGCAGCTCGGCCAGGACTTCCGGCAAGGCGCCGGCGGGCACCGAGACGCGGGCCCAGGCATCCGAGGTCCGGGCCGCGTGCTCGGCCCAGAAACCAGGGTCCGATTCAGTCCAGCCCAGCTCGGCCGCGGTCCGCTTGACGGCCGTCTCGCTGCCGGCCAGGCGGGCCACCAGCCGGCCCGAATCGGACAGCTCCAGCGCCACCGGCGGCAGCGCCAGGCGCAGCGCCCGCTCGGCCTCGGCCCAGCCGCCGTCGCTGCTCACGGTGACTTCGTGCAGCGGCCGGGGGAAGACCTTGAAGGAGGCGGCCACGACCACCCCGCAGGCGCCCAGCGCGCCCAGGTGCAGCTTGTTCAGGTCGTAGCCGCTGACGTTCTTCACGACGCGGCCGCCGGAGCTGGCCAGGCGTCCGTCAGGCAGGGCCACGCGAAGCCCGATCAGGAAGTCGCGCAGGGTTCCATAGCGCATGCGCAGCGGCCCCGAAAGCGCGGTGGCCACCAGGCCGCCGATGGTGTGGCCGGGCGTGGCGAAGGGATCGAGGGGTAGGAACTGGCCGCCCTTGCCCAGCTGCTCGTTCAGCTGTTCCAGCGTGACGCCGGCCTGCGCGGAAACGGTCATGTCGGCGGTGCTCTGCTCGGTGATCTCGGCCAGGCCGCCGGTCTCCAGCGCCAGGTCGAAGCGGTCCGGGGGGTCGCCCATCCCCAGCAGCCGGCCGCCACCGGTGGGGATCACGGCCTGGCCGTCGCCGGCGGCTTCGGCCAGGCGCCGCGCCAGCTCGGCCTCCGAGCTCGGTCGCTCCACGGCCCTCGGCTCCAGCCCGTCTACCACCATTGCGCTTCCGCGGCCAGGCCGACGCGCGCGCGCAGCTTGGGATTCTTGTGATCGGGGTCGGGAAAGATCTTGCCGGGGTTCAGCAGTCCCTCGGGGTCCAGCACCGACTTCACTCGCTGCATCGCCTGCAGGTCGTCGGGGCCGAAGATCCAGGGCATGAAGGCGTTCTTCTCGATGCCGATGCCGTGCTCGCCGGAAAGCGTGCCGCCGGCGGCCACCACCGCCTCGAGCATGTGCTCGCCCGCCTCCTCAACCCGCTCCAGCGCGCCCCGGTCGCGGAGGTCGAAAAGGATGTTGGGATGTAGGTTGCCGTCACCGGCGTGGAAGACGTTGGCCACCGGCAGGTCGTACTCGCGGCCGATCTCGCTCACTCGGTGCAGCACCTGCGGCAGACGGGTGCGGGGCACCACGCCGTCGTGCAGGTAGTAGTTGGGCCGGATCCGGCCCAGAGCACCGATGGCGCCCTTGCGCCCGGCCCAGAGCAGCTCGCGCTCGGCGGCGTCGGCCGCCCGGCGCACGTTGAATGCCTCGTTGCTGTCGAGGAGGCCGCCGATGGCGTCCGCCAGCTCGTCGCAGCCCTCCTGGAGGCCCTCGACGTCGACCAGGAGCACGGCGCCGGCGTCGGTCGGATAGCCGGCGTGGTAGGCGGCTTCGACGGCGCCGATCGTGACCTGGTCCATCATCTCCAGGGCCGCGGGCACGATCTGGTGACCGATCACGTCGGAGACCGCCTGACTTGCCGTCTCGATGGTGGGGAAGGCCGCCATCAGGGTCACCACCGATTCGGGCACCGGCAGCAGCTTGACCTTGATCCGGGTGATCGTGGCCAGCGTGCCCTCCGAACCTATCAGCAGGCCCAGGAGGTCGAGGCCTGGCCGGTCAGGGGCGTCGCCGCCCACCCAGGCCAGGGTGCCGTCGGCGAAGACCGCCTCAACGCCCAGCACGTGGTTGGAGGTGACGCCGTAGTACAGGCAGTGCGGGCCGCCTGAGTTCTCGGCCACGTTGCCGCCGATCGTGCAGGCGGCCTGGCTAGAAGGATCGGGCGCGTAGAACAGGCCCTGGCGGCCGGCTGCTGCCTGAAGGTCCTTGTTGACGACGCCCGGCTCCACCACCGCCGTGCGCGTGAGGGGGTCGACGTCCAGGATCCTGCGCATCCGGCTGAGCTGGAGGGCGATCCCTCCGCGCAGCGTGATGGCCCCGCCAGACAGCCCGGTGCCTGCGCCCCGGGGAACCACCGGGATGCGGTGGCGCGCGGCCAGCTTGACGACCTCCACGACTTCCTCCCGGCTGCCCGGCAGGACCACCGCCTCGGGGAGCGCGTCCGCGATGGATGCATCGCGCTCGAAGATCACGAGGTCGTGGCGCTGGTCGATCACGTGGCGGTCGCCGACGATCCGGCGCAGGGACTCCAGGACCGGCTTGGGCAGGGCCATTCAGGCGATCGGCGCGCTGCTCGGGCTGCGGTCGAAAACCTCGAAGCGGCGAGCGTGGGCGCCCGGAAGTCCCGGCGCCTCCATGGCCTCGAGGCCCGGCATCAGCTCCCGCAGCCAGGCTGCGCACTCGGCGTCGTCGGGCATCCGGTCGGCACGCTCGAAGAGCGCCTCCTGGATGCGGGCATGCGGCGAGATCTGGATCGTGAACCAGACGCCGAGCCCGTCGTCGATGACCAGGTGGTGGGTCTCGTCGATGCGCCGGTTGACCGGCAGCTTGAGTGGTTTGGCCTCGGCCGCCGCCCGCAGCCGCGCAGCGGCGGCGGCGATCTCCATACGAGTTCGATCTTAGGCGGCCGCCGGTTGCCTATGGCGGCCATCGAACGTTTCGATAAGTTCCCGTTCCAGCGTTGACGCGGCGCGGCGCGTTCGGTGCAATGGCTGCGTGGACGTCGTCATCTACAGCCGCCGCGACTGCCTGGAGACGGCTGTGATGCGCGACTACCTGACGCGCATGGGCGTGGACTTTCGAGAGCTGGCCGTCGACGGCGACGCCGGCGCCCGCCTGGCCTGGGAAGACCTGGACGGGCAGGTGACGCCGCTCCTGGTGATCGACCAGCGCCGCATCGTGCGCGGCCTGGACCTGACCCGGCTCGACCAGATCTTCGGCTTCATCGGCTGCTAAGAAACCACCACCACTAGACTCGTTTCCGTGGACGGGCGGGGACGTGTCCAGGCCGCGATCGCGGGCCGCAAGGCCGACCGGCCGCCGGTCGGCGCCTGGGGTCACACCTACAAGGCCGAATGGTCGCCGCGCGACCTCGCCGACATCACGGTCGAGCGAGCGCGCAAGTACGGCTGGGATTTCGTCAAGTTCCAACCCCGCGCCACCTGCTTTGCCGAGGCCTTCGGGGGCCACTGGCACCCGGCCGGCCACGCGCTCAAGGGCCCGGTTCTGGACCTGGCTCCGATCCATTCAGTCGAGGATTGGAAGTCCCTGAAGCTGGTCAATCCGCAGGCCCTCGACGACCAGGTCGAGGCCATCGGCCTGGTGGCCCGCGAGCTGGGCGAGAGCGTCCCCGTGATCCAAACCGTTTTCTCGCCCATCTCGGTGGCCGCCTACCTGGCGGGCAAGGACAAGCGCCAGGTGGTCCGCGACCTGCGCCGGCATCCGGAGATCGTGCTGCCGGCTTTCGAACGCATGGCCGAGGTTCTGATCGACTTCTCTCGGCGCTCGGTGGAGGCCGGCGCGGCCGGCGTCTTCTACGCCATCAGCGGCTTCGCCAGTCCTCGGTCGATGCCGCTGGACGTGTACCACCGGCTGCTGCTGCCGCTCGACCGCCGCATCTGCTCGGCGCTGCCCGCGGCCGCCTGGTTCAACGTGCTGCACGTCTGCGGCTCCCACATCGACATGTCGGTGGCCCGAGAGCTGCCGCTGCAGGTGGTTAGCTGGTCGATCCACAACCAAGGGAACCCAGGCCTGGCCGAGGGCCGGGAGCTGTCGGGTGGCAAGGCCGTGATGGGCGGCGTCGCGCAGCGGGACAGCCTGGTCTGGGGGCCGCAGGAAGCCATCGTCGGCCAGGTC
>Ga0209474_10003477_pt1 | contig 13808 bp, 8 predicted proteins | sample GraSoiAngelo_145_FD_185902 | JGI IMG/M metagenome (GOLD analysis project Ga0209474, IMG submission 185902) | Grasslands soil microbial communities from the Angelo Coastal Reserve, California, USA - 14_1009_05_20cm (SPAdes) (version 2) | ecosystem: Environmental > Terrestrial > Soil > Grasslands ...
CAAAGTTGCGCGCCGCGCCGGCAACAAACAGGCGAGGAACGTGACCACGCTTAAAATTGCGCTGACCACGAGCATGGTTCGCAGATCGGTCGCGCCAATGCCGAAGAGCAGACTTTGCAGCAAACGCGTGCACGCGAAAACGCCGATCAAACCGAGAACCAGGCCGGCCACCACGAACCGCATGCCTTGCAGAACGATCAGGCGCAGCACGTCGTAACGTTGAGCACCGAGCGCGAGACGAATGCCGATTTCCTGAGTGCGTTGCGTGACCGAGTAGCTCATCACGCCAAAGATTCCGGCGGCGGCGAGGAGCAGCGCGATCAACGCAAACAAACCGACGAGCATCGCATTCAGACGCGGCTGAGCGACCGATTCGGAAACATATTCCGGCAACGCGCGAACGCGATAAACCGGGATGTCTTTGTCGATCTCGTTGAACGTTCGGCGCAAAGCGGCAGTCACAGTTTGCGGATCAAGCGGAGTGCGCACAAAGATCGACATCGATTGAATGGCGAACTGTTGATGAGGAACGTAGATCTGCGGCTTGGGCGCTTCGCGCAGACTGATCAGATGCATGTCCGCAACTACTCCAACAATCTCGCGCACCGGCGGCTTGCCCGGATCGACCGATCCGTTTGGAATGATGCGTTTGCCAATCGGATTTTCGCCCGGGAAAAAATGTTCCGCGAACCCTTCGGAAACAATCGCGACCGGCGGTGCGGTCCGCTCATCGTGCTCGGTAAAGGCGCGGCCTTGCCGGATTGGCACGCGCACAGTTTGGAAATAATTCGGCGTAACGACATTGACCTGCGCCACTGGTTGCTGAGCTGTCGGCACGGGACGTTCCTCGATGTTGAACGTGAAACCGATGTCGCTGCCGCTAAGAGGAATCCACCACGCCGCTCCGGCTGACTGCACGCCTGGAAGGGCGGAGACGCGATCAAGCAATTTCTTGTAAAACTCCGCTGCCTGTTCCGGTTTGCCGTAATTTGTCTCCGGCAGCGCGACTCGTGCGGTCACGACCTTTGTTGGATCGAAACCGGACGGGACTTTTTGAAGGCGAAGAAAGCTTTTCATCAGTAACCCGGCGCTCGCGAGCAGAATGACGGCCAGCACAATCTCAATCACAACAAGCGCCGCTCGCGTCCGGCCGGCCGAGCCGCCTTCGGATGAGCCGCGCGAACTCTCGTTCAACGACCCGGCAAGATTCGGATGCGATGCCCTCCACGCCGGAAGCAATCCGGCGAAAATTCCCACGGCCATGCTCACGAGCGCGGTAAAACCGAGCACGCGGAGATCAGGCGAAATTTCGTCGATGCGCGGAATGCTTGGCAAAAAAGCGCGCAGCAAATCAATTCCCCAGATTGCGATTAACGATCCGGCAAATCCGCCAAAGGCGCCGAGAAGGGTACTTTCGGCGAGCAATTGTTTAATAATGTGCCAGCGCCGAGCGCCAAGCGCGGCCCGAATGCTTATCTCGCGATTGCGTGAGAGCGAACGCGCAAGCAACAAGTTGGCGACGTTGACGCAGGCAATGAGCAGAACACAGCCCGCCATCGCGCACAACATCAGGAGCGCGGAACGCGTGCTGCCGATCATCGAACTGATCTCCGGAATCACTTTGGCGCCGACGTGAAGTTTCGAGTCCGGGTATTGCCGGCGCCAATCGGCCACGATGGTATCGATATTTGCCTGCGCCTGTTGCATTGAGACATTCGGCTTCAAGCGCGCGATGCAGGAGAAAAAATCGTTGTCGCGCTGCTCGGTCATCGGTTGCGAGCCATCTGGCGGCGTTTGGCGCAAGTTCGACATCGTAATCCATAGTTCCGGCGGATTCGAAAATCGGAGCGGAAAAGTAAATCGTGGTGGCATCACGCCGATCACTTCAAACGGTTTACCATCGAGCACGACCGTTTTGCCGATGATGCCGCGGTCCGCTCCGAATTGCCGCTGCCACAATCCGTAACTCAAAACGGCAACGTGATTGCCCGGTTCGTCCTCCTTAGGCAAAAATGTGCGGCCAAGAATTGGTTGAATACCAAGCAACGTGAACAGGTTTGCCGAAACTGATTCGCCTTGAACGTGGGTCGCCTGGTTGCCATCGGTTAAGGTGCCAACACTTTGATTGGTGCAGACCGCGACGTGTTCGAAAACTTTGTTTTGATCGCGCCAACCGACGTAATCGAGATACGAGATCGATTCGATCTCCGTTCCGGGATCGGCCTTCTCGCGCGTGTCGAATTCACCCAGCGCGACGAGATTCTGGGGTTCGTGAAACGGAAGTGGTCGCAATAGGACCGCATTCACCACGCTGAAGACGGCGGTGTTCGCGCCAATCCCAAGCGCGAAAGTCAAAATGACAATCGCCGTAAAGAGTGGCTGTTTGGCAAGAACCCGGAGAGTGTAGCGGAGATTTTGCATAACGAGTTACTCAGACCGCAGAGCGACGATGGGATCGACTCGAGACGCGCGCCGTGCCGGGATCCAGGAAGCCAAAAGCGTAGCGCCGAAAAGAAGTAGTCCGACTCCGAGATAAATTTTCGGATCGAGCCCTTTGACTTCGAAAAGTAGGCTCTGCAGCGCGCGTGAAAGCGCGAAGGCGGCGACCAAACCAATGATCGAGCCAATCAAGAGCAGGTGCATTCCGTGGGAAAGAACGAGCACACGGATCTGCGCCGGTCGGGCGCCGAGCGCGAGGCGAATGCCGATTTCACGGACGCGTTTGAGCGTGGTATAAGCGAGAAGTCCGTAAAGACCGATAGTTGCGAGCAGAAGCGCGAGACCGGCGAAGATCGAGAAAAGAAAACTGAGGAGACGCTGGCTGCCCCAAGTTTCGTGGACACGCTCGATCATTGGTCGCGCGTCGAAGACCGGCTGCGATGGATCGATCGAGCTGATGACGTCGCGAATCGATTTGTTAAGCGACGCGGAGCTGAGGTTCGAACGAACAAACAGACCGAGGCTGGTCCGTTGCGCCTGGGCCATCGAACAATAGATCACCGGCAATGGCGCCATTTCATCGATCGCATGAAAGCGCATTCGCGCGACGACGCCGACGATTTCCGACATGACGTTACCTTCTTCGTCATTGCCGGCATCAACTGCGAGACGTTTGCCGATTGGATCTTCGCCGGGGAAAAATTGATCGACCATCGCTTGATCGATGATGATGACACGCGGCGAATCTTTTGTGTCGCGCTCGTTGAAAGTGCGGCCACGCAGAAGTGGCGCCTTAAACGTCGCGAAATAATTGCCGGTGATCACTTCGAGATCGGCCGACGGCATATTACTGGGCGACGGCGCCGGAACGCCTTCGCGGTAAAATCCAGTTTGCCAGCCGCCCATCAGCGGCGAATTGGAACCGATACCGGCGCTTTGAACGCCGGGAAGCGCACCTACTTTGTCGAGTAATGCTTTGGTAAAGGTCCCGATCTTCTCGCGCCCAGAATATGTTTTCCATGGCAACTCGATTCGCGCGGTGAAGAGACCGCGCGGCTCGTAACCGAGCTGGAGCGATTGCATCCGCGCAAAACTTTTTAAAACAAGCGCAGCCGCGACGAGCAGCGTTAGCGTGAGTGCGATCTCGCTGATGACCAGCCAATCACGCGCGCGTTTGGCCGATGGCGGATCGCCGCTGCCGGCCGAGCCCTCTTTTAGAGCAAGCTGAACGTTGGCGTGTGAAGTTTGCCAGGCCGGCCACAATCCGAAAATGAACGTGGTCAACGACGCGACCAAGAATGTGAATCCGAGCACGGGAAGATCGAATGAGATCTGTTGAAATCGGGAAACGTCTCCCGGACTCAACGCGATTAGGCCGCCGCGAACCCAAAGCGCAAATAAAAAGCCAAGTGCTCCACCGAGGAGTGCGATTAAGAAACTTTCGATCAACAACTTCTTGATGATCTGACCGCGAGTTGCGCCGACGGCGGCGTGAATGGCAAACTCTCTCGCCCGCGCGGCGCCTCGCGCAGCAAACAAATTCGCGAGGTTCGCGCAGGCGATGAGTAATACCAATCCGACCGCACCCAGGAGCAGTCCGAGATTGGTTCTGTATTTGCCGACGAGATTTTCAAGGAGCGGCGTCACAACCGCGTAAATTTTGCCGTTCGTGTCCGGATAGGTTTTCTCCAAACGCGCGGCGATCGTTTTCATCTCAGTGCGCGCTTGGTCGACAGTCAGGCCGGGCTTGAGTTTTCCCCAGACAAACATCATTGGATGATGAGAACGATCCATCCACGCCGGGTTGTTGCTGCGCCGCGTCAAGGAAATCCAGGCGTCGCTATCTTGTGGCGATGTCATCGCCGGCGGCATCACGCCGATGATTGTAAAATTTTGATCGTGCAGGTTGATCGAACGACCAATCACCGCCGGATCGCGATTGAATGCGCGTTGCCAGAGACGATCGCTAATCACGACCACCGGCGGCGCGCCAACTTTATCTTCGTCTTCACTGAACATGCGACCGATTTCGGCTGGCAGACCGATCACGTTGAAAAAATTCCGAGTGACAGAAGCGCACGAGATGCGTTCGGGTTCGCGGCCGGAAATACCGCTGAGGTTTCGCGATTCTTTATGAGTGCAGGCAAGATGCTCGAAGACTGTATTGTCTCTTTGCCAATCGAAGTAATCGGGAAGAGCGACTGAGAAGTCCTGCTGCGGCCCGGACGATTCATTTAGGACCATGATCCGGTTGGCGTCCGGATAAGGCAGCGGCTGGAGAAGAACCGCGTTAACAATGCTGAAGATGGCGGTGTTGGCGCCGATGCCGAGCGCGAGCGTGATAATGGCAACCGCGGAGAATGCGGGATTCTTGATCAACTGCCGCACCGCCAGACGAAGATAGTTCATGTTGATCTAGTCATTTTATTCTGTTCGCAAAGCTTGAATTGGATCCACCAGCGTTGCGCGTCGTGCCGGGATCAAGCAGGCAAGCAACGCCGCGAGCGCAAGCACGACAGCCGTCGCGCCGAGCAACAACGGATTGTGAGGCGAAATCTGGTAGAGCTGGGCAGCGAGGAGACGTCCCGCCGCAAAGGTAGCGGCCAGACCAATAATCAAACCAACGAGAACCGGATGCATCCCCTGCCTGACAACGAGCTGCAAGACATCGCGGGTTTGCGCGCCGAGCGCCATGCGAACGCCGATTTCGCCGGTGCGCTGTTCGACCGTGTATGCGACGGCACCGTAAATTCCGACGACCGCGAGTAACAAAGCAATGCCGGCAAAAACGCCGAGCAACGCCGTGGTCAACCGTTCTTGCCCGAGTGATTCGCTAATAATGGCTTCAAGCGTATTCGGCTGAATGATCGGCAAGGCATTGTCGATCTTATTGAGTGCGGCACGAACAATCCCGGCGGTCGCTTCGGGTTTGGTGGCGCTGCGCACCAGCACGTTCAAAAACGGCGCGCTTCGCTGCGGCCATGGCCGGTAAAACTCGACGTCGTTCGCTTTCGCAAGCTGCTGCGAGCGCACGTCACCGACAACGCCAACGACTTCCGCGGCCAGGCCGTTGCCATCCTCGGCGCCAAACAAGATCTGATGGCCAATCGGATTCTCATTGGGAAAAAGTTTTTTCGCGGTCGAATTGCTCAGGATTACGACCAACGGAGAATCCACTCGATCACGCTCACTGAAGCCACGGCCCGCGATGAGCGGAATTCCCAACGTTTGGAAATATCCCGGTGAGATACTTCGGGTCAGGCCGAGCGGACGCTGGTTGAGTGGCACGGGGTTCCGATCGACCCGCGCATAGGGCGACGTAGAATAGTTGCCCGAAAGCGGAACGGCCCCCGCAATGGAAACTGCTTCAACCCCGGCCGATGTTTGCAATTCGCTGACCAATCGTTCGGCGAAGCGCGCGCGCTCTCCCACGTCCGGGTACTGGGCCGGCGGCAAACCAATCGCCCCGACCCAAATGTGATCCGAGCGAAAGCCCGCTTCCTGTCGACTGAGCCGGAAAAAACTCGCGACTAACATGGCGGCGGCGGCGACCAGCACGACAGAAAGGCCAACTTGCGCGGTGACCAATCCGCGGCGGAAACGATGCTGACCGTGACTGCCACTGACTGCGCGACCGCCGTCCTTCAATCCATCGACCAGATCGGCGCGCGAACTTTGCCATGCTGGATAAAGCCCCATCGCGAGACCCGTGATAAGCGAGAGCACCAATGTGAAAACGAGCACTGGCCATTGCAGTGCGATAGGACTTTCGAGCGGGATATTATTGCCGGCGACGCGCGGGACCACTGATACTGTCCAGAGGGCGAGACACAGACCGATTGCTCCGGCAATCGTACTGATGAGACCACTCTCAAGCACAAAGAGCCCAACGATACGGCGCCGCTCAGCTCCCAAAGCCATTCGCAATGCAATCTCGCGGCGCCGGCCGGTAAAACGAACAAGCAGCAAATTAGCAACATTGCTGCATGCAATCAGCAACACGGCGCCGACCGCGGCGAGCAAGGTGGTAAAAGCCGGACGCAAATTCCCGGTCACATCTTCTGAAGCGGGCACCAGCACCGATGTCCAGCTGTTGTCCGCAGCCTCGGGATGCTGTTCGCGATAACTCCGCTCCAACGCGGCCATGGCCGCCTGCGCTTGCCCGATCGTGACTCCAGGTTTCAAGCGAGCAGTGCAGCGCATGAAGCTGACGCCACGCATCAGGCGATCTTTTGTTATCCCGGAGGGTTCAAACGGCTTGGTGACGAATATTTCGGAGTTACGTCCAAACCAGGAAATGGGCAGATCCGGCAATACCCCCACGATTGTGGTAGCGATACCGTTCAGCGTGATGCTGCGGCCGAGAACCATCGCATCGGAATTGAAGCGTTTTCGCCAGAAACTTTCCGTCACCAGTGTGACGTCCGCGTTCAATTCCTCCTGCGGCAGAAAATTTCGGCCAAGGATCGGACGAATGCCGAGCAAATCGAAATAATTTGCCGTCACATTGGCACCGAGCAGTTGGGCGGGATCGCCCTGGCCGGTCATGATGAAGCCATTGCGCCAATCGGCTGCGATGCTCGAAAAGACATTCTGCCCATCGCGATAGTGCCAGAACTTCGGCACGGAAAACGGCAGCTGTTTTAGATCGCGTTCTTTCGCTTCGCCATAAATGCGAACGACCCGACTCGGTTCGGCAAAGGCAAGGCCGCGCAGAAAAAGATCGTGCATCAGGCTGAAAATTGCCGTGTTCATGCCGATGCCGACGGCAAGCGTGAACACAGCTATGGAGGTGAAGCCCGGCGACTGACGAAGTTTACGAAGGGCGAAACGGATTTCGGTTAACATTTTCCGAATCCCTGGGAATTGCCCCGGACCGTGCCGATTTCACTCATAACGAAGTGCGATCATTGGATCGACGCGAGTGGCGCGGCGCGCCGGAACGAAACAGGAAGCCGCCGCGACCGCGGTCAGCAGCGCCGCAACCGCAAAATAAATCGTTGGATCGAGGGCGTTGACTTTGAAGAGAATATTCTTGAGCGCCGCAGCCGCGACGACTCCAAGAAGCAACGCGATGCCGCCGGCGCCGAGAACGAGGCCAATCGCGAGCTGCCAGGCGCCCTGGGTCATCACCATTCGGAAAATTCGCGCTGTGTCCGCGCCTAACGCCATGCGGATTCCAAACTCCTGCGTTCGTTGGTTCACCGAAAAACTCATCACGCCATAAAGTCCAACGGCGGAAAGAATGAAGGCGACGATTCCGAAAATCGTGAACAACGTCGCGATGATGTGATTGCCGGAGAGGACTTCGTGATGAAATCGGGCCGGAGTTCCGGTGAAATATGTCGGCAGGTTCGAATCGAGCTCGGCAACCGCTCTGCTCAAAGCCGGGCCAAGAATATCAGCCCGTTGACCTCCCCGCGGACGAACAAGGATCGTGCAAAATTGAGGAGCCGGAGATGCGCCCAGCAACGGCATGTAGAATCCCACGCTCTCGGTTTGCTGATCGAACGGACCTTGCATCAAGCTATCCGGCACCACACCAACAATGGTTCGCCACGGCTGTGGCACTCCGGGATTGAAGATTCGGACCTGGTGACCAAGCGCACTTTGATTGCCCCAATATTTTCGGGCAAAGCTTGCGTTCACAATTGTGACCGGTTGCTTTGAATCGACGTCGTCGACTGTGAAATCCCGACCTTCGAGAATTTTCAAACCAAGCGTCGAGAAATAATTGTCCGAGACCGATTCGAAATTTCCGCGCGGCCGATCCCGATCCGTGAGATAATTTTGGCCGTCCACTTCATACTGACCCTGGGCGTCAAAGGTCATCCGAAAGCGACTGCTCATCGCGGCGGAGTCGAACTGCGGATTCGCCCGCAACGAACGCACCGCTCGCTTGAAGAACTCGCGGCGGGCGTCCTCGTTGGGATAGGCGCCTTCCATCAAACCCATCCGCGCAGCGTAAACGGCGTTGTCGTCGTAGCCGTAGTCGAGCTTCATCTGATTTCGAATCGATTTAATTTCCAAGGTTGCCGCAATCAAAAGCCCAGCGGTCAGCGCGATTTGCGCCACCACGAGCACGCGCGTAATCACATTGACCAGACGACTGCTGTTGCCGCGTCCGCCTTCTTTCATGATCTCGGCCGCGTTGCCTCTGGCGCTGAGAAACGCCGGGATGAAACCGGAGGCGATTGTGGCCAGTAGAGTGATTACGATCGTGAAAACGAGCACGGGTCCATCGATTGTGAACCTCCAATAATAGGGTGCCGGAAAAGGCAGGGTGTTGATGGCGCGAACGAAGAAATCCAGTGACCAATAAGCGATGATCACACCTGCGATTGCCCCGAACACAGCAACGACCAAACTTTCGGTCAACATTTGGCGCACGATTCTCCACCGCGTCGCGCCGAGTGCTCCGCGAATCGCCAACTCTTTGGCACGCAACGCGGCCCGCCCAAACTGCATGTTCATCACGTTCACGCACGCAATCAGCAAGACGAGAATGACCGCAGCGAGCATTCCCCAGACTTGCTGGCGAAATTGCACACCCGTGAATGCGTTCAGCAGTGGCTGCACACTTGCTGACGTGAAATTTTGGTTCGTCTTCGGATTGTCCTCTGCCAAATGGCGGGCAAGCGCGATGAACTCCGCATTCGCTTGATCGAGAGTCACACTCGGCGTCAAGCGGCCCATCACCGCGGGCGCGTTATTGCTCGCTCCAAGGCGCAAGTCACCGCGCGGCTGTGGCGGATATTCATTATAAAGCGGTGTCCAGAGTTCTTCCGCCTGTGGAAACTTAAAATTTGGCGGCATGACTCCGATAATGGTGGCGGCCTTACCGTTTATTCGAACGCTTTGCCCGACGATGTTCGGATCGGCGTTGAAATCGCGTCGCCAGATTTCGTCGCCGAGGATTGTGACCTTTTCTGCGCCCGGTTTGTTGTCCTCGATCGTGAAATCGCGGCCAAGGACCGGCGAAACACCAATGATTTTAAAGAAATCTTCCGTAACGTAACCGCCGGTGTAGCGTTGCGGTCTGTCTTTGTAAGTAACATTGATTGTCGATCCGGCGAGATAACCCGCCATCATTGAAAATGATTTCTGCGACGCTTTCAGATCTTCATAGTCCTGAGCGGTCGGAATATTGCCGATACCGAAATTGTTGTTTTGATCGCTGGCCTTAGGATCGATCAGACCGACGCTCATTAACTGTTCCGGGTGCGGGAAAGAAAACCCCCGCAACACGATCGCGTTGACGATGGTGAATTGGGTCGTGGCACCGCCAATGCCGAGACCGAGAACAAGCACGGCCAGAACACAAAACGCTTTGTCTTTGAACAACACTCGCAGCCCGACGCGCACGTCCTGACCAAACGAATCTAGTATCATAATGACTTACCTCTTGTTTCCATCGACCACCCAACCGTCACGCAGTTGAATGATCCGGTTCCCGTATCCTGCATTTTTTTCCGAATGCGTGACCTGAATGATGGTCGTGCCTTCGGCGTTCAGCTTTTGAAATAACTCCATGATCTCTTCACCCTGACTGGAGTGAAGGTTGCCAGTCGGCTCGTCCGCCAGAATCAGCTTCGGGTTGGCAATGATCGCGCGCGCAACGCCGACGAGCTGCTGTTGGCCGCCAGAAAGCTGGCGCGGATACAAATCCTTTTTCGCCACCATCTGAAATCGATCGAGCGCGTCCGCCACGATCGCCGATCGCTCGCTCTTGCCGACCTTTCGATAGGACAATGGAATCTCGAGGTTTTCGTAGACCGTCAGATCGTCGAGCAAATGATATTGCTGAAAAACAAACCCGATCTGCTCGTTGCGAAGCGCGGCCCGCTCTTTCGCTTTCAAATGATGAACCGCGGTCTCGTTGAAAAAATATTCGCCACTCCAACCGTGGTCGTGCATTCCGAGAATGTGAAGCAGCGTCGATTTGCCGGCGCCGGAGGGCCCCATCACCGAAACGAATTCGCCTTCCGCGACCTCGATGTCGATGTTGCGCAGGACGTAAAAAAACTTTCCGTGCCCCAGCGGGTAGTTTCGCTCAAGATTCCGGAGCCGGATCATGGTCGACGTCTACATTCGTTACGCTGCGATCCGGCTATCTTCGACAACCCGACCGTCGAACAAGTGGACGGTCCGATCGGCGTGCTGCGCGAACCGCTCGTCGTGCGTGACCATGCAAATGGTCGCGCCGCCGGCGTGCAGTTCTTTGAGCAAATTCATCACCGCTTCACCGTTGCGGGAATCGAGATTTCCGGTCGGCTCGTCCGCGAGCAGAATCGCCGGTTTGCCCGCAAGCGCGCGCGCGACCGCCACACGTTGCTGCTGACCACCCGAGAGCTGGCTCGGCAAATGTTTCGCCCGATGAGCCATTCCCACGCGATCGAGCGCTTGGGTGACCAAAGTTTTTCGATCACCCGCGCCCATTCCGCGATAGGTCAGCGGCAATTCGACGTTCTCGAAAACCGTCAGGTCACCGATCAGATTGAAGCTTTGGAAAATGAAACCGATCTCGCGGTTTCGGATCCGGGCGCGGTCGGCGAACGAAAGATTAGCGACTTCGCCACCTTTGAGCGCGTAACTGCCGTTCGAAGGCGTGTCGAGCAGACCCAGAATCGATAATAACGTCGACTTGCCGCAGCCCGACGGTCCGGCGATCGAAATATATTCGCCGTCCCGGATATCCAAATGGATTCCGGACAGCGCGTGCGTCTCGACTTCGTCAGTCAGAAACACTTTGGTAACGGCGTTGAGTTGGATCAACGGAGTTGAGCCGTTCTTGCGCGATGATGTTTGGGGATTCGGTGAGGTTGAGGTCATATTGTAATTGCTGATCGCTGATTTCGGATTGCTGATTTTGAATTTGCCGACGCATCGCGTTTATTGCGCGACGCGGAAATGTACGAGGCCGCCATAATCGCGGTTAGTTCGTTCGCTTCCTTCAGCAGAGGAGCGATTTTTGTTTCCGGCAGAAGTTTGTCTTCGACGATTAATTCCAACCAAGGAACCGTTTCGTCCGCCTCCTCCTCAGCGACGCCGATTTTGGAAATGAATTCCGCATGCGATCGCCCGCGGCAAGCCGCGCGATAATTCGCTGCAACGCTCATCCCGCTTTGCACGAGTTGACTCGCAACGGCACGGCCCTTCGGCGTGTCTGGTAACGCGTCGACTAAATGCATCACGCGCAATGCGAATTGCTTTGTGCGGTCCTTATGGTCTGGCGCGTTCATTTGGAAAATCAGCATTCAGCATTCAGAAATCATCAATTCAGCCTGATTCGTTCGTGCGAATCCCAGGCGCTGGTATCGGAAAGGATGACCTGATCGCCTGGATTCAGGCCGCTGAGAATTTCAATCGTATTAACAGAGCTTTTGCCCAGTTTCACCGGTGTGCGCACCGCTTCGTTGCTGCCAGCGACGAGTCTAAACATTCCAACAGTGTTATTTTCCTGGCCGAACGCGGGCCGACCGACAAAAACAACATTATCGAGACGTTCGAGCTCGATCGTTCCATCGACACTCAGGTCGGGTCGCGCGCCTTTCGGCAATTCCTCGTCGAACGCGACGTCCACCGTTACTGTGCCCTGCTCCACCGCCGGATCGACGCGCTTGACGTGGCCTTTGACCACACCGTTGCGCGTATCGATCACCGCCTGCTGATTTGGCTGAATATCTTTCGCCTGCGTCTCCGCAATCTTGATTTGCGCCTTGAGTTTCGATGGATCAGCAACGCGCGCGAGATTGTCAGCGATCTTAACGCGCTGGCCGATTTGCACCGGCAACACCTGCAACACGCCGGCCATTCCGGCTTTCACGTGCAACGCTTCGACCTGGTTGAGTTTCAATTTCGCCAACTGATTCGCTTGATCGACCGCCGCTTGTTTTGACGCGAGCTGCGGTTCGATTGAGTCGTGTGCAAACGCGAGCCGCTTCTGCTCGATCTCAGCGCCCTTCGCACACTCCTCTTCTTTAATCTTCGAAGTCTTGTAAACGAGGTCTGCGACCAGACCGTTCTTCGCCAACTGGTCATTGGTTTGGCGTTCCATTTTTGCCTGCTCGTGGGCGGAGTGGGCTGCCGTTGTCTTCGATTCCTGATCGAGGTATTCGCGCTGCAAAGTCGCGCGCATGGTCGCAAGCTCGGCCTCCGCTGCCTTCGCCTGCAACTCCGCATCGTGCGCGCTTTGTTCTAACTCCGGACTGGTCAACTCTAATATAACGTCACCGGGTTCGACTTTTGTTCCCGGCCAGATCAAAATCTTTTCGACGCTGCCTTCCGTGTTCGCTGGGATCCATCGGATCTCTTCCGGAACGAGTGTGCCGAGGCCGCGGACTTGGCGCACCATTGGGCCACGTTTTACCGTGTCAATCCAAACGCTCGAGCGATCCACGCTCGGCGCCGCCGGTTTTAAGCGCGACAAGGCAAACGTCGCCAGTATCAGACCGACCGCGCTCGCCGAAATAATTAAAATGCGGCGCTTCCGTTTTTTCGCGGCCACGCCTTCGCGGGGAACATCCATGGAAGAAAGGCTCGGCGTAAAACCGCCTGGCCTGACGATGGTAGAATCCTCGTCTTTCTGTGGTTGTGGGGTCACAAGTTCTTTAAAACGGCAACGCGCGGCAAAGTTCGACCACCGCGCTCAGGCCGGCGATGATTGGCACCGCGGCGGTGGCGATTAACGTCCCGAAAACCGCGGCGTCGCTCAGGAAGTCGTGGTTCGCTTCGTTATCGAAATAGTCGCGGCTAATGTCGCGCAACGATTTCGATGAAGTCTTTGCGCAACGGCCAGTAAAATTTTCCAGGGTTGAAGCCTGATAATGGTAATCAACGAACGGGAATTTCCGCGCGTTCTTGTTTGTGATGGTGGTTGGTTTCATAATTGTTTTCCCCTTTCGTCTCTAATGAGAAGCGTTTCGGACGCTCAATGGATTCAAAAGTTTTTTCATTTCGAGAATCCCTATTGCAATGGCCATGCCACGCACTAAAACAAAGTCCTAAGTTGCTGATGATCAGCGCTTAAAAGTTCTTGGCGGTTTTTCGATTGGTTGCGAAGTGATCCGCTTGTGGGACAATGCCGTCCCGATTTCGGGACAGAAAATTTTCTCTTTTGTAGGGCAGGCCCTGCCATGCCACGGCAACCGACGCGGTCGCCCTAAAATTACCGCCCATCCGACACGGACTTATTTTGGTAAACGCAGAACCGCTTCCGCGCCGGTGCGATCCGTTCGATTCGCTAAACTAAGCGTTCCGCCGTGGGCTTCAGCGATTTGCCGGCTGAGGGTTAACCCAATGCCGGAACCGCCCGGTTTCGTAGTGAAGAACGGAACAAACAAGTTTGTCGGATTCATGATCCCCTCGCC
>Ga0209474_10003478_pt1 | contig 13807 bp, 14 predicted proteins | sample GraSoiAngelo_145_FD_185902 | JGI IMG/M metagenome (GOLD analysis project Ga0209474, IMG submission 185902) | Grasslands soil microbial communities from the Angelo Coastal Reserve, California, USA - 14_1009_05_20cm (SPAdes) (version 2) | ecosystem: Environmental > Terrestrial > Soil > Grasslands...
AGCAAGACCCTTAGTCTCGGAAGCAGCAAGACTCAGAGAACCGCTCAGAGACCTGAAGAGCGAGTTCTTTTCGGCCAAGCCCGAAGTCATAGTCCATGCCCCACTTAAAGCCCTGAGGACGGAAGTCCTCTCTGTAAAACCAGAAGCCGAAGATAGTGAACCGGTCAGAGACCTAAACAACGAACTCCGCCCGGCAGCACTCGAACCCAGATTCCAAGTTGCAGCGAGAGGGGTGGAACAAGAACGAGGACTGGAGTTGCAAGTCAATTGACCAGAATTCACATTGACGACCATGTTACCCATTGTGAGCGCGATTGAAGCCGCGATGGCTTTGAAGATTGAAGTCTTCTCTACAAAACTTGAGACTGAACTCAGCAAGCCACCAAGCGACTTGAATATCGAAGCCATCTTAGCAAAAGCCGAGGCTGAAGTCACTGACCCACTTAGACTCTGAGCGTAATCCCATCCAGGAGTTATGAAGTCCATCGCCGTGCTAATTGTTGTCTCGGTCATTGTAGTAGTCGTAGTAGTTCCAGAATATTGCCACGCAACCCAGACTTCAAACGCTAAGAAGTTACCACTTGTCCAAGTAATCTGCGACTGACTCGCCGTTGTATATGTTCTGGGTGTCGCCGTAGTCGAACCTGCTACGTTGGTTACAGTGTCCCAATTCTTCCACAGGAAAGTTGCAGTCGTGCAACTGCTAGTGGGGCAAGACCACGCGGTAACGAAGTATCGAGCAAAAGGAGTTCCAGTCGTAGAACCCACCGCTCCCGTTAAGTCGATTTGCCATGTTCCAGCTTGAATGTCAAGCAACCCGTTCTGAATACCAGCAACGTTGTAAACCCAACCCGTCCCGCTGAAACCGTTCGCGGCTGTCGAAGGAATTCCAGTCAGAGACGCAGAAGTCTCAGGCTCGACTTTGTAATAAACCGGAGCGGACTGAAGAGCATCACAGAAGACAATCCATCTCGAAGTGGCAGTTCCGAAGTTGCATGAGGAAGCACTCAAAGTTGCTGTAACACTTCTATGCTCTACCGCGAGTGCTCCTGTTGAAGTCGTTGAAATGTCGAGAGTCCCAGTTGTCCCACCAATCGCACCCGCAGTCTGAGTATTTGCTCCCGTGTCAGCAGAAGCCGAAATGAACAAATCATCGGCATTCAAAGACGATACCGCTGTCACAGTTGGAGCGGCAGTGCCTCCTCCAGAGTTGCGATTGCTGCTGTAGACGAATCCTGAGTTCTTGTCAAAAGGACTAAACGTTCCAGTCGGGTCTTCCGCACCATTAACGGAGATGATTTGTGCAATCGCCCACGTTGGAGTAGCTGAAAGGTTCACGGTCACGGTTTCGGAAGAGATAGCAGCAGAAGTATGACAAACCCACTCGCTCAACCCAACACCTGCCGATATGGCAACTTCCTTTCTTGCGGAAGCATCACAAGTAAAGCCCGTAGCTGAAGGAGCACTTTGAATAGGAGTAGTCGTCTTGCTCGACGCAACAAAAATTATAATCGTATCAGCAATCGAGGTTGTAGCGAAAGCTGTAATTGAAATTGTAGTTCCAGAAGTCCAAGTCGCGGCCTTGTTAGACGCAGCATTAGAATCCTCCGCAGGACTTGAACCAATAGCAAGACCTGTCTGCACAGTCGAAGTCGAAGCACTGCCAGAAGTCGTAGATAATCCCTTACACAGCGTTCCGCATGCTCCAACAGTAGTAGCGTTCGTGAAGAAAGTGTGAACGTTGCTAGTTGCATGACCAACAGGCATGCTTACCGCTGCAACGATTGCAAGGATCAGCATTGCGATCAGTGAAACTTTTCGCGCTTCAACTTCCCTCCAGGGAAAAACGGGTTGATGGTTTCATTGGCTTGAGCACTAAGCCACTCAAGAGCCGGGTCCCCGTTCTCTCAGAACGAATCGAGCCTACGAGCGAATACACATGTTGTAACAGGTGATGGTTCGTCTTCGGACCTGCAAAACAATGCAGCGGCTTAGCCTATCGAAGATCGGCTTTGATAAACCGAGTAAAAGGAGATTTCCACTCGGTCCGGACCTAGGGCCAAAATGCCATAGACGCGGAGACTGCTCGGAGATTGAAACATCCGAGTTTGTGGTTTAGTCTTCTTCAGCGGGGTGCGTGGCGCGTCTTAGCTCCAGGTCCAGGTTATGGTCCACGTTATCTGAATGGTGTCTCCAACCTGGAGAGTGACGGCGGTGAAAGTTGCGGCGGCGAGGTTGACTCTGGTAGCGGAGCCGCTCGCTGCTTGGTTGACCAGGCAGCTCTGGGCGACCGTTGTCGCAGCGGTGTTGTCAGTGAAGGTCTTTATGACTGTCGAGCTCTGGGGAGAATTCCCTGAAATGTCCGTCACTGCGCCTGCAGCGGCTGCGAATCCGTTAGTCGTAAGCTCTGCACCGTTCTGACCACCAGTACCGCCTGCAACACCACAGTCGCCGCTAGTTGTTGCCGTAGTCAAGCCTGTAGAGGACTGACCAGCCGTTGGAGCGGTAGCTGTGCTTGACATGGCAATGAAGTTGAAGCTACAGGTCGCTGATACGGTGCAGAAGCCTTCGTTGTTGGAAGTCACCAGCTTTTCTACGTACTGTGCGCCAGTGTTGAAGAGCACATTGTGACTTGATTGACACTCAGGAGTGCCACCAACATGAGTATGACACTCTTGGAAGTTCGCGTTCAGCACTTGGTAGTAGTGTCTGTTGCCCCACGGATTCCAGTTCCCAGTAGCTACGTAGCCACCAAGAATGAAAGCCGAGACAACCAGACCCGTCGCCATGAGGGCAATACTGCCTCTTTTCTTTGTCCATTCGACTTTGAGAAACTTCATTCTATGCTTTCACCTCCCTCGACTCCTTAGCTTCCTAATCGCCACTGAGAACCTTCTTCTGGTTCGTGTTACCTTGTGGAAACTAGCGTGGTACTACCATAAACAGAAGACCCGCTGACCGTCCTGTACTGTCTTCTGTGACTATTGCGGACGTTGATTCTCGCACATTCTTTCACACTTCACTTCTCACACTTCACTTCCTATTTCTCACCCTCTTCTTTCCTCGGAGATTCCTCCCAGTCTTCTCCTTGCTTCGGAGACAGCTGCGATGACGGGCTGATTCCCTCCCCTCGGGGTATGGATGCTGGACTTGTCAACGGTAACTCTCGTCCACCGGGAGCTTTGTGCTTGATGGCTTCGCGTAGGAACCCGAATAGGCTGATGCTGATTACGATTGCTGAGAATGCTATAACCACAATTATGGCGGGCGGGTAGCTTTCTCCTGCTGGCGCTGTCGTGCCTGATCCTGTGGTGACTCCGCTTGTGTTGCCCACGTTGAGCGCTTTCTCAGAGATCACTCTGGCATAGACGAGTGCGCTCGAGCTTATGATGAATAGTGTTGAGACCAGTAGGAGCCCCAACCTGAGAGATTTCTTGTGCTTAAGATCCAAGACGTCACTGATGTTTCTCATCTGCTATTCCTCACCACTTCTGTCGTCAATGATTTTTTCCCAATCTCCTTCTCGCATAGAAGGAAGATGCAACGACAGGTCTGTCTCCGCCGTGCCTGGAGGCGTAGGCACTGGGCCTGCTGACGTTGGCCCTTGTCCACCGGGAATGTTGCGGATGTGCTTGGAAGCTTCACGCAGGAATCCGAATATGCTGAGGCTGGCAACGAAGACCAAGACTGACAGAGTCAATATCGCAGCTGGAGAGAGACTTACTTCTCCCCCGCCTCCCAGAAAGGAGGAGATGAAGACCGCTGAGATCATAAGCGTCGGTACTGTTATCGTTCCCGAGAAGGTCGATGCAATGTCCATTCTCCGACGCACTACCGCAAGGTATGCGTTCAGGCCGACTACACTGGAAAGGGCTAACGCGAGATAGACGAAGCTTAGCCAAAAGCGCATCAGCTCGACGAATCCCTGACCGATCAGAAGCTCTCCAAGCCCCACAATCGCCGCTATTTGGAACAAGTACTGGAAGCGTGATGGCAAGTCCTCATCGAGGAAGGCGCTCAGGAGGCTCATGCATAGGAAAATATCGATCCCCAACAACACGAAGAACTCCGGCACCAATCCCATTTGTATTCATCTTGGTGCTCTGTGCGACTAGCTTTCCGTTGAGCTGCTAGATTTCTCTCGGATAGAGTAGACGAGCCGTTGGCCTTTGTCGCCATCTTCAATGGTCAGGTTGAGGATGCTCTTGTCGTCGATTTCTAGGAGCTGCGCGAGATCTTTGGGGATGAGGAGATACTTGCTTCCCTTGATCTTTGTGGGTGTCAGTTGTATAGGCATTCTATCTACCAACCGGAAGGCTGGATAGAACTAAGCTCCAGCAAAGGAATAATCAGGCTGTAACCCCAACGAGTGTCTCGGAGTCACAGACTTTCTAACGATCCGGGATGCATCAAGTGGCCAGTCTTGGCGCCCTTAAATATGACGTATGTTATACGCCCATCAGAGATCGCGCAATACAGGAAGACCTGAAGAATGAGCCAGCTGGATATCAAGGATCTCCACGCGACAATCGAGGGCAAGGAGATCCTCAAGGGCGTAGACTTCCACGTTAAGCAGGGAGAGATCCACGCGATCATGGGTCCAAACGGGTCCGGCAAGAGCACCCTGGCCTCTACCGTTATGGGACACCCCAAGTTCATAGTCACAAAGGGAGACATCCTCTTCGACAACGAGAGCATCATCAAGCTCGCCCCCGACGTGAGAGCCAGGAAAGGGCTCTTCCTCGCCTTCCAATACCCCTACGAGGTGCCCGGCGTATCCCTCTCCACCTTCCTCCGGACAGCCTACAACGCGGTAAGACAAGGAGGAAAGAAGGGCGACTTGGGACAGGAGATGCTGTCGGTCCTCGACTTTCGGAAGATGTTGAAGGAGAAGCTGAAGCTTCTCGATATGGACGAGTCATTCGCAACCCGCTACCTCAACGAGGGATTCTCAGGCGGAGAGAAGAAGCGCTGCGAGATACTACAGCTCGCGATTATCCAGCCGAAGATAGCCGTCTTGGACGAGACAGACTCGGGTCTGGACATAGACTCTGTCAAGATCGTCGCTGAAGGAGTCAACAAGCTGGTCGGCCCAGAGATGGGCGTCATGATAATCACCCACTACCAGAGAATCCTCAGGTACATCAAACCCGACTATGTACACATCCTCCTCGACGGGAGAATGGTCAAGTCTGGGGGACCCGAGCTTGCTGATGTGCTTGAGGCGAGGGGGTACGATTGGGTGAAGAAAGAGGTTCTGGAAGCCGTTCCCAACGGGCACGGAGAGGCGTAACGGGGTACCTTCAAGGTTAAAAAGGGGAAAAGTAACTAGGAGGATAGGGAAGAAATGGCAATTAGCATAACCGACAAGGCAGCGACGAAGGTCCAGGACTACCTCAAGCAGGTAAGCGACCAGTCTCTAGCCCTCCGCGTATTCGTAAAGGCGGGAGGCTGCGCAGGCTACCAGTTCGGTCTCAAACTCGACAAGTCCAGCCCAACGGACGTGGTAGAGCACAGGAACGGGGTCAACATTGTCGCTGACACAAAGAGCGCAGACCTTCTAGGCGACGCAGAAATCGACTATGTCGAGACAGAGATGGGCGGGGGCTTCAAGTTCAACTTCCCCGAGAGCTACCTAACCTGCGGATGCGGACACAGCTTCGTCCCCAAGGGGAAGGAGCAGGCGACAGGCGCTCGTAGCCCCGAAGAGCATCACCACGCGTAAAACGAAAATTTTCTCACAATACTATTCGAACCATCCTGTCATGGGACAGCCCATGCAGCGACACGCAACCCTCTATGCAAGTGAGAAGGCTGTATCCTACGATCTAGAGAGAGTCAGGGCCGACTTCCCGATTCTCAAGCGAGAGATAAACGGAAAGCCTCTCGTCTACCTTGATAGTGCTGCAACGTCACAGAAACCAGTCCAGGTGATCGAGGGTCTAGATCGTTACTACAGAGAGTATAACGCGAACGTCTTCCGGGGAGTCTACCAGATAAGCGAAGAGGCTACCGCCGCCTATGAGACCGCTCGGAAGAGAATCGCCGAGCTCATCAACGCAAAGGACCCTTCAGAGATTATCTTCGTTCGAGGAACGACAGAAGCGATCAACCTAGTCGCTCATTCTTGGGGCCGATCAAACATCGGACTGGGAGATAGCGTCATGCTCACGGAGATGGAGCATCATAGCAACATCGTCCCCTGGCAGCTGCTAGCTCGAGACAAGGGAGCGCAGCTCAAGTATGTCGGGATCTCGGACGAGGGGCGGCTGTTAACAGAAGAGTTCCATGGGTACCTAGAGAACGGCGGCGTCAAACTCTTCGCTGTCACTCAAGTGTCGAATGTTCTCGGAACGGTCAACCCCGTTAGAGAGATGGTAAGGGAGGCTCACCGGTACAATTGTCGGGTCCTAGTAGACGCCGCCCAGTCGGTGCCTCACATGCCTGTTGATGTCCAAGATCTGGACTGTGACTTTCTCGCATTCTCCGGCCACAAAATGTGCGGGCCTACAGGAATAGGGGTTCTCTACGCAAAGCGCGATCTTCTAGAAAAGATGGAGCCGTACCAGGGTGGGGGAGAGATGATCCGTGAAGTCCACCTATATGAGGCATCATTCAAGGATCCGCCGTTCAAGTTCGAGGCCGGAACTACGGATATTTCCGGGGCTATCGGCCTGGGCGTGGCCGTCGACTACTTGTCCAAGGTTGGACTCCGAAACATCAGAAACCATGAGCGAGACCTCACGGCCTATGCTCTGGACAAGTTAGGAAAATTGAAACAGATGAGAATCTACGGACCCGCAGACCCTGATACTCGAGGGGGGGTCATAAGTTTCAACCTTGCCGATATCCACGCGCATGACATGGCTTCTCTTCTTGATGAGGATGGAATCGCCGTCCGGTCGGGCCACCACTGTGCGCAGCCGCTCATGGAGAGGCTCGGCGTAGCGGCCACTACACGGGCTAGCTTCTACCTCTACAACACTGAAGGAGAAATAGACCGACTGGTCGAATCCCTCGAACGCGCGGGAAGGGTCTTCAAGATTTGAGCTCTGTCTACTCCGAGATCATACTCGACTATTACCGTCACCCGAGAAACAAGGGGACACTCGATCATCCGCATATCAAAGCCAAAGACTCGAATCCGCTCTGCGGGGACATTATCGAGATGCAACTAGAACTGGACGGGAATGACAGCGTGAAGGATGTCAGGTTCAACGGCCAAGGATGCGCCATAAGCCAAGCGTCAGCATCAATGCTCACCGAGCTGGTGAAGGGAAAGAAACTTGACGATGTGCGAAGCATCTCCAAGGAAGAAATACTCTCCCTAATAGGCGGGCAGCTAAGCGCGGTCAGACTGAAGTGCGCTTTACTGTCTTTGAAGGTCTTGAAGACTGGAGTCTACACCTATCTAGGCTCAATGAGCAACTCGAAGGAAGAACTTTCCGGGCTCTAGAGATCTGCTAATAGGACCCGGTTCTGGGTTCCTACAGAATTTTGGACGGTCTAGTACTGCGGAACAGTAGCGCCATGTTTATGGCCAAGACTGCTTCGACAGTTTTGTCAGCATAAGCAACTGCATCCAGTCCAGCGCCTGTCTCGAGCGCGGTGGTTGCCCATGGGCTCCAGAGAAATAGGGCATAGGCGAAGACGGTGAGCTGGGAGAAGTGGGGCTCTATATTGGCGGCTATGACTATGGCGGCGAAGATGTAGATTCCTCCCATGACATACCAGAGGTTCTCATAGAATCCAGCGTACGAGTTTCCGTAGTAGAGGTCGATGATGCCTGTGACCAGCAGTAGGGCCACTCCGGTCGATCGTAACCACTTCAAGATCTCTAGCAGCCTCCGAGCCGTGCTTGACTTGTCTGAATCTGTCTTGTTCTCACTTTTCTCGCCTGTTTATCCGATTACCACCAAGTACCCGGTCATAGTGGGGTAGTGAATGAGGCAGCGGTATGGGAATACCCCTGCCCAGCTTGCTGTAAATGTGATTGTAGCGTTCTGGCCCTGTCCCAATAGTACGGTGTCGACATTGTGATATGTTCCGAGGACCGCTCCTTTCCCGCCGTTCACAGGTCCTGACAAGTTGCTCGCGTTCTCATAGACGACGGCGTCGAACCTGTAGGGTGATTCCATCACGAAATTGTGGTCCTCAGCAATGTCTTCTATGTTCACATAGTGAATCAGCACATGGTCCCCCTTGTTGACCGTGATCCGATCGGGCACGAAAATGTCGTGAGGATATCCGAAACCCTGAGGTCTCGGCTCGTCATTGAACGGTAGTGATCCATCAAACAGGTAGAACTCTCTCGTGGTAGGCGCGGAATAGTGTATCACGTATCCTACGCTCATACCAACCGCCGCGCCGCTGACAATAGCGATAACAGCCGCAGCTATCAACAATTTCCCGGTAGAGAGCTTACTGAAACCCGATTGAGTCATAGCTTTCTTCCTAGAAGGCTGATTTCAGTTTGAGCCATCATGGTAGTGTTCATTGAACTCCACTCTTGAGTAGTGTATTTAGCAGATGCATCCACAAAAGACTGCAAATGTACACTTTGAGGTACGCCCGGACGTTGGAAGGATCTCGAGCCCTTTTCATCACAGATGCTACAGCTGCAATGAGCTTTGTCACGGGAACAGTCGGGGCCTCTCGAGGCGGGAAGTGTAATATCTCTCTAAGGTCGGGGTTGCATGCGAAGTAAGAACACATGGCTAGGGATCGTTAACCAGTTCGTGGCATGAACTTCAACTACCAGTCCCTTCGCCAAACTCCAATCTAGCGAGACCAAGTTGAAGAGCTTCTTATCAGTCTCCGACGCATCCAAACCGGAAATCGACAGAGTTCTAGCCCGAGGGAAGACGATCAAGGCCTCTATCAAGGGAGGAAGATCTCTCTCCACACTCAGGGGGAAGATTGTTGGGCTCCTTTTCGAGAAACCTTCGACCCGGACCCGGACCAGCTTCGAAGTGGCGGCTCGCAGACTCGGCGGAGAATCCATCTACCTCTCAGCAAACGAGCTTCAGCTCAGCAGAGGCGAGCCGATTAAAGACACGGCTAGGATCCTGGGCGGATACCTTGACGGGATCGTTGCTCGAGTCTACGCACACGACACCGTGGCCCAGCTAGCGAAGCATTCGGGCGTTCCTGTCGTTAACGCTCTGAGCGATTTGGAGCATCCGACCCAGATAATCTCAGACCTCTTCACCATCCAGGAAGCGAAGAGGAAGCTCAAGGGGTTGAACCTCGCCTATGTCGGCGACGGAAACAACGTCTGCAACTCACTTCTGCTCGGCGCGGCGATCGAAGGGATGAGAGTCAGAGTCGCATGTCCTGAGGGCTACGAGCCGAACCAGGCGATTCTCAAACAGGCTGAAGATATATCGAGATCGACCGGCGCCGAAATCAAGATCGTCCGCGAACCATCAGAAGCCGCGCACGCGGCAGATGTGCTGTACACAGACGTCTGGATCAGCATGGGCGACGAGGCTTCCAAAGAGAAGAGAATGCAAGATTTCAATGGATATCAGATCAACTCGGACCTCCTGAAGTTCGCTAGGAAGGACGCGAGTGTTATGCACTGTCTCCCCGCTCATAGAGGCTTGGAGATAACTGATGATGTGATCGAGGGTAACCAGTCTATTGTTTGGCAGCAGGGAGAGAACAAGCTCTACGGTGCCGCGGCCGTCCTAGAATGGCTCCTGCGCAAGAAATAGTCCGGGTGTACTATTTTTGGAGTCGATAGTGCGCGCAGAATGGGACACCCTACAGGATGTTGTTATTCACAGACCGGGTATTGAGATGTTCTTCGGGCTCATCGAGCCCTTCGCCTTCCTCTACGAACGATCCTTCAACATGGATTTGGCCATACATGAACACGATGAACTGAGACACGCCCTCGACACGACCGGAACCAGAGTCCACCGACTGAGAAGCCTCGCGATCCGACTGGCAAGAGATGATCCTGAGATAGTACGCCGACTGCGAACCTACGCAAAGAAGATCGTCAAGTTCGAAGGATCCTCCGGCGAAGCTAGAAGAGCGCGCCGAGAGTTCGAGACCAACCTCGCGGACCTTGGTATACAGACCCTCTTCAATATCCTAGTCCTCAGACCCAGCATCAGACTGGACATTAAGAGAGGAGTTAGGGTGATATTCCCGCGGGCGTCGCTCGACGTTCCTCTAGCCAATCTATTCTTCATGCGGGACCAACAGGTCACCTCCGACCAGGGGCTGATAGTCGGAAGGATGTCGAAGCCACAGCGACGCATGGAGCCAGTCCTCACTGGAACGATACTCGAAATGGCCGGGGCCAAGATCGCTCACCGAGTGGCTTCCCCTGGAACCTTCGAGGGAGGAGACTTCATCCCAGCAGGCCGATTTGCCATGATTGGAGTCGGAGACAGAACGAACCCTAACGGGGCGAACCAAGTACTCCGACACGGAGTCGGCTTTGAAGAGGTAGCGCTGGTCCACCAGCCAGCCCATCCACTCGTGCCAGGCGACGAGCCGGACCCGATGATCGACATGCACCTGGATACATACCTAAACTTCCCCGGAAGAGATGTCGCCGTAGGTTGTGTGCCACTACTCAGAGCGGCAAGAGTGGAAGTATACCAGAGGTCAACCCGTGGACGCTACAGGAAGCTGGGTAAGAGTCCCAACCTCTACGAATACTTGACAGGCAAGGGGTTCCGAATAGTCCCGATAACAACCCTGGAGCAGATGTGCTACGCCTCAAACTTCCTCTGCATCAAAGACCACAACATTCTCGCCATTGAGGTCGAGAAAATTGTCAAGAAGGTCTTGAAGAACTTAGAGGCAAAGGCAAGATCCGATCCGTACCGCTATCAAGCACTTTTGGAAGAAGCAAAGAGAGACCTCGCCACTCTCAAGAGGTCCGACCAGTTCTTCCCGCACAAGCGAGAGTTCCAAGAACTTTCTATCGAAGTCACATCGCTACAGCTCCAGGAGATAACGGGAGGATACGGAGGTATCCGATGCATGACCTGCGTCCTCAACCGCAAACCTTCAAACTAGGGCCGTAATCCAATGAAGGTTCTAGTAAGCCTAGGCGGCAACGCCATCCTCCAGCACGGCCAGAAAGGAACAGCAGAACAGCAGGCCACAAACGTTCAGAACACGGCCAAGCATCTAGCACGCCTCCTTCGGCGAGGCGAGAAGATTACCATCACGCATGGGAATGGCCCACAGGTGGGCAACATTCTCCTCCAGAATGAGATCGCGAAGGATACTCTTCCACCAATGCCCCTCGACGTGTGTGGAGCAGAGAGTCAAGGAATGGTAGGTTACATGCTACAGAGAGCAATGCGCACAGAGCTAGACGCCGACGGGCCAAACCTGCCCGTGACGACTCTCATAACACAGACACTAGTAGACGCGGAGGATCCCGCGTTCAAGAACCCTACAAAGCCTGTGGGACCATTCTACACCGCCACCGAGTCTTCGGACTTGGAACGATTGAAAGGATGGCAGATGATCAGCGACAGTGGACGAGGCTACCGAAGAGTCGTCCCCTCTCCAACTCCACTGGACATACTGGAAAAGGAGACGATTATCCGATTATTCGAAGCAGGGACTGTAGTCATTAGTGCTGGTGGTGGAGGGGTTCCAGTCATCAGAGACAAAGACGGCATGCTGAGAGGCGTTGAAGCAGTCCTGGACAAGGATAGAACCGCAGCCCTCCTCGCCAAGATCGTCGGAGTGGAGACCTTGCTGATTCTGACAGACGTAGAGAAGGTATCCATCAACTATGGCAAACCCGATCAACGAGGACTTGACAGAATGACTGTCCGAGAGTGCAGAAGGTATCTTGATGAAGGCCAGTTTCCCGCGGGGAGCATGGGTCCCAAGATCGAGAGTGCAATTAGCTTCCTGACAGGCGCAGGGAAGAGAAGGGCAATCATCTCCTCGCTCGAAAGCGCGGAAGAGGCACTCAATGGAACGGCCGGGACTACAATCATAAACTGATTCTTCTACGAAGGTCCAAATCGTTTTCCGGGGAAGACGCAGTGCCCAGGTCTGGGTTACATGGTTAACCCGAAACTGGCTCGGAGGAATTATCTAGTGCCCAAGTTCAAGTGCGCTTGCTGAGAGGCAACGATCGACTCCCAATCCGAGCTGTTGGACTCTCCACCACCCTTGACCACCATTACTGACCGCGAACACTTGTGCACGACTCTCTCAGACACGCTGCCGAGGACAAGGCCGCCGACGCCTCCGAGTCCGCGGTTTCCGACAATGACGAGGTCAGCTTTCAAATGGTCTGCGGCGCCGCATATTGAATCAACAGGATTACCCGACAAGGTTTGCAGGCGGATCCTTATCCCGGCAGGATTGTATCTGTAGACAGGCTCGCTTGGATTGTTGGATTCAACGGAGATTCCTTTCTTCGGAAAATGCTTGAAGATCAATTCTCGATGAAAACTCGCAATTCGATTTCGCTCCTCGTCAATGCTGAACTTCCTCATTGGGTCCGGGTCCAGAACGGTCAGTATGACCAGCTCAGTTCGGAGTAGAGCGGCAAGCTCGGCGGCTCTGCCGATTACCGAATGAGCGTTGCGTGACTGGTCAATGGCAGCGAGGATGGTACGCATTCCAGCATTCATCTCAAACCAGCCTAGAATTATTCCTGTCATAACCCGGAATCGGTAATCACAGTGACAAAGCACACGTAAAGTGATCTCCCTTGGTTTGCTGATTGTGTCCGAATACGAGCCGCGTGCTGGACTGTTGCGGTCGATAGTTCGTCTGTCAGACATCAGGAGCCATGTTAGGCGAGTGAACGTTCTGCGGAGGCGAAACAGGGCGTTTCTGGTCATAGGCTGGTATTTCGGAAGGTTCGAGCTTCTGACCGGAATCGTCTTTCTCGGTGCGGCCGCCGCGATCTTCGCCCTCTCCGATAGGAGAAGAACAGCGAAGGTTCTGAGGAGCGCGTGGACCTCCAACCCCTAATCCTCGATCCTCAAGAGATCCAGCGAAGGCAGTGAAACGCGGCGAGTCTATCCGATTACGCAGGTGGACCAGCTGCACTCGAGACATTTGTAACATGCTTCCTGAAAGGCTAGGTGTGGGCTACCGCAGACCGGACACTTTGTGAACTCAAGCCCCACCCTCTCGGGACTAGGGGCAGTCTGTCCCGGTTTTTCGATTCCTGCTCCTGAGTCGCGAGTCATTTCTCTTGACACCTTGATACCGAGTTTGCTCATCATATCGAGAGTGCGGTTCGGTGTTGAGGCCAGATACCTGTTCAGGCGCTGTGTCGGTGTCTTGAGTACCTGTTCGCCCTTCGACGTGTCTCGATAGATCGTTACTCCTCTCAGGCCTATCTTGTATGCGAAGATGTAGGCGTTTTCCACGTCTTCCACTGAAGTCCATGAAGGCATGTTGATAGTCTTGCTCACGGCTGCGCTGATCCACTTCTGCATCTCATACTGTGCCCGTATGTGGTCCCACCAGGGAATATCGTATGCTACGAGAAAGACCTGCTTGAACCGCTCAGGGGCGGCTTCCAGTCCTTGGAGCGAACCTCCGTTGTCGGATATTCTCTTCAAGACTGTCTTTTCGTAGGAGGTGTCGGTGCCGAACTGTCGTTCAAACTCCGGGTCGACATAGTAGAAGCTGCCCACGGTAACATGCTTCTCGAAGACGATTGCGAACTGTGGCTCTAGGCCGGACGAGGTGTCGGCTATCATTGAGATGCTTCCCGTGGGAGCTATCGTCACATTATGGCAGTTTCTTGTCCCGTTCTTCTTCACCTCATCAGCTAGGCTGTTCCAGTCGA
>Ga0209474_10003479_pt1 | contig 13806 bp, 10 predicted proteins | sample GraSoiAngelo_145_FD_185902 | JGI IMG/M metagenome (GOLD analysis project Ga0209474, IMG submission 185902) | Grasslands soil microbial communities from the Angelo Coastal Reserve, California, USA - 14_1009_05_20cm (SPAdes) (version 2) | ecosystem: Environmental > Terrestrial > Soil > Grasslands...
CCGGCATAGCGCGCAACGATGGCATGGCGGCACGCGATCCAGCGATGGTCGGGGAAACCTGGTCACTGCTTCGCCGAGGATGCGCTCCGCTTGCTCCAACATCCGGGCCTCGCTATACGCATGGCCGGCCGCGAACCAGCGGTGCGCATCGTGTGGCCGCGCGGCGCGCAATTCGTCCCACAGCGCGGCGGCGCGCGGCCAATCCTTGGCTGCGCTCGCCGCGTTGGCGGCTTCGACCGTTGCTGGCAACGGCGCCTCGGATGTCCTCGCGATCAGATCTGACATAAAAAAACCTTTCTCGGATCCCACGACTGGGCAACGCCGCGGCAGCGCCGGGCACCTCGTCTTCGTCCTGCAATGGTATGCGAAGGCCGAGGCTAGCGCAGCCCGGAGGGTGCGTCGATGGGGCGTCCCGTCGCGCCTTACCCGGGGATCGGTCCGTTGGAGATCAATTACCTGGCGAGAGCGGCAGAAACCGGCAGTTTGCGGCAGATTACCCGCAGAACAGTAAAAATCATTTAAGTGAAACCGAGAGGCCGATCGAGGATCTCCGCCATGCCGCCGCCCCGGCGATGTTCGGGGGCGGCGGGTAGGCGAAAGCGGGTCAGGCGTGGTTGGCGCGGTAGTAGGTGTTGCGCAGCACGCGGCCGGGCAGGTTGCCGGTGTGCTTGCCGTCTTCGAGCAATATCTGGCCGTTGACGATCGTCATATGGATGCCCTGGGCCGGCTCCTTGATCCGCTTGGCGCCGCTCGGGAAATCATGCAGCACTTCGAGCGGCAGCGGCTTCACCGTGTCGGGATCGAAGATCACGATGTCGGCGACCATGCCGGGGCGCAGCAGGCCGCGGTCGTGCAGGCCGAAGATCGAGGCGGATTCGAAGGTCAGCCGCCGCACCGCCTGTTCGAGCGTCATGACTCCCTTCTCGCGTACCCACTCCGACAGGAGGCGGGTCGAGAAGCCATAGCCGCTCTGGAACTGGACATGCGCGCCGCCATCCGACAGGCCGATTACGGCATTCGGATAGGTCAGGATCTTGGCGACCGCCGCATCATCGACATTGTTCTCGCCATGCAGGAGCTCGGTGTCGAGGTTCTCCTCGACCGTGAGATCGAGGAACGCGTCGATGATGCCCTTGTTCTGCGCCTTGGCGATCTCGCCGATGGTCTTGCCTTCCATCCACTTGTTCTTTTCGAGCACCGCATTCTGCACCACCATGTAATCCCACCAGGTGCTGCAGATGCCGATCGCCGGGCCGTTCTTGAACTCGACCGCCTCCTCGTGGAGCTTCCGGCGGACTTCCGGATCGGCATAGGCCTTCAGCTGCTCCTCAGGGGAGGACAGGCAGATCGGGTGCCATACCGGCAGGCCACGGAAGGTCTGGGTATTGCGCATCTGGAAATAGTCGGTGATGCGGTTCGGGGTGCACATCGGGAAGGCGCGAATGCCCTTCGCGGTTGTCGCATCGACCTGCGCCATGTGCTTTTCCCATTGGCCGGGGCGGCGCATCGTCTGGCCGAGATTGTTGTAGACGACGGTGCGGCCGGTCGCTTCGCTGAGCCGGCTCATCAGCGCGTCCTTCATCTCCGCGCCATTGCCGCCGCCCGACTGAATGAGGCCGGTGCCCATCTCGCGCAACACATCGCCGAGCGCAAAGATTTCCTTTTCGTCGGCCCAGATCGCCGGGATGTGCACGCCCTGCGGATCGAAATGCCCCTGGTTGCGCGACACCGACAGGCCGAGCGCGCCGGCTTTCATGCCGTCGCGCACGAGGTCCTGCATCTCGCGGATCTCGTCATCGGTGGCGGTGCGCTTCTGGCACTCGTCGCCCATCACGTAGTAGCGCACCGCGGTATGGCCGATCAGATTGCCAACGTTCACGCCGAGATGATGGTCCATCTGCTCGAGGTATTCCGGGAAGCTCTCCCAGGTGAATTCGAGCGTGTTGAGCACCTCCATCGGGATCGCTTCGACATAGGAGAGGAACTCGCAGAGCCGCTCCTCTTTGCCCTTCCGGACCGGCGCCAACGACAGCGAGCAATTGCCGAACACGACCGAGGTCGCGCCGTGATCGCACGAGAAGGTGCAGAGCGGGTCCCAGGTGACCTGCGCGTCGTAATGGCAGTGATTGTCGATAAAGCCGGGCGCGACAACGCGGCCCGCGGCATCGACCGTGCGCGCCGCCGGTCCCGACAATTTGCCGATCTCGACGATCTTGCCGTCCTTGACCGCGACATCGCCGCGATAAGACGGCCCGCCCGAGCCATCGACAATGCGGCCGTTCTTGATCAGCAAATCATAAGCCATCCGGGTCTCCGTATTTGCCCCTCTCCTGCATTGCGGGAGAGGGAGGGACCCATCGCGCAGCGATGGGAGGGTGAGGGTCTGTGGCGCGGCGAAACCCTCACCCGGCTCGCTGCGCTCGCCACCCTCTCCCGCAATGCGGGAGAGGGGTTTAGTCCGTCAATTAATCAGCCCGTAGAATTTGGCGGCGTTCTCGCAGGTGATCTTGTGCACGATTTCGGCCGGCAGATCGGCGAACTGCTCGGCGATGTATTTGGAGGATTCCGGCCAGACGCCATCGGGATGCGGATAATCCGAGCCCCACATCAAGGTCTCGACGCCAATATCCTCGACCAGCCTGGCGCCGATGCGGTCGAACTGGAACGTGGCACGGCATTGTCGTTTCCAATATTCGCTCGGCTTCATGGGCATTAGATCGCGGAAGCGGTCCTCCCACTCGAAATCCATGCGGTCGAGCGCGTAGGGGATCCAGCCGATGCCGCTTTCGCCAAAGCCGATGCGCAGGTTCGGATAGCGGTGCAAGACGCCCGCGCCGATCACGGCGGCGATGATGTTGATCAGGTTCATCTGAAACCCGGCGACGCCGGTGAACTGCGCGGCGCGGCGAGAAGCAGCCGGGGCCTGCTCGCGGACGCTGCGCGGCGTCGATGGGAAGGTGTGGAAGTGCAGCGGCAGCTGCACGTCGCTGACCGCCTTCCACAAGGGCTCCCAGCACGGATGCCACATCGGCTCCATGTCCCAGGAGCAGGACAGTTCGAGCCCTTTCAGGCCGAGCTTGGCGACGCGGTAGATTTCCTTCACGGCGGCATCGATGTCGCCATAGGGGAGGCAGGCGAGACCGATCTGGCGGTCCGGATAGTGGCTGCAGAAATCCCGGAGGAAATCGTTGTAGATGCGCAGCATTTCGTTGGCCGCCTCGTAGTCCTGGACGCGCGAGGCGACGCCGAGGATGCCGAAGATGATCTCGGCGTCGACGCCGTCCTTTTCCATCTCCTTGATGCGGAGATGCGGGTCGCCGGGGCGGCGCTCGCCGCGCTTGCCGGCTTCGTAGAGGCCGGTCTCGGCCATCTTGTCGACGCGATAGTTCTGGCCGGGCACGAAGGGCGCGCCGACCGAGCCGACCGCGCCGGGGATGCCCATGGTGACGCCGGCTTTAGTGACCCATTTCGGCCCGTCGGGCCCCTCCTCGACGAAGGGCATGCGGTCCTTGAACTCGCGCGTCGCCTGCGAAACGAACAGTTCGGGCGGCAGCCACGGCAAATCGAGGTGGCAATCGGCCGAAATCCGACGGTATTGCATGGCGAATCCTCCGCTGCGGCGATTTGACCGCAGTGTAAAGCCAAATTCGCCAGCCCGCCTCGCTATTTTCTCATAGCTCTGATCGGCGATCGGAGCGCCGACAGTCATTTTTTGAGCCAGACGTCGTCGAGCCGCCAGCCATTGTACATGCTGTTGACCATCGTCGTCAGATCTCGGACCCGGGGATGCCAGCAGGTCGCGCCGCGGGTGTGAAAGATCACCGGCCGGGCGCCCTCTTCCTGCAGCCGGCTGTCGATATCCCAGACCAGCTGCCGACGCTTTTCCCGGTCGGTCTCGGCGGATTGACGGTGGAACGCCGCTTCGAGCTCGCGATTGCAATAACCGGTAAAGTTGCGGTCGGAATCGCAGGCATAGCTTTCGTAGAATGGCTGGTCTGGGTCGTCGACCACTGCGGTGGCGGTGTTTTCCATCCCGACCATGTAGTCGCGCCGCGTGACTTTCGGGTTCCAGTTGGCGGTCTCGACGATATCGAGCTCGCCGGCGATGTAGATCTCCTTGAGCTGGTCGATCAGCATGACCGCTGGATCGCGATACAGCGGGATGTTGCGCGTCGCCACCTTGACGGCGAGCGGATTGTTCAGCCCGTAGCCGAGCCGCTGCATCGTCGCGCGGGCCTCGGTGCGGTTCTTCGGCACATTGGGATCGTAGCCGGGCAACTGCTTCAGCCGCTCGGACGGCAGGCCCCACAATCCTTCGGGTGGCGGCAGCATCGCCCCGCCGACGTCGGCCTGCCCCTCGCTGAGCACATCGATGACGGATTTGCGGTCCAAGGTCAGCGCCATCGCGCGCCGCAAATCGGGATTGTCGAAGGGCGGCGCGTCGCGATTGACGATCAGTGTGCTGGCGACGCCGCGCGGCCGCAATTCGCAGATCGCGTCCGGCGCCTGGCTCTGGATGTCCTTCAACAGCGGCACGGTCACCTCGTACGGAAAGGTCATGTCGACCTGTCCGGCGACAAAGGCGAGCAACGCCGTCGAGCGGTTCGGAATGATCCTCCATTCGATGCCGTCGAGATAGGGCCGACCCCGCCTCCAGTAATCCGGGTTGCGGACCAGGCGGATCGACTCGTTCGGTTGGTAGGAGACGAATTTGAACGGGCCCGTGCCGATCGGATGCTGGCGCATCTCCTGCGGCGGAACATGGCAGGGGTAGACCGGCGAATAGCCGGAAGCGAGCAGCGCGATAAAGGCGGGCTGCGGCTGTTTCAGGTGAAAGAGCGCTTCGTGATCACCGTTCGTCGTGACCCGATCGAGGTTCCAGTACCACGACTTGCGCGGGTTGATCCGGAATTTCGCGGCCGCCTTGCCGAGCAGCATCTCCCAGGTGCAGCGGACGTCTTCTGCGGTAAAAGGCTTGCCATCATGCCAGCGGACGCCATCGCGCAGCCGAAAGGTCAGTTTTGTGCCGTCTGCGTTCCACGACCAACTCTCGGCGAGATCCGGCACGATCGATTGCAAGGTGTTTTGCGGCACATGCTGGTCAAACAGGACGAGGTTGCCGAACACCGCCATCATCGGCGCGACAGTCGAGATCGTGACTTCCTCGAGTGTCGACATGCTCGCCGGGCTGTCGCGATGGGCAACCCGCAAAACGCCGCCCGTTTCCTGCGCAGCGGCAGTTCCGGGCATCAGCGCCAAAGCAAGCAATCCGGCCTGCGCCACGCATCGCCGCAGGACGTTCACCGTGCCGGCCCCTGGTCGATCGCCGCTCGCCGATCTACGCCGCCCGGGAATCCTCCAGCACCATCGCGGCGCATTTTTCGCCGATCATGATAGAGGGCGCGTTGGTGTTGCCGCCCGGCACCTGCGGCATGATCGAGGCGTCGGCGACGCGCAGCCCCTCGATGCCGTGCACTTTGAGGCGGGGATCGACGACCGCGTCGGTTTCGCGCCCCATGCGGCAGGTGCCGACCGGGTGCAGGTTGGAGACGCCGCGCACCCGGATCTCCTCGATGATGTCGTCATCGGTCTGCACCGCCGGGCCGGGCAATACCTCCTCGACGACAAACGGCTTCAGCGCCGGCTGCGCGGCGATCTTGCGGCTCAAGCGGGTGCCGTAGATCAGCGCCTGGAAATCATAGTCGCTGGCGAGAAAATTGAACTGGATCGCCGGCGGCGCCAGCGGGTCGGGGCTCTTGATCCGCACCGTGCCACGCCCTTCGGGCCGCAGATGCACCGGGCTCAGCGTAAAGGCGGAGAACGGATGCGGCTTGATGCCGGTGCGCAAGCGCTCCAAGGCGCTCCAGCCGAACATGTTGATCTGCAGGTCGGGCTGCTCCAACCGCGGGTCGCTGCGCACGAAGGCGCCGGCATAGATCCCGGCATTCGACAGATGCCCGGAGCGGGTCAGCGCGTATTGCACCCCGGCCGTCAGCTTGCGCATGCCGCTCATCGCCAGATCGTTGATCGTGATCGGCTGCGAGCAGCGAAACACCAGATAGGTGTTGAAATGATCGTGCAGATGGGCGCCGACCCCAGGCATGTCGCGCACCACCGGAACACCGTGCTGCTGCAGCAGATCGGCCGGGCCGAGTCCGGATAGTTGCAACAGCTGCGGCGAGCCGTAGACCCCACCCGACACGACGATCTCGCCGCGGCAGCGGGCCGTGAACAGGCCCTGCGGCGTACGGTACTCGACCCCAACCGCACGGCCGTTCTCGATCAAGACGCGCGTCGCGTGCGCCTTGGTCGCGACGTTCAGGTTCGGGCGGCGGCGGGCGTCGCGCAGATAGGCGCGCGCCGCGCTCCAACGGCGCCGGCTGCTGGTCGTCGTTTGGTAATAACCGGCGCCCTCCTGGCGCGGACCGTTGAAATCATCGTTTGCCGGGATGCCGGCCTGGATTGCCGCTTGCACCATCGCGTCGCCCAACGGGCAGCGCACCGGGTTTGAGACATTCAGCGGCCCGCCGTCGCCGTGATACTCGTCGGCGCCGCGCTCCTGATTTTCGGCCTTTTTGAAGAACGGGAGGACATTCTCCCAATCCCAGCCCTCGCAACCGCGCTGCCGCCAATTGTCGTAGTCGGAGGGCGTGCCGCGCATATAGACCATGCCGTTGATCGAGCTGGTGCCGCCCAGCACCTTGCCGCGCGGCTGGTACAGTGTGCGACCGTTGAGCTGCGCTTCCGGCTCGGTCTCGAACATCCAATTGACCCGCGGATCGGTGTAGGTCTTCGTGTAGCCGAGCGGGATGTGGATCCACGGGTTGCGGTCGGGTCCGCCGGCTTCCAGCAGCAGCACGCGGTATTTGCCGCTTTCGCTGAGCCGCCCGGCGACCGCACAGCCGGCCGAGCCGGCGCCGGTCACGATAAAGTCGAAAGTCTCTGCTGCGCCTGCCACAATTTTCTCCCGCGGTCGGATACTCCACCGCTCGACCTTAACCAAACCGATCAGGGGCGGAAAGTGTGGTGGGCCGCGATTATTCGGCTTTGTCGATTTGTGCCGATTGCATCAACTTGCGATCCGGGTGTCGGCAGGACGACGGAATAGAAGAACATCTGCGCGTGTTCGCTGATCGGTTATGCTCAGCCGATGACCGTCTGCCGCATCTTCGGCTGGGTGTTGCTGGTCGCCGGTTTCAGCGCGCTGCTGCGCGACGGCCTCGTTTGGTACGACACCGGACGATGGGTGCCGCTGGCGATCGGCGATCTGCGGGGCTGGAGCGGCGGTATCCCCGAGTTGGTGCTGCTGCTGACGGTCGGGCCGCCGCTGATCGTGCTCGGCAGCGTAGCGCTCGTGCTTTGCCGCGGCCGTCAGGCGCGGCGCCGGCGGTTCAGGCGTCGCCCATTCGGAGCGCCGCGATAAAGGCGGATTGCGGAATCTCGACCTTACCGAACTGGCGCATCCGCTTTTTGCCTTCTTTCTGCTTGTCGAGCAGCTTGCGTTTGCGGGTCACATCGCCGCCGTAGCATTTGGCGAGTACATCCTTGCGCAACGCCTTGACCGTTTCGCGCGCAATGATGCGGCCGCCGATCGCGGCCTGGATCGCGATCTGGAACAATTGCCGCGGGATCAAATCCTTCAGCCGCTCGCACAGCGCGCGGCCGCGCCGTTCGGCTTGGCTGCGATGCACGATCAGCGACAACGCATCGACCGGCTCGCCATTGATCAGGATGTTCATCAACACGAGGTCGCCGGTGTCGTAACCCTCGATCTGGTAATCGAAGCTGGCATAGCCGCGGCTGACCGATTTGAGCCGGTCGTAGAAATCGAACACCACTTCGTTCAGCGGCAGTCGATAGACGATCATCGCGCGGTTGCCGGCATAGGTCAGGTCCTGCTGCGCCCCGCGCCGTTCCTCGCACAACGCCAAGACCGGCCCGAGATAGGCGTCGGGCACCAGCACCGTCGCCTTGATCCACGGCTCCTCGATATGGTCGATCTTGACCGGGTCGGGCATGTCGGCCGGGTTGTGCAGATCCAGCACGCGGCCGTTGTTCTGATAGACCCGGTAGACGACCGAGGGGGCGGTCGTGATCAAATCGAGGTCGAATTCGCGCTCGAGCCGCTCCTGGATGATTTCGAGGTGTAAGAGCCCGAGAAAGCCACAGCGGAAGCCAAAGCCGAGCGCCGCCGAGGTCTCCGGCTCGTAGATGAAGCTGGCATCGTTGAGGCGCAGCCGCGCTAGGCTGTCGCGCAACCGCTCGTAATCGGCCGCATCGGTCGGGAACAGACCGCAAAACACGACCGGCTGGACCGGCTGAAAGCCCGGCAACGGCGCGGGCGCTGGGCGGCGGTCTTCGGTGATCGTGTCGCCGACCCGGCAATCGGCAACGGTCTTGATGCTGGCGGTGATGAAGCCGATCTCGCCGGGCCCCAATTCCGGCACCGCGACGCCTTTCGGCGTGAAGACGCCGACCCGCTCCACCTGATGCGCCGCGCCGGTCGCCATCAGCCGGATCTTCTGGCCGACGGTGAGCTTGCCGTCCTTGACCCGCACCAGGATGACGACCCCGAGATAGGAATCGTACCAGCTGTCGACCAGCAAAGCCTTGAGCGGCGCCGCGGCGTCGCCTTGCGGCGGCGGCAGGCGCCGGACCAGGGCTTCCAGCACATCCTCGATGCCGAGCCCGGTCTTGGCCGAGATTAAGAGCGCGTCGGCGGCATCGAGCCCGATGACATCCTCGATCTGCTCCTTGACCCGGTCGGGCTCGGCGGCCGGCAAATCGATCTTGTTCAAGACCGGCACGATCTCGTGGCCGGCGGCGACCGCCTGGTAGACATTGGCCAGGGTCTGCGCCTCGACCCCCTGGCTGGCGTCGACGACCAAGAGCGAGCCTTCGCAGGCCGCCAAGGAGCGGCTCACCTCATACGCGAAATCGACATGGCCCGGCGTGTCCATCAGATTGAGGACATAGCTCTCGCCGTCGCGCGCCTTGTAGTCGAGGCGCACGGTCTGCGCCTTGATCGTGATGCCGCGCTCGCGCTCGATTTCCATCGTATCGAGCACCTGTTCGCGCATCTCGCGCGCCTCGAGCCCGCCGCAGGTCTGGATCAGCCGGTCGGCGAGCGTGGACTTGCCGTGGTCGATATGCGCGATGATCGCGAAGTTGCGGATATGGCTGAGCGGCGTGGTCATGACATTCCAGCGGGTGCCGCCGGAACATAAGGTGGGCGCCGCGCCGGATCAACGCGAGCCCACCCGGCAGATAGATGTTCAAGAGCGGCAGATGCGGGTTAGTGTCGTCCTTGCGGGGCGGGAGCGACGGGGAAACCGTGACTTTAAATGCATCGAACCGATGAAGCGGCGGGATCTGATCACCGCGATCCCGGCTGCCGCGATCTTGCGGTCGGCCGCTGGGCGGGCGCAGTCATTACAGGTGCCGCTGATTGGGTTCGTGCACGGGTCGGCGCCGGTCGGACAGTACAAATCTTATGTCGCCAGCTTCGTCGCTGGCCTCCGCGAGGAAGACTTCGAATCCGGCCGCAATGTCGCGGTCGAATATCGCTGGGCCGAGGGTGAGTACGAGCGGGTCCCGGGCCTGACGACCGATCTGCTCAGCCTGAAGCCTTCGCTGATCGTCGCGTACGGGCCTCCGAATTTGTTGCGGGCCGCGCTCGACGCGGCCTCCCGCGACGTGCCGATCGTCTTCGGCACTGGCGGCGATCCGGTCGCGGCTGGCATCGTGGCGAGCCTTGCCCGCCCCGGCGGCAACGCGACCGGCGTCGCGAACCGCACCAACACGCTCGACATCAAACGTCTCGAGCTGTTGCGCGATCTGGTGTCGCAGGCCAGCATCATCGCGATGATTCTCAATCCCAAGAACTCGGACGCGCAGGAGGTTACAAAAGGCGCGCAAGAGGGCGCCCGCACGCTTGGGCGCGAACTTGTCGTCGCGTACGCGACGATGCCGGAGCAGCTCGACCAGGCGTTTGCCTCGGTCGTTCAGCAGGGAGCCGGGGCCATGTTGATGGGATCGGATACGTTTCTGAACGCCCAGGCCGATCGCATCATCGCGCTGGCCGCAAGGTATCGTATGCCGGCGATGTACAACGGCCGCGCGTTTGTCGAACGCGGCGGGTTGATCGGCTACGGCACCAACTTCGCCGACATGTACCGGCTCGTCGGAATCTATGCCGGCAAGGTGCTGAAAGGGGCGAAGCCAGCCGATTTGCCGGTCGTCGAACCGACCCGCTTCGAGCTCTTGATCAACCTGAACACGGCCAAGGCGCTCGGCCTCGCGATCCCGCAGACTGTCCTGGCCCGCGCCGACGAGGTGGTCGAATAGATGGGTTCAGCCCCGCGGCGCGGCCGACCCGGCAATGAAGCCGAGCCGGCCGTGCGGTCCTCCTCGATGTCAACTTGAGCAGCGATTGCTCAGATCACCGCCATCGAACGGGTCGCGGCGATTGTCGCGGCGCTGACTGCCGGGCCGATCGCGTTCCCCCCGAAATGCGAGCCCCGGTGTTAAACCTACTGCCATGTCAGTCTTAACAGCGGCTTAACCGCGGACAGTTTCGCAAGCGATCCGGCGGGGAAGTTGTGACAATTTTCGGATAAAGCGAGATTTCATCCGGCGAAAGGATGCGTCGCGATCCAGTGCCGCGCGATATCGATGCGGCGTGTGATCCACACTTTCTGGTGGCCGATCGCATAGTCGAGAAAGCGCTCGAGCGCGGCGGTGCGCCCGGGCCGCCCGGCGAGCCGGCAATGCAGCCCGACCGACATCATGCGCGGCCGCGTTTCGCCTTCGCGGTACAGCACGTCGAAGCTGTCCTTCAGATAGGCGAAGAACTGGTCGCCGGAGTTGAAGCCCTGCGCTGTTGCGAAGCGCATATCGTTCGAATCGAAGGCATAGGGCACGATCAGCTGCGGCTTGCCGCATGAAGTGTTCCAGTACGGCAGATCGTCGGCGTAGCTGTCGGCGTTGTAAACAAAGCCGCCCTCCTCGGCGACGAGCCGGCGCGTATTGGGGCTGCAGCGGCCCTGATACCAGCCCAAAGGCCGCGTGCCGGTCACTCGCGTGTGCACCTCGATCGCTTTGGCGATGTGCTCGCGCTCGACTGTTTCGGCGACATACTGGTAATCGATCCAGCGATAGCCATGCGTTGCGATCTCCCAATCGGCCGCCAGCATCGCGGCGACCGCCGGCGGGTTGCGTTCGAGCGCCATCGCCACGCCGTAGACTGTGACCGGCAGATGGCGCGTCGTGAACGCGCGGTAGAGCCGCCAGAAGCCGGCCCGGCTGCCGTATTCGTAAAGCGACTCCATATTCATATTGCGCAGCCCGAGGGTCGGCTGGGCGCCGATCCATTCCGATAAAAAGGCTTCCGCCGCCGGATCGCCGTGAAAGATCGCGTTCTCGGCGCCCTCTTCGTAATTGATCACGAATTGCAGTGCGATCCGTGCCTCGCCGGGCCATTGCGCATGCGGCGGCTCGGCGCCATAGCCGATCATGTCGCGCGGGTAGGGTTCGGTCATGGCTGCACTCCCACCGGCTTCGGATGCTCTACCCGATAGTTCAATCCTGCGCCCTGCGCGCCAGCAGGTCGATCTCGACAAGCGCGCCGCGCGCCAGGCCGGTGACGCCGGAATACGCTGCGCTCTTCCGCCCTACGAAAGGGAAGCGAGCCGCGCCTTCAGCGCCAACAAATCGCGCCAGGCTTCGCGCTTCCGCTCCGGGGTGCGCAGCAGAAATGCCGGATGGAACATCGGCAGGGTCGGCACCGGCTGATCCAGCCCCGGGATGGCCAGTTCGAACCAGCGGCCGCGGAGCCGGGTGATGCCGTCACTGACCGGCAATAGCGCGCTGGCGGCGGTGCCGCCGCATAGCACCAGCACCTGCGGCTTGGCCAGCGCGATATGGCGCAGCACGAACGGCAGGCAGGCGGCGATCTCGGCCGTGGTCGGCTTGCGGTTGCCGGGCGGGCGCCAGTAGATCACGTTGGTGATCTGGACTGTGCTGCGGTCGAGGCCAATGGCCGCCAGCATGCGGTCGAGCAATTGGCCGGCACGTCCGACGAAAGGCCTCCCGATACGGTCTTCGTCGGCGCCCGGCGCCTCGCCGATAAACATGATCGGCGCGGCGGGGTTGCCGTCGATAAAGACGGTCTTTGTCGCGGTCCGCTTCAGCGGGCAATCCTCAAACCCGGCGACCAGCGCAGCGAGCCCATCGATCGTTTCGGCGCCGGCGGCGAGCCGGCGCGCCGATTGCGCCGCCTCGGCCAGCGACTCCGCAAAAGCGCCGGGCGGCACGACCGGTGTTGTCGGGGCACGGCGAACGGCAATCTGGGCTGGTGCCGGCGGCGGCACAGGCTGCTGGACCGGGGCTGGTTTGGCCGGCAGCAAGCGGTTCGGCGCGGCTTCGCCGATCGCCTCGTCGGCGCCCATCTCGACATACCAGCGCAATAACGCGAGCGCGCTTTCACGCGAGGTCGGTGCGGCTCGGGTGTCCTGAACGCCCATACCCCCGATCCTACCAGCAGCGAATTGGCCGCGCTGCCGTTTTCGCCGCGATCCTTTATAGTCGGCGTTTAATCCCAGGGATCTAGGCAGCAGAGGCAGGTCGGTGTCGGACGCACAGCGCGAGCAGATGGAATATGACGTCTGAAACAGCTTGCTGCTGCCGCGGGAAGCGAGCTTGCGGTCTGCGTCGTGGAGAAGGGTTCCGAGGTCGGCGCCCATATCCTCTCGGGCGCGGTGTTTGAGCCGCGCGCCCTCAACGAACTGATCCCCGATTGGCGCGAGCGCGGCGCGCCGCTCAATACGCCGGCGGCGGATGACCGATTTCTGTACCTGACGAAGAACCGCGCGTTGCGGCTGCCGACCCCGCCGCCGATGCACAATCACGGCAATTACATCATCAGCCTCGGCAATCTGTGCCGCTGGCTGGCGCAACAGGCCGAGGAGCTCGGCGTCGAGATCTATCCGGGCTTTGCCGCCGCCGAGGTGCTGTACGACCACAGCGGGCGGGTGCGCGGCGTTGCGACCGGCGATATGGGGATCGGCAAGGACGGCGAGCCGACCGAGCGCTACACGCCGGGGGTCGAGCTGATCGCCCGCGAGACCCTGTTCGCCGAGGGCTGCCGCGGTTCGTTAACGAAGACGCTGATCCGGCGCTTTCACCTGCGCGACGGACACGATCCGCAGACCTATGCGATCGGCCTCAAGGAATTATGGGAGGTTGCGCCGGAGCGCCACCAGCCCGGACTCGTCGTCCACACCGTCGGCTGGCCACTCGACGGCAGCACCTATGGCGGCTCGTTTCTGTACCACCTCGAAAATCGCCAGGTCGCGGTCGGGTTTGTGATCGGGCTCGACTATCACAACCCGTTCCTGAACCCGTTCGAGGAGTTTCAGCGTTTCAAGACGCATCCGGCGATCCGCCCGACCTTCGAAGGCGGGCGGCGCATCGCCTATGGCGCGCGCGCTTTGAACGAGGGCGGCTTTCAGTCGATCCCGCGCCTCGATTTTCCCGGCGGCGCGCTGATCGGCGACACCGCCGGGTTCCTGAACGTCCAAAAGCTCAAGGGCAGCCATACCGCGATGAAATCCGGCATGGTCGCGGCCGAGGCCGTGTTTGCCCGGCTCGCCGGCAATCCGGGTGCGCAGGTGCGGCAGGCGCTCGAGCAGAGCTGGGTGTGGGACGAGCTCTACCGCGTCCGCAACATCCGCCCGAGCTTCCGGCTCGGATTGTGGGGCGGCCTCGCCTATTCGGCCTTCGACACCTTTGTGCTGCGCGGCCGGG
>Ga0209474_10003481_pt1 | contig 13803 bp, 14 predicted proteins | sample GraSoiAngelo_145_FD_185902 | JGI IMG/M metagenome (GOLD analysis project Ga0209474, IMG submission 185902) | Grasslands soil microbial communities from the Angelo Coastal Reserve, California, USA - 14_1009_05_20cm (SPAdes) (version 2) | ecosystem: Environmental > Terrestrial > Soil > Grasslands...
CTTGCGGCGTGCTTCTCGGCGAAATCCGCGAACGCTGCGGGGTGAACGCAGGCGGCGAGGATCTCTAGCGACTCGACGATCCGTGGGCCGGGTCGATTGAAGTAGGCATTTCCGTCGGCGACGTACATGCGCGGGCGCCATGTACGGGGCAGCGCCTCGCGGAGAACGTCGATCTCCTCCAAGGAGCGCGCCAGCCCGAAGCCGCACGGTTTCACGATGACCACGTCCGGATCGAGCTGGGCAAGACGCGGACCGTCGAGAGTCGGTGCACGCTCGCCGGCGGCCGTCACCAGTGGCGACCCTCCGGCGAGCGAGACGAGCTCCGGCATCCACATGCCGCCGACCATGACCGGCGCGATCCACTCGATGGTCACGACGCGTGGTCTTTCGTCGGTCGCCGCCGCGCGACGCGCGATCGCAGCGACGCGCTTCTCGAGGCTCGCGACGACTTCCTGCCCGATATCCTCGCGCCCGATGCTGGTGGCGACGCGCAGCACGTCCTGCCAGATCTCCGAGAGTCGCGTCGGGCGCAGACTGACGATCGCGACGTCCCGTCGTGCGAGACGGGCCACCGCCGCGCGCACATCGGTCAACGATACCGCGCAGACGTCGCAGAGATCCTGCGTGACGATCACGTCGGGCCGCGCCTCGCGGAGCCGATCGAGGTCGATCCGGTAGATCGCCAGCGCTTCCGTCAGCACGCTACGAACGGCTGTGTCGATGGTTCGACTCGAGTCCGAGGTCTCGATGCGTGCCGACGTGAGGACGGGCACTTCGTCGATCCCGGCAGGGAAGTCGCATTCGTGCGACCGGCCCACCAGCTCGCCCCGCGCCCCGAGCGCGCAGACAATCTCGGTAGCAGAGGGGAGAAGGGATGCGATCCGCACGCCGACGAAGATAGCCGATTGGCGCATTGCCGCGGGCCGGGTTAGGTTTTTTGGGCATGGAGGACGGTAGAGGCCGCCTGCGCGATCTGCCGAGCGTGGACGAGGTGTTGTCGCGCCCAGCCGTCCGAGCGCTGGAGGGTCGCATCGGTCACGCCGCCGTCAAGGCAGCCGCGCGCCAGGCCATCGCCGCGGCGCGCCAGCGGATCCTCTCGGGCGCAGCGAGCGGCGTCGACGATCTGGTCCCCGATGACGACGTCTTGTCGCGGGCGAAGCGCGAGGCCGCCCCGCGATTGCGGCCGGTGATCAATGCGACGGGAGTCGTGCTGCATACCAATCTGGGCCGCGCTCCTCTTCATGCCGAGGCCATTGCACAGGTGGCCCAGGTTGCTTCCGGCTACTCGAACCTGGAGCTGGATCTCGAGACGGGACGGCGCGGCCACCGCAGCGCCGCGGTCGAGCCGCTCCTCTGCGAGCTGTTCGGCGCGGAAGCGGCCCACGTCGTGAACAACTGCGCCGGCGCGACGCTCCTGGCACTGGCGGCGCTCGGGTCCGGGGGCGCCGCGGTCGTATCGCGCGGCGAGCTGGTCGAGATCGGCGGCGGCTTCCGCGTTCCGGAAATTCTCGCGCAGTCCGGCTGCCGTCTCGTCGAAGTCGGCACCACCAATCGGACGCGGCTGTCGGATTACGCCGACGCTCTCGAGACTCTTCCTCGGGCGCTGTTGTTGCGCGTCCATCGCTCGAACTTCGCCCTCGTCGGGTTCACGCAGGAGGTCACGGTCGCCGAGCTGGCCGCTCTGGCGCGGCAACGAAGCGTGCTGCTTCTGCACGATCTCGGAAGCGGTGCGCTGCAACTGCCCGAAGGCATCGCGGAGAGCACCGCCGCGCGCTCGCTATCCGACGGCGCCGACCTCGTGATGGTGAGCGGCGACAAGCTGCTCTCCGGGCCGCAGGCGGGCATTCTGCTCGGACGGCGCGAACCGATCGAAACGTGCCGGAGGCATCCGCTCGCGCGCGCGCTGCGCGCCGATCGCATGCTGCTGGCCGCGCTCGAGGCGACGCTGCGGCTGTACCGCGCCGGACGCGCGGGCGAGCTGCCCGTCTACGCCGCCCTGGGCGCGAGCCCGAGCGTGCTGTCGCAGCGCGCGACGCAGCTTGCGCTCGAGCTGCAGCAGCGCGGAATCGAGAGCTCCGTCGTCGAGAGCGAGGGAAGGGTCGGGGGCGGTTCCGTTCCGCTCGCCAGGCTGCCGGGATTCGCGGTGGCGCTGCAGCGCGGCGCGGACGTGCTCGAGGAGCTTCGGCGCGGCGACCCGCCGGTGATTGCGCTCCTGCGGGAGGATCGGGTGGTACTCGACGTGCGCTGCGTCGGCGATGTAGGAGAACTGGCCGCCGCAGTCGCCACCGCCTGCACGCGGGCGGGCGAACGCCCGCAGTCACGCGGTACACTGAGGCTGAGCTGGTCCGGCGCCGAGTCGCCGGACGGGACGGAGGTGTAAGTGCTTTCTACGAGCGTTCTGGTCCTCAATCGCCTCTACCAGCCGGTGCACGTCACGAGCGTGCGCCGCGCGATCATCCTTCTGTACCGTGGCGCGGCGAAGGCGGTGGACGAGCAGTACCAGACGTTCGATTTCGAGTCGTGGGCCGAGCTGGCCGTCGCCATCCACGAAGAGTCGATTGGGACCTCCTCGCGGCGGCTGCGCGTCCCGCGCGTCATCCTGCTGCAGGCATACGATCACCTGCCGCGCGCCAAGGTGCGCTTCTCCCGCTTGAACATCTACGCCCGCGACCGGAACACGTGCCAGTACTGCGGCCGGACGCCGCCGCGCGCCGAGCTGAACCTCGACCACGTCGTGCCGCGCAGCCGGGGCGGAATGACGACGTGGGAGAACGTCGTGTGCAGTTGCGTCGCGTGCAATCTGAAGAAGGGGGGCCGCACGCCGGAAGAGGCGCACATGCGGCTTCTGCGTCCGTCCGTCCGGCCGCGCTGGACCCCGTTCTTCCGCGGACCGCCGCGGACCGGCAGGTTCTACTCGCAATGGCTGCCGTTCCTGAACACGGCCGACCTGGCTTACTGGAACGTCGAGCTGACTCCGGAGTAGGCCTGGGTAGGTCTGCTGGCTTTGGGGGACACTAATGCATGGTGTCCCCTCCGCGGCGGCCGTTTCGTGACGGTCCGGCGGCGCTGCGGTAGATTCCGGCCGCATGGCGCATCTCGTCGATACGCCGGAAGGCGCGAACCGGCTCGCGCGAGCCATCGCTTCCGACCTGTCCCTCTATAACGAGGCCAAGATCAAGGAAGGGATCGAGAACGATACCTTCTTCACCGTCCTCGCCGAGGAAATCGAGGAAGGGCGCGCGCATTATCAGAGCCGCGTCGACCCGCGCCTGTACGCCAGCACGAACTTCTTCGAGCGCGCGTTGATCGACGTAATCCTCGCGCGCAAGGGCCACATCAAGTCGAAGATCTGGTGAAGGTCGTGCGCGTGCGTGTCGAGGCCGCCGACGCCGGACGGCGCCTCGATCAGTTGCTCGCCGCCCGTCTGCCCGACCTGTCGCGTTCGCGGCTACGGCAGCTCATCGACGACGGAGCCGTGAGCGTCGCCGGCAAAACGGCGAAAGCGTCGTCCCGCCCGCCCGTCGATGCGGAGATCGAGCTGCGCATTCCTCAAAAACCGCGACCAGCGGGGCTGGTCGCGGAATCTCTCGATCTGCCTGTGCTTCACGAGGACGCCCATCTCCTCGTCATCGACAAGCCAGCGGGGGTAGCAGTGCATCCAGGCGCCGGTATCTCCACGGGCACTGTCGTGCATGGTCTGCTTCATCAAGTGCGCGACCTCGTCGGAATCGGCGGCGAGCTGCGGCCCGGGATCGTGCACCGGCTCGACAAGGACACGTCGGGGTGTCTGGTGGTGGCCAAAACGGAGCCCGCGCTGCGCGGACTGCAGGCGGAGTTCAAGTCGCGGCGGGTGGAGAAGCGCTATCTGGCGCTCGTGCACGGAGCGCCGGCGGACCAGGGCGAATTCGACACCCTGCACGGAAGACATCCTGTCGACAGGAAGCGCTTCAGCTCCAAAGTTCGCCAGGGACGGCGGGCAGTGACTCGCTGGCGAGTCGTCGCGCGTGGTTCGGGGGCGACGCTCATCGAGGTGGAGCTCCTCACGGGGCGCACGCACCAGATCCGGACGCACTTCGCGGACGCCGGATTTCCGCTCCTGGGCGACGTGCTCTACGGCGGGCGCATGCGGGAGGCGCGCATGGCCGCCGATGCCGCGGCGCGCCGCGCGGCGGCGGCCATCGGGCGGCAGGCGCTACACGCCTCGGCGCTTTCATTCACGCACCCGATCACGCGCGACCGCGTCCGCTGCGAGGCACCGCTCCCCACGGACTTTCGCGCGGCGCTCCGCGAATTGGGGCTGGAGGCGGGAAAAAGGTAATCACGCCGAAGTGCGCTGCCGGGGAGCCGTTATGCTGGCGCGCGTGGCGGAGCTCTCGAACCACATTCCGAACCTGCTCGCGCGTGCGCGCGCGTTGCTGCGGTTGCCGGGCGGTCCACCTGACGAGCTTTCGCCCGCGGAGATGTCGCGGGCTGGCAGGGCCGTCGAGTCGCTCCACCGTGGGCTCGTGGCGCGGCGCGAGCTGGCGCGCGCGTCGACGTACGACGATCCGACGCACCTCGGTGCGTACTTGTTGTGGTGGTGGCCGCAGACGTACGCGAAAGTCCGCGCCACACTCGAGATGGCGCGCGCCGCTGGTGCGTTGCCCCGGACTCAGCCGCGACTGCTCGACGTCGGTTCCGGGCCGGCGCCGGCCGCCATCGCCGTGCTCGACGCATTCGGCGGCCAAGCCGTCGCGGTGGACGCGAGCGAAGCTGCGCTGGCCGAAGCGCGCGCTCTGTCGAACGGGCGCATCGAGACGCGGAAAGGCGACCTATGCGCGGGAGCGCTGCACCTCGACGGGCTCTTCGACCTGGTCGTGATCGCGAATGCGCTGTCGGAACTTCCAGCCGAGGCGCGCGTCCCCATCGTCGAGCGGCTGCCAGTCGCGCCGGATGGAGCGGTCGTCATGATCGAGCCGGCGCTCCGGGAAACCGGCCGCGCCTTGCTCGAAGTGCGCGACGAGCTGCTGCGCCGCGGCTGGATGGCTGCAGCGCCGTGCCTCACGCAGCGACCGTGTCCCGCGTTGCAGAACGCGCGCGATTGGTGCACGGCGCAGCACGCCTGGGATGCGCCGAGGCATCTCGTGCAGCTCGCGGATGAGCTGGGTCTTCGCGCGGATCTCGAGCTTTCGTACGCACCGGTCGTGGTAACGCGCACCGTCGCTCGCGCGCAGCGCGACGTCTGGCGTGTGGTCGGTGTGCCACAGCCGGAAAAAGGAAAGAAGCGCCTTTTCGTCTGCAGCGACGAGGGCAGGGTGCCCGCCGTACGCCTCGACCGCGATGCGTCGGCTGCGAACGAGCAATTCGCGCGGCTCGCCCGCGGCGACCTCGTCGTGCTGCGCGGCGCCTCGGCGAGGGGTGACGGGCTCCGTATCGGGCACGACGCGCAGGTCCAAAGGCTCGACCGCGTGCCGCGCGGGGACTCCTAAGTGACTCCGCGCGTATTGGTGATCGTCGGTCCCACGGCGGCCGGCAAGACCTCACTCGCGTGCGAGCTGGCTGCAAGGGTGCCGGGCGAGATCGTGTCGGCCGATTCGCAGCAGTGCTACCGCGGCCTCGACGCGGGCACGGCGAAACCTACGGCCGCCGAACGGGCGATTGCGCCGCATCACCTCATCGACGTCGCCGACCCCGAGGAGCAGCTCGACGCCGCGCGTTTCGTGCAGCTCGCGGACGCTGCGATCGGGGACATCGCGCGCCGTGGGAAACGCGCGATCGTCGTGGGGGGCACTGGTTTTTGGATCCGCGCGCTGCTCCGCGGGCTCGTCGAGGCGCCACCCGGCTCCGCGGAGTTCCGCGACCAGCTCCGCGCGGACATCGAGCGGGAAGGCGTGGTGGCGCTGCACGCGCGTCTTGCCGCGATCGATCCCGACGCCGCGCGGGCGATCCGCCCGAACGACCGCGTCCGCATCGAGCGCGCCCTCGAGGTTCACGCATTGTCGGGAAGGCGCTTGTCGGAGCTGCAGCGGGAGCACGCGTTCGCGCAAGAGCGGTATCCGGCCCTGGTCGTTCACCTCGACCCGCCGCGGGAGCTGCTTCACGAGCGCATCGCGAAGCGCACGCGAACCCTGTTCGACTCGGGAGCGCTCGAGCGCGAGACGCGCTGGCTGATCGACCGCTGCGAACGGATCCCCGGCGCGCGCAAGGCTTTGAAGATCATTGGTTATGGCGAGATGGCGAGGGCGCTTTCGGGGCAGTGCACGCGGGCGGAAGCCGAGGAGCGCGTCGCGGCGCGCACGCGCCAGTACGCCAAGCGGCAGCGGACCTGGTTCCGCAAGGAATACGGGGCCGCCGCCGAATGGCCTCCCGACGCGGCGCGGCTTTGCGCCGATGCCTCGCGATGGTACGAGGGCGCCTGACGACGATGAGCACCTTCGCGCTGGATTTCGAAAAACCGCTCCTGGAATTGGAACAGAAGCTGGCGGAGCTGAAGCGTCACGCGGCGACCGGCATCGGCTCCGGCGACAGCGACGCCCTCGACGGAGAGATCAAACGGCTCGAGCGGCGCTGCGCCAAGCTGCAGCAAGAGATCTTCGCCGAGCTGACGCGCTGGCAGGTGGTGCAGCTGTCGCGGCATCCGAGTCGCCCGTACATGCTCGACTACGTCCAGCGTCTGTTCACCGACTGGATCGAGCTGCACGGAGACCGCTCGTTCGCCGACGACGAGGCGCTCGTCGGCGGGCTGGCGCGCTTCGACGGCGAGCCCGTGCTGCTGCTCGGTCAGCAAAAGGGCAGGTCGACGAAGGAGAACGTGCTGCGCAGCTTCGGCATGCCGCGGCCCGAGGGATACCGCAAGGCGCTGCGCCTCATGCGTCTCGCGGAGCGGTTCGATCGGCCGGTGATCGCGTTCATCGACACGCCTGGCGCATACCCCGGCATCGACGCGGAGGAGCGCGGGCAGGCGGAAGCGATCGCCGTGTGCCTCGAGGCGATGGCGGCGTTGCAGGTGCCGGTGATTTCCATCGTCATCGGAGAAGGCGGCTCCGGCGGCGCGCTGGCGATCGGCGTCTGCAACCGCCTGCTGATGCTCCAGTACAGCTGGTATTCCGTGATCTCGCCGGAGTCCTGCGCCGCGATTCTCTATCGCGATTCGACCAAGGGACAGCGCGCGGCGGAAGCGCTCAAGCTCACCGCGCGCGACGCGTACGAGCTGGGCATCGTCGACGAGCTCATCGAAGAAGCGCCCGGCGGGGCCCACCGCGACGCCGATGCGACCGCGGAAAAGCTCCGCGAAGCGCTGCGGCGCCACTTGCGCGACTTGCGCGTCATGAGCCCGGAGCAGCTCGTCGAGGATCGCTACCGCAAGTTCCGCAAGCTGGGACCGATCGCGGAGGCCCCGCAGATCACGCAGAGGCTCGATTCGCAAGTGCGCGAGTGAGTTTCGCGCCATACGGGCCGGCGTCGGCCACTCGGGCCATGGGTCCGTTATTTTTTGCTTTGCAGATCTCGCGCGACGGTGGCGATGAAGTCGTCGGCCTTGACGAACTCGCCGTTCCACGACGCATAAGGCGCGAGCAGCTTTTCCTTCTGCATCTGCTCGACCGTCTTGCCGCTCTTGAGGCCGCGAGCAACGAGGGCGACGATCTCGTCGAGCGTCCCGCGGAACTTCTTCACGTCCGCGACCGTGGAAAGCGGGCCGTGACCGGGGATGATCTTCGCGTCGGGCGGGATCTGCGGCAGGACCTCGTCGATGGCCGCGATCATGCCGCGCACGCTTCCGCCGCTGTCCAGGTCGACGAACGGAAAGCCGTACGTGACGAAGTCGTCGCCCATGTGCACGACGTTGCTGCGAGTGAAGAACACGATGGTGTCGCCATCGGTGTGCCCAGGCGCGACGTGCAGCGCGCGGACCGGCTCTCCGTTCAGCCAGATGCTGACGTCGTGCTGGTACGTCACGACGGGCAGCGCGCGCGGCTCCGCTGGCGCGATCGTCATGTCGAGGATCTTCGCGCCAGCCTGCATCCTCTTGCGCACGTTCTCGTGCGCAAGGATCGCGGCCGTGTCCGCCATCCCTGCATTTCCGCCGACGTGGTCGAAGTGCCAATGCGTGTTGATGAGGAATCGGACGGGCTTCTGTGAGATCTTCGCGAGCGCGGCCTTGATCTTCGGCACCAGCGGCGCGAACTCATCGTCCACCATCACGACGCCGTCGTCGCCGACGCTCACGGCGATGTTTCCGCCGGCGCCCTGGAGCATCCAGACGCTCCCCGCGACGCGCGTCGCCTTGATCTCGACCTTGCCGTAGTCGCGCTGCTGGCCAAGGGCCCCGAAGGACAGCACGATCGTCGCAAGCCACAGACGCTTCATGGAATGCCTCCTCGAAGGGGCGCACGATACCGCAGCGGGCGCCTGCTTGTCCGGCCGCCCTGCGGCACTAGCCGTTGCTCGCAGCGGATCTACACGTTGCGCGGCATGCCGGTCGCCGTGCAATGGGGACTTCTGCTTGCGTTCGCCGCGTTGTTCATCGCGCGTTTCTGGCGCGCGCAATGGATGCCCGTGGCCGTGAGTATCGCCGATGGGCAAAGCGAAGGTCCCAAGCGGCCCGATGAAGGCGCCGACGACGAGCAGCTGCCCGAGACCGACCGCGCTCCACGGGGCGTCCCGCATCTGCTGACCTACGCCGTCGCGGCAACGGCTGCGTTGCGCCTCGGCATGCTCGTCGCGCTTCATCGTTGAGCAGCCGAAGGCCGCCGTATTGCCGCTCGGTCCGCCATGCGCTACTTGACCGCGCGTGCCGCCCATCGTCGCCATCGACGGCCCCGCCGGCGCGGGCAAGAGCACCGTCGCGCGCGAACTGGCCCGTCGCCTCGGGTTCACGATCGTCGATACCGGCGCGATCTATCGGGCCGTCGCGCTCGCCGCGCAGCGCGCCGGCGTGGCGTGGGATGATGACGAGGCTCTGGGAACGTTGCTCGATGGCTCGCAGTTCCAGCTCTCCTTCGCCGACGACACGCGCGTCCTGCTGGGCGGCGACGACGTCACCGACGCGATCCGCACGCCCGAGATCAGCCGAGGCGCAAGCATCGTTTCCGCCCGTCCGGTGGTGCGGAAGAAGCTGCTCGGCCTGCAGCGGGAGCTCGGGCGGCGCGCGCCTCGCGGCGCGGTGCTGGAAGGACGCGACATCGGCACGGTCGTGTTCCCCGACGCGGACGTGAAGTTCTTCCTGACGGCGAGCGACGAGGCGCGCGCGGCGCGGAGGCAAAGCGAGCTCAAGGACAAGGGCGTCGCCATCGACGTTTCCGAAGTGCTCGCCGATCAGCGCCGCCGCGACAAAGATGACTCGGAACGCGCCATCGCTCCGCTCAAGCCGGCGTCCGACGCCATCGTCGTGGACACGACTGCAATGGACCTGGGCCAGGTCGTCGACGAATGCCTGCGCATCGCGCGCTCGCGCCTGGGGCCACCGGCCGGACGCGGAAAAAGTCGCCGTTCGGAGTGAATCGGCGAGCGCCGAAAAGCATCCAAAGTCAGTCTGTTGCGTACCTTGACAGAGCGGTGCCCCGCCTGTAGGGTCCGCGCGCTCCGACGGCGGAGTGTTCTCACGAGTCACCGCCGCTGCCCTCGATCCCCGGGGCTTGCGGCGATTTTCCTTTCCAGGGGGCGAAGATCAGAATCGCAGGTCAGAACAAGTTCATGGCGAATCCTTCCACCGGCTCCACCACCGATTACAAGAACCCCTCACCGTTCGAAGATGAAGACTTTGCCTCGATGCTCGAAGAGAGCTTCAAGGGCAAGGGCAACGGCAAGGGTGAACTGAAGGAGAACGAGATCGTCAAGGGCAGCGTCGTCCAGGTCACCAAGGACTACGCGGTCGTCGACATCGGCTACAAGAGCGAAGGCCAGGTCCCGATCCAGGAATTCGGCCTCGTCGAGGGCAAGCCCAACGTCAAGGTCGGCGACAAGGTCGACGTGCTCCTCGAGTCCCGCGAGAACGACACCGGGATGGTCGTCCTCTCCAAGGAGAAGGCCGACAAGATGCGCATCTGGGACGAGATCTCCGCCGCGTGCGAGCGCGACGAGCTCGTCGAGGGCACCATCGTCGGCCGGGTGAAGGGCGGGCTCTCCGTCGACATCGGGGTGAAGGCGTTCTTGCCGGGTTCGCAGGTGGATCTGCGGCCGATCCGCAATCTCGATAAGCTGATTGGCGAGAAGTACAAGTTCAAGGTCATCAAGTTCAACAAGAAGCGCGGCAACATCGTGCTCAGCCGCCGCGTCCTCCTCGAGCGCGAGCGCGAGGAGCTGAAGAAGGACACGCTGCAGAAGCTGAAGGAGGGCGCGATCCTCACCGGGATCGTGAAGAACCTCACCGACTACGGCGCGTTCATCGACCTGGGCGGCATCGACGGCCTGCTGCACATCACCGACATGTCGTGGGGCCGCGTGGGGCATCCCTCCGAGATGCTCAACGTGGGTGACGAGCTGCGCGTGATCGTGCTCAAGTTCGACCCGGCCACCGAGCGCGTCAGCCTGGGGTTGAAGCAGATCCAGGAAGATCCTTGGGCGCACGCCGCGGAGAAGTACCCGCCCGGCACGCGCGTCACGGGCAAGGTGGTGTCGCTCACCGACTACGGCGCGTTCATCGAGATGGAGCCGGGTGTCGAGGGTCTGGTCCACATCAGCGAGATGAGCTGGACCAAGCGCGTGAAGCACCCGTCGAAGGTGATGGCCATCGGCGACCAGGTGCAGGCGGTGGTGCTCGATGTCGACGCGAAGGCGAAGCGCATCAGCCTGGGCATGAAGCAGATCGAGCCCAATCCGTGGACGCTGCTCGAGGAGCAGTACCCGATCGGATCGGTCATTCGCGGCCAGGTCCGCAACGTGACCGACTTCGGCATCTTCGTCGGCGTGCAAGAGGGCATCGACGGCCTGGTGCACGTCTCGGACATCTCCTGGACTCAGCGCATCAAGCACCCCGGCGACCTCTTCAAGAAGGGAGACGAGGTCGAGGCGGTGGTGCTCAACATCGACGTGGAGAACGAGCGCTTCTCGCTGGGCATCAAGCAGCTCCATCCGGATCCATGGACGGAGCTCCCCAACAAGTACCCGATCGGCTCGCGCGTGAAGGGCAAGGTCACGAAGGTGGCCGACTTCGGCGCCTTCGTGGAGATCGAGCCGGGCATCGAGGGCCTCGTGCACGTCAGCGAGCTGCGCGATGAGCGCGTCGAGAATCCACGCGACGTGGTGAAGGAAGGCGACGAGCTGGACGTGAAGGTCATCGACATGGACCCGCACGAGCGCAAGGTCGCGCTGAGCGTGAAGGCGGCGCTGCACGAGGGCGAGGACTACCGCGAGTACATGCGCAGCCAGGGCTCGGGGCGCGCGTCGCTGGGCGAGGTCTTCGGCGAGAAGCTCGGCGGCCGCAAAGGGCGGGATCGGTAATCCGCGGTTCGCGGCGCTCCGCCCTTACAGCATCAGCATTCCAGCATGAATCGTGGCCTGTTGCGCCCGCGTCTCGCGACGCGGGCGCGTGCAAGGCGCGTGCAGTGGGCGGCGAAGGGGTCGCGCAGACTGCGCGATCTCTCCGCCGCCCGCCCGCTCCCCCCGAGGCGCGGCGGACGCATCCTTCCACTCCGGCGGCAGGCCGTCTAGAAGGGCGGGTACGACTTAGGTCGTAGGCTTGCCGGAAGCGCTCGTGGCGGGAGCGGCGTGACGCGGCGGAGGCACCTCTTCCCGCCGGCGCAAGAGCATCCCCGCGATGAGGCCTATCGCTGCACCCACGATGAGGGAAACGAGCTGGGCGCTGACGAGTCGGTCCATCCCCCAGCGCACCGCCTCCGACGCGTTCGTCAACATCACTCCCGCGGGAGGAGTGAACCACCACGTGAGGACGCGGGGGCCCAGCCACGTCGTCACGATGATCCCGACGAGAGCCCCCGCGAACATGCCGGTGACGGCTCTTCGCACATATTCAACCTAGAGAGCGGCATCCGTGCGGTCAACTCGGCACTATTGACGATTGCTCCAGGGGGGCACTTGCGGGCGGCGCGTTGCCTTGACTTCCCCTGTGGCGGCCCCTATGGTGCGCCGCTTTCTCAAGGCCAGGCGCAGAAACCGTTGGAACCTCTCACCATTGACGTCGACAGCGTCGAGCAGTCGGGCCAGGAATGGCAGGCCGACCTGCCGCGCGAGTTCATCGATAGCGTGCTGCGCGGCGAGCCGCCGACCGAGTTCCACGCGGGCGGCGCCGCGCACGTGCGCGCGCGGCTGACCAAGATTGGACGCAAGGTCCTCGTCCAGTCCGGCTTCCACGTTCCGCTCGAAGGTGTCTGCAAGCGGTGCTTGAAGAAGGTGCGGCTCGACGAGCCCATCGATCTGACGCTAACGTACGTGCCTCGCGATGCGGCTCCGGTCGAGCCCGCGCGCGGGCCCGCGCCGCAGGACAAAGAGGAACGCGAAGCGGTCGCTTCGTTCGAGCTCGACACCATTGACGAGGAACCGTACAGCGGAAAGACCGTCGATCTCGCGCCCGCGCTGCGCGAGCAGATCCTGCTCGCCGTTCCGCCATCGCCGCTCTGCGACGAGGCATGCCGCGGCCTCTGCCCGACCTGTGGCAAGGACCTGAACGCCGGCGACTGCGGCTGCGAGAAGACGGCGCTCGATCCACGCTGGGCGAAGCTCAAGTCCATCCAGCTCGAAAAGAAGGAGAAGTGAGATGGGAGTTCCGAAGAAGCGGACCAGCCGGCAGAAGCGCGATCAGCGCCGCGCGCACTGGAAGGCGACCGCGCCGAACGTGGGCGCGTGCCCGAAGTGCGGTGAGCCCGTCCTGCCGCACCGCGCGTGCCCGAAGTGCGGCGAGTACCAGGGCCGCGCCGTGATGAAGGGCAAGGAAGACTGATCGCGCTCGACGCGATGGGCGGTGACCTGGCTCCCGCGGCCACGGTGGAAGGCGCGCTGCGCGCGCATCGCGAGCGGGGGTTGGAAATCGTGCTGGTCGGCGACGAGCGGCGCGTCCGCGAGGAGGTCAAGCGCCACGGCGCGGGCGAACAGGAATTGCGCGTCCATCACGCGTCCCAAGTCGTGGAGATGGACGAGCACCCCGGGCGGGCGCTGCGCAAGAAGAAGGACAGCTCGATCCGCGTCGCATTCGAGATCTGCAAGGCGGGTGACGCTTCGGCGGTGGTGTCCGCCGGCAACTCGGGCGCGGTCCTCGCCGGCGGGCTGTTCGTGATGGGTCGTCTGGAGCACGTCGATCGTCCCTGCATCGGCGGCTTCCTGCCATCGCTCGGCGCCGTCGGGCGCGCCGTGCTCGTCGACATGGGCGCGAACGTGGAGGTCACGCCTCTGCAACTCGTCCAATTCGCGCTCCTCGGCGAGGTCTACGCACGGCGCGTCCTCGGCATCGCGCGACCGCGCGTGGGAATCGTCGCGAACGGCGAAGAGGAAGGAAAGGGAACGGATCTGACTCGCGCCGCGGCCGCTGCGCTGCGCAAGCCGGAGAGCGGCATCGCTTTCAAGGGGTACGTGGAAGGCAAAGACGTGTTCGCGGGCGAGTTCGACGTGGTCGCGACGGACGGCTTCACCGGCAATGTGCTCCTCAAGACGGCCGAGGGCGCGGTGTGGGCATTCGGACAGCTACTCAAGCGCCAGATCCAGGCGAGCGCCATGGCGAGCGCTGGCGCCCTCCTGTTGCGCAGCCAGCTCGAGCAGGTCAAGAAGCGCGTCGACTACGAGGAGGTGGGAGGCGCTCCGCTGCTCGGCATCCGCGGCGTGTCGGTGATCGCGCACGGACGTTCGAGCCCGCGCGCCATCCTCAATGCATTGTCC
>Ga0209474_10003482_pt1 | contig 13802 bp, 6 predicted proteins | sample GraSoiAngelo_145_FD_185902 | JGI IMG/M metagenome (GOLD analysis project Ga0209474, IMG submission 185902) | Grasslands soil microbial communities from the Angelo Coastal Reserve, California, USA - 14_1009_05_20cm (SPAdes) (version 2) | ecosystem: Environmental > Terrestrial > Soil > Grasslands ...
CTAACGCAGCTTCCTGGACGCGTTTGTGCAATTGGAAAAGATGCGGATGTCCGCGTCCAACGCCGATCCAAATAATTTTTGGCGGACCTTTCGGCGGAAATATTCCGACGCCGACAATCGGCAGGAAAAAGGCGCCGAAAACAATTGCGCTGAGTTTTTCGCGCAACTTTAGATCGACATCTTCTGGAACAACGCCAAAAAAACCAAGCGTGAGATGCATTTGCGCGGCATCGAGCCAGCGCACACCATGAATCTGCGGATCGAGATCGACAAGGAGACGCTTGGTTGATTCCGGCAATTCAATCGCAACGAAGAGGCGTTTGCCTGCCATCTCGTTCGCTACCCGACGCGATTCTCATTATTCCGGGCCGTCGCACGATCTGCAAGACGCGTCAGCCAGCCTGGAACCAAGCGGCGCGTTTCAGAACCGGCGCGGGATTCCTTACCCTCGTCGTTCGCCGCTCCAGGCAGGAGGCGGTTTACGACCTTCATCGCATAGCCGGTGAAATTTGGAAACAGTGCGTTTCCGAGAATCGCTCCGCGCGCGGCAAAAGTCAGGGTAAGCGACGGCTGACCTCGCCGGCAGGCAGCGAGAATCTTTCGCGCGGCGCGATCGGCATTTATCGAGATGAGCGGCATGCCGTTTGCAGTCGCAAACCAGGCGAATTCCGCGTCGTGTTTCCCTTTGAAGTTAGCGTTCACGTGCGAGCCGATGCGCATCATTCCGGGCGCGACGGTTGTCACGTAAATCTTATCGCGCGCGAGTTCAGCTCGAAGCGCGTCGGAAAAACCGGTAAGCGCAAATTTGCTCGCGCAGTAAGGGGCCAAATGCGGCACTGCGATTTTGCCTCCAATGGAGGAGATATTAACGATACGACCACCCCCCCATGTCCGCATCTCGGGAACGACTTGCATGGTCAATTCGAACGGCGCCCAAAAATGCACTCCCATCGCCCGCTCGAAATCCTCTCGCGCCATGTGCTCGAGTGGGCCGACTTCGATGACGCCAGCATTATTGATCAAGATGTCGATCTTGCCGAAGCGGTCGATCGTTTGGCGGACGGCCAAGTGAATTTGCTCGGAACCGGGCAAGTCACACTGAATGGTAAGTACCCGGCCGCCGCGTCGCGTTAGATCAGTTTTTGCTCGGGTCAATTCATCATTATCCCTCGCCAGCAGTGCCACTTTGCCGCCTTGAGCACAAATTTGTCGCGCCAGCACCAGACCCAGCCCGCGCGAACCGCCGGTGATGAGCACGACTTTGTTCCTTAGGGAGAAACGCAGCGTTCGGATTACTCGAAGAGCTAGCCAAGCAGCGAAAAGGAGGGCGACTGCGAGTAGGAAGAAGCGGCTGTCCATGTTCGAGATCACAATTTAGTAGGGGACGGTTCGCGGCAAGGTGCCTGCCCCCAACTAGCCGTGTTTGCGATTGAAGCGCGCGACTTCGCGGGCCGTCTCGCGATCAATCGCCCGCTTTTTCAGGTCAGCGCGTTTGTCGCCCGCAACTTTACCATGCGCGACACCGAGCTCGGCTTTGAGTTTTCCGTTCTTCCAATAGAGCTTCAGGACTACGAGCGCGCGTCCCGCAACCTGCGTCTCGCCGTAGAGCTTGTCGATCTCCTGTCGATGTAACAACAATTTGCGGACCCGTTTCGCGGCTGGAATTTCGTGGCTCGCTTTTTCGTACGGCTGGATGTCGGCGTTGTATAGGAAAGCTTCACCATTTTCGATCCGGGCAAAAGCATCGCTAATATTGGCCTTACCAGCGCGGATCGATTTAACTTCGCTGCCCTTCAGCTCAATGCCGGCTTCATAGCGCTCGAGAACGTGAAAATCACGCAGCGCCTTGCGATTGATGATCGACTCAGCCGACATGTTAAACACAGGCAGGATGCCTGTGCCACGGACTAAGCGCCGTCCGCTGAACCCTCGAGCGATTCGTAAGTGAGCTTGCCCGCGATAATTTCCTGAAGCGCGATATCGGTAAGCGAAGCGCGCGGACTAACTTCCACCATTGGTCGATGCCCCAAACCGAGCTGACGCACACGCTTGGAGACAACGTTAATCAGAAGTTGCTGGTTCGGGATCACTTGAGCTGCTTCCTGGAGAAGTTGAGTCGTCATATGGCGCAAGGAACGGACGGGGCGGAATGCTTCCGTCGGGAATTGAAGAATGACCGGCGCACTGCCTCCGAGAGCGGATGGAAGAAGTTGCGGCGCGAGCATGGTAAAAATGAGTGCTGACTTTCCAAGTGAAGGGACCCCTTGTCAATGGATTTATTGGGAACACCCCGCGGACATCCCGAATTTTTCAGCAATCGCGCCTTCGATTCGCGTTCATTTCCGCTGCCACTGTCCGGCCCAAGTACCCCATCCGTAATATCCGAATGGAAGCAGTCGTCCAGCGGATACGAACTCGTCAACCTGCGCCCGGAGCGGTCCTGTCTTCGGCTCGGGTCCGAAGTAATCATCGATCACAACCCAGCAATCATTGGACAGCAAATCGCCGTAGCAGTCCAGGTCTCGGCGCACGTTATTGTCCGCATCGAAAATGAACAGGCCGACATCACCGCGGCCCAACTTCTCCCGGACGGCCGACGTCGTCGCTGCATCGAAAGAGGAACCATTGATTAAAGTCACATCCTCGAGCACTCCGAATCGAGCGAGGTTTTTCTTCAAATCTTTGAAGATATTCCTGCTCGGTATTCGGACGTGCTTCAATCGACCACCGATTTCGATGCTGATGATTTTTTTGGCTTTGCCAGACTCACGTGCTCCGATAGCGGCGGCAATCGTAGAGCCGCCGATGTAGGGGCCGATCTCAAGAATATTTCCCGTACCGCATTTGGCGAAGTGATAGATAAGGAGCAACACATCGAGGTGCAACATCGATGCGACTTTTGCCAGGCGATGGCGTATTTCTTGATCTCGATACTCCATCAATCTGTACATCAGCTCAAGGATCTGGTTGGTGTGGGCGGAGTTGGCACGAGTAGAATCGGGCTGAGAGAGCACGGGCCGAGTTTACCGGTGCGCCATGAGGGCGCAAGCTGCTCGTTCCATTCAAAGTTCGAAGCGCTTGCCAGACGCCGCGAAATACGCGAAGTAAGGACGCGCGTCACAACTGGCGCGAGATATTGCGATCAGTTCGGGCTGTGGCTCAGCTTGGTAGAGCGCCTGGTTCGGGACCAGGAGGCCGTGGGTTCAAATCCCACCAGCCCGATAATCTTTGTGCGAAACAGCGACGCGCTTAGGCTCCTCCCACATTTCTTCCTAATGTGAACGAAGCGGTTTTCACTACCATCGCGTTCACGGGATTCACCGTGGCGTTTTTTCATGCGGCGATTCCGACGCATTGGCTTCCGTTCGTTCTGACAGCGCGAGCGCAACGGTGGAATCATCCGAAGGCGCTCGCTATCACCGCTCTCGCTGGAAGCGGGCATGTCTTTTTCACCGCCGTGTTGGGTTTGCTTCTGACTTTGTTCGGGTTCGCGTTACACGAAAGGATTGGAAACTGGTTTCCTCTAATCGCCGGCGGAGCGCTCCTGCTTTTCGGTCTGTTTTATTTGTATCGACAAATGATCGGCAAAGTTCACGGACACAGTCGCGCCATTGGCGAGAACCCGCAGGTCCACGCCGCGCATCATTCTTCGGACGATGATCACGGCAATGAATCGCACCCGACATCAATTCACATAGCAGAGCCGCGGCCGGTTTCCGATCGAATTGCAATCACGAGTTTGCTCGCCCTTCTGACTTTCTCGCCATGCGAAAGCTTTATCCCCTTTTATGTTTATGGAATTCGCTATGGCTGGATGGGGTTCGCCTTGCTGACTTCAATTCTTTCAGTCGCAACTGTGGCCGGGATGGTGGTGTTTACCTGGCTTACTCTCGCTGGAATGCGCCGGATCAATCTTGGCTTGCTCGAAAAATATGAACTCGGATTGATGGGCGTCTTGCTCTGCGCAGTTGGCGTCTTGATCATTCTATTCGAGACGTAACACTTATTGCCGGAAGGAGGAGACGACGTTCCAATCAAAAGCGAATCATGAATGACCAGCAGAAACCAGAGTCAGACACACATCTCACGCCCGCCCAAGAAACTCTGCAGCAACTCTGGGAGGAGCATATGCGCCACGAGTTCAACACTCGCAACCACGAGGAGACGCTTGCCACCATGGTCGAGGACGCCTATGTCAACCACATCCCAGTGCTGACCGGCGGCGTGGGCAAGGATGAGCTGCGCGAGTTTTATTCCAAGCGTTTCATTCCTCAGATGCCTCCCGATACCGAGATGGCCGCCATATCGCGGACCATCGGCAACGATCAACTGGTAGATGAAATGGTATTTAAGTTCACGCATACCATCCGGATGGACTGGATGCTGCCAGGCATTGCTCCCACGGGAAAGCGGGTTGAAGTGCCACTGGTGGCGATCGTTCGGTTCAGAGAAGGCAAATTGGCCCACGAGCACATTTACTGGGATCAGGCTTCCGTCCTGGTTCAACTCGGGTTGCTCGATGCTGGCACCTTGCCGGTCGCCGGCGTTGACAGTGCGCGCAAGGCCCTCGATCCCAATCTGCCGTCGAATGCACTGATGGATCGTGCCGACCGAAGTAAGTGGCATTAGCCAACCCATGAAGCGGATTAGATCGAATTATTCCGCTTTTAAATGCCGAATAATCGGCACAATGTGATTAGACCTATATGACGCCTGAGGGAAAGGGATATCTCGGCACAATTGTAATCAGCGTGGTCTTGATTGTGGTAGGTGTTGGATTCATAAGGGAAGGGCCCAAGCATATTTCATCGTTCGCCGCTTACTCAGTTGGCGCTGTTTTGATTCTACTAGCGATTCTCCTAATCATCAGTTCGGACTCGAAGCGATCTGGCTGAGATCAAGAACAGGGATAACACGAAAGGTCTAACCAAAAGGCGACACTTAAAAAGAAATGTTCGGAATTGACGAACAAAGACTCCGCCAGAACTTGGAACCTTCGTCTAATTCTCGTTAGGCGGATACGCCCATGAATCGTATCGGTCCTGTCTTGCTTTTTGCTGTGGCGGTCCAGGTTTTCTGCCGTTTCCGTGGGAGTCTGCTATCGATGATGGCATCTGTGGAATTGTTCTTGCGATAGGCGGAGCCGCCATCGGTGGGCTCGCGATCGGCGGAGGCGCGGTTGGGGGCGCCGCAACAGCGCGCATATCATCTAACGAGACGCAAGCTCAGCCATGGCTCCGGGAAGCGCAAGTGACAGTCGGTTGAGTGTTCAAAACCACGTTCGATTTCGGCGCCGGCGGCAGCCGCCCTGTAGCCGCCGCCCTGCCTGTCACGTTGTAGCCTTGCGAAAGACGGATGGGCGGCCCGCACGCTTCGCGCAGCGAAGCGGCTACAACCAAAAAGAGAAAGCGCCGAGAGGATTTACCTCCCGGCGCTACCTTATGGCTGATACTTAACTTAACCGTCTGGAGGAAAACTAAGTCGGGTTATCACGGGCAAGTGACCTGATTTGCCCCGCGCGCCCAGCGTAATCGATCTTCGCGGGCAGTGACGTTTTGAAAATTCTTATCAGACGTTTCTATTAGGCGCGCCGAGTTTTGTAAATAGGGGGAAGCCCCTGATTTTTAGGAAAATAGTCCCCTAGGGGAGCGCATGTTTTCCTGTAGTCCGTCGCCCCTAGGGAGACGCATACGCGTTAAATCCGGCTTCTAGGATCCCAGCGCCGGACCTCGCAACGCGATGGAGGGATGCCCGCGGTGGCGTCCCTGTTTTTCATCCGGACGAGACGGCGCTCGTCCCTCCAGTCGGGCGATTGAGTCAACCGCCGCTACAACACACGCCTCTAACCGCCGCCCTGTGGGCGGCGCGCACGCTTCGCACAGCGAAGCGGCTACAACCAAAAAGAGAACACGAAGTGTGGGGACGCTGTCGAATAGAAGGGAAGCCCGAAGGGTGAGCGATCGGGAGATCGCGAATCAAAGCGCCGAGAGGATTCACCTCCCGGCGCCGACTTGACTTAACCCACTTAACCCACTCGGATAAAAACTACAATGAGAAGCTGACTTGTATAAATCTCTCAAATCACCGCACCTGGAGATTGCCTCCGCCGATTTTCTGCTGCACATAGGTCGTCCCGTTCCAGTTGCTGGTAAACCACACACCGCCGCTCTTGTTAAAGACAGTGATCGAGATTGTATCGTTGCTACCGGGCTCCCCGTTATCGGCCATGCTGACCTGAAGGGTGGCGTTACCATCAATACTGATCGGCGGAGCATTTGGATTCGTTATATCCTGGATGTTTGCTTTGCCATTGAACGTGGCCGTACCCGTCGTGCTCGTGATGGGGTTAGTAGTCAAAGACGTCATTGAATTGCCTTTGATCTGATACACGCGGCCGTTGTTCCGGATAATCGTATTAATGTTACCTTTGACGCCGCTCTTTGTGTTCTGGCAGTTGAACCCAAAGTTGTTCTTCGTGCCAACTCCTCCCGGATACAGACCAGCCGAGTTCGACATCACCAGATAACCGCCGCCCGTGATCGATCCAGCAGCTGGTGGCACCGAGACCGTCACTACGTCATCATCGAAGGAACTATTGCGCGTGTAGTAGTTGGTTACGATAATCCCGATCGTATATTGCTGTGAAACGTTCGGGCTGATGTTCACGGTCCAATTGTACGTGGCCGTGCCTACCGTCGAATCACCGGCGTTGACCAATCCGACCGGGACGTTCGAAGCGATAACTGTGTTGTTGTCTCGGTTAATAAACGTCACCTTCGCGTTTGTGATAACTCCCTGATAATTGTCTGGGTGCGGGTCGGATGCCGATGGATCAACCGGGGTGATATCCTTGATAGTTGCGCTTAGCGTCACAGTGGCCATGGTGCTGGTCGGTCCGGACGTGTTAACGAACGTCGGGCCCGTGTAGTAGGGGCGCGCGTCTTCCTCGGTTACGGTCAACGTACCCTTGTTGAACGTGGTGAAGTCATAGTTGGTCGCGCTGAGAGTTCCCAACGACGGTATGATAACATTGGTGTACGTACCTGGCGCGTTGGAAACACCGCCGGTTCCACTGTAGAAAGTAATGGCGGCCGCAGTAGTAAAGCTGGCATTACCCGACAAATCTCCAGAGAAACGCAGACTAGCGTCGGTTTCACCGTTCACGAACCCGCTGAGAGTCGCCGTGAACGTTGGCAGCGGATCCGAATACTGCACCGACTTATTGTCTGCCGTCACCGTTAGGTGCACTTTGCCGATGGTCAGCGTGCCATTGATGAACATGGTGAAGTCGTAGTTGAGCGCGCTGAGGATACCTGCCGTTGGGGTGATGGTGTAGGTCCCGGCGTTAAAAGCGCCAACGGCGCTGCCTGTGAAGCCAGGACTTCCTGTAACTACACTGCTATTCTCGCCGTTAACGAACCCGCTCAGAGTGACGGTGAAGGGGCTGAACGGACTGCCATTGTAGGTCTTCGACTTGTTGTCGGCCGTCTCCGTGAGGTGGACTTTGTTAATGACGATCGATACGCTGCCGTTCTGATCGTTATAGTTAGTGCCGCCGGAGAAGGTCCAGTAGGCTACCCCCCCGGGATAATTCGTGAAGGAAGCGCCCGGGTTCAGAGTAGTGCCTATCGCCGCGCCTCCGGCATCAACGCCCGTGACCGAGCCGCTAGCTCCATGAGCGAAGCCGTCATAAGGCGCCGTGTAGCCGCTTACCGTGACCACTGCGTCAGCCTTTTTGATCTTGAGGGTGCCGTTAACGAATGTCGTGAAGTCGTAATTGGTCGCACTAAGAGTGCTTAGCGTCGGCGTTATGACATAAGTCCCGGCATTTATGGCGCCAACGGCGCTACCGGTGAAAGCAGGACTACCACTGACTACGCTGCTGTTCTCGCCGTTAACAAAACCGGTGATTGTAGCGGTGAAGGCAGTAAACGGTGCCGCATCGTACGTCTTGGTCTTGTAGTCGGCCGTCACCGTGAGGTGCGCTTTCTTAATCTCGAACTTCACTCCCGTGATCAAGGTGAGGTCGTAGTTGGAACTCAAGGAGAGCGTGCCTTGTGTGACGTTGTAAAGGCCCACCGTCTCGCCGGGGTCGCGGGTTAGAGTTCCGCTGAAGCTGTCCCCGGTCACCAAGGAGCCGCTGGTGATCGAGTAGGTCAGGGCTGGATCGGAGGCGCCATAGGTCTTGAACTGGCCCGAGTCCGGAGTTACAGTGACAGGCCGCTTCTTGATCTCGAATTTGATTCCAGAGGTAACAGTCAGGTCGTAGTTGGAACCAAGCGAGAGGGTGCCTTGTGTGATGTTGTAGAGGCCGACGTTGCTGCCAGGGTCGCGGCTCAGCGCTCCGCTGAAGCTGTCCCCGGTCACCAGCGAACCGTTGGTGATGGAGTAGGTCAGAGCTGGATCAGAATCACCGTAGATCTTAAACTGCGCAGCGTCAGGAGTGACGGTGACTGGCCGCTTCTTAATCTCAAATTTCACTCCCGCGGTAACGGTGAGGTCGTAGTTGGAGCCAAGGGAGAGGGTGCCTTGTGTAATGCTGTATAGAGCCACATTCTCGCCTGAGTCGCGGCTCAGCGCGCCACTAAAGCTATCCCCGAGGACCACAGAGCCGCTGGTGATTGAATACGTTAAAGCTGGATCGCTGTTACCATAAATCTTGAACTGGCCCGAGTCGGGAGTCACGGTAACAGGCCGTTTCTTGATCTCAAACTTAACCCCCGTGATGACAGTCAGGTCGTAGTTGGAACCAAGCGAAAGGGTGCCTTGCGTGATATCGTAGAGGCCCACGTTACTGCCTGGATCATGGCTTAGCGCTCCGCTGAAGCTGTCTCCGCCAACTACCGAGCCGCTGGTGACCTTATAGATGAGCACTGGATCAGGGTTGCCATAGATCTTGAACTGACCCGAGTCCGGAGTCACTGTGACGGGCCGCTTGTTGATGGTGATTGAGCCACTTCCGCTGGCGTCGCCATAATTCGGGTCACTACTCGTAAAGTCTGCCGTTACCGCATAAGGAGTTGCGCTGGCATTTTTCGGGGCCGTTGAGTCTCCAGGCGGTGTATATGTAAAGGCGAAGCTGCCGCTTACTGCGGTATGGCCGTCCGTTCCAACCGCTGTTGCAGTAGCTGCATGTTGGTTACCATCGTAGGGAAATGTTCCACCCGTGACTGTCACGTTTGGTGTAGCTTTGCCGATGGTCAGCGTGCCGTTCACGAAAGGTGTGAAGTCATAGTTGGCAGCACTAAGAGTGCCCACGTTGGGGGTAATGGTGTAGGTGCCATAATTAACAGCGCCTACGGCACTGCCGGTGAAACCAGGGCTACCGCTTACCACAGCTATCGTGTCGGGCGAGATGAAGCCAGTAATCGTGGCCGTAAACGCGGTGAAGGGATTACCATCAAAGGTCTTGGACTTGTTATCGGCTGTCACCTTCAGGTGCGCCTTCCCGATAGTTAGCGTGCCATTGACGAAAGGCGTGAAGTCATAGTTAGCTGCACTAAGAGTGCCGAGTGTCGGGGTAATCGTGTACGTTCCGTAGTTGACCGCGCTGACAGCACTGCCCGTGAAGTCAGGGCTACCGCTTACGACAGCGAGCGTATCGGTGCCGACAAAGCCAGTAATCTTTGCCGTAAAGCCGGTAAAAGGATTACCATCGAAGGTCTTGAACTGGTCATCAGCCGTCACGGTTAGATGCGCCTTAGTGACGGTCAGCGTGGCTGCGCTGGAGGTGGCCGTCGCGGGCGTACACGAGTTGGTGAATACCGCCCGATACTGGTTGCCACTCATGGTCACTGTCGGGTTGTTGATGGTCAGGGTGGTGCTGGTGGCGCCTCCGATATTGCTGAAGGTGCCTCCGCTGTTAGTGCTCACCTGCCATTGCACGGTCGGCACCGGACTGCCGCTGGCGGTCGCGCTAAAGGTGGCGCTGGCGTCTCCGTAGGCCGCCGTCTGATTGGCCGGGTTCAGGGTGACGCTGGGCGAGGTGCACGGCGCGTTGACGTCGAACGAGTTGCTAGTCCCGGTCGGTTTGGGGACAGCCCCAGGGCCTGTCGCTGTGATGTTGAAATTGCCGGCATTCGTAATGGTCACGCTCTGTGTAAGGACGCCTAGCGTGAACGCGTTGCTCGTGAGCGGAGCCCCCGTGAGCGCGCCAGTCGAGGTGAGGGTCACCTTGTTGCCGCCGCCGTCGAACGCAGTCACCGTGTTACCGAAAGAGTCCTTGGCCGTAATGGTGATGGGGAAGGGCGTTCCCGTCGTCTGCGGGCTGCTAATCGTGTCGAAGACGAAGTGATCCACCGCCCCGGCAACGACCGTGAAAACACTGCTCAGTGTCGAAGTCAGACCGGTCGAACTGGTCGCCGTCAACTGCTTGTCAGTCCCCGGTACATCAATCCTTAAATTGGTGTAGGTGACCGTCCCGTTCCCCGCCCCTGTCCCGATATTCAGAGTGACCGTACCTTGCAGCGGCCCTGTCCCGGCCGTCAGTGCGACAGTGACGTTTGAACTCGCCGCGAGTCCGACCGTTGAATTGTTCCCAAATGTATCTTGCGTCTTGATTACGGGTTGTGTGCCGAATACTGACCCAGCCGCCGCGTTCGCCGGCTGCGTCGTGAACGCCAACTTGCTGGCCGCCGCCGCATTCACCGTCTCGGTCTGCGTCGCCGAAGTGATCGCCGTCGGCGACGTGCTCGCCGCCGTAATTATTGGCGTCCCGGCCTTCGTGTCCGTGTAGGTGAAGTTTACGCTGCTCGACCCGCTGGGAATCGACGGGCTGGCCGGAGTAAACGTCACCGTCCCCGTCGAATTACTCGACAGCGTCACCGTCCGGGCCGCCTCCGTCGTGACCGGATTCCCCGATGTATCCTGCCGTTGCACCGTGATCGTGCCTGACGCCACACCCGCCGTCGTCGTCACCGGCGAGCTCGTGAAGACCAGCTTGCTGGCCGTCGTGCCACCAACCACGGTCAGCGTACCGGAATCGGCACTTAGCGCTCCCACAGCCGCATGAATCGCGGCCGTGCCGGCGGCATGGCCGGTAAACACAGCGCTCTTCTTGTTCCCAGCGGGAACGAGATCGCCAGCTACGACGCCGCCCGTATTGCTCGCGTACGACCAACTATCCGCCGCGACGTTCGCTACAAAGTTGCCGCCGGCATCACGCGAGATGGAATAGACCGTGATCGAACTGCCGGAGTTGATGTTCTGCGCAGGAACAACGGTCCCGCTTCCATCGACTGCGGTTTCAACCCGCACCTGGGTCGCCGCGCCCAGAGTGATGTTGAACGCATTGCTAGTCACCGAGGTCAGGCCGGTGCTTGTCGCCTGAAGTGTGTAGCCGGTGCCTACGTTGTTGATGGAGAGGTTGCTGAAGGTCGCGACGCCCGCGACCGCGCTCACCGAAGTGGTCCCGCTCAGCGTGCCGCCGGAAGGATTGGTACCGATTGCCATGCCGATCGAGGCGGTACTGTTAGCTACCAAGGTGCCGTTGGCATCCTGTACTTGTACGGTTATTGCCGGTGCAATTGAGGCTCCGGCAGCCGCACTAGTCGGTTGCTGGCTAAAAGACAACTTGGTAGCTGTCCCGTAGACTCCCAGGGCCAAAGCTGCGCTGGTGCTGTTCTGCCAGCCGGTATTGCTGGTATTGGAAGAGGTGTACGTGCCGGTGATGTTTGCAGTACCGGTGGCCGTCGCGTTGAAGGTGACGCTGCAAGATGACGCAGCCGGATTTGAGCCTGCGATAGCAACCAGCGTGGCGGGACTTCCGGTGAAGGTACCAGCGGCACCCGTACGCGTGAAAGCTACCGTGCCCGCCGGGGACCCATTGTTGTTACTTCCGTTCTTGGTGTTTGTGACAGTCGCGGTGCAAGTGGTCGAGCCGCCGACTGCAACGGGGTTTGGGTTGCACGAGACGACAGTGCTCGTAGGGTCGGCGGCGTCTGTAAACGTCACATCTGCTTGCATCGCGGACTGTTCGCCGACAGAAGTCACATGGAAGCTTGCACCTTGTTGCACGAGCTGGACCATGAAGTAGGGGTTAACGACGAACCCGCCGTTTGCGTCGGCTGGGGCAGTGCTTCCATAAGTCCACGCCTCGGTCTGCGAATCAACCGCGAAAAGATCAACGTTTTCGTTAGGTTTCCATCCCGAGCCACTGAGTATGACTGACTCTCCGGGCGCGTAGTCATCCTTGTCAGTCCAAATGCGCGCAGCGTTAAAAAGGGCTGGGTTAACGGATAGGTTTAGCGCGTTCACGCCGCCAGCAACGAGGATTCTCTTGTCGCCTGAAAGTTCCGTTGCGGTCTGACCACTGCGGCGCAGCGTGTCGCTGCCCGGAACCGATGTTTCGTCAAATGCAGTAAATGCTGCGCTTGGGTCCGCTGCATCCGGCGCGTAGAGACCAGCCGCATCGGGCCCGAGCACGAGGATCTTTCCGTTGGCCAGGAGCGTGGCACTGGATGCGGTCCCGTCCATGCTGCCTTCGAGCGCGAGCGTGTCAGCCGACGGATTGAATTCGTCGATCGTGTTTCCTGTATCTCCCTCGAAGAAGAGCAGACGCGTACCGCTGAGCTCGATTGCCTCATGACCGGTGCGTACCGCCGACATCGTATGCAGGTCGAGCGTGAATTTCTGATCGGTGGGGGTGAAGAGTTCCATCGAATCTGTGTTGCCGCCAGCGAGCAAAACGCTGTCGTCGGAAAATAAAGTGGCGGTGTGACCGATTCGCGGCGCGGCCATGGCCAAAAGCGCGGAGGAAAACGATTCTGTCGCCGGATCGAATATTTCCGCGGTGCCAGCGTCGTCACCGCCAGCGATAAGCACTTTGCCGCTATTAAGCAGCGTAGCGGTGTGTCGCGCCCGCGCCGCGCCCATAGTGGAGGAAATTACTCGGAAGCCAGCGACAGGGTTTGAAGGGTCAAAAATTTCGGCGGACGTTACCGCCCCACTCGCGCCGGTGCCACCGGCAACGAGGACTTTGCCATTTGGCAAAAGCGTCGCGGTGTGATCGACGCGGGGAGTGGTGAGCGTTGCGCTGGCGGTCGACGTGTTGCTCGCGGGATCAAAGATTTCTGAGACGGCGACGATATTCCCAGCGCTGTCGCGCCCACCGGTGATCAGGATGCGGCCATCGGTCAGGGCGGTCGCGGCGTGCGCTGTGCGCGGAACGACAAGAGGATTGAGCTCCTTAACCTGAGTGGAACTTGAGCCGCCGACCAGCGTTGCCATTGCCAGCGTGGCGCCGGTTGCAAGAAATGCGACAGACCGTCTGTTTAATATTGTTTTCATTTAGTAATCCTTAGTTTGAAGAAGCTGTTAAACCTCCAGCTTGTTAAACCTCAGCTGGCGATACTGTGGCCAACGCGGTTGGCGGCGTTTGTAGTGGGCGCGTCGAGTCTTGTAAAGGACTTAAGCGATTTATCTATAGGGGAGACTCCCTGATTTTTCGGCAAATTTTCCCCTAGGGGAGCGCATCTTTTTGGCGGAAGACGAATAAATTCGGCTCTGTTTTTGCCATGCCTTGCCGCGGCAAAGGACAAACGTTATTTGTCGATTCTACATAGGTAAATTCGCGATTCCGAGCGCTCAACTTTTCAGTCGGCCCCGTCTACCCGAAAGCCTCCCGGCACGCGTGTTCTTACCTCACCCCCCTCAATTGGCCTAAACTGCTCCCCCTAAAAATAAGTAAAAATAATCACTTGACACCGTGACAGGCGCCACCCATCCTAGCGCCGCTTCATCAAACGCACCCCATACTATATGAATAAAAAAACCTCCTCAGCATTTACCCTGATTGAACTACT
>Ga0209474_10003484_pt1 | contig 13788 bp, 9 predicted proteins | sample GraSoiAngelo_145_FD_185902 | JGI IMG/M metagenome (GOLD analysis project Ga0209474, IMG submission 185902) | Grasslands soil microbial communities from the Angelo Coastal Reserve, California, USA - 14_1009_05_20cm (SPAdes) (version 2) | ecosystem: Environmental > Terrestrial > Soil > Grasslands ...
TAAGCGGGGGAAGCGAAGAGAAGTTGCGCGAATTCTTGGCGGTGGCGAAGCGCGATTATCGGGACGTGCTGTTTTGGGCGGAGAATCCGGAAGAATCGCGATTGGATACGCCGGAGAAACGGGAACGAGTAATAAAAATGTTCGAGAAATTCGGGATCAAACCGCCGGACGATCTATAATCTGTCATCCCGAATCAGCGAAGACGATGAGGGTCTCCCAAAAGCTGATTGATCACGCTTAGTAATTTGTGTGATCCGTGCTCCGACTGTGAGATCCTTCGCTTGCGCTCAGGATGACAGAGCAAATCAAAACGGACTCGCGATGCGTTCGAACAAGTAGCCGAGTAAAGCAGTGGCGGGCAGGGTAAAGATCCAGGCCCAGACGATTCGCTCGACCACGGTCCAGCGCATTCCACTGAAACGTTTCACCGCGCCGACGCCCATGATGGAAGTTGAGATGACATGGGTGGTTGAAAGCGGAATGCCGTAAATGCTCGCCGCCTGAATGATCAACGCGGCACTGGTTTCGGCGGCGAAGCCGTGGACCGGTTGCAGTTTCACGACGCGATGACCGAGCGTGCGAATGATTCGCCAACCGCCTGCGGCAGTGCCGACTGCCATGGTCGCGGCGCAAAGAACTTTCACCCACAACGGCATCGCAAAGACCGGCGTCCGCAAAAATTCGAGCCACGCCGGGAGATGATCGAACCGGCCGGCTTTGGTGCCGGTGAAAAGCGCAAGCGTGATGATGCCCATTGTTTTCTGGGCGTCATTCGTGCCGTGACTGTGCGCCATCCAGGCCGCGCTCACGATCTGCGCTTTTCCGAAGAACTGATGGATAAAGTGCGGAGTAAGCCGATGCAGCAAAACGAACAGAAGAAACATGACGAATCCGCCAAGAATGAACCCGGCGATCGGCGAAGTGATCATCGGCACAATTACTTTCGGCCAGACACCGGCGTTCCATTTGATGACCGACCAATTGCCGTGCGCGGTCGCGAAAGCCGCGCCGCAAAGGCCGCCGATGAGCGCATGACTGGAGCTTGACGGCAAACCAAACCACCACGTGGTCATGTTCCAGATGAACGCGGCCAGCACGGCGGCCAGCACGGTCCACATGGTGACGACGTCGGTATCGACCAAGCCTTTTCCGACCGTCGAAGCGACCGCGCCGCCGAGCAGCGCGCCGGTCAGATTGAAAAACGCCGCCATCGCGATGGCCTGACGCGGCGTCAGAACTTTGGTCGAGACGACCGTCGCGATGGCGTTGGCCGCGTCGTGAAAACCGTTGCTGTATTCGAAAATGACAGCGGCAAGAACGACGATGAGAAAAAGCAACATGTCGATCTTGCCCCGCGTCCGCGGGGCGACGGTTAGGTGTTCTTCAAGACAACCTGCAGGATGACGTTGCCGGCGTCGCGGCAGCGGTCGATTACCTTTTCGAGCAACTCGTAAAGATCGCGCAAAAAGATGATGTGTTTGGGATCGTAATTACCCTGGTAAAGATCGCGCAATAACTCCAGTTCGAGCTCGTCGGCTTCTCCTTCGATGGTTTGCAGGCGCGCATTCATCTCGCGCGCGGTCCGAACGTTCATTCCTTTGCGCAACTGCTTTACCATCGCGAGCACCGCCTCTGCGGCTTGATCGAGCAGATGGACCTGCTTCGCGAAACTCGGTATCGGCAAGTCTTGCGGGCAAATCACCATCCGTTCGCCGATTTTTTCGACTGTCTTCGGTATTTTGTAGAGCGACGCCGCAAGCGCCTGAATGTCTTCGCGCTCCAGCGGAGTAATAAACGTTTTGGTCAGCTCTTCGGTAAGTTCCTGAGTGATGCGTTTGTCTTCGCGCCTGCTTTCGGCAAACGCCGCCAGATCGCCGAACGAATCCTTGTTGTCGATCTTGGCCAGGAGATCGACCAAATGGTGGACGCTGGTGTCGGCTTGTTGTGCGCTCGCCTCCAGCAAGTCGTAGAATTTTTGGTCGTGCCCGAGAAATCTGCCGATAGAGATCATAGATGTTGTCTCATCAAAGCAGCGTGCCACGAAGGATGAACAGCGCCACGTTAAAATAAATTATCAGACCGGTCACATCGACCAAGGTGGCGACGAATGGCGCCGATGAGGTTGCTGGATCGAGTCCAAGTCGACGCAGCAGGAATGGAAGCATTGCTCCGCTGATGGTGCCCCACAGAACCACTCCGACAAGCGCAGCGCCAACAGTCACGGCGACAAGCCAATGGTACTGGCCGTAATCAAAAATGTGCAGGTATTGCCAAAGCGAGATTCTGAAAAAGCCGATGGTTCCGAGAATCAAGCCGAGTGAAAGTCCCGAGAGAAGTTCCTTGCGCACCACGCGCCACCAATCGCGTAGACGCAATTCGCCCAGAGCCATCGCGCGAATAACGAGCGTTGTCGCTTGCGACCCGGAATTGCCCCCGCTGGAAATGATTAAGGGCAAAAACATCGCGAGGATCGCGGCCTTCTCGATCTCGCCGTTGTAACCCTGCATCGCGGTCGCGGTCAGCATTTCGCCGAGGAAAAGAATGATCAGCCAGGTCGCGCGTTTCTTTACCATGCGCCGCAGCGGAATGGTCGTGTAGGGCTCGTCCAGCGCTTCCATACCGCCGATTTTCTGGATGTCTTCGGTCGCTTCTTCTTCGGCGACGTCGAGCATGTCGTCGCCGGTCACAATTCCGACGAGCACTCCGTTTGAATCGACCACTGGCAAAGCCGCCCGATCGTATTTTCGAAAGGCGTTGAGCGCTTCTTGTTGGGAATCATTCACTTTGAGTGCGGTAAAGGTGTGATCGCGAAAGTTGCTCACGCGCACATCGAGCGGACGAAGCAAAAACTCGCGCATCCGCAGGTCGTCGATCAATTTGCCGCGTTCATCAACGACGTAGATGATATTGAGCGTTTCGCTGTCGTGTCCGAACTCGCGGACGTGGTCGAGCACGTCCTTCACCGTCCAATCTTCGTGAATGGCGATGAAGTCCGGCGTCATCAAGCGGCCGACGCTGCCTTCGGGATAACCGAGCAACGATTGCGCAACCTGGCGCTCCTCGGGTGTGAGCAGCTTGATCAACTGCCGCGCGGCCGCGCTCGGCAATTCTTCGAGCAGCGCAGTGCGATCGTCCGGCGACATTTCGTTCAAAATTCCGACGACTTGCTCGTGGGCCATTCCGCGCAACAATTTTTGCTGCGCTTCGACATCGAGATATTCAAAAACGTCCGCCGCGAGTGCCGACGGCAGGATGCGGAAAATGATGACTTGGTCGTCTTCGTCCATGTCGAGGATCACCTCCGCGACATCGGCCGGCGGCCATTCGCGAAACATCTCGCGCAACGCGCCAAAATTGCGCGTCTCGATCAAGCCTTTGATTTCGGGTACGAGAATTTTGCCGACCATGAGAACCTCCGTTCCCGCCGCCGCCCGAGTTTTAACATTGCGACTGGCCAAGAGCAATCGTTCCGCGCTTGGAATTTGACCGAAACGATTACAAATTGGTGGTAATGCCAGCAGTGGCCACACGTTCGATGATTCAACGCGAGATTGGTGACGATCGCGTCTGCCTGCTCACATTCGATCGGCCCGAATCGGGCGCGAACATTTTCGACGCCGCGACCATGAGCGAGCTGAGCGAACATGTCGATGCGATCGAACGCGACAACTCCGTGCGCGGTTTGATTATTACCTCCGCGAAAAGATCGATCTTCGTCGCGGGCGCCGATTTGAAAACGCTCTTGAAGCAAGCGCAAACCGGCGAGCTGCGTGACTTCATCGCCAAAGGGCAGCGCGTCTTCAATCGAATTGCGGGGTTGAAAATTCCGAGCGTGGCCGCAGTCCACGGCGCCTGCGCCGGTGGCGGCTACGAAATCACTCTCGCGTGCGACTGGCGCGTCGCATCGGACGATCCGGCGACGCGAATTGGATTGCCTGAGACGACGCTTGGTTTGATCCCGGCCTGGGGTGGAAGCACCCGGCTGCCGCGCTTGATTGGGGAAGACAATGCCGCGGAAGTGATTTTGAAAGGCAAACTTTATTCCGCGAGTGAGGCATTAAAGATAGGTTTGGTGGATGAAGTGGCGTCACGAGAGCAACTCCTCGACGCAGCGCGACGTTTGATCGGCAAAGGAAAACGTCCTGCTGCAAAAATGTCGCCGGCGAAAGGAAACATTCCGGTTCCGTCCGATCCGAAATCGGCGCAGGCGCGTGCGCTCGGCGTTATCACGACCGCCACAGCGAATCCGGTCGATGAATCGCTCAAGCTCGAGCTCGATGCGATTGCCGATCTTGGCAAAACCGAATCGACCCAAAATCTGATTCGCAATTTTTTCCTGGCGGAAAAATACAAGAAAGGAAGCAAGCAATTCGAGAAAGTTGCGCACGCGGCGATTATCGGCGCCGGCGTGATGGGCGCGGGCATCGCGCAATGGCTGAGCTCGCGCGGTGTGACTGTGATTTTACGCGACGTGAATCGCGAGCTGCTCGATCGCGGTCTGGCCAGCATCGAAAAAACCTACGCCGACGCGGTGAAGCGCGGTTTGATGACGGAGGAAAAAGCGAAACAGGGCCGCGCCCGCATTGTTGCTTCGACCGCGCCGATGGAATTGCGCGACGTCCAGTTTGTGATCGAAGCCGCTTCGGAAAAGATCGACATCAAAAAGGAAATTTTCCGAGAGCTGTCGATGCAGGCTGGCTCGAAAACGATCATCGCGACGAACACCTCCGCGCTTCCAGTCAGCGAGTTGGCGCACTGCACTGTTTCCCCCGACCGCGTCATCGGTTTGCACTTCTTTAACCCGGTGAGCCGGATGAAGCTCGTTGAAGTCGTGGTTGCCCAAGGAACTTCCGACGACACGAAAGAGCATGCGCTCGCGTTCGTCCGGCAAATCGGAAAATTACCAGTGGTGGTGCGCGATAGCCCGGGTTTTTTGGTCAATCGCGTTTTGTTTCCGTATCTGCTCGACGCGGCCGAATTGTTCGAAAACGGCGTGGAAGCGGAGAAGATCGACAACGGGCTGGTGAAATGGGGAATGCCGATGGGACCGTTACGCTTGATCGACGAGATCGGAATTGACGTTACGGTGGATATCGCGACCACCCTCGAAAAAGCGTATGGACGTCGCGACCGCGCGCCGGAAATTTTGAGATCGATGCGCGAATCCAAACTGCTTGGCCGCAAGAGCGGCTCCGGCTTTTATAAATATGAAGGCAGAGAGCAATTCCCGAATGAGTCGCTTAACCAATGGCGTCGGAATGGTTCCACGAAACACGATATCGATCTTGCGAATCGCCTGATGTTCTTGATGATCAATGAAGCGGCGCGTTGCATTGAAGAAAAAGTGGTAGATTCGCCCGAGGACGCGGATTACGGAATGATTCTCGGAACCGGATTCGCCCCTCATCGCGGCGGACCGCTGCGTTTCGCCGAGCATTTTGGTTTGGAGAAGATTGTCGAAGAGATGAATCGGTTGGCGCAGAGCGACGAGAAGTTTGTGCCGTGCGACATTTTGAAGAAGCACGCCTGCGAGGGGACAAAATTCTACGAGTCATGAAATCATCACTGGAAGCTTCCTTTTTTTGTCATTCCGAGCGAAGTCGAGAAATCTCTTACTGTTTCTGAAATCGGAAATATCTAGAGATGTCTCGACTTCGCTCGACATGACAACGATATGAAATCGTCACTAGAAGCTCCTGATAAACAAGTTTCCCAAGAGACGAGCGCGAAGCCGCAAAAGCAGGCGCCGGCGTCGGTGATCGACACGTCCAAGATGTCGAAGGGCAAGCGCGAAGCGCTCGAATTGGCCGAAGCGTCGCGCGATCCGCTGGATGAGCGGGGAAGTTTCGCCAGCAACCTGTTCATCGGCCGCTACGATTTTAATCGGATTTATCCGTGGCCGGAGCAAAGCGCGGAAGATCGCGCAGCCGGTCAGGAATTTCTCGCCAGTCTGGAAAAATATCTGCGCGAAAATATCGACGCCGACGAGATCGATCGCACCGGCGAAATTCCGCAGAAGAACATCGACGATCTTTTCGCGATGGGCGCTTTCGGAGTCAAAATTCCGAAGCAATACGAAGGCCTCGGTTTATCGCAGGTCAATTACGGGCGGGCTGCCATGTTGCTCGGAAGTTGGGACGAAAATCTGACCGCGCTCGTTTCCGCGCACCAGTCCATTGGCGTTCCGCAGCCGTTGCTTCTTTTTGGCACGGACGAGCAAAAGAAAAAGTATCTTCCGCGTGTCGCGCGACACGAGATTTCGGCCTTTGCCTTGACCGAATGGAATGCTGGCTCCGATCCGGCGAACATGAGTTTGCGCGCCGACGCAACCGAAGATGGCTCGGCATTCATTCTTAATGGCGAAAAACTTTGGTGCACCAATTTGATCAAAGCCGGTGTGCTGGTGGTGATGGCGAAGACGCCGCCAAAGATTGTGAACGGCAAAGAGCGCAAGCAAATCACCGCGTTCATTGTCGATGTCGATTCGCCCGGCCTCGAAATCACTTATCGCTGCCGGTTCATGGGATTGCGCGCGCTTTATAACGGGATCGTGAAATTCACCAATGTCCGCGTCCCGCGCGAAAACATGATCGCGAAGGAAGGCCAGGGATTGAAAGTTGCGTTGACCACCTTAAACACCGGCCGGCTCACGATTCCGGCCGCGTGCGTCGGTTTATCGAAGCGGTTGCTCGAGATCTCCCGCAAATGGGCGAGCGAGCGAATTCAATGGGGCGTTCCAATCGGGCAACATTCCGCCATTGCCGGAAAAATCGCGGAGATGGCCGGCAATACTTTCGCAATGGAGGCGATGACGTTTCTCACATCGGGATTGGTAGATCGCAAAGCCGGCGATCTCCGCATCGAAACCGCGATGTGCAAAATGTGGTCGACCGAAACGACCTGGAAAATATCCGACGACGCAATGCAGGTGCGGGGCGGCCGCGGTTACGAAACGGCCCAGTCGCTCGCGGGTCGCGGCGAGGAAGCGATCCCGGTTGAGCGTTTTCTGCGTGATTGCCGCATCAACACGATTTTCGAAGGCTCGAGCGAAATCATGCGGCTATTCATCGCGCGAGAAGCGCTCGATCCGCATTTGAAAGTCGGCGGTGCGATTTTCAATACCCAGCTGCCGATGTCGGAACGGGTCAAAGCAGTTTTCACGTCCGGAAAATTTTATGCCGGCTGGTATCCCCGACAGTGGTTCTCGAGCGGCGCCGGCAAGGTCGACAATCTCCATCGGCACCTCCAAAAACATGTCGATTACTCGGCGCGGACGAGCAAGAAACTGGCGCGCGGGTTGTTTCACGCGATGGCGCGTTTCGGCCCGAAGCTCGATCGTGAGCAACTTTTACTTTCCCGGTTTGTCGGCATCGCGACCGAACTTTTCGCAATCAGCGCGACCTGCTCATTTGCCCAATACAAGATCGATCACGGCGAGTCGGCCGACGAAGTTTTGTCGGTCGCGAATTATTTCTGCAATTCGGCGCGGGCGCGGATCGACCACTATTTTGCCGGCGCACGTCGAAATGCGGACAAGCGCGGTTATCAGCTCACTCAGGAATTGCTGGCGGGTAAGCATTCCTCGTTGCGCGAAGGAATCGTTCGCTAAGATCGATCCGCCAAAGGACGGATTCGCCGCGGCGAACAATTACCCCCGCGAGTCGCCGGTAATGGCACTCGGCCTGCTTAACTCCAGGCGTGGCGGCCCTCATTTTTCTTGCGCTTGGAGTGCTATGCATATTGATCGGCCGCATTCTTCTCATCCGCTCTGCTTTTGGCATTAGCGTTTGGTGGGGTCTGGGAATTTTTCTGCCCTTTGGGCCGTTGCTATTCCGACTGAACTACCCGGATCTTGCGCCGTTATCGAAGACATTTCGATTGATCGCCCTGCCGTGCATTCTTGCTTATTTCGTGCTGCGCCCGGGCCCGCTGTCGGGATCCAATTTCGATAAATTTTTCAAACACAAGGAAGTGCCATCAGCACCGGCGAACCATTATGGCTTGGAAAAAGCGCCTCAAAAGGCCCCAGCGCCAAGTCTCGCTGACCGTCGGCTTGCTAATAACCGCGAATTCGAGGGGCTTAACGCTTGGTACGCTGCGTTACGACTGAAAAAACGCGACCTGCTGCACAGCGATGTTGCGGGCAATGAAGCATATATGGTCGAACTCACGCAGTATAACGCCGCTCTAAAAAAGGCGACCGACGAACGAAATTCGCTCTGGGAGCAAAAGAAGTAGGGCATCACCGCACCGGTTGACCAAGTCGGCGCCGAAAGCTACTCTCAACGGATGAGTATGCCGCCCATGCTCACCGAGGCGGCTCGCACGTCGCGGCCGCGTTTGAGTAAGAGCAAAAATAAAAAATCTGTCGATCCGTCTCGTGTGCTCCACGTGCTGGGCGATCATATTTTGCTCGACGGTTTTAAAATTGTCCTCGATCAGGAAAAGAGCCGCGGCTCGTATCTTTACGACGCGGCCAACGGTCATCGGTTGATCGATCTTTACGGTTTCTTCGGCTCGATGCCGATCGGATTTAATCATCCTTACTTCGATCAGCCTGATGTGCAGCGCGATCTTTTGCGGGCGGCGAAAGCGAAAGTCGCAAATTCGGACGTTTATTCGGAGGCTTACGCCGAATTCGTGGAAACATTTGCTCGCGTCGCCGGATTACCGCCGCTCGAAAAATATTTATTCATCGAAGGCGGCGCGCTCGCGGTCGAGAACACGCTTAAGGCAGCGATGGATTGGAAAGTCCGCAAAAACATGGCCGCCGGCCACGGCGAGCGGGGAACGCAAATTCTGCATTTCCGGCACGCCTTCCACGGCCGCAGTGGCTACACCATGAGCCTGACCAATACTGATCCGCGGAAAACGGATTTGTTCGCGAAATTTGACTGGCCGCGCGTTTCCTGCCCATACATCGATTTTTCTTTGCCGGAAAACGAGCGCGAGAGCGACGTCATTGCGCGTGAGAAAAAAGCCGAACAAGAAATCCATGCTTACATCGACCCCGCTCAGCGGGGCAAGATCGACATCTGCGCCATCATCATCGAACCGATCCAGGGCGAGGGCGGCGATAATCATTTCCGGGGCGAATGGCTGAAAAAGCTCCGCGAGATCTGCGACGAAAACGACATCCTTCTCATCTTCGACGAAGTGCAATGCGGCATGGGTGTCACCGGTAAGATGTGGTGCTGTCAGCATTTCGATGTGTTGCCCGACTTGCTCGCGTTTGGAAAAAAGGCGCAGACCTGCGGCGTGATGGCCGGGCCGCGTTTGGATGAAGTGAAAGACAATGCCTTCCGTTTGCCGAGCCGTTTAAATTCGACGTGGGGCGGCAATCTCACGGACATGGTCCGCTCGACGCATTACATGCACATCATTGAAGAGGAATTTTTGGTCGAGAACGCGGCCAAGGTCGGTGCTTACTTTTTGGATCAACTCCGCGACTTGCAACGTTACGAACCGACGATTTCGGCCGTGCGCGGCCGTGGATTGTTGTTGTCCTTCGATCTGCCGGATGCCGATACGCGCGAAAAATTTTGGAAAGGTCTGTTCGATCTCGGCGTGTTGACGCTGCGTTCCGGTGATCGGTCGATCCGTTTTCGTCCAGCGCTCGACATCACCGCGGAAGTTGTGGACGAAGCGATGGGTTTGATTCGGCAATATTGCCGGAAACGAAAATAGCGATGCAATCGGTCTTCGAGAAACTCGCGCTAAGCGAGGAAAACGCCGGTGTTTTCGCCGGTGATTGGTCCCGCAGCCGCGGTGGCGCAAAAATTGACAAGATCTCGCCGATCGATGGCCGGAGGCTGGCAAGTATTCGCACCGCCTCGGACGAGGATTACCAGACAACGATCACGCGTGCGCAAGAAGCGTTCGAAAAATGGCGACGAACGCCCGGCCCGGTCCGTGGCGATACTGTTCGCCGCCTCGGAAATGCGCTGCGCGAGTTGAAACATGAGCTTGGTCAGCTCGTCACTCTCGAGACCGGCAAGATCGTTGCCGAAGGTGAAGGCGAAGTTCAGGAGATGATCGACATCTGCGATTTCGCCGTCGGCCAATCGCGCATGCTTTACGGCCTGACGATTCAATCGGAGAGAAAAAACCATCGTTTGATGGAGCAATGGCATCCGTTCGGACTCGTCGCCGTAATCACCGCGTTTAATTTTCCGGTGGCGGTCTGGTCCTGGAACGCCGCCCTCGCTGCAGTTTGTGGCGACGCGACCATTTGGAAACCGTCAGAGAAAACTCCGCTGACTGCGATTGCGGTCACAAAGATTGCCGAACGCGTTTGTCGCGAAACGGGTGCCGATCCGGCAATCTTCAGTTTGCTGATTGGTGACCGCAAATCGGTCGGTCAAAAACTGGCCAACGACGCGCGAATTCCGCTGATTTCCGCCACGGGTTCGGTCGCCATGGGATTGAACGTGGCGAAAACCGTTCATGGCCGCCTGGGAAAGACGATCATGGAACTCGGGGGCAACAACGCGCTGATCGTTTGCCCAACTGCCGACTTGGAAATGGCGACGCAATCGATTTTCTTCGGCGCGGTGGGGACAGCAGGTCAACGTTGCACTTCGACGCGGCGCGTCATTATGCACGAGTCGGTCGCCGACAAGGTGCGCAAAAAGTTATTGGCTGCATACAAATCGCTCCCGATTGGAAATCCGCTCGATAAAAAAACTTTGATGGGGCCTTTGATCGACAAGGGCGCGGTCGACATGGTGCAGAATTCGATTCAGAAACTGAAAGACGAAGGCGGCGAAGTTCTTTACGGCGGCGAGCGAATGGATTTGCCCGGCGATTGTTACATGAAACCATGTCTCGCTAACGCGAAGCCGCATTTCAAGATCGTGCAGGAGGAAACGTTTGGGCCGCTGCTCTATTTGCTGACCTATCGCGATTTCGATGAAGCGATCGCAATCCAAAACGGCGTTCCGCAAGGACTGACCAGCTCCATTTTCACGAACGACGTTCGCGAGGCGGAGAAATTCGTGAGCGCGGTCGGGAGCGACTGCGGAATCGCGAACGTGAACACCGGCACCAGCGGCGCGGAGATTGGAGGCGCCTTCGGCGGCGAAAAAAATACGGGCGGCGGGCGCGAGAGCGGTAGCGATTCCTGGAAGAGCTACATGCGCCGTCAGACGAACACGATTAACTTTTCCTCAGAGCTTCCGCTGGCACAGGGAATCCAATTCGGTCGCGACGACGCCGGCAGCGCGAACGCTTAGTCTGGTGGATCGGCCGCTCCGCGGGCGATGGTAAGACTGGCGGCGTAGCCGCATGGGTTTTGTAGGGGACGCTGTTAGCGTCCGGTTATAATTGGGAAGCTGACAGCTTCCCCTACAGTCGAACGCATCAGCGAGCAGTCGTTAGCTCAAAGAGTTCGCCAAGATTCTTGGCGGTTTCAATGCTCATGATGAACTTCTGCAATTTCTCGCATTGATCCTTGCCGATAACGTCGCCGCCGAGCGCGGTGAATTTTACCGCGATCTCTTCTTCGGTCATTGGATCGCGCGGATCGCCCTTTGGAACATCGACCCGCGTCGAATGTGATTTGCCGTCATTGGTGGTGATCGTCACACGGCTCGGCTGGAATTTTGGAAAAAGCGCTTCGAACTCTTCGTTCGCGACCACCTTCACTTTGTCCATGATCGGAATCAGCGCCTTGTCGAGCACGCGTTCCTCTTTGAATTGTAGCGGCGTCACCATGCCATCGACAAGTCCCGCGGCCATGCAATAGGGCAGTGAATGATCGGCGGTTTCTTTGGAGTCCGGCCGATACTTGTGCGGATCGCCCAAAATGTCGGCGGCGCGTGCGATCACTTCAACTTTGATTTCCTTCACGTCATCGGCCTTGATCTGGTGTTCCTTGATCGTCTTCATCATCGCGGTAAGCGGCGCGTGACTAAGCGCTTCGATTGGGAAACTCTTCATCCCGCAATCGAGAATGCGGTAGTGCGACTTGGTTGAGTTGGGAAGGTCTGCAACCAACGCCTCGCCGTCGAACGTCGCAGGTTGCCCTTTGTATTGGACGTGATGGAAAACGGCAAAGAGTCCTTCTTTTCCATCGATGATGTGCTCGGGACCGGAAAATCCCTCCCGCGCCAGGAGCGCGCTCTCCGCGCCCATGCGCCCCGCCCACGGATCGACCGTGTTTTTCATGTTCGTCAGTTTTCCCGCCGTGACCGCGCCCGGACAAAATGTTCGCGCCGCGCTGATACCGATGGCCGAAACCACCTGATCCGTAGTCAGATTCAGGACGCGGCCCGCCGCAACTGGCGCCGCGAACGCACTCAACGTCGCGTGATGCCAACCATATTCGCGCACGCCGGGTCGCCCGATTTCGCAGAGACGCATTTCAATTTCGTAAGCGATAATCGTGGCGAGAATCAGATCCTTGCCGCTAAGGCCTTCGCTTTCACACAACGCCAGCGGCGCAGCGATGAGATCGCTGGGATGACACGGATCGGCTTTCCAATAAATGTCGTTGTAATCCATCGCGCGGATCATGTGGCCGTTCAGAAACGCCGCATCGACCGGATTGGTTTTGAACCCGGAGACGAATGCGGTGCCTTTCCCATCGCCGCCGCCCATCGCGCGGTAATGCTTCAGCAAAATCTTCGCGTCGTCCTGCTGACTACCGCCCAACGCGCAGCCGATGGAATCGAACCAGAATAATTTCGCGGCTTGAATCGCTTCCGGCGAAAGATGCTCGTACTTCAGCCCGGCCGCCCAGTCCGCGATGACGTGCGACAGCAGACGCTTTGATTCAGTTGCTTTTGATGCCATAACGATGTCGATCTTTCAGGTTTATGAACTTGATTGGCCCGTTCAAATTTTCAAGCTTAGCTGACCGGAAAGGAATCAAAATGAGGGCCAGTAAAATTATCTGCTTTGCCGTTGGCGCAATGTTGGCTGCTACTGCAGCGCGCGCCGACGAAATCACCATCGTCAGCAATCTCCTTGGACCCGAAGGTCCGTTGTACGTTGACGGCAACCTTTACTATGTTGGCTGGGTCTCCAACACGCTGTCGAAATGGGATGGCAAGACGAGCACGGTGTTGAATCACACCCCGGGTTGCGGCCATAACGGGTTGGCGCTCACGAAACGAAAGACTTTCCTGCTCGCGTGCACCGAGGAGCATGGCGCCATCCTTGAACTCGACCTGACCGGCAAGCAGCTGCGCCGTTGGGATGCCGACAAAAACGGCAAGACATTCGACGGCGGCATCAATGATATTGTGGTGACCGCCAACGGCGCCGCTTATGCCACGGTCTTCGGCCCGTACAAGGACCTGCCAACTTCCGTGGCGGGGAAAATTCTCTATCTTGCGCCTGGCGGCGAGAAATGGGTCGAGGTAGCGGACGATCTCAATTACGCCAACGGAATCGGCGTCTCTCCAGATCAAAAGACTCTCTACGTCAGCGAAACCGTTGGAAACTGCATGTTGAAATTCAAAATCAATGACGACGGCTCATTGAGCAACAGATCGAATTTTGCTCTGCTCAACCTTCTCACCAAAAACAAAGTCGAATCCTGGTGGCTTGGACCTGATAGCATGAAGATCGACAGCAAGGGTAACATTTATGTGGCCCAATGGTTCGGCGGCAAGATTTTGAAGATATCGCCTGAGGGCAAGCTTCTACACGTATTTGAGATCGCCGCGGGTGATGGCACGACAAACGTCGCATTCGGCGAAGGCGAGAAAGAATTGTACGTGACGGTGGTGAAGGATCCAAAGGACCCGCAGGCAAAGGGCAGCATCGTAAAGATCGCAAACG
>Ga0209474_10003485_pt1 | contig 13787 bp, 14 predicted proteins | sample GraSoiAngelo_145_FD_185902 | JGI IMG/M metagenome (GOLD analysis project Ga0209474, IMG submission 185902) | Grasslands soil microbial communities from the Angelo Coastal Reserve, California, USA - 14_1009_05_20cm (SPAdes) (version 2) | ecosystem: Environmental > Terrestrial > Soil > Grasslands...
GTGATTCCGCTAGGGCCCGATTGGTGGGAATGAGTTTGACGGCGACCTCCGGAGGGCGTCGCGCCGCTGACACTGTGAGGAAGACGCCGCTGTGATTCGAGCAACCGAGATAGCGTCCCAAAGGAAGCACGCCGTTGACGACGTGCCCCTGCCAGCTCGTCCAGCCCTCGCTCATCAATTTCCTTGGTTCCACGCTCATATGCCCCCCGAAGCGCCGCTCAACAACTGCGTGATCCATCTCTGGGGTTCCTAAAAGCGGACCGGTTCCCGGAGCCTCTGTGCCAGGAGCCGCGCTACCAGGCGATCGAGCGGGTGCCGAAGTTTCCGAACTGAAGAGGACAGTGCCCCCCGAAGCCGGCACTCTCAGGCGCTGCGACACCATTTACCGCTCTGATCAGGTATCCAGGTCCCGCAATCGCGCAATCCGCCGTCGTCGCCGTACAGACTCACCTGCAGCACTGGCGCTCCGCGCTCGCGTGACAAGGGACGAGACATGTTGCAGGTGAACAGCCATGTATGAAGACCGTGAGCCCGGCACGACCAGGTCTGACCCTCCTTCGCTGCCTGAATGAGAGGCTTTCGCACCTCCCGTGGGACCGAGTCGGGCTCGCGAATCCGGTAGGCGCCCCTCGGCACGACTTCAGACTGCGAGATATACGATTCCAACAATTCCTCCACCTTGGAGGAATATTGACTCTTCCAGCGCAAACGCACCATCTCCATGGAAACCATTCTCTTGGACAATTGCTCAGTATGTGCAGCAACTTAGTCCGTGGCAGACACTGAGGAGGTTAGGTTGTCGACGTGTCTCGATCAAAACGTCTTCGGCCAACGACACAGTACAAGTAACACTTGTGTCTGCGCTTGCACACGACTGGTACCTATTATGTAAACCGCTTGCGCGCTCAAGGGCGTCTCAACACGGCACCCGGAAGACGGCGGCCGCGCGTTTGCATCTGAGAGTGAGGCGCCGTCAGCTCGAGCGCAATTACCTTGCCAGTCCAGTAGTCTTCCCGCAGCCGGCAGGTAGCGCGGCTAGCTCCTGCAACGCCTTGCAAGCGCGGAAGCGCGGAGCAGCAGATTGCGGTATTGATCGGGAGACAGATTCGATTGCAGCGCGTGGCGCCGGCTCTACCACGGTGCGCGATGCATTTCGGTGCGGACCGCTGCAAGTCGTTGCGCCACTGTCCTGGCGCCTCGAGGAGTCTTCGCATGAAACATCCGAGTCAAGGCCACTTCATCCGTTGCGAAAGGCGACATACCGAGCCGGTGGGAGCATGCTCCTGACCATGCGAGCGCACTCAGCCTGTCCGTTGCCGATCCCTGAATGCCGCAGCGCGGTCGTTACCACACTGCCGGCACCGCCATCGGCGCTCGCGCTGGTCTATTCGAACATTGCCAACTGTCAGCCAATGGCCGTTACCACAGTGCTCGGGAATCTGGACGCGGGCAATCTTGCGGCGGCGGTCAGCGCGCGAGAACGGAATAACGAGCGTGTCATTAGTCGGAATCGCGCCCCCGCTACCATCTGTTCGGCCGTAAGTCGGCGCGCTTCTCGAACCCGACGGCGTCATCCGCCGTCCACCAGTCGGCTCTTACGTCGCCCAGTCGGTAACCCGCGATCACGGTCGCACAGATCTTCTTCACGGGTGCGACTGATCCTACGACCTTACGATTGCGATCCGATTATTCAATATTGTGGTGTTCTTTCTCGGTGAGGCAGAGCTGTACTGGGGATTCGGCCGGAAGCGAACCCGATGGCGCGGGCACGCCCTGTGCCACTCCGAGCGCGATCAGCCGCGCGTACTCTGTGGCGGTGTCCTCGCACAGCATCAGGCGATCCTCCACCATTTCAGTGATCGCGCGGGCCACCCGATGCTGGTACCGCTCGAAGGTCGGATAGCGCTCCTCGACCGATAGGCGCGGATCGCCGGAGGCCAGTCGGTCGGCCTGGGTCTTCGGGAAAGGGATGAACTGGCCTGAGCCCTCGCACCCGTCGTTGGCCTGGGGGCCCGACCGCAGCGCCCAGCCGGTATACGTGGCGACCGGCACAGCCACGTCGGGCAGGCGCACGCCGGCGATGTCGTTGCCGTCGGAGTCCGTCTTCGGAACGAAGCTCGGATAGATGGGCCCGTTGAGCGGGTTGTCCTCGTAGGGCGGCACGATAAGGGGCGGATTCACTGTTGGGATGCCCAGCGTGTAGTAGTCGGGCCCGTAGTTGAGCAGGTAGCGCGTCGTCTTGAGGCCGGTGTAGGTAACGCCCGGGATGTCGGGGAAGCCCATGCCCGACTGCGGCAGCGGCGGCACCAGTGTCTTGTCGTCAAGCCTCGGCACCCGGCTGGGCGGCGGCATCTTGTGCTCGCTCGCCCACTCGTCGAGCGCGACCCACAGCGCGCGCTGCACCGGCGCAGAGTTCAGCGGATTCAGGAACTGCTGGCAGCTGCCCTTGGACGCGCTGTTGCCGGTCCCGTGCTGGTGGCTGGAAATCAAGTAGTTGCGGGTGAACCGCGCCTCGTCGAGGTCCTTGGTGCCCTGCGGATTGGTGTGCAGGAGCGAGGCGGCCTTCACCCAGTACTCGTTGGCTGAATAGATCTCGACGCCGTACGAGCACGTATCGGTCTCTTCGCAGCGCGCGTACCGGCTGTCCGTCTTGCCCGTGATCGGATCGGTCGTTCTCACGTTGGCGAACGGGAAGACGCCCTCGACGTATAGATGCTCCTGGCGGTTGCGCTCGGTGCGGCCCGGCTGCGAGAAACGGTAGTTCATGTTGATGCCGTCGCCCGCCGCGATCCAGTTCATATGGCCGTCGAAGACCTTCTCGCCGTTCTCGGCTTGGTTGAAACCGAGATGTCGGAAGTCGTTGATGAGGCGCCCAGGCTGCGAGACGACTTCGGTATAGATCCGCTGGACGTCGCCGGCGAGCGGATTGGGTGTGCCGAGGTCGTCGGCCGCCTCGTATCGCAGCCAGGCATTCCAGTCCCGGACGGCTGCGAAGCCCAGCCCGTTCACGGTTGGGTCCTTGGCCGTGTAGGAGAATTCGTAGATGTCGTTCGCGACCCAGCCTTCCGGGACCAGGTTGATCGACATGCCCGTGGCGTCGTAGGTCCAACTCGCCGCGGGAACCACTATCGGAGCGTCGTCCAGGCGAACACGATGCGTCAGCGTTGCCTTGCTCTTCTCCAGAGTGGCCGCAGGGTAGCTCAATGTGAATGGCGAGGTTCCCGATGTCACGATGTACTCGTAGGCCGGCCCGGTGATGGGCGAGCCGTCCGGATTCCTGGCGATCGGCAGCGTGATGGTCGTATTGAAATTCGCCGTACTGGTCCCAGCGGCTTTGTCCCACCCGCTCCACACCATCGTGTAACCGCGCGGCATCAGGAAGGCGTTTGCCAACACGGTCGGGGCCGTGACCGAGCCGGGGTCATTGCCGCCGGGCATGCGAGCGAAGTTTCCCCACGTCTTGTCGCCGCGATTCGGCGGCTCGTACATCACTTTGTGGGCGCCCTTGCTCAGGTCGATCGGTTTGAGGATGTAGAAATCGAACGAGTACTCGACCTTGCCTCTCGCGTTGCGCGGCGCCCGTTCGATGTCAACGATCCCGGCGTTCTTGGGGTCGAGGGGGTCTACCTCGCCGAAGGCCCTGCCGACGATCTTCTCGTATTGTCCGACGCCCGGCCACGAGTAACCGCCGAACGTCGGCGTCTCTATGGCGGTGATTTGGACCTTCGTGATGTGCGCCTGCACCATGCCGGGCGAGCCGACGGTGGCCAACGCGAGGACGACGGCGATTAGGTAGGGGACGAATGAGCGAGGGGACGCGTTCATAAATCCCTCTTTGGTACAAAGCTGAGAGTGCTCGCAGGATCGTCGGATGCCACCGACCTCTCCTCGTCCGTCCGAAACCCGCCGAGCGGACATTTCCGACGTCCCCGCCATTTCTCGGAAGAGCGGAGTGAAGACTGTGCGCAGTCGCGTCATGCTGATACGACGCACCCCGTGGTCGCAAGGACTGCGGTGTGACCTTGAATGTCTAAGTTTTCTGATTAACTTTCTGCGACGCCGGATCCTACACCCGGTCATTTCAGAGCGTATGGGGGGAAACCCGCTTCCGCAGTGCGCTCGATCATGCAGCGATATGAAGAGGCGGGAAGCCCGACGACCACAACGCGAAGGATGCCGCTGTGGAACGGAATCCCGACTTAACCCGCGATTATCTGAGCGAAATATCAATAAATTCAGGGTCGTTCGAAACTCAACTCACGCCCCCGCTACCATTTGTTGAAGGACCTTCCGTCCAGAGCAGCGTCTCGTTAATGACCCGTGCTGGATAGTCGCCTGTCGGGCGGTTAGTGCGACTTTGACAGTTTGGGTCGAGACCGCGTCATCAGCTGCCAATCAAGATGATCTGGTTGAGTGTTTCGCACGCGAGCCCAAACGTCTCTTCGGTCACCTGCTTCCACGGATGTGGCTTAGCGGCGTGCGCTCTCCAATCAAACGACTTCGGTTGATGCCCGAGGATGTAGCTCACTGCGCCCTTCGGACCTACGAAACGAATCGCGAAAGGGTTGGTCTCGTTGTAGCGCGCCGTCGTCATCGGCAGACCTATCACGATGCCGGTGCGCACATTGAATTCCCGCGGAGACAGCACCAGCAAGGGATGTACGTCCTTCATCTCCCGCCCGACCTGCGGACTGCAGTCGATCCAGATCATGTCACCGCGACTCGGACTCCAGGACAGGCGCCCAGCCATCAAAGTTCCTCGGCGCCTATGCGATGCGTAGCCATCACCTCGCCGCCGTGCTGAGCGGGATCAAACACAGCAAGCTTCTGCGCCAGCGTCAATTTCGGCCTTCCGGCCGGCTTGACTAGCACACCCTCTTCACCGACGTGCAGCTCTACGGGTTGGCCCACCACAAACCGTGCGGATCGGGCTACGGCCGCCGGGATGCGTACCGCCAGACTATTTCCCCACCGTTGAACCGTGAGGGTTGCCCTCTTTGCCATGGGTAGTTACCTCCTGCGCCAAGCATGTAGAAACAAGTATATACATTAGGTAGCTCCCGTCAAGAAAGCGGATTTCCCAGGTGTCGCGGGCGGCCGCCGGGTCGGCGTCTGATGCCCGTCCGCCAGTTCCGCCATCGCTCAGTTGGCGGCGGCCCGGGAGGACCTGAGTGTGCCTGTTCTCCTGGCGCACGCGAATGCAAGACGTTGCAAAGCGTCTCATCGCGTCGCGAAAGACGCTGGCCGGTACTGCCGACACCCGGATGGGATAGGCGCTATAAAGCTCGTAGCGACCCCCCGCTACCATTTGCAACGGGTCCATCCCGATGCACCGGATTGCAACGTCCATTGGCGTCCCTTCCTGATTGGCCGCCGGTAATCGAAATCGCCGCTGTTCCACATCCTCCCACCGGCGGCTCTTTGACCCTTTGCCGTCGACGGTGAGTGGCAGTTTCACGTGCCACGTCGTGACGGATGTTCCGCGAAGTGGACGTAGAACGCTGCACCGGCAACGCCGCCGCGAATACACTGCGCCAGATCTGAAAGGCCTGCTCGATCGCGGGCCTGTTCAGCGCAGCGGCGCCAACCCGGTCGAATGTTCGCCGATATTGCCGTCCCGATCGGCGTATACGATGTTCTCCGAAGGCACTCTCCAGTGCGGCATCGCACGTTCGAACTCCTGCCAGTTGTGTGCCCGGTCAAGCGTCAAGGAGCCTAGGTAACCAGCTGTTCCCGGTTCGGCGCCGATCCATCGCAGTGCGAGAGCCCGCTCGCCGTCGCCCACACTACGGGACCGTGATTCGTAAAGTGGAGGACAACCGGCACGTCAGGTGCGCCGCGTACGCGAATAGTTTCGTGCTCCTCGCGCATGGGCGCCCAGCCGTTCCTAGTCTTGTAGAGCTTGGGATCGCCCGGGTTCAGCGTCTCCAGATACAGATCCTCCTGATCTACTCCAAAGATGGTGAAACCCCAGCCAATGCGCTCATTGTGTCCCGCAGCGACACCTGGCAAACCTGGCTCTCCGGCACCAATGACGTTCCAGCCTGGCGCGTTCAAATGCACTATGTAGCGCAATGAGGGTTGAGCAATCACACGGTGAGGGTCATTCGCCAGCAAAGGCTTGCCGGTGGCCGTGAGGGCGCCTGAGACGGTCCAGTTGTTGCTTTCCTACTTCGTGACCGTTGACCCGCGACTGTCAGATTTGCGGCGAGCAATTTGCGCGCTCATAAGGCCGGAATCGGCCTGTTCGGAGTGAACTGCGCCTGTTGACCCTTTCGGTCACAGAGCAACGAGAAAAGCTGTCATTGGCCCGTTGGCACGTGGCAGTAATCCAAGCCAGGGATCTATCTGTCCACGGGGGGAACGGCATCCATTATCATCGCAACCGCTTTCCGCAGCGCCAGACCGCCAGCACTGGCACCTTTATAGTGTCCAAGCCGGACGATGGCGAGTTGGTACGAGGGGATAATGAGGACAAACTGCCCGCCGGCGCCGTTCATGTAGAACGTTTCCTTCGGCGCAGGGAATGTGCCGTCGCCGTTCAGCCAGAACAGCCCGCCATAGATTGGACGCTTGTCTGCCTCCCACGCAGGCGCGAGCGTGCTCACGAACTTCACGTAACCCTCGGGCAGAATGCGTTCCCTGTTCCAAACGCCATCCTGCAGGTAGAGATTTGCGAGTCTCGCCCAGTCGCGGCCGGAGCCCTGCTCATAGCCTTGCAGCAGGAAATTCCCGTACGGGTCGGTGTCGAGCACCATCGTGCGCATGCCGATCTTGTCGAATAGCGCGCGCTGGGGGAACGAGTGGTAGTCCTCATTGCGCTTTTCCACGGCGAGGCGGATCAGGTAGTTCGTGAGGACCGGGTCGGTATTGTGGTAGCGTCCAATGGTATTTGGCGGCCACTGCAGCGGACGAGTGGCGGCGTATTTGAAGGAGTCAACGCTGCCTGTGTAGAGATAGAAGTGATCGGCATACGGACCCTTCTCGTCGTAGTCCGGATCCTGTGGCGCGCGGATCCTCAGGCCGCTCGACATGTGCAGGAGATCGGCTATGCGAATCTTCGCGCGCGAATCGCCCGGAGTCTGCCACTCAGGAATTGGCGCCGGCTGCCATAGCTCGTACGCGCCTTGTTTGATGAGGATGCCCATAAGCGTTGCGCTTATGCTCTTCCCCATCGACCAGCCCTCGAGCGGCGTCGTGCGTGTGATGTTCTCGCCGTAGCGCTCGGCGATGATCCGCCCTTTGTACGTGACGACGAACGCCGCGGTCATGCCCGCGGGGTCGAAGGCCGCATCTACCGCCTGCTGAATCTTGGCCTGGTTGACTTCCGGCGGCAGAGTCCCGGAGGGAAGTACGTCGCCCATCGGCCACGGCTGTGTCTTTGGATCCGGCAGCGCGCTCTTCACAATCGACGGCTTGAAGAACACATCGGTTTGGCCGATCGGCAGCGTCACGCACCCCTGACTGGCAACCTGCTTGGCTGTGCGAACCTTCCCATTGGGCATGGTGACCTGCACCGTGCGCTTCTCGCGGTCGATCGCTGTGCCGAGCTTCGCGCGCTCGGCGTACGGAGCTGTGAAATAACCGACGTTCTCGGCAGCGAACGCGGGATCCAGGCCGGTGATGAACACTGACGAGCACATGATTTTGGCGTATCCCGACGCGTAGTGCTCCATCGGATCGCCGGGAGGCGGCACGTAAGGCGTGCTCAATTCGAGCGACTTTGCGCGTTCGATGACTCTCTGCCGAGCGTCCGGCTGACTCTGCGCGACGGGATTGGTCAGAGGCAGTGCAGCTCCAAGAAGCACGACCCAGAACTTCGTCATCTCGCCTTCTCCTTCGTCATTTCAACCTGCTGCTTAGATTCAATCGATCATCCTGCCTGGCCCCGCAAGACGCGCTGGCCGATGACGCTGTGATCGCGGCGCTGATTAATGCGTAAGCCCAATGCGGCGGAGCAGGTCCTCAAAGCGTGGATCCGAGCGGAGCGGGTCGAATCTGGGGTCCATTTTAAGGTAGGTGAGAAGAGTGGAGCGCTCTTGATAAGCGTTCTCCAGTTGTTTCAATGCCTCATCGTTCCGGTGCAGACCGAGATAAACCAATGCAATCTGGTAAGAGGATACGTAGCTCTTCTTGGCGCGTTCCTCTAATTCGAGGAGTATTTTCAGCGCCTCACCGCGCCGACCAGCCAGACCATATGCGTGGCCGAGAGAAGCAATACCATTCGCCCCTCTCCCCGAGAGGTCGATGGCTTTCTGCAACTGGGTGACTGCTTCTTCATACACGCCCATCTGTTCATAACAGAGGCCAAGGCCCCAGTAAGGTACAGAGAATTTCGGGTCCAGGCGATTGATCTGTCGCAGTTCCTGAATGGCTTGGTCGTATTGCCGCCCAAAATAGGAGATGACTCCGCTATTGGCCTGAACCAACAGGGAAAGCGGGTCGAGCTCCTGGGCGCGCTTGAGTTCCGCGCGGGCCTCCTCAACGCGGCCTAGCGAAGCCAGGAATCTGCTGTAGGAGTGATGCGCTTCCGCATAATTTGGATCGAGTTCAAGCGCCCTTCTGAACTCTGCCTCGGCGCCCGGCCAGTTCCAATCGTAATAGGTTTCCACGTAAGCCATGGAAGCATGTGCCTCGGCCAGGGTTTGATCGAGCTGCAGCGCTTTCAGCGCGGCAGCTTTTGCTTTGGGAAAGGCCTCTGCCGGACGGGTTTCCGAGTAGAAGGGAAGATGGGCGTAGCAGTCGGCGAGTCCCGCGTAGGCCGGTGCGTATTGCGGATCCTTCTCCAGGGCCTGCCGGAAGTATTCAAAGGCCAATTTCAGGCCATCCTCGCTGCCCTCATCCCGCGCGTAGCGGCCCTTTAGATATAGCTCATACACCTCGTGATTTAGCGGGATCGCTTCATGCGGTGCCGGGATAGAGGATAGGTTCCCACGGATCTGCACGGCAATCGCGCGCGCCACATCAGCCTGCAATGCCAGCACGTCCCGGACGTCGCGATCATAGGTTTCGGCCCACACATGCCGGTCCGCCGGTGCCTCAATCAACTGTGCCGTAATCCGGACCCTGTCTCCGGAGCGCATGACCGCACCCTCTACCAGCGCATCCACGTGCAGCTCGCGTGCAATTTCGGGAATGGATTTCTTTGTGCCCTTGTATTGCGCAGTCGAAGTCCGGGAAATAACGCGCAGGGCGCCGAGTTTTCCGAGATTGGTCGTCAGAGCTTCGGTTAGCCCATCCGCAAGGTAGTCCTGCCCTGGATCCTGAGAGAGATTCGCAAGCGGCAGGACCGCAATCGACTGGACGTGAGCCCGGATGCTCCTGTCCCGCAGCCAGTGGCGTGCGAACATCCCGCCAACGACTAGCAAAATCCCCGCTGCCGCAGCCGGCCAGATGAGTCGTCTCGTTCCTCTCGCAGCCGTAGTTTGCGCGTCCCCTTCCAACCTCTGGCGGCCGTTGTCCCACCACGCGTCGAGTTCAGATTTGTAGGCGAAGATGGCCGCGCGAGATTTGTGCTGATGCCGGTGGACCGGCAGGCCCTCGCTCTCTTCCCAGCGGCGCACAGTGCGCTGATCCCGTTTGAAGTACGCCGCGATCTCTTTCCAGGAGTCCAGACGATCCGACGTGCGGGACCCGGAGCGCTCTTCCCGGCTGTGTGGTTCGGGACCGTCCACGAGCAATCTGAGAGACCTACCGAAAAATCGCTTGAATTTGCACGAAACTTTACCGCAGTGCACCGTCCCCCGGCAATTACGCTCGTCCCGACGCGGTCACGAGCGGGCATCAGCGGACAGCCCGCAACTGCCTGTTGCAGGCCCTTCCCGGCTCATCGTAGCTTTCTCCGCGGATGCTGGCCGAGGGGATCAGGCCCCTCGAGAATCAGTTCAGAGGAGGTCCCCATGAAGACTCGAAAGTACTATGTGGTTCTCGCAGTTGGTCTGGTCGTTTCGCTCGCTGTGGTATTGCCTGCCAGGGAAGCGTCCGCAAACGGCGATGGCAGTCAGTTTGTAGTGGCAAGCTCCATGCTTTCCGGCCTGGCTCCGGGCGCTGTCTTCCCGTTTATTGACACGACTCCACACACAATCTCCAGCGCGCATATCGCCATTACCGACGATACGGCGAATTGCTCTCCTGGCGCTTCTGCACCCTCTAATGTGAAAGTCCTGGTGGGGCAAGCGGGCGTGTCTCTGGTTCCAGTGATGAACGCTTCGACCAATACTGGTATTTCCACGACATCCGGACAGTGCGTCTTTCACGTGACCATACATGCCGGGCAGGATGGCGTGCCTAGCACCGTGACTGACATTGTTGTTTTGAACGCAGGCGCAACGCCTCTCAGTGGCGTCAATACGGTTACGGTGTCAGCGACAGTTCGGGTCGATTGAGTTCTCTTCCGACTGATGACGTTTCTCGCGCCTCTTAGAGGCGGTGGCCCATGTGGCTGAGATCGTCCGCTCGAGCGTCGCGGAGACGCGAAACGGGCTGCTGGGTGCGAGGTCCAGCCGGCTGGCGTCCGTCGTCAGGTTCCACACAATGGCGCGAACAAAGGAAAACGCAGCTCACCCGTCGCGTGCATTCGGTGCATCTCGGGTGTCGGCATCAGTCGGTCCGAGCTGTGCGCGAGCGGTGTTATCAATGTCTCATAGCGAAGCTAACGACGCGCCCTTTCGTGTCGAGGTGAAACCGGACAGGCACTGGTACTTTGTCGGTCTCGAGCACGGCATCCCCTGCTCTCACGGTTTCGTCGGCGAGCAAATCCGCTTGTTCTTTGCGCCGAGCGTTGCTTCTCGCAACGCAAACGCAGACGAGAAGCTAAGTTTATCCCATCGAGCAGAAACTACGCTGCGTGATGCGTTTGGGTGCAGACCGTTGCAAGGCGTTGCGCCACCGTACGGGCGCCTCGGGCAGTCTTCGCGTGCGACAATCGGGTCCAGGCGATTTCATCCGTTGCGAAGGGCGACATACCGATCCGATGGGAGCATGCTCCTGACTATGCGAGCGCCCTCAGCCTGTCCGTTGCCGATCCCTAAATGCCGCAGCGCGGTCGTTACCACACCGTCGGCAGCGCCAGCGGCGTTCACGATGGTCTATTCGGACGTTATCGGGTGTGAGCGCGTGTCCCTTACAACAGTGGTTGGGAATCTGGACGGAGGAATTCTTGCGGCGGCGGTCCGCGCTCGTGAATGGAATGACGGTGGTGCTATAAGTCGGAATCGCGCCCCCGCTACCACGTTTGAAGTTGTCGATTCCGATGAGATAGGTGACGTGCATGGTCGCTCCCGCCTTGCAAGGCGCTCCTCAGTAAGCGCAGGCGGAGGGGCGGAGGAACAGATTGAAGCCGTACATCCGGACTTTGATGAAGCGCTCTAGGCTCCGGTCGCCGAGCCGGATTCGCACTTCTTGCAGTCGGATGGGTGATTGCGCTACCGCCCTGCGCCGCGTCGCCGGCCGTTAGCACGCTCGCCCCCCTATTTCTGGCAGCGTCGGCTAATTCGCAATCTCACCGATGGCGCGACGCAACCAGGCGAGACCAGAGCGACGTTGCTTGGCTCGCAGCACTCTTGCGCCTGTCAGAGGGAGCCGCGCGCCTGTCAGAGGGAGCCGCGAGGCGGCGCTCTGCCGGAGGCGCCGGGGTCGCCAGTTCAATCACGGCGTGCATCGCTGCTGTACCGACATCCTTGCGAGCTGCGACGCCTGTGTCTGCAAAACGCTCACGCTCTGCGATGCTTACGCGCTTGATGACCGGGGAGTCGAAGTAGCTCCCGAGATAACCTGCCACCGCTTCCGCTGCGAGGCTCGCTCGAGAAGAAGCCGACGCGCAGCGCGTGCATCACGCGGTCCTGCTCTAGACCTGTAATCGAGTACAGCCTGTATTCTGCAAATATGGGGAGGTTCGGCACCTGCTCGGCATCGATCGGCTCTTGGCGAAGCATGAGTTGAATGGCGAACCAGCAAGAGGCCTCGCCGTCCGCGAGCTCGAGGGGTGTGAGCGCACGCACCGTTTGAGTACGGTCCATCAAGGGAGCGCCTGCCCGCGCGTCCGCGGACTGCGGAGTGCCCGGCGGCGGGCTCGCGCCGATCTTTGCCACACGGCTTTGCAGTGCTTCCGAATCCGCATCCTCTGCGGCTGCGACGGGTAGCTTCCCCGGGGTATCAGCCGCCGGAGCAGGAGCAGCAATTACGGCGTGATGCTCTGGGCGCACGGAGTCGACTGCGGGGAAGTCCGCAATAATGACTCGTTTAGGCTCGGTTCGAGCAGAAGCATCGAGGTTACGCAAGTCCGGTTCCGGTCGCGCAGGCGCGGGCTTGGAAACGTCGAGAAGCTTCTGGTCGAGCCAAAACTCCGTGCTGCTCGTGCTAGCCGGTGGCAGCGGTGCTGCCGTCGCGGCACCAATTTGCCGCTCGCTCCTTGTGGTGAGCACCTCCACTTGATCGGTTACGGCATTCGGGTCCGATTCGATTTCCGCGACAACTGCGCTCTTCGGCGCCCCCTCAATGTGCGACACGCCGTGCGAGACCTCGACGGACAGCTGCGCGGTCTTCGCGAGCGGCGGTGCTGGATTGACACGTTCGCGCGGCTCGGTCGGAACTTGAGTGGGTGCGACCGATGGTAGTTCCCGCCGTTCAGCAAGAGATGTATTGGCGACGCGTTGAGAAGTCTGAGACGGTCGCGCCTTCTGCAACGGAGGAGTCGCGCCAGACCGTGCGCTCACTTTCGTGCTTGGCGCCGCCGCGGAGGATGGCGGCATGTGCGCTTTTGCGGAGCCGCGCGAGGCGCTCAGCTTGGGTGGCTTGCGCTCGCCTTTGGACGCTGTATAAAGCGGCAACGTCGGCTCGGGCGCCGACGGCGGCGGCCAAGCTGCGGCAAGCCCCGGCAACAGCTCGTCGATGTCCCACCGAAAATGCTCTGCTGATTCCACCGCGGCGTGTCGGGCTGGCGGCGGGGCGGCCCGCCGTGCTGCAGCGTGGGCGGGCTGTCGCGCTGCCGGCGGGGCGGCCTGTCGCGCAGCCGGCGGGGCGGTCTGTCGCGCAGCGGGCGGGGCGGGCTTCCGCCGCTCTTGAGCGACAGGTGCCTTTGCGTCCGCGACTGCGCTCGGCGGTTTCGCCGGCCCCGCAGCGCGCGCTGCACGCGCGATCGCGGCCTTGTCGTCGTCTTGTGCGGTTTCCTTGATAGCGGCGGGGTAGTGCTCACGCACCATTGAGAGGAGCGCGTCGGCTTCCAGCCCGGATTCGATGATACCCAGGCGGAGCTGAAACTGCGGCCGCCCGTCGTGAGTTCGCTCGAGTTGGTATACATGCAGTCGATCGATCGGCAGCAGTCCTTTTGGCGGCGAGCCGATCGTGGTCGACGACGTCCTCAGGTTGATGACGAAGGGACCCGCGCCCGCAGCTCGCGCCGGTTCCCTCGAAGGAGCCAATAAGTCCTCGATGCTGAGATGCCAGATGTCGTCGGACGCCTGGTCTTTGACTACGCGAGCCACGCCTTCTTCATTCCCCAGTCATGCGCCGGAACGGTCCGAATATCCTGTCGCACCTAGCGCTCGGGAACGACGGCCCGCATCTCTCTATCGACGACAACTATGTCGCAGATTTCGCGATAGGTAGTCGAGGGCACGGATTATGTAAGGTGATCGGCTAAGGGTCGCAGCGAGTCCGATAGCGCGGCTTACGCCACCGGCCCGCTGCGTAGGCATCCTAGGCGGGTTCGGGCGAGGGGCACGAGTTTCGCTCGCCTGCTCCGGACGAATTCACCAACTGCATGAGGGAAGTTGGCTTAGATGCTGATG
>Ga0209474_10003488_pt1 | contig 13783 bp, 11 predicted proteins | sample GraSoiAngelo_145_FD_185902 | JGI IMG/M metagenome (GOLD analysis project Ga0209474, IMG submission 185902) | Grasslands soil microbial communities from the Angelo Coastal Reserve, California, USA - 14_1009_05_20cm (SPAdes) (version 2) | ecosystem: Environmental > Terrestrial > Soil > Grasslands...
CCGCCGCCCCCGCGTTTTGGGAATCTCTGATCTGCGGAAAACGCTACCCGGGAAGCTACCCAAGGCGCTTATCGCACATGAAACAGGGCAGCTATACTGCCATGTTTATACCCATATCCCGTTGTAATTATTGGGGCGAGTGATGGGGATCGAACCCACGACTTCCAGATCCACAATCTGGCGCTCTAACCAACTGAGCTACACCCGCCGTCGGCGATGGAGGTAGCGCTTCCCCGGCGCAGCGTCAAGCTCACCGCCGCTTTCTAACCCTCTGGTATGGCTCTCCGGTTGCTCTAAACTGGCCCTGTATGGCTCGCCTCGACCCATGGCGGGGGCGTGCCGAGAGGGAGTGGAGAGATGCAGGCGGATTTCATCATCATCGGCGCCGGCTCGGCCGGCTGCGTTCTCGCCAACCGGCTGACCGAGGACCCCAACACGCGGGTGCTGTTGATCGAGGCGGGCGGGCGCGACTGGAACCCGCTGATCCATATCCCGGCCGGGTTCATGAAGATGCTCGATCACAAGACCCTGACCTGGGGGTTCAAGGCGCAGGCGAATGAGGAACGCGAGATCATCTATCCGCGCGGCCGGGTGCTCGGCGGCTCCAGCTCGATCAACGGTCTGATCTATATCCGCGGTCAACCCGAGGATTACGACCACTGGGCCCAGCTCGGTAATCGCGGCTGGTCATGGGACGATTGCCTGCCGTTTTTCAAGAAAGCCGAGCGTTGGGGGGAAGGTCCGAGCGAGGTCCACGGCACGGAGGGGTACTTGCACACCTCGGCTATGGACCGCTCCCCGATTTGCGCGAAGGTGATCGAGGCCGGCATGCAGCTCGGGCTCGAATACCGCGAGGATGTCAACGACCTGCCGCCCGGCGCCGGTCCCAGCATCGGTTGGTGCCAGCAGACGCGCGGCGGCCGCCGCCGCGCCAGCACCGCCCGGTCCTATCTGCGGCCGGCCTTGAAGCGTCCCAATTTGCAGCTCGTTACCCACGCGCTGGTGCACCGCATCGTATTCGACGGCAAGCGCGCGATCGGGGTCGATTTTTCCCGTCAGGGTCGGATCGAGCGGGTCCTCGCCCAGCGCGAGGTGATCCTGTCGGCCGGCGCGGTGTGCTCGCCGCATCTGCTGCAATTGTCCGGGGTTGGCGATCCCGAGCATCTCGCGAAGATCGGCATCGAAACCCATCACGCGCTGCCCGGCGTCGGCAAGAACATGCAGGATCATTACGTCGTGCGCGTCACTTATCCGATCCACGGCATGGCCACGGCCAACGAGCGGGCGCGTGGCTTGCCGCTCGCCGCCGAAGTCATGCGTTATCTGATCACCGGCAAGGGGATGCTGACCTACAGCGCCTCGCTGATCGCCGCCTCGGTCAAGATATTGCCGGAATCGGCCACCCCTGACGTGCAGATCTCGTTTGCGCCGGGGAGCTTCAAGGACGGTCAGATCGGCGCGCTCGAGGAGGAACCGGGGCTGACCGGCGGCCCGTGGCAAATGCGGCCTCTGTCGCGCGGCTATGTCGAGGCGCGCTCACCGCGCCCCGAGGACCCGCCGGTCATCAATCCGCGCTATCTGACCGAAGAAGCCGATCGCCGCGCGAGCGTCGGCGGATTGCGCTTTGTGCGCCAGATCTTCAACGCACCGGCGCTGCGGCCGTATATCGGCGACGAAAAGCTGCCGGGCGCGCAGGTCCAGACCGATGACGAGCTCCTCGATTACGCGAAGCGGAACGGCAACACAGTCTACCACGCCAGCTGCACCTGCATGATGGGCCAGCACGCGATGGCGGTCGTCGACGACCAGCTGCGCGTGCATGGGCTCGACGGGCTGCGCGTCGTCGATGCATCGGTGATGCCGGCGGTGACTTCGACCAACACCAACGCGCCGACTATCATGATCGCGGAAAAGGCTGCGGTGATGATCAAGGCCGGCGCTCTGCAGCAGGCGCAGGCGGCATAACGGCGGAATTTCCCTCCCACGTCCCAGGGCGGGGAGGGGATCTTACGGTGCGGTCTTGACCAGGCAGCGCAGCACTTCGGCGACGCTCCAGGCCTGGGCGATGCAGCCGCGCGGCGTGAACGGCGGCCCGGCATCGAAGATTTCGCTGATCGAACCGATGCCGGCTTCGGCCACTGCGGTGCCAAAGCCGTCGAGAAAGCGGCGCGCCCGTTGCGGTTCGTTCGGGTGGACCTTGAGCCAGGCGTCGATGAATGGCCCGATCAGCCAGGCCCACACCGTGCCTTGGTGATAGGCGGCATCGCGGGCGCGCAAATCGCCGAAGTAGCGCGGCTTGAAATCGGGTTCGTCCGGCGCCAGCGAGCGCAATCCGACCGGCGTCAGCAGCTTGGCTTCGACCGCGTCGACGATTTTCGGCCAACGCTTTTTGTCGAGCACCGGATGAGGCAGCGAAATCGCGAAGATCTGGTTGGGCCGGAACGACGTATCGTCGCCGTTCTCGCCGTCGACGACGTCGTAGAGATAGCCGCCCTGGTCATGCCAAAAGCGGCGGTTGAAGGATTGCCGCGCCATCTCGGCATGGCCGGCGATATCGTCGGCTTCCGGATTGCCGGCGTCGCGCAGCCATTCCGTCAGCAGCCACAGCGCGTTGTACCACAGCGCGTTGATCTCGACCGCCTTGCCGCGCCGCGGCGTCACCACCCAATCGCCGACCTTGGCGTCCATCCAGGTCAGCTGATAACCCTCCGCGCCCTGGGTCAACAACCCGTCTCGCGGGTCGACTTTGATGCCGAAATGCGTGCCTTCGAGGTGGTGGCGGACGATGTCTTGCAGCGTCGGCAGGATCAGAGACAGCGTTGCGCGGTCGTTGGTCCGCTCGACATAGCGGGCCAGCGCATGAAAGAACCACAGCGTCGCGTCGGCGGTGTGATAGAGCCCTTCGCAATCGCCTTCGGGGAACAGGTTCGGGATCAGCCCGTCGCGGACATAATGCGTGAAGGCGCGCAGGATCCATCGCGCCTCCGCCGCCCGCCCGGTCGCCAGGGTCAGCCCCTCGAGCGAGATCATCGTGTCGCGGCCCCAATCGGTGAACCAGTGATAGCCGGCGATGACCGTGCGCACCTCGTCGCCTTCGGCATGCGCCCGCACAATATCGGCGACACGGCCGACCGGGGTGATCACAAAAGTATCGGCGGCGAGCACCAATTCCGCGGCCAGTCCCTCTCGTGCAGATGGCGGCGCCATCGCCACGAGGCGCCGCCGGCGCTCGGTTTCGAATTCGCGCGCGTATTCGGGATGCAATGCCTCGATCGTATGCCAGGGCTCGGTCGCCGCGATCAGACAGGCGACGCAATCGGGCCGCAACTCGGCTGTGAAATAGCCGGGGCTCCACAGCCGGCCCTCTGAATCGTAGCCGCGCTGCGCCTCCGTGACGAACTCGCAATCCCGGCGCGAGCCGCCATCGGCGGTAAAGGCGGTGCCATCGCAGCCGGTCATCGTCAGGCGCAGCGCCGGCAGTTCCGGCCCGGCGGCGATCTCGTATCGATCGCCGTGCGCGGTCACCTCGTAACCCGATGCGAGCGGCTCGCTGACTGCCGCCTCGATCCGGCGAAAGTTGACGAAGGGGCGGAGCCGCAACCGGACCGGCCGCGCGCTGCCGACCAGGCGGAAACCGATATGGGTGATGTTGTGGCGGGCCGGCATCATTACCGATTTTTCAATCGTGATGCCGCCGATCTCGTAACGCCAACTCGGCAGTCCCATCGTCAGCGTGAAATCGGCGAAGTGGCCGCTCTCGCGCATCAACGCCGTGCTGCCATCGGGCCGCTCGATCGCGATTTCGAGGTCGTTCAGCATCACGATGCGGCCAAGCGGCGCCGGCAGAGCGGCAATCAGGAAGCCGTGGTAGCGCCGCGTAATCTCGCCCGAGATCGTTGCCGAGGCAAAGCCGCCGAGCCCATTGGTCACCAGCCATTCGCGGCGCGCGCCCGGCGTCGGGTTGTCGTCGAGGCTGACCCGAATCACGTCAACCATCGCGCCCTCTTCAGCCATTCCGGTGCCTCTGTCGTTCCGGCGCGGCCGGTGCCGGCGCCAGCACCAGCGCGCTTTCCGCGGCGATACGGAGGTATCCCGCGCGGTAAAGTGGCGGCGTGCCGACACCACCGTATTCCGGGTCCTCGCTCGACCACAGGATCTGCCAAGCCTGACCTTCGAGCGGCGCCAGCAACGGCTCCGGAGCCGGCCTCAAGGTCAGATCAGGACCAAGATTCACGATCAGCAGGCGATCGGCATTCTCCGCGAAATAGCGCAGCAGCCAGGCGCGCGCACCGAGCACCGCACCGTCGATTCCCGCCGGCCGCTGACCAAGCACCGGATCGTCGCGACGCAGGGCCAGCAGATCGCGGTGCAAGCCCGAGGCGGCGGCATGAGCCTGCCGCTCGGCAGGGTCGAGCTTCGAACGGCGAAAGCTGTCGGCGTCGCCCGGATCGGCGAGCTGCCCGCTGACCTCGGGGTTCGCCAGGCTGGGGAATTGCCCGAGGAACTCGCGGCGCCCTTTCCGAACGGCGCGATCCAGTTCCGGATTGTGATCGGCGAAGTAGAGGAACGGGCTGGAGGCGGCGAATTCCTGTCCCTGGAACAGCATCGGAATCCCGGGCATCAGCAGCAGGTAGGCCGTCATTGCCCGCCACCGGCCGGGGCTGGTCAGCGCATGCAGCCGCAAACCGGCCATCGAGTTGGCGATCTGATCGTGGTTCTGCAGGAACACGACAAAGGATTCGGCCGGCAGGTCGAGTGCCGGGGTGCCGCGCGATTTGCGCTGCCAGACATAACGCTGGCCCTGATAGAGAAAGCCGTATTTCGCGGCGGCGACGAACTCGCTCGGGCGCCCGCGGTAGTCGCTGTAATAGGCCTCGCGCCGCCCGGTCAGCGCTACCATGGCGCTGTGATGAAAATCGTCGTTCCATAGCGCGTCGAGCTCATAGCCGCCGCATTGCATCGAGCGCGCCAGCCGGGCGTGCTGCGGTTCGTTTTCGCCGATGATGATCGTGTTCCGGCCGTGTCCCGACCGGCGAACCTCGCGCGCAATCGCCGACAGGATGTGCTCGGGCGAGGCGTCGAACATTTGTTGGGTGGCGTCGAGGCGCAACCCGTCGAGATGGTATTCCTCGATCCAATGCCGGACATTCGCGAGGATGAATTCGCGGACCGACCCGCTGTCCGGTCCGTCGAAATTGACGGCCTCACCCCACTCGTTCTGGTAGCGATCGGTGAAATAGCTGTCGGAGAAGCATTTCAGGTAATTCCCGTCCGGCCCGAGATGGTTGTAGACAACGTCGAGAATGACGGCGATTCCGAGCGCGTGGGCGCGATCGACAAAGCCGCGGAACTCGTCGGGCCGACCATAGAGACGCGTCGGAGCGAACAGATCCACGCCGTCGTAACCCCAGCCGAAATCCCCGGGGAAATCCGCCACCGGCATCAATTCGAGGCAGGTGATCCCGAGTTCGGCGAGCGCCGGCAGCTCGCGTGTCGCCGCCTGCCAAGTTCCCCCCGACGTGACCGTGCCGATATGCATCTCATAGACGACCAGTTCCTCGCGGCGGCGGCCACACCACGCGGCGTCGGTCCAGCGAAACTTGGCCGGATCGATGATTTCGGACGGGCCGTGTGGCCCATCAGGCTGAAAGCGCGAGGCAGGGTCGGGCCAAGCATCACCGCCGCTGTCGGGGCGGAGGCGGTAACGCATGCCGGCGCGGGCTTCGCGCAGATGGCCCCAGAAATAGCCGCCCGGCTCGTCGGCAAGCCGCACTGGCGGCAATCCCTCGATCTCGACGGAGACCTCGCGGCAGCGCGGCGCCCAAAGGCGAAAATGCACGCCACCCGCGGTCAGCAATTCGGCGCCGATCGGCAAACGCCGCTTGCCGTCGGCGCCGATTATCCGCGGTTTTGCCGCTTCGGCTGCGGTCTCGCGGATTAATGTCTTGGCGTCCGTCACACAGCCTCCACCCGCTCGCACGGGTACCCCGCGGCGATACGGGTAAAACGCCGTTCACGGCTCTTTGGCTCAATGGGGCAGCGGATGACTCTGTTGCAATCCGCAGTGATTCACGAGAGCTGGCGGGTAATTTTGTACCCGCCCGGGAACAGAGCCCGCTAACGCTTGCCGCTCTTCTCGGCGGCGTACTCCTCTTTCGAGCGGGTCAACTTCTCGGGATGGACGATGGTCTTATTGACCGCGCTGCGGGCGGTGCCGAGACTGGGGAACTCGCTGTCATTGCCGTCGCGCTGCAACACATAGACCGCCGAGACCGGCTTGCGGCTGACCTGATCGGCGGTAGTACGTTTGAGGATTGTCCAGTGCACTCGGCGAGTGCCGGCCTCCTCTTCGATATCCTCAAAGCCGCGATCGACGACCGAGTCGAAAGAATAGAGCTTGCGCTCGATTTTTCTGTCCGGCATCCCGCGGCCGCGTCCGGGCGGTCCGCCGCGCCCGCGGTTGCGCGGATCGCCGCGCCTGTCACTATCGCGCCGGCCCCTGTCGCGCTGACCTTGTTCCCGCTGACCCCGTTCCCGCTGACCCGGTTCGCGCTGATCGGTTGTTCGCTGTTCTCTGCCGCGCGGGCGATCGGCGCGCCGATCGCGGTCCGGTCGGCCAGTGGGGCGCTCGGACGGGGCTGCGCCGCCGCTTTCGGCGGCGGCAGGCGTCCCGGAAGCCGCAGCAGGCGGGCGTCGACGCCGGCGGTTGCGGGAGCGGGGAGGGCGGGTGCCGAGCGGGCGCGTCGGAATCTCGCCCGGTGCTTGCGCCGAGCCCGCCCCGTCGCCCGCCGTTTCGCCGTTGCCGCCCCCTGGACGCTCCGGAATCGGGTAACGCGGACGCCGGCGTCGGTGTCGCGGTCGCGCCGCGCCGCTGTCGCCGGGCGCTGCTGCAGTTGCCGCAGCTGCTACTGCTTCAGCGGCTCCGTTTTCGGCATTCGGCGGGTCGCCTCCAGCCTCGCCCAAGCGCGGTGCCGTGCGCATTGTGCGATGGCGGCGCCGCCAATTCCGCAGCCGCAAGGTGCGCCGCTCCGGCCCGCCTTCCGCGGCCGTCTCCGCCTGCGGTGTACCGGCTTCGGCCGGTGCGCCCTCGCTGGCAGTCTCGGCGGTCGAGTTTTCTCCCGGCGGACGATCCGCGCTCGCCCCAGCCAGTTGCGGCGGCCGCCGGCGGCGGCGCCGACGCCGGCGTGGGCGTGGTGTGCCGTCAGGTGCGGAGGACTGCCCGGCGGGGGCATCCGCCGCCGCACCCTCCGGGATCGAGGCTTCAGTCGACCGCTCGGCGTGTTCGGGCGCAGAGCCGTCCTGTGAGGGCTGCGGCCGATCGTTTGATGGACGCTCCTCGGTCGCGGCGTCGGGCGTTGAATCACTCGCGTTCAGGCGCGGCTCCTGTTGCAGGCGGGCGGCGATCGCCGCCGCTCATTGCTGTTAGGGAGCCAACTCTAGCGTCCGCCACAAATCGAGGGAAGCGGCGGCACGGTTTGCTCGGACAGAAGGGCGAATCCGGCCGCCCATCCCCCGGTGCGCAATCTCACGATCAGTTCTCTGTCGGGTGCGTCCGGGGCAGCCGAACAACCGCCGGCGACAGACGCGGCGTCTCTTGGTCGCCATCGCGATCCCGGTCGGATGGTGCGATCCAAGACCGCAGCCGCACCAGCGAGGACCTCAACGAGGTTGCAGCCTTCGGCCGGTTCGGCGTCGGCCTGCGCTCGGACATCGCGATCACGCATACCTGCCGGGCTTCGGCCTGCTCAATCCATCTTAACGGCATCATCTTCCCCATCGTAGCCGCTCCCCGACGTAACGGGTCGCCAGCGCCCGATTGCGGGGTGAATCTAGTGCGGCCGTTCCGCACCGCATGTGATGACCCTCACAGAGCCGAAAAAATTTTGCTCGGTGCGCCGTCGGATGCAGCGCTAAGCCAATGCAACCGCCGGTTTCGCGGCCATCGCCGTTTCGCTACACTGAAGGAGCGGCGCCAAGCCGCAGCGATAAAAAACAACGGAGGAAAGCCATGACCGTCGCCGAGAGCGCCACCGGAATCCTCGCGGAACCGGAACACCGGGTACAGCTGCGCCGCGCCGTTATCGCCAGCACGATCGGCACGACGATCGAATGGTACGATTTCCTGCTGTACAGCATCGTGACTGGATTGGTTTTCGCCAAGCTGTTCTTCCCGGCCTCCGACCCGCTGGTCGGCACGATGCAGGCCTATGCGATATTCTTCGTCGGCTTTGTCGCCCGTCCGATCGGGGCGGCGATCTTCGGCCATTGGGGCGACCGCATCGGCCGCAAGGCGACCCTGATCGCGACGTTGCTGATAACCGGCCTTGCCACGTTCGCGGTCGGCCTCGTTCCGAGCTACGAAAGCATCGGCATCTGGGGCGCGATCATCATGATCCTGTTGCGCTTTATTCAGGGCGTCGCGGTCGGCGGCGAATGGAGCGGTTCGGTATTGCTGGCGATGGAATGGGCGAGAACCAACGATAATCGCGGTTTCATCGCCTCGTGGCCGCAATTCGGCGCCCCGGCCGGGCTGTTCCTGGCCAATATCGCGGTGTTGGTGTTCAGCGCGATTTCCGGCGACCAGTTCCTGACCTGGGGCTGGCGCATCCCGTTTCTGCTCAGCATCGTGATGGTCGCGGTCGGGCTGTGGATCCGTCTCGGCATCTTCGAAACACCGGTCTTCCAGCGCGTCCTCGCTGAAGAGCGGGTGGCGCGCGCGCCGTCGCTCGAAGTCATCAAGCGCCAGCCGAAACAGGTCATCCTTACCGCGCTGGTGCGCATGGCCGAGCAGAGCCCCGGCTATGTCTATACCGCCTACGTGTTCAGCTACGGCACCGCGGTGCTCGGGCAGTCGCGCGACTTCTTGCTGGCGGCGTTGATCGTGTGCACCGCGCTCGGCTTTCTGTGGGTGCCTGTCGCCGGACATCTGTCGGACCGCTTCGGGCGGCGCCGCTTCTATGTTTTTGGCGCCGTGTTCAGCGGTGTGTTCGGCTTCTTTTATTTCGCGCTGCTCGATACGATGTCGCCGCTATGGATCTTCGTCGCAATCTCGCTGTCGCTGATCCCGGTCATGACGTTGTATGGCCCGCAGGCGGCGCTAATCGCCGAGTCGTTCTCGCCGCGCCTGCGCTACAGCGGCGCCGGTATCGGATATCAGCTCGCCTCGATTATCGCCGGCGGTCCGGCGCCGTTCATTGCCGCCGGGCTGTTCGCGGCCTACCATTCGGGAATGGCGATCGCGCTCTATCTGCTCGCCTGCGGTGTCATCACGATCATCGCCGTGTCCTTGCTGCGGGACTACACCAACAAGGACGTGTCGCGCGATTACGACGGCGTGTAGCCGGCTGTTCGATCAGGTTGCGCCGGCGAAAGCCGGCGCGATCTCGGCGGCGAAGCGCGCCATCTCGTCCTTCACCTGCCCGTGCGGCTTCAATCCGACATTGACGTAGAGGATCACCTCGTCGAAGCCGGCGACCTCGACCTTCTTCAGCGTGTCGGTAATGTGCGCCGGGGTCCCGAGCAGCACCGAGTTCTCGCTCAGATCTTCCGGCCGCACCTTCTGCAGCCGGTCGACGATTTCGACGAAATAGCGGTAGCTGGGCGGCGCGGTCGCCGGATCGCCCGGGAAGGCGGCGGTGGCGCATTCGCGGTAGTAGCGGATCTGGCGGGCCCGTGCCGCCTGCTCGGCCGCTGGCGTGTCGGCGAGATGCAGAAAATAGCTGCACATCAGCCGCCCCGGCGCATGGCCGTGCTTCACGCAGGCTTCGCGATAGACCTCCGCCATCTGCGCCAATCCGCCAAAGGTCAATGCCGCGGCGAACGGCGCGACGATCAGATTGCAGCCGAGCCGTCCGGCCAGCTCGATCGACGGCCGCGAGAACGCCGCGACATAGGCCGGGATCGGCCGCTGCACCGGCTTTGGCGTGATCGAGACATCGTCGAATTGGTAATGCTTGCCGTGATGCGAGATCGGCGCGTCGCTCGACCACAGCCGGCGCACGATTCCCATGCCTTCCTCGAAGATCGCCTGATTGTCCTCGAACGAGACGTGGAACGGCGTGTATTCGCGGCGGTCATAGCCGCGCCCGGCCGCGAAATCGACCCGCCCGCCCGACAAAAGGTCCAAGGTCGCCCATTGCTCGGCGACGCGGATCGGGTGGTGCAACGGCAATACCGTCACGGCCGGCGCGAGACGGATCTTCTTGGTGCGCGCCGCGACATGGGCCAGCACGAGATCGGGGCAGGAGAGCACGCCGAGCGTGCTGAAATGGTGCTCCCCAATCCATGCCGAATGGAGCCCGACCTCCTCGGCATAGAGCGCCTCGTCGAGGATGTCGGCGACCAGCTGATTGGCATCGCGCCGGTTGTCGACGTAGTGGTTGTCGCTCAGCGTGAAATACCCAAACTCCATACTTTGTCTCCCATTCCCGCCGGTTATGGCGCGAACCTGATCGGTCGTTCCGCGCTGCCGTCACTAGGCTCGATTGTCCATCTTCCACCAGTATGCCGCCGCCAGATCAGCGTCGCGTCCTGGCCGAACTGGCGCCACACGGTGCAGCGGTCCGAGTACTGGGGCGAGGTATAATAAAGCCAGCTTCCCGTCATGCTGATCCCGCGGATCTCGAGAAATCGGCCTCGCGGGTCGGCGGAGAACCCGTCCCCGAGCCCGCTTTCGAGAGCCGCCAATTCATCCGGGCGCGACGGTTGTGGGCAGGCGCGGTGCCGGACGTAGAACCATTCGATGACCGCGATGACCTGCCGTGCCTCGCGGGTCGCGGCGACCAGTTGCGGATCGGCCCCACCGGCCGCCAATGCCGAGGATGTCACGGCCAAAATTGGCAGCAGACAAACTAGGCTGTGCCGAAGGCCGATGGCGCACCAGCTGGTCATTCGATGATGCGCGCGTCTGCTGCACTAGCGCCACAATTCCCCGCTGGCAATTCGCGCGCCGTCGGCGAGCGCCTGCAATTTGACCCAGACGACGCTCGGATGGACCTCACAGGTCGAAGCGAAGCTGGCAAAGCCGCAATCGGCGCCGGCGATGACATTCTCGCGCCCAACCGCGTGCGCGAAGCGGCCGATCCGCTCGGCGATCAGCTCGGGATGCTCGACGATATTCGATGAATGCGTAATCACGCCGGGGATGACCGACTTGCCTCCGGGCAATTTGACCTCCGCCCACACCTTCCACTCATGCTCGTGGCGCGGGTTGGCGGCCTCGAAGGAATACGCGCCGGCATTAACCCGCAGCATGACATCGATCAGGTGCTTCAGCTCCATGTCGTGGACGCGCGGCCCGATATTGATGCTGTAGCAGGTGTGATAGCGGATGCGGTCGGCCGGCAACCCGCGCAGTGCATGGTTCAACACCTCGACGCGCCCGGCCGCCCATTTGCGGCACTCCTCGACGCTCGCCTCCGGGTGCATCACGTAATAGGAGGCGAGCAGCGGGTCGTCGACCTGCAGCACAAGACCGGCCTCGATGATCGCGCGATATTCCTCGCGCAAGGCATCGGCCAGCGCGTAGAGGTATTCCTCGTCGGTCTTGTAGTGCTCGTTGCGGTTCCAATTCGCCAGGTTGGAAGGGGACACCGCCGGCATGAACCCCTCCTCATGGCGCTGTCCCGCCAGCGCTTCTTTCAGGGTTGCGATGTCGCGCTGCAATGCGTCCATGCCCTTGTAGGAGACCGGTCCGGTGCAGACCCAGCGGGTACGGCCGGTTTGCCCGGCGGTGCCCGGCAGCGACGCGGTCCAGGCGTAGAATTCCGGGAAGGCGCGGTATTCGCGCGACTGCCCCCAGTAATTGGCGCTCTCGGCCGACCCGCTCGGTTCGATGCCGGCGAGACGCTCGTTGACGTAAGGGATAAAGCCGATGCGGCCCATCTCGCCATCGGCAACGATGTCGATGCCGACTTCCGCCTGCCGCTGCACTGTCTCGGCCACCGCGCTTTTAACGCGGGCGGCGAACGCCGCCTCGTCGATAGCCTCACCGCGCGCTTTCTTTTGGATCATCGCCCCCAGATCATCGGGCCGCGGCAGACTGCCGACATGCGTCGTCAGGATGCGATCGGTGCTGCGCTTCATGTTGCCCTCCCAGGGTTTTGAACAGCCTAACGCGCATCCCGCATGGTGTCTGCTGTCGGCATCTCGACGGCAGCTCGCTCGCAGCATTAGCCAGCCGCCGATCTAGTGTGACCAGCGTCGTGTCGATCCGCCTGGCGATCGCCAAATGAAGCGCGTCGGGCGCTCGCAGCATCAGATCGAAACGGCGAACATAGACATACGCTAGCCGGACATCCGCGGCGTGAACGTCCACGGGCGAACTCTCCGCAGCCCGCCATGCATCGAAATCGTTGAGGCGTGCAGTTGCCTCGGCGGATCCGAGCAAACCCATCCGCACCAGCCGTGACAGGCCGGAGGCCACTTCGGCAATGGCGAAGTCGCTGACCAGAAATTCCTGTGCTGCGGCGAGCACGTACGCGTCGACGGCTGCGCTAGCCTGCTCTTTGATCAGCGTCGGCAGCAGGACACTGGCATCGAGATAGGCGCTCAAGGCTCGTCGGAATCGTAAAGCAGATCGAGGATCTGGACCGAGGTCATCCCGACGCCCGGACGCGCATCCCGCCGGGCGCGAAGCCACTCGTATGTTCCGGTTTGCGCCACTGGCCGCCGAGAAACCGGCCGGAGCTCAATGACGGGCTTGCCGCGGCGCGTGATCACTACCTCCTCACCATCGAGCGCGCGATCGATCAATTTGGGGAGGTGGTTTTTGGCGTCGGCGACACTGTATTCGGCCATGGAGCGGTCTCTCATGATATAGCTATCAATATAGCTATCAGCTTGGGCGATGTCCATCGCTGCGCCCGCGAGCACAACGCGCTATCGTCGTGTCGGATGTGGAGAGGACTGCCGCATGCGCCTCTTAATCGCGATGATGAAGCACGAGACCAACACCTTCTCGCCGGTGCCGACGCCGCTGACCCGCTTTGGCCATGGCCCGGGCCCGCTATATGGCGAAGCGGCGATCAAAGCGTATTGCGGCACCGGGTCGGGGCTCGGCGCCTATCTCGATCTCGCCGAGCGGGAGCGGGCCGAGATCGTATTGCCGCTCGCCGCCGGCGCGCCGCCGAGCCGGCCGGTCGAAGACGCCGCTTTCGAGCACATGGCCGGCGTCATCTGCGATGCCGTCGCCAAAGGCGGCTACGACGGCATGTTCCTCGATCTGCATGGCGCGATGGTGACCGAGAGCTTTGAAGACGGCGAGGGCGAGCTACTGCGCCGGATCCGCGCGATCGACCCGCGGACGCCGATTGCCGTCTCGCTCGACATGCACGCCAACCTCTACGACGCGGTAATCGATAATGCGACGGTGGTCACCGGGTATCGCACCTACCCGCATATCGACACCTACGACACCGCCAAACGCGCCGGCGAGATCCTGCTGAAGACGATGCGCGGCGAGGTGCGGCCGGTGATGGCGTGGGGCAACGTCCCGATGCTGCCGCATGTCATGCGCCAGGGCTCGGACGATCACCCGAACCAGGAATTGCAGGCGCGCTGCGCCGCGATGGCGACGGAAGGGACGCTGGCGGCGAGCCTTTTCACCGGATTTCCGCATGCCGACATTAGTAACGCCGGCCTCAGCGCCGTCGTCGTGACCGACGGCGACCGCGCGCTCGCGGAAAAGCTATGCGACGAATTGCTCGACCAGGCTTGGCAAGACCGCGAGGCCTTCGTCTACCGGATCGAGCCGCTCGAGCAATCGCTGGCGCGCGCCAAAGCA
>Ga0209474_10003489_pt1 | contig 13782 bp, 12 predicted proteins | sample GraSoiAngelo_145_FD_185902 | JGI IMG/M metagenome (GOLD analysis project Ga0209474, IMG submission 185902) | Grasslands soil microbial communities from the Angelo Coastal Reserve, California, USA - 14_1009_05_20cm (SPAdes) (version 2) | ecosystem: Environmental > Terrestrial > Soil > Grasslands...
CGCTGACCGTCGACGCCGACCTCCGGCATGATGAGATGCCGCGAGTAGCGCTTCACTTCGTCGTTGGTGAGCGCGGGCGCTTCGCGATCGGAAAAGGGGTACGACCCCTTTTCGGCGACCGCGGCGGTCGAAAAGGGGTCGTACCCCTTTTCCGGACCGGCGCCGCCCGCCACCGACGGGATGATGCTCACGGTGTCGTTCGCCGCGACGGGCGTCTGCTCCTTCTGCAGATACCGGATGTCCTCGTCGTTCACGTATACGTTGACGAAGCTGCGCAGTCGGCCCTGCTCGTTGTAGAGATGCGCTTTCAGGCCGGCGTGCTTCCGCGTCAGATCCGCGAGCAGCTCGCCGACGGTCGCGCCGCTCGCGTCGACCGCGTCCTGCTTATCCGTGTACGGCCTGAGCGGTGTCGGGATGAGGATTTTCGCCATGATGCAGAGTGCCCTCTTCGAAGCTCGATCGATCGTCCTTGAGAAACCAGACCGTCATCTCGTTCGCCGTTCCGTTGGCCACGGCGACGATGATGTAGGCGAAGGTCGGCCACGCATGATCCAGGTCGTACTGCGACGGCCGCGCCGGATGATCCGGGTGCGAGTGATAGAAGCCGAGCAGCCCGCCGCCTAACTCGGTCGCGCGCCGCTCCGCTTCGCGATAGTCGGACGGCCGCACGAGAAACCGCCGCCGCGGTCCTTCCTCGGTCGTGTTCGGCAGCGGCACGATATCGGCGACGCGCCCGTCGCGCCCGACGAGCGCGCCGCAGCACTCGTGTGGGTACGTCTCCCGGCCGTGCGCGCGGACGGCGCGATCGACGGCGCTCGTGATCGTCAGCGCCCGCGCCTCAGTCATTCACGTTCCAGAAGCTTTCGTTCAGATACTTCTCCGCGCCGTCGGGAAACACCGTCACGAGGACGCCGCTCGTCAGCCGCCTGGCGACGTCCAGCATCGCCGCGACGGCGGCGCCCGACGAGATGCCGGCCAGCAATCCCTCTTCGCGCGCGAGCCGGCGCACCATTCGATACGCGCGTTCGGTGCCGATCCGAAGGTCCTCGTCGGCGAGCGTCGGATCGTAGATGCCGGGCACGATCGCCGACTCCATGTGCTTCAACCCCTCGAGCCCGTGAAACGGCGAGTCGGGTTGAAACGAGATCAGCTTCACGGCGGCGCTGTGCTTGCGCAGCCGGCGGCCCGTGCCGATGAACGTGCCGCTCGTGCCGAGCCCGGCGACGAAGTGCGTCAGCCGGCCGCTCGTCTGCTCGATGATCTCGGGCGCTGTCGTGTCGTAGTGCGCCTTCCAATTCGCGTCGTTGCTGTACTGGTCCGGGTAGAAATAGCGGTCCGGATCTTCGGCGTAGAGGCGGCGCGCCTCGCGGATGGCGCCGTCGGTGCTCTCGAGCGGATTGGTAAGCACGAGCTCGGCGCCGAGCGCTCGGAGGATCAGCTTGCGCTCGGGGCTCGCATTCTCCGGTACGCAGAGCTTGACCGTGTAGCCGCGCGCGGCGCCGACCATCGCGTAGGCGATGCCGGTGTTGCCCGACGTCGCATCGAGAATCGTCTTCGCCGGCGTGAGCTTTCCGGAGGCCTCGCCATCGAGAATCATCCGCGCGGCGGCGCGATCCTTCACCGACCCGCCGGGATTCTGCCACTCCGCCTTCGCGTACAGCTCGACGCCCGGGGTTTCGCGCTCGAACTGATGCAGGCGCACGAGCGGCGTGCGGCCGATCATGTCGAGCACCGACGATCCCGGCGCTCGATCGAGAACCGATGAGGTGTTCGAGGGAGCCATGCCGATATCCGACCGAATGAGTCCTGATTTTATCAACCCGCCGTCCGCTGTCAAACTGACGAACCTTCGTGCCGCCTCAACCCGACTTCACGACCCGCCTCGGCGGCTGGCTCTTTCGGCGCCGTACGCTGGTTCCGCTTCCGGTTGCGCTCGCTATTCTGACGCTTCGAATCGGCCTGGCGCCCCCGTCGGCCGCGCTCACCGCCGCCGGCGTCGCCCTCACGCTCGCCGGCGAGGCGCTGCGGCTGTGGGGCGTGCAGCACATCGGCGCCATTTCGCGCACGCGCAGCGATCGGCTCGGGCCCCTGATTGCGAGCGGACCCTTCGCCTACGTCCGCAATCCGCTGTACATCGGCAACATCGCGCTATGGGTCGGCTTTGCGGTGACCGCGCGGCTGCTGTGGCTCGCGCCGGGGATTCTCGTGGTGCTCGCCGCGGAGTATCACGCGATCGTCCGCTGGGAGGAGCAGATGCTGGAGTCGCGCCTCGGCGACGGCTACCACGCGTACGCGTCGCGAGTACCCCGATGGGTGCCTTCGCGGTTTGCGCCTTCGCGCTTCGCGGTCTCTGCTCCCGGTGCCGTCTCCGCGCGCCGGTTCTCCTGGCGGCAGACGCTCTTCAGCGAGCGCGGGACGTTGATCGCGATCGCGGCGGGCTACCTGCTGCTTTGGACAAAGGCTCGTTTCTGAGCGTCTGCCACAGGTACCACGACGCCACCGATCGATACGGCTTCCAGGCCTCGCCCATCTTCAGGATGCGCTTGGCGTCCGGACGCTTCCGCAGCTTGTAGAGCCGCTGGATCGCGTTGACGATCCCGAGATCGCCGGCGGGCAGGACGTCGGGGCGGTGCAGGCGGAACATGAGGAACATCTCCGCCGTCCAGCGGCCGAATCCCTTCACCGCCGTCAGCCGCTCGACGACGGCGTCGTCTGGCAGCGCGTCGAGCGCGTCGAGATCGAGGCGCCCGTCGGCGATGCGCCCGGACAGATCGCGGAGGTAACCCACTTTCTGGCCGCTGAGGCCGACGGCGCGCAGCGCGGCGTCGCCCTGCGCGGCGATGGCCGCGGCGTCGGGAATGCGGTTGTCGGGGAAGAGCGCGACGAAGCGGCCGAAGATCGTCGAGGCCGCCTTCGTCGAGAGCTGCTGGCTGACGATCGCGCCGACGAGCGCGCTCAGATGATCGCTGCGCTGGCGATCGGCCATGCGGCACGGACCGATTCGTTTGATCGCCCCGCCGAGGATCGGATCGCGGCGCATCAGTGCGCGGCGTGCGAGCTCGTATCCTTCGGGCGTCAGCGAAGTCGGAATCGAGGCGGCGGCTTCGCGACTCATTTCATCGAGGCGGTGAGCGTCACGCGCGCGCGGATCTCGATTTCGCCGCTGTCGATCGGCGTCGGGGCCTGCGAGGGTTCGGCGCGTGCCAGCGTCATCATCATCGGCCTCGGCGGGGCGATCGCGACGTCGCGCGCGTCATCGATCTTCACGATCCGGTCGATTGCGCGGCCAGCGCCGGACGCGGCCGCGTCGGCGCGCGCGCGCGCGTCGGCAACCGCGAGCCGCAGCGCCTCGCGCTCCGCGGCGGCGCGATCGTGAAGATCGAACCTGATACCGCCGACCGATGCCGCGCCGCCCTGCACGGCGAGGTCCAACACCTCGCCGGCGCGGGCGAGGTCGTCGATGCGCACTTCGATCGTGTTGCGCGCGACCCACTCGCGCGGAATGCGGCGGCCCTGCTGGAAATCGAACTCCTGCTGCAGATACACGCCGACCGTGCGAACGGCGTCCCTGCCGACGCCGGCCTGTGTCAGGCGATCGCGCACCGCGTTCATCGCATCGGCGTTCTGCCGCTGCGCGTCGCGCGGATTCCTCGCGCGCGCTTCAGACGCGATCGTGACGAACGCGCGGTCCGGCGGCCGCTGCACCACGGCCTCGCCGGTCGTCACCACGACGTTCGCCGCGGCCGAGGATTCCTGGGCGACTGCCGGCAGCGAAGCCGACACCGCGACGATCGCCGCCGCGATCACCGCTCGCATACGACCCTGAAGCCGACGCTGTACGCGTAGGTGTCGGGCGGCACCTTGTGGCGATACGCGCAGCGCAGCATCGTGACGTCGTCGTTCACCCACGATCCGCCGCGGACGATGCGGAGCGCGCCGGTCTCGGGCCCGCGCGGATCGCGCGCCTCGCCGAGGCCGTAGTAGTCGGCGCTGTACCAGTCGGACACCCACTCCCAGACGTTCCCGCAGACGTCGTACAGCCCGTACGCGTTCGGCGGATACGTGCCCGTCGGCCGCGTGCCGCGCTGCCGCTTCACGGCGCCGTCGGTGAGAAAGTTGCAGCGGGCGGCGTCGATCTCATTGCCCCAGGGATAGCGCAGGCCGTCGACGCCGGCCCGCGCCGCGCGCTCCCATTCGGCCTCGGTCGGCAGCCGGACGACGCGCCCCAATTCATCCGACAGCCATCGGCAGTACGTCATCGCATCGTCGTAGGTGACGAGGACGACGGGATGGTTGCCGTGGCCGGCAGGCGGCTGATCGCCGTGCCATTCGTACGGCGCGGCCATGTCACGAAAGAGCGCCTCGCGTCCGCCGCCCGCGACGAGCGGCAGCTCGCGGATGGCCGGCGCGCGGTGGCCGGACGCGCGCACGAAGCGTGCGTACTCGTCGTTGGTGACCGGAAAGCGGCCGACGAAGAACTCGCTGACGAAGACGCGGTGCACCGGCCGCTCGTCCTCTTCCACATCGGCGGCGCCCATGAGGAAATCGCCGCCCGGAATTCGAGCGACGTTCGGCGAGGCCGTAGTGCTCATCGTCGCTCGGGTGCGGCGGTCGCGTCCGCCCATGGGGTCTGGAGTCACCTGAAAGCAAGTCAGTATAGTCCAGGACTCCAGGCCGACCGTTTCACGGAAAACGGTAGAGTGACGCCATGAGAATCGACACGTTTGCACTGGAGCGCATGCAGTCGACCTACGAGAACGAGGTCGACTTCAACCTCTCTGAGAGCGGCGTCCATCCGCTGACGCTCGGCGAGCTCGCCGACGATACGGCCTCGCGCGAGGCGCTGCTCGCCGAAGCGCTGCGCTACACGCAGTCGAACGGCACCGCGCCGCTGCGCGACGAGATTGCCGCGCTCTATGACGGCGCCGGACGCGATCACGTGCAGGTGACCAACGGCGGCTCCGAAGCGAACTACATCGCGACGTGGAACCTCGTCGAGCCCGGCGACGAGGTCGTGATGATGGTGCCGAACTACATGCAGACGTGGGGCGTGGCGCGCGCCTTCGGCGCGGCCGTCCGCGAATGGCCGCTCGCCCACGACGGCTCGCGGTGGACGATCGACGCCGCGGCGCTCGACCGCCTCGTGTCGCCGCGCACGAAGCTGATCGTCGTCTGCAACCCGAACAATCCGACGGGCGCGCGCTTCGAGGCGCCGGATCTGGATCGGATCGCTGCCGCGGCGGCGCGGCACGGCAGCTGGATCCTGTCGGACGAAATCTACCGCGGCGCGGAGCGCGACGGCCGCGAGACGCCGACGATGTGGGGACGGCACGACCGCGTGATCGTGACGAGCGGCCTGTCGAAGGCGTACGGATTGCCGGGGCTGCGCATCGGGTGGATCGTCGCGCCGCCGCCGCTCGCCGCGGCGCTCTGGTCGTATCACGACTACACGACGATTGCGCCGGGCGCGCTGAGCGACGCGCTCGCGCGGCGCGCGCTCGAGCCGGCGCGCCGATCGCGCATCCTCGAACGCACGCGATCGATCCTCAATCGCAACTTCCCGCTGATCGCGGCATGGCTCGACGCGCACCGCGGGCTGTTCACCTATACGCCGCCCGACGCCGGCGCGATCGTGTACGTCCGCTATCACCATCCGATCAACTCGACCGAGCTGGTGACGCGCCTGCGAACGGAAAAGGGCGTGCTCATCGTGCCGGGCGATCACTTCGGGATGGACGGCCATCTGCGCATCGGCTTCGGCGAGGAGCCGCAGTATCTCCGCGCGGCGCTCGAGCGCGCCGCGCAAGGCATTGCGGATTGCGGACTGCGGAGTGCGGATTCATTGCGGAATGCGGAACCGCGGAATGCGGATTCATTGCGGAATGCGGATTCATTGCGGAATGCGGAACCGCGGAATGCGGATTCATTATCGATTGCGGCCGGAACGCCGAATGCTCGATCCGCAGACAATCCGCAATCCCCAATCACTCCGCACTCCGCAATCCCGGAATCCGCAATCAATCCGCAATCCGCAACCCGCAATCCGCAGTGACCACGTTCGATCTGCTCCTCGTCGGATACGGCAATGTCGCGCGTCGATTCGCGGAGATGCTCGTCGAGCGGCGGCAGACGCTCGCCGACGACTACGGAATCCGCGCTCGCGTCATCGGCATCGCGACGCGCCGCGAGGGGCCGCGCTACGTCGCGGAGGAGTTCGGGCGCACGCGCGCGAGGGATACGTCTGCGTTCGTTCGCGAGGCATGCGCGCGCGACGAACCGGCCGCGCGCGACGGCCGCCTCGTCGTGATCGAGACGACGACGCTCGACATCGACCGCGGCGAGCCGGCGGTGACGCACGTCCGCACGGCGCTCGCCGGCGGCGCGCACGTCGTCACGGCGAACAAAGGTCCGGCGGCGTTCGCCTACCGGCCGCTCGCGCGCGCCGCCGCGCGCGCAAAGCGCCGTTTCCTGTTCGAGGGCGCCGTGATGGACGGCGTGCCGATCTTCAACCTCGCGCGCGAGGCGCTTCCGGCTGCGAAGGTCGTCGGCTTCCGCGGCGTCGTCAACAGCACGACGAACTACATCCTCACGGCGATGGAGCAGGGGCGCGCCTTCGACGACGCGCTCGCCGAGATGCAAGGGCGCGGGATCGCCGAAGCCGACGCGTCGCTCGACGTGGACGGCTGGGACGCGGCGGCAAAGACGGCGGCGCTGGCGAACGTGCTGCTCGACGCGGAGATGACGCCGCACCAGGTGGACCGAACCGGCATCTCGCCGACGACCGCGGCGCTCGCGATCGAGGCGCGCGCGAAGGGCCGGCGGCTGAAGCTCGTCGTCCGCGGTGCGCGCGCCGGCGGCCGCGTGACGGCCCGCGTCTCGCCCGAGTCGCTGCCGGCCGACGACCTCCTCGCGCGCCTCGAGGGACAGCAGAACGCGCTCGTGCTGCAGACCGACGTTCTCGGCGAGACCGCGATCGTGCAGCTGGGCGGCGGCCTCGAGCAGACGGCCTACGCGCTGCTCGCGGATCTCGTCACGATCGCGGCGACCACTCCGCAATCGCGGACGCCAGCGCGTCGGCGTCGAAGCCGCGGACGGTCCGGTCGCCGATGACCGTCACCGGAATCGTGCGGAAGCCGCGCGCGATGAGCTCGTCGTACGCGCGCTCGTCCTCGTCGACATTGTGCGCGGTGAAAGGAACGCCGGCCCGTGAAAGAAACTCTTTCACCTGCTCGCAGCTGCGTCAGGCGCTGCCGGCGTAGACGATAATCATCCGCTCATTATGCCGCCGCTCGACGGAATCCTCGTCCTCGATCTGACGCGCGTGCTGTCGGGCCCGTATTGCACGATGCTGCTCGGCGACATGGGCGCGCGCGTGATCAAGATCGAACAACCGGGCAAGGGCGACGACACCCGCGCCTGGGGCCCGCCGTTCCTGTACGCCAGCGGGCACACACCGCCTGCTGGGGGCCCCGAAGGTGCGGGCGAGAGCGCGTATTTCCTGAGCATCAACCGCAACAAGGAGAGCGTGACGCTCGACTTCAAGAGCGCCGAGGGCCGGGCGATTCTCGATCGACTGCTGGCGCGTTGCGACGTGGTCGTCGAGAACTTTCGACCGGGCACGCTCGCCAGACTCGGCCTCGACTACGAGACCCTCGCGCCGCGGTTTCCGCGGCTCGTGTACTGCTCGGTGTCGGGATTCGGCCAGACCGGTCCGCGCGCCAAGGAGCCGGGCTACGACGCGGTGATGCAGGGCGAGGGCGGTCTGATGAGCATCACGGGCGCCGCCGATGGGCCGCCGTACCGCCTGGGCGTTGCGATCGCGGACATCGTCTCCGGGATGTTCGCGGCGTACGGCGTCGCGCTGGCGCTCTTCGCGCGCGAGCGTACGGGCGAGGGCCAGCAGGTGGACGTCGCGATGCTCGACGCGGTCGCGGCGCTGCTCACCTATCAGGCGGGAAATTTTTTCGCGAGCGGCAAGGTGCCCACGCGGCTCGGCAACCGGCATCCGAGCATCGCGCCGTACGAAACCTTCGCCGCGTCGGACGGCGACTTCGTGCTCGCGGTCGGCAACGACGAGCAGTGGCGGACGTTCTGCGCGGCCGCGGAGATCCACGAGGATCCGCGCTTCGCGACGAACCGCCAGCGCGTGACCGCGTACGACGAGCTGCGTCCGGTGATTGCCGATCGCCTCCGCACGCGCCCGCGGCAGCACTGGATCGAGCGGCTCACGGCGGCGGGCGTGCCGTGCGGATCGGTCCGCAACCTGCAGGAACTGTTCGACGACCCCCAGCTGGCGGCGCGTGAGATGATTGCGCGCGTCGAGCACGCGACGATCGGCGCGCTGCGCACGCTCGGCGTGAACGTGAAGCTGTCGGGAACGCCGGGTTCGGTGCGGACCGCGCCGCCGACGCTCGGCCAGCACACCGACGCCGTGCTCGGCGGCGATCTGCGCCTGAGCGCCGAGGAGATCGACGCGCTGCGCCGGCAGCGCATCATTTAGCGCGCGTCGCCTTTGCCTTCTCTGCGGCCTTGCGTTATGGAAATCGCCGACGTCAGGAAACGGATCCTCAGCACGATCGAGCGCGCGAAGCAGCGCGCGGCGGAGCGGCACGCGCGCGCCGACGAGGCCGCCCGCGCCTACTCGACGTTCCTCGAGGGCACGGCCGTGCCGCTCTTCCGCCAGGCGGCCAATGTGCTCCGCGTCGAAGGGTACCAGTTCAGCGCGTCGACACCGGCCGGCACGGTGCGGCTGATGTCCGATCGCACCGCCGAGGACTTCATCGAGATCATGCTCGACACGAGCGGAGAGACGCCGCACGTCGTCGGACACACGAGCCGCGCGCGCGGCCGGCGTGTCGTCGAAAGCGAGCGCGCGATCGGCGATCCCGCGCGGCTCGATGAAAGCGATGTCCTGGATTTCCTCGCGAAGGAGCTGGAAGCGTTTCTCCGCTAGCCAACGCGCGCGCACACGGCTGCGCGCCGATGCACATCCGACCGCTCTCGTGCGTGTGTTGTTTCATGACTGCTCGTGTCGAGGTGCGACACTGACGGCAACACGCGCCATACCAACAGCTCGAAGCGGCATCGGGCGGCCTGCGCTGTTCATCCGTGGTCATCTGTGATCATCCCAGCGCAATTTCAGATCTGTCCACACAGGCCTTCATCTCGCTCACACGCAGGACGTTGGCCGCGACGGGGCGCGTTCGGCACCGAGGTTGCCTTCCGTCCACGTGGTGATTCTTCGTACACCGACTCGAAGGGACCCGATGAGATTGCCGACCGTCTGGCGCCTCGGCGGCGCAAGTGCGGCGATTGCGCTTCTGGTCGCGCTGCCGACCGAGGCCGCGCATGCGACGCACGCGCACAAAGTCGACAGGCATCTGCAGGCTCGCCTGCACGATGGATCCGGCACCGAACGGGTCATCGTGCGCGTGAAGCAGGGGCAGCGAGCCTCTGTCGCGCAGACGCTGCGGCAGCGCGGCCATCATGTCTACGGCGATCACGCCGGCATCGATGCCGTGTCGTCCGAAGTCTCGATCGACACGCTGAGAGCCCTTGCGAGCAACCCGGCGGTGGAATCGATCTCGACCGACGCCGAGATCGATACGCTGGACAACAAGAAGTCGTCGCCGTCGAAGACGGACTCGACCACGACCACGACGACCGTGGTGAGCAACCTCCTCACGACGCTCGATCTCGGGAACTACGCCCTGGGCTCGTCGATCGGCGTGGCGGTCATCGACTCCGGGCTGCAGGACGACGGCAATTTCACCGGCCGCATCGTCGAGTTCGACGATTTCACGACGTCGACGCCGCGGTTCAACGTCGCGGCGTACGACGACTACGGCCACGGCTCGCACGTCGCCGGCCTGGTGGGATCGAACGGCGCGGCGTCGTACGGCCTCTACGGCGGCGTCGCGCAAAACGTTCGCTTCGTCATCCTGAAAGCGCTCGACAAGAACGGCAAGGGCAAGACGAGCACGCTGATCAACGCGATCGAGTACGTCATCGCGAACAAGGCTCGGCTCGGCATCCACGTCATCAACCTTTCGCTCGGCCACCCGATCTACGAACCCGCCGCGACCGACCCGCTCGTGCAGGAGGTCGAACGCGCGACGCGCGCGGGCCTGATCGTCGTCGTGGCCGCGGGGAACAACGGCAAGAATCCCGACACCGGACTGCCGGGGTACGCGGGCATCACGTCGCCGGGCAACGCGCCCGACGCGATCACGGTCGGCGCCGCCAGAACGTTCGAAACGGCGGCCAGGAGCGACGACCGCGTCGCGGCGTACAGCTCTCGCGGTCCGAGCTGGTACGACGGGTTCGCGAAGCCGGACATCGTCGCGCCCGGCCAGGCGCTCGTCTCCGACGCGCCGGCCGCCAGCACGCTCGCGTTGACGTATCCGTCGCTGAACGTCGTCTACAACCAGCGCAACTACCTGCGCCTGAGCGGAACGAGCATGGCGACCGGGGTCGTCTCGGGCCTCGTCGCGACGATGCTCGAGGTGAGCCGCTTCGGCGCCATTCAGCGCGCGACCGATCTCTACGGCAGCAAGTACGTGATCTCCGGCAGCTGGACGCCGCCGCCGTATCCGACGGTGAACGCCATCAAGGCGATGCTCGAGTACAGCGCCACGCCGCTGCGCGACGAGAACGGCATGCCGTACGACGCGCTCACGCAGGGCGCCGGCGAGGTCAACGGCCTTGGCGCGCTGACGCTCGCGTGGTGCACCGATACGGGCAAGCCGGTCGGCTCGCTGTGGTCGACGGTGGCGCTCACGCCGCAGACGCCCTACGGCACCGAGAACGTCGCATGGGCGCAGCAGGTCATCTGGGGCACGAACGTGCTCACCGGCGTCGACGTGATGACGGTCAACCAGCAGGCGTGGGCGCCGAACATCGTCTGGGGATCGGGCGACAACGACAACCTCGCCTGGGCCGAGAGCGACGGCGACAACATCGTCTGGGGCTCGAACGTCGTCGCCGGCTCGAACGTCGTCTGGAGCAGCAACATCGTCTGGGGCGACGACATCGTGTGGGGGACGAACATCGTCTGGGGCTCGAACATCGTGTGGGGCACGGAGCTGGTCGGGTTCTTCGACGGCGACAACATCGTGTGGGGCTCGTTCGACGGCGACAACATCGTCTGGGGAAGTCTTGACGACGAGGGCCTGATAAGAGCCACGTCTTCAATCAGCTCATACAGCGATCTGTCCATCGCGGGGGTCCTCTAATGCTGAACCTTCCCTCGACCCACACGATCGGCATGCCCGTCGCGTTCGCCGGCTTCGCGGTGCGCGACGATGTTCAATCGGACTGGCGCACGGCGCTGCCGGCGCTCGCCGCCGAGGGCGTCACGCTTCGCGCGCTGCGCGCGAGCGATGCGCCGACGCTCCACGCGATGCTGACGACGGAAGAAGTCGCGCGGTTCATCTCGCCGCCGCCGTCGACCGTCGAAGGATTCGAGAAGTTCATCGCCTGGACCCGTCGCCAGCAGGCCGAGGGCCGCTACGTCTGCTTCGGCATCGTGCCCGCCGGACGCAGCGACGCCGTCGGCATCATCCAGCTGCGCGCGCTCGACAGCGCGTTCGAGCTCGCGGAATGGGGTTTCGCGCTCGGATCGGCGTTCTGGGGCACCGGGATGTTTCAGGCGGCAGCACGCGCGGCGCTCGAGTTCGCCTTCACCACCCTGCCGGTCCGCCGGATCGAGGCGCGGGTCGTCACGGAGAACCACCGCGGCCGCGGCGCGCTGACGAAGCTCGGCGCCGTCTGCGAAGCCGTCATGCGGCAGTCGTTCCGGCGCGGGGCCCTGTGGATGGATCAGATGCTCTGGTCGGTGACGCGCGAGTCGTGGATGTTCACGAACGCGACCTGGGGCGGCCGCGTCCACTAATCGATCGCGCGGCGCTGGCGCGCGAAGGCGCCGGCGCCGCGATTCAATTCAATTCAATCAGGCGAGCCGTTCGACGAACGACGTATCGATTCCCTGGCGGTTGAGCGCGGCGAGGAAGCCAGGACGATCCGGCGACTGACGGTACGCTTCGCGCGGCTCGACGGCGCCGGTCTGCACGAGCGAGACGAGCGCGTCGTTCAGCGGCATCATCCCGTAGCGCCGGCCGCCCTCGATCGCCATCGGCAGCTGCGACGTCTTGCCCTCCGCGATCAGGCTCGAGACCGCCGGCGTGTTGAGCAGCAGCTCCCGCGCGGGCAGCCGTCCGCCGCCGGCCTTCCGCAGCAGCACCTGGACGATCACCCCGCGCAGCGAATCGGCGAGCGCGAACTGCACCTGACGGCGATACTCGGGCGCGTAGAGATCGATGATGTGATCGATCGCTTCGGTAGCGGTGTGCGCGGAGAAGCCGCCGATGACGAGGCGCCCCGCGGCCACCGCCTCGAGCGCCACGTTCATCAGCGCGCCGGTGCGCAGCTCCTCGATGACGAGCACGTCGGGATCCTCGCGCAGGGCGCCGCGCGCCGCGGCCAGCATGTCGTCGTCGTTGCCGCGGACCTCGCGCTGGCTGATGAACGAGTGGCCGCGCTCGTGCACGACGTTGATCTCGCGCTCGATCGTGATGATGTGATCGCGACGCGTGCGGTTCATCAGATCGACGAACGCCGTCATCAGCGTCCGCTTGCCGCTCGACCGCGGCCCGGCGACGAGCACCAGCCCCTCGGGCTCGATCGCGAGCGACTGCACGTGGCGCGGCAGCCCGAGCTGCTCGACCGAGACGGTACGCGTCGGCATCAGGCGGAAGACGCCGCCCGGCCCGCGGTGATCGCGGAAGCTCATGCAGCGCACGCGCCCGACGCCGTCGATGTCGCAGATCCACTCGCTGAGCGCGCCGGTGCGCAGCGCCTCGTGGCTGCGCTCGGGCATCAGCGAAATCAGCAGCGATTCGACGTCGCGCGAGGTGTGCACCGGCTCGGCGTCGAGCATCTGCAGCTCGCCGTCGACGCGGATCGACGGCTGCGAGTTCGACGAAAGATACAGCGTCGACGCGCCGCGCGCCGACGACACGCGCAGCAGCCTCTCCAGGCCGGGTAGAGTCGGATCGGCGACCGTCGCCGGCTGATGATCGGCACGAATCGGGCTGCGCGAGATCGGCAGGACCACGGCGGGCGGCGGCGCCGCGGGAACCGGCCGCTCGATTCGCGGTTGGAACGCCACGGTCGGCGCCGCCGGAGGCGCAGGCAGCGCGGCCGCCTGCTCCGCGACGGTTGGCTTCGCGGCGTACGCAATCGCTTCCCGTTCCGCGGCGGCAATCGCTTCCCGTTCCGCGGCGGCCCGTTCCTCGGCCGCGCGTTCCGCAGCCGCGATCGCTTCGCGTTCGGCGGCTTCGCGAGCATTGCGTTCGGAGGCGGCAATCGCTTCGCGCTCGGCGGCCGCCCATTCCTCGGCCGCCGCCCGTTCCTCGGCCGCGCGCTCGGCGGCCGCGATGGCTTCGCGCTCCGCGGCTTCGCGCGCTTCGCGTTCCGCCGTTTCGCGAGCTTGGCGCTCGGCGGCGGCCCGTTCCTCGGCTTGGCGTTGCGCCGCGGCGATCGCTTCGCGTTCCGCGGCTTCGCGCGCTTTGCGTTCGGCGGCGGCAACCGCTTCGCGTTCTGCGGCCGCCCGCTCCTCGGCCGCGCGCTCGGCGGCCGCGATGGCCTCGCGCTCCGCGGCTTCGCGCGCTTCGCGTTCGGCGGCGGCAATCGCTTCGCGCTCGGCGGCCGCCCGCTCCTCGGCCGCACGTTCCGCAGCCGCGATCGCTTCGCGTTCTGCAGCCGCCCGCTCCTCGGCCGCGC
>Ga0209474_10003490_pt1 | contig 13781 bp, 11 predicted proteins | sample GraSoiAngelo_145_FD_185902 | JGI IMG/M metagenome (GOLD analysis project Ga0209474, IMG submission 185902) | Grasslands soil microbial communities from the Angelo Coastal Reserve, California, USA - 14_1009_05_20cm (SPAdes) (version 2) | ecosystem: Environmental > Terrestrial > Soil > Grasslands...
TCATCCGAACCGCCTGATCGTAGGCGAAACGCTGCTTCCGCGGGATGATGACGCGGTTGACCATGCCGTCGGTAAAGGGGAGCCGCAGCATCTTGATCGGGTCGTTGCCGGCGACGCAGGCGGCGGCGCCGAGCGCGACCGCGGCGGCGCTGCCGCAGGTCACGATGCCCCATTCGGCGCCGGTCAGTTCGGCGATGCGCTTGCTCGCGGCCGCCATCAGCTCGTCGAGGTTGACGAATTGGCGCGAGGCGGCATCGATCGCGGCGCGCACCTGCGGCAGCATCAGACTGCCGCCATGCATTGTGCGCACACTGCAGCAATTGATGAACGGCCGCACGCCAAGCGCGAGATACGGGTTGGTGTTCGGGTTACGGGCGGGCATGTCACCTCCGGACCAGGCGAGGTTCGACTATAGCAGCCCGCAGATGACTGTCATCGCGAGGAGCAGCACCAGTTCCTGTGGCCGGGCTTGTCCGGGCCACCCACGTCTTTGTTCGTCGAGATGCCGTTGAAGACGTGGATGCCCGGGACAAGCCCGGGCAAGGGGATTTCTGGGCGTGACGAGGTTTTATTGCCGGCTGAGGGAGGAGCGCCTATGTCCTGCGCATGAGCCAGTTTTCGCAGCCCGAAGCGGCCCTCGTCCTGTTCTCCGGCGGGCAGGGTCGAGACGGTCGGCTTTGATTACGGACAGCGCCATCGGATCGAAATGGAGTGCCGTCTGCGGGTTGCCGAGCGTCTGCGCCGCGAATTCCCGGGATGGGGGGCCAAGCTCGGCGAGGACCACCTGGTCGATCTCGGCGTGCTGGGGCAAATCAGCGATACCGCGCTGACGCGCGATGCAGCGATCCGCTTCGAGAAAACCGGGCTGCCGAACACTTTTGTGCCCGGCCGCAACCTGCTGTTCTTCACCTTTGCCGCCGCGATCGGCTACCGCCGCGGCCTGAAGCACCTCGTCGGCGGCATGTGCGAGACCGATTATTCCGGCTATCCCGATTGCCGCGACGACACGCTGAAGGCGCTGCAGGCGAGTTTGTCGCTCGGCATGGACCAGCGTTTTGTGATCCACACTCCGCTGATGTGGCGCGACAAGGCGGCGACCTGGGAATTGGCGCAGGATTTGGGCAGCATGCCGCTGGTCGAATTGATCCGCGACGAGACGCACAGCTGCTATCAGGGCCACCGCGAGCACCGGCACGATTGGGGCTTTGGCTGCGGTGCATGCCCGGCCTGCGATCTGCGCCACAAGGGGTGGGACGCCTTCGTGGCCGGGCGGAATACCGCATGAGCTACGCGGTCAAGGAGATCTTCTACACGTTGCAGGGCGAGGGGGCGCTGACCGGGCGCCCCTCGGTGTTCTGCCGTTTCGCGGGCTGCAATCTGTGGTCGGGGCGCGAGGAGGACCGCGCCGAGGCAGTCTGCACCTTCTGCGACACCGATTTTGTTGGTGTCGACGGTACGAATGGCAGCCGTTACGCCGATGCCGAGATGCTGGCCGATGCGGTTGCCGCGTTGTGGCCGGGCGGGGAGGCGGATCAGTTTGTCGTGTGCACCGGCGGCGAGCCGCTGTTGCAGCTCGATGCACCGCTCGTCGCGGCGCTGCACGAGCGCGGCTTCGAAATCGCCATCGAAACAAACGGCACGATCATGCCGCCGGGCGGCATCGACTGGATCTGCGTCAGCCCGAAATCCGGCGCGCCGCTCGTCGTCACCCGCGGCCACGAGCTGAAAATCGTGGTGCCGCAGGACGGGCTCGACCCGCTCGACTTTGCCGGGCTCGACTTTCATCGCTTTTCGGTGCAGCCGATGGACGGCCCGGACCGCGTCGGCAATACCGAATGGGCGATCCGCTTCTGCCTCGCGCACCCGCAATGGCAGCTCAGCCTGCAAACCCATAAAGTGACTGGTATCAGGTAGGGCGGAAAAGCGCAGCGCATTCCGCCAAGCTCAGCAAGGCCTCGTTATCCCGGCGGAATACGCTTCGCTCTTCCGCCCTACCTCTCTGGCCCTATTGTTCGAAAATCGCGACGGCGCGGGTCCAGCCGGCCGAGGCGCTGCGGATCTTGACCGGAAAGCAGCTGATCATGAACCCGTCGGGCGGCAATGCTTCGAGGTTGTACAGTTTTTCGAGGTGGCAATAGCCGATCTCGCGGCCGGCCTTGTGGCCTTCCCAGATCAGCCCGGCATCGCCGCTGGCGGCGTATTTCGCCTTGGTGTGGACAAAGGGCGCGTCCCAGCTCCAGCCATCGGTGCCGGTCAGCCTGACGCCGCGTTCGAGCAGGTACAGCGTCGCCTCGCGCCCGATGCCGCAGCCGGCCGAGACATAATCCGGCTTGCCATAGGCCGCGCCCGCGCGCGTGTTTACGACGACGATCTCCAGCGGCTTCAAGACATGGCCGATGCGGTCGAGCTCCGCGGCGACATCCTCGGCGGTCACGACATGGCCGTCCGGGAAATGGCGGAAATCGAGTTTCACGCCGGGTTGCAGGCACCAGTCGAGCGGCACCTCGTCGATCGTGATCGCCCGCTCGCCGCGGTTCATCGTCGAATGGAAATGATAGGGCGCATCGAGATGCGTGCCGTTATGGGTCATCAGGCGGATCCACTCGATCGCCCAGCCTTCGCCCTCGGGCAGATCCTGCTCCTGTAGCCCGGGGAAGAATTGCACGACGTCCTTTGCGGTATCGCGGTGCGTCAGATACTCGACCTTTGGTCCATAACCGGGCGGGTCCGACACGACATCGTTCTCGATCGGCATCGACAAATCGATCAGGCGGCGCGCCATGGCCTACTCCGTTTCAATCCGGCCAGCGACTGTGCACCCAGAACCATTGTTCCGGGCGCTCGCGGATCCAGCCTTCCAGCGTCGCATTAACCGCCGCCATGATTGCCAAGACGGCGGCATCGCGGTCACCGGTACGCGGCAGGTCGAGCGGCGGGTATATCGTTAGGCGGAAACGCGCGCCCTGCAACCGCTCGACGCGCGCCGGCAACACGGTGCAGTCGAAATGTAACGCCAGCAGCGCCAGCGCGGGGGCGGTCATCGCCGGGCGGCCGAAAAACGGCACCGCGATGCCCTCGTTGAGCTTCTGGTCGGCCAGCAGGCTGACATGTCCGCCGCGCCGCAGCGCCGCGACGGCCCGGCGCGAGGCGATCGCGCCCTTCGGGATCAATTCGCCATTGCCGCCGCGCAGACGCGCGATCCTGCGGTCGATCAGTGGGTTGTTGGCGGCGCGGTAAATCTGCGCGATATCCAGCCCTCGCTGTCCGGCGGCGAGCGCGGCGATCTCCCAATTTCCGAGATGCCCGCCGAACAGGATCACCTGCCGGCCGGCAGCGAGGGCCTGATCGAGATGTTCGAGGCCCCGCGTCTCGACCCGGTTGCCGGGTCCGAATACACGGATATGCCGCAGATGCGGATACTCGGCGGCGACGCGGCCGAGATTGTCCCACATGCCGCGGACGATCGCCTCGATCTGCGGCGCGGAAAGCTGCGGCAAGGCCGCGTGCAGATTGCGTCGCGCCCGGTTCGAGACGCCAAGCCGGGGGCCGATGCGGCGCGCCAGCGCGCCGCCGAGTGCCGAGGCGGCATCGAGCGGCAGCGATCCAAGTATCGCGAACAGGAGCCCGGCGCCCCAGGCTTCGAACCGATAGGCCCAGGAAACCGGGTGTCTCGGCGGGTCAGCCGTGAGGCGCGCGCGCGTCGCGTCCATCGCCGGCTCGTTGCACGAAATCGCTCAGCAACCGTGTCAGACTCGCGGCATCGTGCCACCGGATCTCGACCTCGAGCACCTCGATATCTGCGCGTAATTCCGGCGGCAGGCGCACCCAATCTTTGGCGGTCGTGACGAGCCGGGCATGCTCGCGTGCGGCTGTCTCCTGCAGCCGGGCGATTTCGTCCGCGCGATAAGGATGGTGATCGGGAAAGGATTGTGCCGCGGCCAGTGTTGCGCCGAGTTGGCGCAGCGTGGCGAAGAATTTCGCCGGCCGGCCGATCCCGGCGAAGGCCACAAGGCGGCGATTGGCAAACCGCTCGCCATTCACCGGTTCCAGAGCCGCCCGCAACATCGGACAGGACGCCTCGGCTAACTGCCGCGGCGGTAGCGCATCGCCGAGCAGCACGATCGCGTCGGCGCGGGCGAGCCCGGCTGTGACCGGCTCGCGCAGCGGTCCGGCCGGCATCACGCGGCCATTGCCAAAGCCGTACTCGGCATCGACGACGACCAGCGACAAATCCTTGACCACACTTGGGTTTTGAAAGCTGTCGTCGAGCAGGATCGCCGCGGCCCCTGCCTCGGCCGCGGCGACGATACCGGCGGCCCGGTCGCGCGCCACCCAGCAGGGGGTCCGCACCGCGATCAGCAATGCCTCATCGCCGACCGCCGTGGCATCGTGGGTGGCGGGGTCAACCCGCACCGGGCCGGGGAGACCGCCGCCATAACCGCGGGTCACGACATGAACCGCGATCCCCCGCTCGATGAGCAACCCGGCGAGCGCCAGCACAATTGGTGTTTTGCCCGAGCCGCCCGCCACCAGGTTGCCAATGCAGAGGACCGGCACCGGCGCGCGGTAGGGCCGCGCAACGGCGCGCCGCAACCGTGCCGCCAAGTCCCAGGCGGTACCGATCGGCGCGAGCAGGCCGGCGGCAAGCCCTGGCGGCTCGTGCCAGAATTCAGGAGCGCGCATCGGCGTGGCCAAACGCGACCCGGCGGGGCTCCGCCGGCGAAAACTCGATTGGCGCCGTCGGTGACAGCGCATCGAACCAGGGTTCGAGCCGGCCCATCACCGCGTCGAGCGCGCCATATCCCGCCGCAGCGACACGCGCCGCTGCCGCGGCCCTTGCGTCACGGAGCCGGCGGTCGGCCAGAAGCTCCGCCACAGCCCGCGCGAGGCTCTCCGCGTTTCCGATGGTTTCGCTGGCATTGCCGGCGGCGAGAGCGTCGGCCATCGCCGCGCAATTGGTCATGTCCGGTCCGTGCAGGATCGCGCAATCAAGCCGCGCCGCTTCGAACGGGTTGTGTCCGCCTTTGCCAACCAGCGAGCCGCCGATGAAGGCGATGTCGGCAAGCCGAAAGAACAGACCAAGCTCGCCCAGCGTGTCGGCGAGATAGACATCGGTGCGATCCGTTATCAGCTCGCCGGTTGCCCGCCGCGCGACCCGCAGCCCGTTCGATTTCAACATTTCTTCGATTGCCCGAGCCCGCGCCGGATGACGCGGCGCGATGATCGTCAGTAGCCCGTTGTGCAATTCTGCAATGCGGCGATGGGCGGCGGCGGCGATTTCCTCTTCGCCGGCATGAGTGCTGGCGGCAAGCCACACCGGCCGGCCACCGATCTGCTCCCGCAGCTTGGCGAGGGCGGCCGGGTCGGCGGCGAGGGGCTCCGCTGCCGCCTTCAGATCGCCGACACTGGCGACAACGGGCGCGCCGAGCCGGCGAAACCGCTCTGCCTGCAGTTCGTCCTGCGCGAGACATAGTGCGAAGGCCTGCAGGATCGGTCTGATCATACCCGGCAGCGCCCGCCAGCGTGCCTGTGAACGGTCCGACAGCCGGCCATTGAGCAGCAGCATCGGAATGCCGCGGCGATGGGTCGAAAGGACCAGGTTCGGCCACAGCTCCGACTCAACCCAGATCGCGAGATCGGGACGCCAATGGTCGAGAAAGCGTTCGATCGGGCGCGGCAGATCGATTGGCACGAATTGGTGACGCGCGCTGGTCGGCAGTCGGGTTTCGAGCAGCCGCGCCGCCGCGACGGTGCCGGTCGTTGCCAGGATCTCGACCCCCGGCCGCTGCTCGACAATCCGTTGCATCAGCGACAGGACCGAGGTGGCTTCGCCGACGCTCGCCGCGTGGATCCATACCAGCGGCCCGCGGGGCCGCTGGAGGCTGGCGATGCCGAGGCGCTCGCCGATTCGCGCAGCGTCCTCTTTGCCGCGGCGCTGACGCCGCTTCAGAAACAGCCGCACGAACGGGGTCAACGCGGCGGTCGCCGTACGGTACAGGAAAGGCAACCCGGCGGGCTTTTGCGGCTGCTCGAACCGGCGCCCGACCCGCTGGTCGGCTTCGCCCGCGATCTCGTTCATCCGCCTCTCGACCACAGCGCGGGCATCTTCAAGGCCCAGCTCGTCGAGTTCGGGCGCAACATCGATCGGCTCACCCCAAATGAACACGCCGCGGCCGAACGGCTTAGCAAGGTGGAAGCGATCCCAGCTCCGCAACACGCGACGCCGGCTGGTAGCGAACACGACCGGCACGATCGGCACCCGCGCGAGCCGCGCCACATTGACGATACCGATGCTGGCGCGCATCGCCGGGCCGCGCGGGCCATCCGGCGTGATGCCGACGCAGTCGCCGGCGGCCAGCTGCTTCAGCATCTGCCGCAACGCCGCCGAGCCGCCGCGCCGGGTCGAGCCGGCGATCGAGTTGACGCCGAAATAGGTCACCGCATCGGCGATGATCCGCCCGTCACGATGCGCCGAGATCAACATGTGCATCGGCGCCAGCCGCTGCCATGCCATCGGGATCATCAACAGCCGGCCGTGCCAGAAGGCGAGGATGAAAGACTGCCCGGAATCGCGCAGCCGGCGCGGGATCTCGCCGCCTTCGACAGTCCAGCGATTGGTCAGGTAGACAAAACGGATATAGAGCTGGATGAACCAGCACAGGAGGTGGCGCAGACGATCGCTGCGCACGATCCGGCGCCCCCAGCGGCTCGGCGCTTTCACGGCTCGGGCTACCCCGCTGCCGCGGCGGCTGCGGCAGTCGCCCGGATGTCGCCTTCGGCGGCGAATTGGGTCTCATACAGGCGGGCGTAAAGACCGTTGCGGGCGAGCAGCTGCGCGTGCCGGCCGGTCTCGACGATACGCCCGCGATCGAGGACGCAAATCAGGTCGGCGCCGATCACGGTCGACAAGCGGTGCGCAATAACGATCGTCGTGCGCCCGCGCATCAGGCTGCGCAACGCCGCCTGGACCTGCCGCTCGGATTCGCTGTCGAGCGCCGAGGTCGCCTCGTCGAGCAGCAGGATCGGCGCGTCCCGCAGCATTGCGCGAGCAATCGCCAGGCGCTGGCGCTGTCCGCCGGACAACAGCACGCCGTGCTCGCCGACGAGGGTATCGTAGCCCTGCGGAAGCTCGCGGATAAAGCGGTCGGCTCCCGCCGCTGCGGCAGCCGCTTCGATTTCATCTTCGGAGGCGCCGAACCGGCCATAGGCGATGTTGGCGCGCACGGTATCGTCGAACAGGCTGACCTCCTGCGCGACGAGCGCGATCGCTCCGCGTATTGAACCGAGGGTCACGCCGCGCACATCCTGGCCGTCGATCGAGATCGCGCCCTGATCGACGTCGTAAAAGCGCGGGATCAAATTCAGCATCGTCGATTTGCCGGCGCCGGACGGACCGACCAAGGCGACGGTGCTGCCGCCCGATATCGTCAGCGAAATGTCGTCGAGCGCGACCGCACCGGCGTGATAACCGAACCGGACCGCGTCGAACCGCACCTCGCCGGTCTCGACAGCTAACGGCCGCGCGCCGGGCCGGTCGCGGATGGCCGGCTCGATATCGAGTACCTGAAAGACGCGCTGAGCCGCGGCGAGCCCCTCCTGCAGATTGGCGTTCAGGATCGCGAGGGCTTTGACCGGCTGATAGGCGAGCAGCAGCGCCGTGATGAACGAGAAAAAGGCGCCGGGGGTGCGCGCACCGCTGATCACCTGCTGGCCGCCATAAAGGATCACGACGGCAATCGCCGCGCCGCCCAGTGCCTCCATCATCGGCGTGGCCCGCGACCGCGTGCGGTTGGCGCGGTCGACCAGCGCATAGATCCGCTCGATCAACCCGGCGGCGCGCCGCTCTTCGTATTCCTCCATGCCGTAGGCTTTGACGTGGCGCACACCCTGAAAGGTCTGGCTCAGCAAGGTTGTCAGCTGCCCCATCTCGGCCTGCGTGTTGGCCGAGACGCGGCGCATGCGGCGGCCGATCCCGATGATCGGCCGGATTGCCAGCGGAAAGGCAAAGAACGCGATCAGGGCCAGCAGCCAGTCCTGGTAGAACATCAGCCCGACCAGGAACACCACCGTGACCGCGTCACGGCCGATGCCCGCCAGCACATTGGATGCGGCGTTGCGCAACAGCCCGACATCATTGGTCAGGCGCGAGATCAAAAGCCCGCTGGAGGTCGCATTGAAGTAGGCGAGGTCGGCGCGAAGCAGCCGCGCGAACAACGCCTTCTGTATATCGGCAATGACCCGTTGGCCGAGCCGGTTCATCAACACGGTCTGGCCGTAATCGGCGAACCCCTTGACCAGCGCCAGCACGAGCGCGGCGCCGCCCAGCAGCAGCAGGAGCGAGGCGTCGCGCGCAATGAAAATGCGGTCGAGCACCGGCTCCATCAGCCAGGCGCGAAGCGCCGTGCTGCCGGCCGCGATGCCCATGCAGACAAAGGCGAAGGCGATCTTGCCGGCATGGCGCCAGATGAAATCGCGCACCAGCCGCCGCACCAGGGCGAGCGAGCTTAAGGCTTGTGGCGAAATCCCGGATTTGTCGTGCATAGGGCCCCGCCGCCAGTGTTAGAGCCGGGCGGCGGGATTGGCAAGGCCGGCGCGGCCGCGGCTTCCGCCCTAAGCCCCGGCGACGGTCAGGTCGTCGATGCGCAGGGTCGGAGAATCGGCGCCGACGCGGAATTCGAGATCGTTGGCGGCGACCATCCGGGCGAACATGTCTTTCAGGTTGCCGGCGACGGTCATCTCGCTGACCGGGTGGGCGATCTGGCCGTTCTCGATCCAGAAACCGGCGGCACCGCGGCTGTAATCGCCGGTGAGGCCGTTGACCCCCATGCCCATCAGCTCGGTGACATAGAAGCCGTTCTTGATGTCGGCGATCAGCGCCTCGGGGCTGACATCGCCGGGCTCGACCCAGATGTTCGTCGCGGCCGGGGAGGGGGGCGAGGCCGTGCCGCGGGCAGCGTGACCGGTGGTTTTCAACCCGAGCTGACGCGCCGACCGCAGATCAAGCAGCCAAGTCGTCAACACGCCCTGATCGATGATCGCCCGGCGGCGGTTCGCGATGCCCTCGGCGTCGAACGGTTTTGAGCGGTGGCCGCGCTGGCGGTGCGGGTCTTCGGTGATCGTGATCGCCTCGGGGAAGATCTTCTTGCCGAGCTGGTCGCGCAGAAAGCTGGTGCCGCGCGCAATCGACGGGCCGGAAATCGACCCCAGCAGATGCGACAGGAAGCTACGCGCGACCCTGGGATCGAACACGACCGGGCAGCGGCAGGTCGCCATTTTCCGTGCCCCGAGGCGCCGGATCGTGCGGTCGCCTGCGCTGCGGCCGATCTCGGCCGGGTCGCGCAGATCGGCGGCATAGATGCTGTTGGCGAAATCGTAGTCGCGCTCCATCTGCTGGCCGACGCCGCCGATCACCGCGACGCTGACCGCATGGTGCGAGCCGCTATACCCCCCGGCAAACCCGTTGGAAGCGGCGAGAGCGATGCGCGAGCGGCCCCAGCCGGCCTCGGCACCCTCGGAATTGGTGATCCCTTCGACCGCCAGCGCCGCTTCCTCGGCCGCCTGCGCCCGCTCGATCAGGGTTTCGGCGCTCGGCTCGACCGGATCGAGCATGTCGAGTGCCGGCCAATCGCGGGCGAGCTCCTCGGGATCGGCCAGGCCGCAGAACGGATCCTCCGGCACGGCGTGCGCCATCGCCAGCGTGCGCTCGACGAGTTCCTTCAGCATCTTCGGCGAACGATCGCTCGACGACACGATCGCCTGGCGCTTGCCGACCAGCACGCGCAGGCCGAGATCCTGGCTTTCCGAGCGTTCGAGCTTCTCGACCTTGCCGAGCCGCCGCGCATGCGACAGCGACGTCCCCTCGAACAGAACCGCATCGGCCGCATCCGCGCCGGCCTTCAGCGCCCGACCCACGACATCCTGCAATAGGTCGATGTCGTTGGCTGTTTGCTTATTGAATTTCTGATCCGCCATTTTTCATCCCAAACAGGAATCCACAACGAGGCCGTGAGACAGCGAGGAGGAAAGGGGCTTTCTCTAGGTGTCATTGCGAGCGAAGCGAAGCAATCCCCCGCCGTTGTGCTTCAATCCGATGGGGATTGCTTCGTCGCTATGCTCCTCGCAATGACGAAATAGGTTCAATTCGAAGAACACAGGCTGGTCTCACTGCCTCGCTGTTTCATTGCGAACGACGTCATTTCCAGATCGGCTTGCCGCTGCCGGGCAGCCCGTAGCTCGGCCATTTGCGCGTGACTTCGGCGATCACCTCATCCGTCATGCGGATCGGCCGGCCCCAGGCGCGGTGCGTCTCCGGCGGCAATTTGTTGGTCGCATCCAGGCCGATTTTGCCGCCGAGCCCGGATTCGGGCGAGGCGAAGTCGAGGTAATCGATCGGGGTATTCTCCATCAACGTGACGTCGCGTACCGGATCCATGCGGGTCGAAACCGCCCACATGACCTCCTTCCAGTCGCGCACCGCGATGTCGTCATCCACGATGATGACGAACTTCGTGTACATGAACTGCCGCAGAAACGACCAGATCCCCATCATCACCCGCTTGGCCTGGCCGGGATAGGTCTTGCGGATCGCGACGACCGCGATGCGGTAGGAGCAGCCCTCCGGCGGCAGCCAGAAATCGGCAATCTCGGGGAATTGCTGCTGCAACAGCGGGACGAATACCTCGTTCAGCGCTTCGCCGAGCACGGAGGGCTCGTCCGGCGGGCGGCCGGTGAAGGTCGAGAGATAGATCGGGTTTTGCCGCATCGTGATTGCGGAGATGCGGAAGGCCGGGAATTGCTCGACCGCGTTGTAATAGCCGGTGTGGTCGCCGTAGGGGCCTTCATCGCCGTATTCGTCGAGCGCGACGTGGCCCTCGAGGACGATCTCGGCCTCGGCCGGCACCTTCAGCGGCACGGTCTTGCAGTCGACGAGATCCAGCCGCTTGCCGCGCAGCAACCCCGCGAACTGGTACTCGGACAGGGTGTCGGGGACCGGGGTCACGGCTGCGATGATCGTGCCGGGATCGGCGCCGATGACGACCGCGGCCGGCAGTGGCTCGCGCTTGGCGGCACGCCAACGCTGGTGATGCTGCGCACCGCCGCGGTGCCGCAGCCAGCGCATCAGCGTCGTGTCGCGACCGGTGACCTGCATGCGGTAGATGCCGAGATTGAACCCATCCTCGCGCGCATCGCTTGGCCCCTTTGTCACGACCAGCGGCCAGGTGATCAGCGGCGCCGGCTCATCCGGCCAGCAGGTCTGGATCGGCAATAGCGACAGGTCGATCTCGGCACCGCGCAGCACGATCTCCTGGCAGGCGCCGGCCGAGACCGTGCGCGGCCGCATCGCCATGACCGTCTTCAGCAGCGGCAGCATCTCCAATGCCTCGCGCCAGCCGCCCGGCGGCTCCGGCTGTTTCAGGAAGGCGAGGGTCTCGCCGATTTCGCGCAATTGCTGCGGCTCGCGGTCCATGCCCCAGGCGACGCGCTCGACCGTGCCGAACAGATTGACCAGCACCGGCATCGGTATCGCGCCGGGGGTGTCGCGCACGATATTCTCGAACAAGACCGCCGGGCCGCCTTCGGCCAGCAGCCGGGTTTGGATCTCGGTCATTTCGAGAAACGGCGAGACCGGCGCCGCAACGCGCCTCAGCCGTCCGGCGGTTTCGAGCCTCGTGATGAAGTCGCGCAGGCTGGCATAGGGCATTGCCGGCTATATGGGGGCAGGCCGCCGGGTTGGCATCAATCGCTGACCGCCGCAGCGACCCGCGCGGCCGGTTTCAACCGCAACAGCCACAACGATGCGAAGGCCGCCAAGTTTAGCCCGACGGTCAGCAGCACGGCGAAAACTCCGACCCGGTCGAGCAGCAGCCCGAACAAAAACGGCGCGGCGGCCACCGACAGACGGCCCGGCACGGATAGGAGACCGGTGCGCAAGCCGTAGCCGGCGGGGCCGAAAATCGCCAAGGGCAGCGTGCCGCGCGCGATCGTGATCATGCCGTTGCCGGCACCGTAGGCGACCGCAAAGGCTGCGATGCCCGCCGGTCCGAGCAGACCGAGCAAACCGGCGCCGATCGGATGCAACATGGCCGCGATCCGCGCCGACCATACCGGGTGGAGGGTGCGCATCAGCCCGAACTCACAGAGCCGCGCCGCGACCTGCGCCGGCCCCACCAAGGTACCCGCTATGATTGCCGCTGCCGCGGATGCGCCCGCCATCTCCAGGAAGCGTAACAGATGCGCCTGCAAGGCGCCGGTCACGAAGGCCGTCATGCAGAAATAGAAGGCCAGGATCGGCATCGCCCCGCGCGGCGGCTCAACCTCGCGCATGTCGCGTTTTGCGGCAACGCCGGGTGGTACTGCCGGCGCCGGCGGGATCAGGAACCAGTTGAGCGGCATAGCAACGAAGAGATTGACCGCCCCCCAAATCAGGCAGGCCTCACGCCAGCCGAACGCATGCTCAAACCACGCCGAGGCGGGCCAGCCGATCGTGCTGGCGAAACCGGCGAGCAACGTGATGCCGGTGATCGACGCGCGCGCCTCGCGCCCGTAAAGCCGGGTCAGCGCCGCGAAAGCCGCGTCATAGAGGCCCATGGTCATGCCAATTCCGAGCAGCGCCCAGGCAGCGATCAGCCCCGCGATACTCTGAGCCAAGGCGAGCATCGCCAAACCCGCGGCGATCACCAAATTCGAGACGGTGAGCACCCCCCGGCCGCCATGCCGGTCGATCAGCGTGCCGACATACGGTCCGAATGCCGCCTGCAGCAGCAATACCGCCGAGAAGATTGCGAAGAACACGCTGATGGGTACGCCGAGCCCGGCCGCAATCGGCCCCCCGAGCACCGCCGGCAGGTAGTAGCTCGAGGCCCAGGCGAGCGTTTGCGATGCGCCGAGCGCTGAGACCACAATGGTTTTGCGGCGCGTCAGGCGTCCCTCCCTAAATTCGGCAAGACGCGCCACACGAACCCGGTGAATTGCTCGGCGCCTTCCAACTCGCGGCTGGTCGGCACAGTGTAGCGCGCCAATTCGCATAGACCGGCGCCCGGCAGATAGGCGCGCCCCGGATCGCCGAGAAAGATCGTGCTGCCGCGACCGGCGAGCCGCCGGAGCCAGCGCATCGCGCGCTCCGCCATCGGCTGCTCGTAGCAGATGTCGCCAGTGGTGACCAACTTCCAGAACCGCGTATCGCCGTCGAGCAGATTATCGGACATGACCATGACCGCGGCCCCGTTCAGCGTGGCGTTGAGGGTAATCGCCGCGGCCGCGAAAGGATCGATATCGACGGCGGTAACGCGCGTCGCGCCGGCCTTTGCCGCAGCGATTGCCACCAATCCCGAGCCGGAGCCAAAATCAAGCACCTCGCGGCCAGCAACCGTTTCCGGGTGATCGAGCAAGTAGCGGGCCAGCGCCTGCCCGCCGGCCCAGGCAAACGCCCAGAAGGGCGGCGGCAGACCATCCCGGGCGAGACTTTCCTCGGTCGCCTGCCAGATCGGCGTGACCTCGGTCGCAAGATGCAGACGGATCTCCGGTACCAGCGGCGGCGCCGCGATCGCGGTGTTTTGGAGCACAAATTCGGTCGGGTCCACGGGGGGTCAGGCGAGATGGCCGGCGACGATGCCGGCGAGCAGCAGCCAGCCGGTGACCCGGTTCGAGCGGAACTTGGCGAGGCAATCGGCGGGGTCGTTGATGTTGACTCGAGCCCCCTGCCAGAACAGCTGGACTGTCGCGATAGCCAGTCCGAGCCTGAACCAAGGACCGAGCCCGGCGGCAACCCCGGCCATCGCGCA
>Ga0209474_10003491_pt1 | contig 13779 bp, 7 predicted proteins | sample GraSoiAngelo_145_FD_185902 | JGI IMG/M metagenome (GOLD analysis project Ga0209474, IMG submission 185902) | Grasslands soil microbial communities from the Angelo Coastal Reserve, California, USA - 14_1009_05_20cm (SPAdes) (version 2) | ecosystem: Environmental > Terrestrial > Soil > Grasslands ...
ATGCGGGCCCAGACGTCGCGCCCCATGAAATCGCACCCGAGCCAATGAGCGGTGCCCGGTCGGGCCAGCGAGGCGGCGGCGTTGGTCGAGAGCGGATCGTAAACCGTCAGCCAGGGCGCGAAGGCCGCGGCGAACAGAAAGATCCCCATGATCACCGCGCCGGCCGCGCCGAGCGGATAGCGGCGGACGAAGAAGCGCAGCGCGCCCCAGCGGTTTTTAACATTTGCCCCTGCGGCCGCTAATTCGGCATTGAAATCCAGCGTGCTCACTTGGCTCTCCTGATCGCGAGAGGGCTGCCTGTTCTATTCGGAGTATTTGATCCGCGGATCTAGCGCCGCATAGGTCATATCAACGATAAAGTTAATGGTCACCACCACGATGGCGATGAACATGACGAGGTTCTGCACCATCGGGTAATCGCGCCAGCGCACCGCCTCGACCAGGAAGCGCGCGACCCCGGGGATGTTGAAGACGGTCTCGGTGACGATCAGCCCACCTAGCAAGAATGCCGCGTCGATGCCGATCACGGTGACGACCGGCAGCATCGCGTTTTTGAGGGCATGGTAATAATTAATCGTGGTCTCCGAGGCGCCTTTCGCGCGGGCGGTACGGATATAATCCTGCCGCATCACCTCGAGCATCGACGAGCGGGTCAGCCGCATAATAAGCGCCGAGCTGCGGAACCCGACCGTCGCCGCCGGCACGCTATACATCAACAGCGCGTTCCAGAAGCCGGTCGGCGCGTCGCTGTAGATTGGGATCGTGCCGAAGTAGGCGACAAACCCCATCAGGATTAGCAGGCCGAGCCAGAAGGCGGGCATCGACAATCCGGATAGGCTGATCACCCTCAGTATATAATCGAGCTTCGAATTCTGATTGACCGCGCTGATCACGCCGAGCGGCACCCCAAACAGCACGGAAAAGGATAGTGCCAGGACGGCGAGGCGGGCGGTGATCGGGATGCGCGGCGCGATCTCCTGGATCGCCGGCCGCTCCGTCTGGTAGGAGATGCCGAGGTCGCCGCTCAACAGGCCGCTGATCCATTTGACGTATTGCACGGGTATCGGCTTATCGAGGCCGAGATCGGCCTCGATGCGCGCCTTGTCCGCCGGATCGACAAAGCCGCCAGCGTCAAACAGGATGTCGGCAATGTTGCCGGGGGTCAGCCGCAGCAGCATGAAAATGATGATGGAAATGCCGAACAGCGTCAGCAGCATCAAGCCGAAACGCCGCACCAGATAGGCTCCCAACGCCTTCCTCCCTGAGCTCCGCCGACCCGTTCGCGGGCGTGATCCCCGAGCCGCAGCCCGAGTCCGTCCGCTGTTTTAGAGGCTGCCGTCTTGCAAGACGAGCGTTTTTACAAATCGGCCGCCGACCAGCTTGTGTCGTATATCATCTGACCCGTTCCGCCGCGGAAAACCAACCTTCCCAGCGGCTTGTTCACCCCTCTCGTTATCACATTCGAGTGATGGCCGTGCAGCACGATGCCGGGCTTCGGTCGCTGCCGCTGCTCGGCGGCAGGATCCATGCTCGGGCAAGCCACCCAGCTCTTCTGTTACCGTTTATGTTAACGAGGACGCCTCTACCTGAAGTTTTGTTAGCTTAACACGGCCGTAGACTGCGGTCGAATCGCGCGGATTTTCTACAATACTTGCTTTTCCAGGGCGTCTCCGTTACATTGTGTTACAGCGGGCGGCCTCACTCGCATCGGTAAAATTTGGAGAGCGACAGGGAGCGATGGCAACATCGACGGTGGTCGTGGGGCGCGAGGATTTGACGATCCCCGGCGCGCTTGAGGCGAGTCCGGGGGACACCGCCTCTGCGCAAATTGAAAACGAATTCTTTAAAATTATCGAGCAACATAAGGCCGATGCCGTGGTGCTCGACCTGACCGGCTCGCACGAACAGGGCGTCACGGCAGTTGGCAGGATCCGGCGGCGAAGCGCTGTGCCCATCGTCGTCGTCTGCAGCCCCGAGGACAAGTTGATGGCCGCCTATCGCAAGGCCGGTGCCACTGCCTGCATGACCCCGCCGATCGATTTGATGCGCCTTAAAGAAGCCTTTCAGCAGGCCGGCCAAAGCGGGCAGCCGGCCGAAGAGACCGAAGACCTCAGCTTTTCGGGGTTTGTACTGCAGCCTCGGGAACAGCGGTTGATTGGGCCCAGCGGGGCCGGAATTGCCCTGTCGGCGGTGGAAAGCCAGGTGCTGCAGCATCTGGCCGGCACTCCCGGGGTGGTCTGGCCAGCGAAGGCCATCGCCGAAGCGGTCGATCCCGCGGGGCGCGGCGATGCCGGGCTCGCCGTCGGGCCGGTCATTGCCCGGCTGCGCAAGAAATTGGCGAGCCTGGCCGGTCCGGCCGGGCAACGTCTTATTAAAACCGAAATTGGCCGCGGTTATATATTCGCCGCCGAGGCAGTGCCGGCTTGGCCCGTCGCGCCTCCCGCCCGCAGTCTCTGACCGGCGGCGGATTTGGCCCTCGTTAAAAGACAACCGCTCCTTCGCCCGATGAGGAAGTGCGTCCCGTGACCCTGGCGCTGAACGATACGCCGGCCCTGAGCTCGGCAAATAATACCCGCGGCGCCAATGCCCAAAGCGGCGCGTCGTCGCTGCTCGGCAGCTTTGTCATCGCGGCGCGGCAACGTGGCGTCCATCTCTCGGTGGCGCAGCTGATCCGCGACCATCAGCTTCCCTCGGGCGAGGTATCGGTCGAGCAACTGCTGCGTATCGCGGATGCATCGGGCCTGCGCGCCAAGGCCACCCGGCTGCGCTGGGCAAACCTCGTCAAGATGGGTACCGCCCTGCCGGCGATCGTAGTACTGCGCAACGGCGCCGCGATGGTGCTGATGCGCGTCCATGTCGAGGCGCAGGACCGCCCGCCAATCGTCGTGCTGCGCGACCCGAACGCGCCCCAGCACGCCCCGTTGATGCTCGACGAGGCGCGCTTCACCGCGGCTTGGGACGGCGAAGTCATCCTGGTCAAGCGCGATTATCGGCTGCGGGATGAAAACCAGCCTTTCGGCTTCCGCTTCGTGCTGGCGCAGTTGCTGCGCGACAAGCGGCTGACGCGCGATCTCGCGATTTGCGCCGTGGTTCTGAGCATCACCGCCGTCTCGCCGATCATGTTCTGGCGCGTGCTGATCGATCGCGTCATGTACTACGGCAGCTTGAACACCTTTACGCTGATTTGCATTGCGTTCGGCGTCCTGCTGCTTTTCGAAACGGCGTTCGGCCATCTGCGCCGCTATTTGGTCTTGTTCATTACGTTGCGCGCCGACGTCAAATTGTGGACCTACACTTTCGACAAGATGCTCAATCTGCCGATCGACTATTACGAGAAGCAATCGACCGGCGAGATCGTCCACAACATCGCGGAAATGGGCAAGATCCGTCAGTTTCTCGTGAGCCAGCTGTTCGGCACGGCGCTGGATGCGATCGTGATTCTGTTTTTCCTGCCGATCATGTTTTTCTTCAGCACGATCATGACGGTCTGCGTGATGGCGCTGTGCGCGATCATTTGCCTGTGGCTAATCCTTATGCTGCCGTCGATCAGACGGCGTGTCAGCGCCGTGATCGCGGCCGAGACCCGCCGCGGATCCTTCCTGGTCGAGACGATCCACGGTATTCGCGCCGTTAAATCCTTGGCGCTCGACGCCAAGCACCGCCACCAGTGGGACGTGCATGTCGCCGATGTCGCGGAAAAGCGCTACGCCGAAGGAGTCCTGACGAACTGGGTGCAGACCGTCGTTCACCCGTTCCAGGGGCTGATGACAAACGGCGTCATCGCGGTGGCGGTGTACCTCGCGCTTGCCAACAAGGACCCGATGTATATCGGCGCGATCATCGCCTTCATGATGCTGACCAACCGCGTCGTCGGTCCGCTGATCCAGGCCTCGCAGTCCATCGTTCAGCTCGATGAAGCCCGCAGCGCCGTGCAATTGGTCGCGCGCATGGTCAATCAGCCGGCCGAAGAGGGGCGCTCGGGCCGGGGGATCCGCACCCCGCTGGTCGGCCGCGTCGAGTTCAACGAGGTCACCTTTCGCTACGAGGGCGCGAACACGCCGGCGCTCGAGCAGGTGTCGTTCGCCATTCCCGAAGGCACCGTGTTCGGCATCATCGGGCGAAGCGGGTCGGGCAAGACCACTGTCACCCGGCTGCTGCAGCTGTTGCACAGCAATTATCAGGGGCTGATCAAGATCGACGGCAATGATCTGCGCGAGATCGACGTCGATCATCTGCGCTCCAGCCTTGGCGTGGTCTTGCAGGAGAATTTCCTGTTTCGCGGCTCGATCCGCGAGACGATCGCCGCCTCCAAGCCGGACGCGAGCTTTGAGGAAGTGGTGCAGGCGGCGCGCTTGGCCGGCGCCGAGGAATTCATCGAGCGCCTGCCGCGGGGCTACGAGACCTATATCCAGGAAGGGTCGACCAACCTGTCGGGCGGACAGCGGCAGCGGCTCGCGATCGCGCGCGCTTTGATCGGCGACCCGCGCATTCTGATCCTCGACGAGGCCACCAGCGCGCTCGACGCGGACAGCGAAGCGATCGTCAACGCCAATCTGCTGCGCATCGCTCAAGGCCGCACGTTGATCATCATCTCGCACCGCCTTTCCTCGCTGGTGAACGCCGACTCGATCCTCGTTCTCGAACGCGGCCGGGTTTACGACATCGGCACGCATGAGGAATTGCTCGACCGCTGCGATATCTACAGCGGCCTGTGGCACCAGCAACACCGGCATCTCATCACCAGGCCTACCACGCATGAAATCATTCCGTTCCCTAGCGCGGCGCAGTGACCCGGCGCCGGAAAATCTGGTCCGGCTGTTCCAATCGGAAACCGCGGAGATCCTCGAGACCCCGGAGCCGGCCCGGGTGCGCGCGACGGTTTACGTCCTCTCCGGCTTTATCGTCACGCTGATCGTGCTTGCCGCCTTTGTGCGGCTCGACCGGGTCGTGAACAGCGCCGGCCAAGTCGTCACGACGCAGGCGACGACGGTCATCCAGGCGCTCGACCCCTCGATCATCAAGACGATCAACGTACGCGAGGGCGAGCGGGTCAAGGCCGGCGAGGTCCTGGCGACGCTCGATCCGACCTTCGCCGCCGCCGATGTCAGTGCCCTGAGATCGCAGATCGCCAGCCTCGATGCGCAGATTGCGCGCTGTGAGGCGGAGCTCGCCAAGCGGCCTTACGTGCCGCCGGTGAGCACCGAACCTGCCCTGGCCCAGTACGGCGAACTGCAGAGATCCTATTACACGCAGCGCAAGGCGCAGTTCGAATCGCAGCTGCACGCCTATGACGAGCAGGTCGCGCAACTGAAGACGACGGTCGCCAAGCTCGGCAACGATCAGGCGCGCTACGGCGATCGCGCCAGGCTCGCCCAGGAAGTCGAGCAGATGCGCGCGACCCTGGCCGCGGCTCAGGTCGGCAGCCGTCTGAACTTGCTGGCGGCGACCGACACCAAAACCGAGCTGTTGCGCAACGCCGAATACGCTCACAACAGCCTGATCGAAAACCAGCATCAGCTCGAATCGACGATCTCGAACCGCGATGCCTTCATCCAGCAATGGATGGCGCAGGCCAGTCAGGAGCTGGTCACCGCTCGGGGTCAGCGCGATACCGCCTCGCAGCAGCTCGAAAAGGCGACAAAGCACAAGGATTTGGTGCGGCTCGAAGCGCTCGAGGATTCAGTTGTCCTGAAAATGTCGAAACTGTCGGTCGGTTCGGTCCTCAAGGAGGGCGATCCGCTGATGTATCTGGCACCGCTCGGTTCGCCGCTCGAGGCCGAGGTCAAGATCGCGACGCGCGATGTCGGCTTTATCCGTCCAGGAGACCCGGTGAAGGTCAAGTTTGACGCGTTCAACTTCGTCGAGCACGGCATGGCCAACGGCACCCTGCGCTGGATCAGCGAAGGCGCCTTCACCAACGAGGACAACGGCGCTACGACGCAGGAGCCATTCTACAAGGCCCGCATCGCACTGACCAATACCGATCTGCGGGACGTCCCGGAAGGGTTCCGCCTGATCCCTGGCATGACGCTGGCCGGCGATATCCACATCGGCACCCGCTCGATCCTGATGTACATCGTCTCCGGCGCGCTGCAGGGGATGGGCGAGGCGATGCGTGAGCCTTGATTCAGCTCCTGGTTCAGTCTTGGCGATGACCACCGGCGAGAAGCGGGGACGGCACCCGTTGAGAGCCGCGCTCGGGGCGCACGCAGCGGCAGCCGCGGCGGCGGATGTTCCGATTGCCATTGAGCCGCCGGCGGAAGCACCGGCCCATGCGGCGCCCGCGCCTCCGGCTGCGGATTTGCCGGTACCGGCGGAACCGATGCCGCCGGCGGCGGCACCGGCCGTAGACACACCGGAACCAGCGCTAGCGGTGCCGCCGAGCCCAACAGCCGCTGCACGTGCTGCCACCAAGGCGCGCCGCCGGCCATCTGCATCGCGCGCGCTGGAGGCGGCGCTCGCGGCCTATGCGCGCGAGGATTACCTCGAGGCGGCGCGCAAGCTGACAACTCTCGCCAGCGCCGGGGATTCCGAGGCGCAATATCGGCTCGGGTTGCTTTACGCCCGCGGCAAGGGCGTGCTCGGCAATCTCGGGGACGGCGTCATGTGGTACCGGCGAGCCGCCGAGCAGGGGCATCCTGAAGCACAATACCAGCTGAGCCTCGCGCTGTTTTCCGGTGGCCACGCGCATTACGAGGTGGGCCGCTGGTACGACGGCGCCGTCGAAATCGACAAAAGCGCCGCCGACAACAATCTCGAGCTGATGTTCCCGAACGGCATCAGCGTGTCGCCGGATTTTGCCGAGGCGTTGCGCTGGAGCACTGCGGCCGCCGCGCAAGGGCTGGGCGAGGCGCAAGCCCATACCGGCATGATGTATGCCCGCGGCCTTGGCTGCGAGACCGATTACGAGGAGGCCCGGCGCTGGTACTTGCAGGCGGCGGAGCAGGGCGTCGCCGCGGCCGAATTCGGCCTCGGCGTACTTTACGCCAACGGCTTCGGGGTCGAGATCGATCTGCCGGCGGCGGCGCGGTGGTATGGCAAGGCCGCCGCCAAGGGGTACGGCGACGCGCAGGTCGCCTTGGCGCTGATGTGCAGCTCGGGGGCCGGGATGGACCGCGACCCCGAACGCGCCGTGCTGTTGTTTCGCCAGGCCGCCGAAAAGGGTAACCCGCGCGCGCGGCACAATCTGGCGCTCCACCTGCTGCGGGGCGACGGCGTGCCGCAGAATTTCGTGATGGCCGAGACCTATTTCCGGCAGGCTGCACGGCAAGGCCATACGCCGGCGATGCTGAACCTCGCGCGCATGTACAGTCTCGGACAGGGCACGGCGCAGAGCGAATCCGAGGCGGCGCTGTGGTATCGGGGCGCCGCGGAGGCCGGCGATGCCGAGGCGCAATTCATGATCGGTGGGCTGCATGCCCGCGGCGAAGGTGTTCCGAAGCGGCTGGTTGATGCCGCGCAATGGTTCGGAAAGGCCGCGGCGCAGGGGCATGCCGCGGCGCAATTCAATATCGCCGTGTTTTACCGCGACGGCACCGGGGTCGAACGGGATCCGGCGCGCGCGCTGGAATGGTTCGGCCGCGCCGCCGAGCAGGACGTGGCGGTGGCGCAGACCAGCCTCGCGAAACTCTATTTGTCGGGCGAGGGCGTGCCGCGCGATTACGATACGGCGGCGATGTGGTTGCGGCGGGCAGCCGCGGCCGGCGATGCCGATGCCGAGACGACGCTCGGGATCCTGCATCTGCACGGGCACGGCGTCGATCGCGACGCTGCTGCCGCCGTCCAGCTGTTCCGTCGGGCGGCCGAGCGGGGCTACGCGCCGGCGCATTTCCAGCTCGGGCAATTCTATTCCGAGGATCGCGGCAACGGCGCCGACCCGCTCGAAGCGGTGCGTTGCTATCGGGCAGCGGCAGAAGCCGGGCATCTCCGGTCACAGCTGGTTCTGGGGCGCAACTATCTGGCCGGAGCATGGGGGTTGCGCGACGAAGCGGAGGCCGCTCTGTGGTTTCACCGGGCGGCGGAAGCGGGCCATGCCGGCGCGCAATTGCAGCTCGCCACGATGTACTGCGTCGCGCAGGGCGTGCCAAAGGATCTCGACATGGCGGTCGCCTGGTTCCGCCGCGCGGCGGAGCAGGGCGAGCGCATCGCGCAATACAATCTGGCCGTCATGCTGCTCAAGGGCGACGGGGTCGAGGCTGACCCCGAAGAGGCATTGGAATGGTACCGGAAAGCGGCGGAGCAGGGGCTTCCGGAGGCGCAGATCGCGCTCGGCGATTTTTATGCCGCCGGCCGGGTCGTCGCGCTCGATCGCGACGAGGCCCGCCGCTGGTTCGAAAAAGCGGCAGGCCAGGGAAACGAAGCCGCACAGGCCCGGCTCGCCGCGCTCGCCCGGCTGCTCGGCCAGCAGGCGGCCAACGAAATCCATCCGCCGCGCGCCGGCTCCGGATCCTAAGCCGGGGGCTGAAACCCGGCTGCATCGCTTGCGGCGCAATCCACGCTAGTGCTTCTGGCGGATCGGGGGCCGCGGGCTTATTTTAAGCGCCATGCTGCCGCTGCTCGTTGCCGAACGCCCGCAAGCCGATATCGAGAAGCCGTTCCAGCTCCATTCGGAGTTCCAGCCGGCTGGCGATCAGCCGCAGGCGATCGACGAACTCTGCGAGGGGCTTGAGCGCGGCGAGCGCGACCAGGTGCTGCTCGGGGTCACCGGCTCGGGCAAGACCTTCACGATGGCGCATGTCATCGCCCGCACCGGCCGACCGGCGATCGTGCTGGCGCCGAACAAGACCTTGGCGGCGCAGCTCTACGGCGAGATGAAGAGCTTCTTCCCGGAGAACGCGGTCGAGTATTTCGTCTCCTATTACGACTACTACCAGCCGGAAGCCTATGTTCCGCGCACCGACACCTATGTCGAAAAGGAATCGTCGCTGAACGAGCAGATCGACCGGATGCGCCATTCGGCGACCCGGGCGATCCTCGAACGGCGCGATGTCGTCGTCGTCGCCTCGGTGTCGTGCATCTACGGCATCGGCTCGGTCGAGACCTATTCGCAGATGACCGAGTCGCTGGAAGTCGGCAACCGGGTCAACCGCAACCGCCTCTTGTCGAAGCTCGTCGAGCTGCAATACCGGCGCAACGACCACAGCTTTTTCCGCGGCAATTTCCGGGTGCGCGGCGACACGATCGAGCTGTTTCCGGCGCATTACGAGGACCGCGCCTGGCGCATCTCGCTGTTCGGCGACGAGATCGAGGCGATCCACGAGATCGACCCGCTGACCGGCGAAAAGACCGCGGCGCTGAACTCGATCAAGGTATACGCCAACAGCCATTACGTGACGCCGCGCCCGACCCTGTTGCAGGCGGTCGATCAGATCCGGCGCGATCTGCGAATCCGCCTCGACGAGTTTCACGCCCAGGGCAAACTGCTCGAAGCGCAGCGGCTGGAGCAGCGCACGACTTACGATCTTGAAATGATCGAGGCGACCGGCGCATGCGCCGGCATCGAGAATTATTCGCGCTATCTGACCGGCCGCAACCCGGGCGAGCCGCCGCCGACCTTTTTCGAATACATGTCGCGCGACGCGCTGGTCATCGTCGATGAGAGCCACGTCACGGTGCCGCAATTGGGCGGCATGTTCGGCGGCGACTGGACACGCAAGACGACGCTCGCCGAATACGGTTTCCGCCTGCCGTCCTGCACGGATAACCGGCCGCTCAAATTCGAGGAATGGGATACGATGCGCGGCCAGACGATGTTCGTCTCGGCGACGCCCGGGCGATGGGAGATGGAGCGCGCCGGCGGCGTCTTTGTCGAGCAGATCGTCCGGCCGACCGGCCTGGTCGATCCGCCCTGCATCATCCGCCCGACCGAGAACCAGGTCGACGATCTGATGGCAGAATGCCGCGACACCGCGTTGCGCGGTCATCGCGTGCTGGTCACGACCTTGACCAAGAAGATGGCGGAGGCGTTGACCGAGTACCTGCACGAGGCCGGGCTGCGGGTGCGCTACATGCATTCCGATGTCGACACGATCGAGCGCATCGAGATCATTCGCGATCTGCGGCTTGGCGTGTTTGACGTGCTGATCGGCATCAACCTGCTGCGCGAAGGTCTTGATATCCCTGAATGCGCGCTGGTCGCGATTCTCGATGCCGACAAGGAGGGTTATCTGCGGTCGCGCACCTCGTTGATTCAGACGATCGGACGCGCCGCCCGCCACATCGATGCGCGCGCGATCCTCTACGCCGACCGCATGACCGACAGCCTGAAAGCGGCCATCGCCGAGACTGACCGGCGCCGCGAAAAGCAGCAGGCCTACAACACGCTGAACGGCATCACGCCGGAAACCGTGCGCCGCGGCATCGCCGACATTCTCGACAGCGTCTACGAGGCCGATCACGTCACGATCGGCCTCGGCGAGAGCGATGCGGCGCACTACCAGGGCAAGGATCTGAAGGCGGTCATCGCCGATATGGAAAAGCGCATGCGCACCGCCGCCGCCGATCTCGAATTCGAGGAAGCCGCGCGGCTGCGCGATGAGATCCGCCGGCTGGAGCAGATAGAGCTCGGGCTTACCGACGTGGCTGAGGGTGGGCTGCGCGGCCGCTCGACGATGGGGCGCGCCGGCTTGTCGGCGCGCGAGGCTGTGCGCGCCAAGGTGCGGGCCCGCGGAAAGGCACGCCGTGCCCGCCGCTGATCGCGAGAGGGCCGGGACCGACGAAACGATGCTGACCGGCGCCTTGCCGGCTCCGCCGGTGCCGAAGGCGGCGCTGGTCACCGGCGGTGCCCGCCGCATCGGGCGGGCGCTGGCGCTGGCGCTCGCCGCGGACGGCTACGCCGTCACGATCCATCACCATCATTCCAAGAAAGAGGCAGAGGCGCTCGCGGCCGAGATCGAGCGAGCTGGCGGCAAAGCGATCACGCTGATGGCCAACCTCGCCGATGAGGGAGCGGTCGCCGAACTATTGCCGCGCGCCGTGGCGGCGCTTGGTCCGATCGGTTGTCTAGTCAATAACGCCTCGATTTTCGAAAACGACACCGTAGCGACGGCGACCCGCGACAGCTGGGATCGTCACCTGGCGATCAATCTGCGGGCGCCGTTTCTCCTGATGCAAAGCTTCGCGCGGCATCTGCCGCAAGCGGCGGCGGGCGTCATCGTCAATCTGCTCGACGAGCGGGTGTGGAATCTGACGCCGTTTTTTGTCTCCTACACGCTCAGCAAGGCGGGCCTGTGGACCTTGACGCAGACAATGGCTCTGGCGCTCGCGCCGCGCATCCGGGTGAACGGCATCGGACCGGGGCCGACGATGCCGAGCCCGCGGCAGAGTGCACAGCAATTCCTCGACCGCTGCCGTAAGATGCCGCTGCGGCGGGGCACCAGCCCCGATGAGATCGCCGCCGCGTTGCGCTTCATCCTCGCGGCGCCCGGAATGACCGGTCAGATGATCGCGCTGGATGGCGGAGAGCATCTGGGCTGGGGGCAACCTGGCCAGGGGGAGGTCGTCGAGTAACCCTTCGCGAGTTGATGATGCGCGACCAAATGTCTCGGCTAAGTCACGGATTCGGTTCGACTTCGACTCGCAGAGGCGAGAGTTGTCTACAGCCGGTGTTGCGCGGCGGAGACACCCCCGATGTGACATTCTTGTGACCCTCTGTTACTGTAGGTTTACACTTGACAGCCGAAAGTAGAAGGGAAATCAGACAGTTAGGAATTTGCCTACAAAATAGGCAATCTCTACGAACGCCGAGATTGTCTGCTCGCGGGCTCTGCTCAACCGAGCTTTTCGACAAACTTATCCCCACATTCGGTGGATATGACCGACGGTCCAGAAAATTTGATGACGACTGAACCGGTTGCGCCGACCGAGACGCGTCCGCGACGCCGCCGGCCGGCGGCGCTGGCCGATCCGCGCCGCAGTCCCGGCGACATTTCCGATCCGCTGCCGGACATTCCGCCGGGCGGCGCACCGCCGCGGACTGGCCATGCCGTCAGCATCGCCGGCGGGGTGGCGGTGCTGCGCGCGGCGTTGCGCAATGTACCTGGCAGCCCCGGCGTCTACCGCATGCTCGATCGCAAAGGCGACGCGCTTTACGTCGGCAAGGCGCGCAATCTGAAGAGCCGGGTGCAGAACTATACGCACCCCGCCGGGCTGTCGAACCGGCTGCGCCGGATGGTGGCCGAGACGGCCGTGCTCGAAATCGTCGTTACCGCCACCGAAGCCGAGGCGCTGCTGCTCGAATGCAACCTGATCAAGCGTTTGATGCCGCGCTACAACGTGCTGCTGCGTGACGACAAATCGTTTCCGTTCATCCATTTGACCGCCGATCACAAGTTCCCGCAGCTGACCAAATACCGCGGCGCGCGCGACAAGGACGGCGCCTATTTCGGACCGTTTGCCTCGGCCGGCGCGGTCAACCGCACGCTGATCACATTGCAGAAAGCGTTTCTGCTGCGCTCGTGCAGCGACAATGTGTTCGCCAACCGCACACGGCCCTGTCTGCTGTTCCAGATCAAGCGCTGCAGCGCCCCCTGCGTCGGTCGCATCGAACCCGACGCCTACGCCGCGCTGCTCGATCAGGCGAAGGGATTTCTCGCCGGGCACAGCCACAATGTGCAGCAGCGCCTCGCGGCCGAGATGGAGCACGCCTCCGAGGCGCTCGATTTTGAGGCGGCGGCGCTGATCCGCGACCGCATCCGCGCCCTGTCATTGGTGCAGGGCCATCAGGACATCCATGTGCCTGGCATCGTCGATGCCGACGTCATCGCGGCCTATCAGGCGGGCGGCCAGACCTGCGTCCAGGTATTCTTTTTCCGCGGTGCGCAGAACTGGGGCAACCGCGCCTATTTCCCGCGGCATGACCGGCAGCTTTCGGTCGAGGAGGTGCTGACCGCGTTTGTCGGGCAGTTCTACGACAACAAGCCGAAACCGCCCTTGGTGCTGCTGAGCCATCCTCTGGTCGAGCAGGCCCTGGTCGAGGAGGCGTTGTCGCTCGGCGGCGGCAAGCGTGTCGTGCTCGCGGCGCCGCAGCGCGGCGACAAGAAAAGGCTGGTGGATCGCGTCGTGCTGACCGCGCGCGAGGCGCTCGGGCGGCGGCTCGCCGAGAGCGCCTCGCAGCGTCAGCTGCTCGACGGCGTTGCCAGCGCATTTGGCCTGGAAGGCCCGCTCAACCGCATCGAGGTCTACGACAACAGCCATATCCAGGGCAGCAACCCGGTGGGCGCGATGATCGTCGCCGGTCCCGACGGGCTGATGAAGAACGCCTATCGCAAATTCAACATCCGCGGCCTCGACCTGCCGCAACTAATGCCGTCGCAGTCGGAGCCCCCACCCTCCCACGCCTCCGGCGCGGGTCCCTCCCTCCCCCGCACGCGGGGGAGGGTCTCCAACGCTTCAGCGTCCGTGGCGAACTCCCTCCCCTGCGAGCGGGGGAGGGTTGGGGTGGGGGCTGACGTCGGCACGGCGGAACCCGTTTCTGCGGGCGGCGATGATTACGCGATGATGCGCGAAGTGTTCCGTCGCCGTTTTTATCGCGCGCTGAAGGAAGACCCCGATCGCGAACGCGGCATGTGGCCCGATCTGGTGCTGATCGACGGCGGGCAAGGGCAATTGACCCAGGCGCGAGGGATCTTCTCCGAGCTCGGCATCGATGATGTTCCGGTCGTTGCGATCGCCAAAGGCCCCGACCGCAATGCCGGGCGCGAGCGCTTTTTCATCCCCGGCCGGCCATCCTTCTCGCTCGAGCCGCGCGACCCGGTGCTCTATTTCCTGCAACGGCTGCGC
>Ga0209474_10003492_pt1 | contig 13776 bp, 11 predicted proteins | sample GraSoiAngelo_145_FD_185902 | JGI IMG/M metagenome (GOLD analysis project Ga0209474, IMG submission 185902) | Grasslands soil microbial communities from the Angelo Coastal Reserve, California, USA - 14_1009_05_20cm (SPAdes) (version 2) | ecosystem: Environmental > Terrestrial > Soil > Grasslands...
GCGAGATGCCTGTCGCGTTCAGCTTCTGTGGAAAATGCGGCGCGCGGCTTGTCGCGGTCCAGCCCATCGAGGGCGAGACGAAACAGGTCACCGTGCTCTTCGCGGACATCTCGGGGTTCACTGCGCTCGCGGAGCGGCTCGATCCCGAAGAGCTTCACGAGAACATGCGCGCCGCGTGGGACGCGATCGCGGTGGAGATCCGGGCGTTCAACGGGCTCATCGAGAAGTACATCGGCGACGCCGTCGTCGCGGTGTTCGGCGCGGTCGACAACGAGATCGACCATCCCGCGCGCGCCCAGCGGGCGGCCCTCGCCATCCTCGGCGCGCTCGACCGTGAGAACGAACGCATCGCAGAGCGCACCGGCCGTAATCTCGCGCTGCGCATCGGGATAAACAGTGGGCTGGCCGTCGCAGGCGCCGTCGGCGATAGAGAGAGCGAGTTCGGCGTGCTCGGCGACGCGGTGAACGTAGCCGCGCGGCTCGAGCAGGCGGCCGAGCCGGGCGAGGTCCTCGTGGGCGATGCGACGTATCGCCTCGCGCCGGGCCTCTTCGCGTACGAGCCACACCCACCCGTCGCGGCAAAAGGAAAGACCGCCCCTCTCGTCGCATGGCGGCTTCTGCGCATCGAAACAGCGGCGACCGACCGCGGCCGCGCACCGCTCGTCGGACGAGACAGCGAGGTCGCGCTGCTCGTGGGTGCGCTCGAGGACGCTCTCGCGGGCAAGGGTCACATCGTGTCGATCGTGGGCGAGGCCGGCCTCGGCAAGACGCGGCTCGTGGACGAGCTGCTCGCGGATCCGCGAGCGCTCGGCGCACGCGTCGCGCGGGCGCGCTGCTCGCCGTACGACGCGCATCGCGCGTACGGCGCGATCTCCGACCTCTTGCGTCGAGCGCTCGCGATCGGGACGAACGCGCCGACCGAGATCGCACACCGCATGCTCACCGAAACGGTCCCCGGGATGGAGCCCGAGGCCGCAAAGATGGTCCTCGCCGCCCTTGGGTACAGCCTCACGCTGCCGGCGCTCTCGGGCGAGACGCGACGAAAGCTGCTCGACCGTGCGATCCGCGACCTCATCCTGCGCGTCGCTCGGACACAGCCCGTGATCCTCGCATTGACCGACGTGCAGTGGGCCGACGCGGCTTCGCAGGAGCTCCTCGCCGCCCTGGCCCCGGCGCTCGCAGGCACGGCGGCACTGTTTGTCACAACCTATCGCCCGGATCTGAATCCACCGTGGTCGACGAGTCGCGGTCACCTGCAGATCCGGCTCACTCCGCTCGCGACCGGCCCGAGCGCCGCACTGCTACAGGCGCTCCTCCCGGCGAGCGCCCTCCCGCAAGAGGCGATCGACGACATCGTCGCTCGCAGCTCCGGAAGCCCGACATACATAGAGGAGGCCGCCCGGTGGCTCGTGGCGATGGGAGTCGTCGTCGAGCGCGAGGGCGCCTCGCCGCTGGCCGACGTCAGTCGGATCCGTGAGCTCCCGGACGCTCTGCCGATGCTCCTGCTGCGCCGCGCCGAGCTCGCTGTCGGTCCGGAAAAGCGGGTTCTCCATGCGACCGCGGTCGCGGCGCGCGCCTGCGAGCCCGGGCTTCTGCGTGCGTTGTTCGGCCAGGATGTGGATGTCGATTCGGCTCTCGCGAGCCTCTGCGCGCGCGGGCTTATCGAGCTCACGAGCCACGGCGACTACCGCTTCCGGCAATCGCTGTTGCGCGAGCTCGTCTATGACTCCATCTCGCCGCGCAATCGCGAGGATCTGCATGGGCGCATCGGTCAGGTCATCGAGAGCGTGATGCCGGAGGTGGCCGTCCAGCAGCCCGAGCTTCTCGCGAACCACTTCGCCGAATCGACGCACGTCGGCCGCGCGATCGACTACTCGATGCGCTCAGGTGAGAGGGCGGTCGCGTTGTACGCGCTCGCCGACGCGCTCCATCACTACCGCGCTGCCGCGAAGCTCGCCGAGCGCCTCGCCGGTGGCGGCGAATCGGAGCGCGCCCGCGCTCTGGTGGAGGCGTGCGACGCGGCACGCGCGCTCGGACACGAGGATGCGCTCGCGATCGCGGAGGACGCGCTCGCCGGACCGATGTCCGACGACGTCGTCCGGGCCGCCCTCCGCCGCCGGGCCGGGGAGCTGGCGGCGCGCGCGCACGAGACGCAACGGTCGGCCGAGCATCTTGCCGAGGCGGATCGTCTGACTCCCGCTGAGGGGCGCGAGCGCGCGGAGCTCACTCTCGCCAAGGCCTACCTCGCTCGTTCCGACGAGCGACCGGCCGAGGCGCTCGCCGTCGGCCGGACCGCCGTGAAAGAGGCGCTCGCCGCGAACGATCGCGGTCTGGCTCTCGCCGCGGAGGAGGCGGTCGCGGTGTTCGCGGCCGACGCCGGCTCACAGGACGAGTCGCTCCGCGCGACCGAGAGATGCGTCGAGCACGCGACGGCGATCGGCGATCTCTCAGGCCTGGCGCGCGCGCTGGCGCTCCTTACCTACGCGGCGCTCGACCGTGGTGAGCTCGCGAAGGCCGAGGACCTCGCCCACGAGCTTCTGGGCGCCGAATCGCGTCTGGGCAACGTCTCCGGTGAAGCGGGCGCACTACGGGCGCTCGGCCGCTCGTTCTTCGGGCTCGGCCGCTTCGCGGAGGCGCATGCGACGCTCGAGCGGGCGCTCGCACTCGCCGACCCGCTTGCGCAGGGGCAACAGCCCGCGGATCCCGCATCCACACTGCTCGTGCTCGGCTCGCTGGCGATCGAGCGCGGCGACTTCGCGTCGGCGGCGACGACCCTTTCCGAGGCTCGCGCCGTCGCCGAGCGGTCTCCCTCGCGCGAACACCTCGCGCCGCGGATCGCGGCCGAGATGGCGCGACTCGCGCTCTATCAGGGTTCGCTCGACGATGCGGGTCAGCACGCGGCCGCCGCGCACGCGGCCGCGGTCGAACACGAGTGCCGCCGCTGCGGTGCGGGGATCGCGGCGACCCTCGTCGAAGTGGCGTGCGCGAGCGGCGACCTAGCCTTGGCCGATGCCCGCCGGACGGAGGGCCTCGAGCACGCGTTCCGGCTCGGGCTCCCGGTCGCGAGCGCGGAGATACGCGCGGCGTCCGCGAATCTTCTCGCGGCGCACGGCGACATCGTCGGCGCGCGCAACGAATGCATCGAGGCGCTCGCGGTGTTCGAGCAGCGTGGGCCGACGTACCTCGCCGAGCGAACGCGGCGCCGCATCGCCGAGATCGACGTCAACGGGAAGGCGCAGAGCGCCTAACTAGAGAGAGAATTCCCCCGGCGCGATCTTCTCGCGGCCACCCATGTACGAGCGCACCGCTTTAGGTATCTCGAGCGATCCGTCTTTGTGCTGGTAGTTCTCCATGATCGCGATCATCAGGCGCGCAAGCGCCAGGCCCGAGGCGTTGAGGATATGCACGTGCTCGGGCTTTCCACCGGCTTCGCGCCGAAAGCGGATGCTCGAGCGTTCGGCCTGGAACGAGCCGCAGTTCGACGCTGACGACACCTCGAGCCACTCGTTCGCGGCCGGGCTCCACACATCCACGTCAAAACCGCGGATCGCGGTGAAGCCGAGGTCGCCCGTGCAGCGCTCCGACACGCGCACGGGGAGCTCGAGCTTCTCGAGCACCTCGACCGCGAGCGCAGTCATCTTGTCGAGCCACGCCGGCGACTCCTCAGGGGCGCAGTGCACCACCATCTCGACCTTGTCGAACTCGTGACCGCGCTTTATCCCGCGCACATCGCGGCCTGCACTCATGTGCTCGCGCCGGAAGCACGCCGTGTATGCGACGTAGCGTCGCGGCAGAGCCGCGGCGTCCAAGATCTCGTCCCGGTGCAGCCCAACGAGCTGTGGCTCCGCGGTGGGGAGGAGCCACACGTCATCGTCTTCGTCGCGGTACAGGTTCTCATCGAAGTGCGGAAGGTGCGCACTTCCGACGAGCGTCTCGCGTCGTGTGACGAACGGCGGGTAGATCTCGGTGAAGCCGGCGGCGATCTTGAGGTCGATCATCCAAGCGATGAGCGCACGCTGCAGAGCCGCGCCCGCCCCGCGTAGCACGTAGAACCGCGAGCCTGAAAGCTTCGTGCCGCGCGGTATGTCGAGGATCCCGAGCGCCTCGCCGAAGTCCCAGTGCGGCTGCGGGACCAGATCGAGCTGCCTCGGCTTGTCCTGGCGCAGGACCTTGTTGTCGTGCTCGTCCTTGCCCTGCGGGACGCCGGGGGCGATCTCGTTCGGTATCCAGAGAAGCTTCTCGTCGCGCTCCGCCTCCAGGGCGGTGAGCTCCGCCTGATCGGCCTTGATTCGTTCCCCCACCTCCCGCATGCGCGCCTTGACTTCCTCGCTTGGCGGCCCGCCACGGCTGGCCTTGTTGCGTTCGGCATTCAGCGACTCGACCTGAGCGCGAAGATCGCGTGCCTTTCGGTCGAGCTCCAGGATCCGGTCGAGGGGCGCGTCAAAGCCGCGTGCAGCGAGCATGTCGCGCACCTTCTGGGGGTCTTCACGGATGCGCTGGAGAGGGGTCATCGAGCGCGTGCCATTATCCGTGCTCTTCCATGTACGACGTGGTCCTCATCGCCTTCGAAGGCCCCGACCGCTATTCGTTCGTCGGCGGTCTCGCCACGCGCATGATCGACTTGGCCGACGCGCTCGTCGATCGTGGCTACTTCGTCCACCACCTCTTCGTCGGCGATCCGAAGCTCCCGCCGCGCGAGGAGCGCGCCGAAGGACGCCTCATCCTGGAGCGGTGGTCGCAGTGGATCAGTGCCTATCACCCGCGCGACGTGTACGACGGCGAGGACGGGAAGTGGCGCGACTTCTCGCGCACCGTCCCCGCGCACCTTGCCGATCTCGTGATCGCGTCGGCGGCGGAAGGGCGGAAGTCCGTCCTGCTCTTCGAGGATTGGCAAACGGCCGACGCGGCGATCGCGACCTCCGCGATCCTGAACGTCCGCATGCCCGGCGCCGCGGCCATCCTCTGGAACGCGAACAACACCTACGGCTTCGGGAGCATCGACTTCTCGCTGCTGCGGCTCGCCGCGTCGATCACGACGGTCTCGCGTTTCATGCGCGCGGAGATGTCCGCGGTCGGTGTCGATGCGGCCGTCCTCCCGAACGGCATCGCCGAGCGTTTCTTGAAGCCGCTGCCGCCGGCGGAGGCGCGGCCGCTGCGCGAGGCGTTCGGCGACCGGCCGACCTTCGTAAAGGTCGCGCGATTCGACCCCGACAAGCGCTGGCTCTGGGCGATCGACGCTATCGCGTTTATGCGCGACGCAGGCGCACGCCCGCGGCTGCTCATGCGCGGAAGCCGCAATCCGTATGGCGACATCGTCGGCGCCCGTATACGCGCCCGCGGGCTCTCCATCGAGCGCGTCGCGCTTCCGACCGAAGCCGCGACCCGGGATCTGGCGGCCGTGGTCGCGGCGAGCACGGCCGAGATCCTCTTCCTCGATTACTTCGTCCCAGAGCGCACGCTTCGCGCTATGTATCAGGCCGCAGACGGCGTTCTAGCCAATTCCGAGAAGGAGCCCTTCGGTCTCGTCGGTCTCGAGGTCATGGCCTCGGGCGGCCTCGCGTACGTCGGCCGGACCGGTGAGGACTACGCGGTCCCGTTCGGGAACGCGGTGGTCATGCAGAGCGACGACCCGCGCGAGCTGCTCGCGACGCACGCGACGCTCGGCACGCGGCCGGAAGTCCTTCGCGCCATTCGTGCCGACGGAAGGGCGACGGCGAAACGGTTTGCGTGGCCGCGCGTGCTCGATGGCTACGAGGCCGCGTGGGAGACCGCGTTCGCGCTGACCTCGGGCTAAACCCGACCCTCGAAACCGCCGTCAGACAGCTCGCGAAAGCCGAAGCCCGAGCCACGCGCCCCAGATCGGAGCCACGATCCCTCCGCTGAGGAGAATGAGTAGCCCCCCGACCGCGTCCGGAACAGGTAGTGCGGCGTCGCGCGCGAGAAGGCTCAGGAGGCCCAGCCAGTAGAGAGCCGCGAGAACGAAGCCGAGCAAGGCCCAGGCCTGCGGAAAAGATCGTCGTTCGAGGGCGAGACCACTTGCCCAGTAGGTCCCAAAGCCGGCCAGCAGCAAGAACGCGCGCTGTAGCCAATTCGCTGGGGACTCGATCAATGCGCTCGCGTCGGTCAGGACCTGCAGCGTCTGACTCGAGGCATCGTGACTCACATTGACCACCGCCTGCAGCAGCCCAAGCGTCAGGAACAGCCACAGCGACCCAAACAGTCCCGCCGCGGCGAACGCGACCGTCATCAACTGCTGGTAAGGGCCGTCGGGGGCCAGCGACTGTCTTAGCACCAACCCGAGTCCAATGAGGCAAAGCATGGCCAGAGTGATGCAAACCACCGCGGCGTAGAACTGCGGGTACACCGCTCTCTCATAGGCGTAGTGCGCGACTCGATCGGCGGCATCTGGGGGTTGTGGTGAGATGATCGCGAAACTCACCAGCGTGAAAACCCATGTGCCAACGAACCACCCGGCTGCATAGATGAACGCGAGCGCTCTGCCGATTGGGTACCAGCCGGAGGCCCTTGTCGCATCCATGCGCCGGAGAAGCGTAGCCCTAGGCGGGACGCGAACTTAGTCTCGTCGTCTAGCGGACGTCAGTTCGTCGTTGCTCCTCTTCTCCAGTATCTCGAAGCGCACCGCGCGTTCGACGAAGAGCGGCGTCCCGCGGCGCGCCGGGGGAACGAGCCAGTGCACGCGTCTCGAGAAGCGGAGGTGGTCCCTGAGGTAGTCATTGAGCTCGGCCGAGTCTTCGAACGGGATCGCGTGCCACAGCCTTCCGCGGCGGCGCGATCGGAAGAGCCGGCGCCGCAGGACCTCGCGGACCGCACGGTCGGACATCGTGTCGTCCATTTTGGTAAGTCGCTGTGTCCCGATCGTCCCGATCACCGTCCCGTGGGCGCTCTTGGCGCGAACGCGGGCGGATACCCCGGAGTCAGGACGCGCGTCGACGAAGACGCCCCGCTCGACGAGGATCCGGTGGGCCTCCTGGAGGGCATCGACCATGCCCTTGTGCGCAACTCATCAGAGCGTCCAGGAGAAGATCACCACGTCGAACGACGCGTCGGGCAGTCGAAGTGACTGCGCGGCTCCCTCGCTGAACTTCACATTGGAAATGCCCTGACGCCTGGCCTCGACGCGGCCGCGAGCCAGCGCACCGCGATCGGGATCGACCGCGAGGACCGACGCCGCAGCGCGAGCCGCGCCGAGCGCGAGACGGCCTTCGCCGGCCCCGATGTCCGCCACGCGAAGGCCGCGTAGGTCGAGGCCGTAGGCCCCGAGCTCGATCTCGGCCGGCGGCCGCAAGAAGCCGAGACCGCCCGGAAAGGTCCGCCCGGCGCTAACCGTAACGCTCACCTGCGCCCGGAAGCATCGCACCGATCCGATTGCCTGCCGCGGTCACGCGCTGCGGATCCATGAGCGGGCTGCGGATGTCGTCCGGCGGCTCGGCGCCCGCGAACCACCACACGACCTCGAGGTTCGCGCGGAAGAGCGCGTCGAAGACCGCGTCCTCGGGAGACGAGTTGCGGCTCGAGTACCACCAGAACCAGTCGCTGCCCTCGGCCACCATGAGCGGCTGCCGAACGCTCTTCGGCATGTACCGGAGCGAGCCCCACTGCTCCTGCGCGAAGCGGCGGGTGCGCTCGAGCGCGCTCCATGCGCGGGCGTGAGCGGGCTCGCCGCTCCAGACGCGCAGGCTCGCCTCGATCCACGAACCGGTGTGAAGCCGCGGGAGCTCGACGGTCGCGGGCGTCTTCTCGAGGAAGTCGGAGATGCGCACCGTTTCGAATCGGTCGTCGGCCTCGAGCTTCCCGTAGAGCGCGCGCAGGAAATCGTTTCCGTTGTTGGGGTACTGCTCCCAGGCGTTCTCGCCATCGAGGATGATCGCGGCGAGGTACGGCCCGCCCTCGTTCGGCAGGCGGTCGCGCGCGCGTTCGAGCTTCACGATCATGTCGCCGACCGCGTCCTCGGGTTTCATGTCGCCGTACACGAAGCCGATCCGGTCCGAGAGCTCTCGGTCGCGGAAGATCACGGTGGCGCCGTTGGCCAGGCGATACGGCCGGTAGAGAAGTCCGGGCTCGATGAGCGCGCCGACCTCGTCGCGCCGCAGCTCGACGTTCACCGAACGCGCGAGCACGCCTTCGTCCGACGCGAACCAGGCGAGGCCGGCTTTGCGGATGGCGTCCGCCGCCTCCGGCGACACCGCGCCTTCGGATGGCCACACGCCGCGGGGCCGCACGCCGAAGGCGCGCTCGTGAGACGCGATCGCCTCCTCGAGCTGGAACGCGGCGTCGTCCGGATATGCGAAGGGGATCTCGGGGAGCTGTGCGTCGGGATCGGACCGGAGCGCCGATCGATCGTCGATGATGAGCGGGAGGATCGGGTGGTAATAGGGCGTGGTCAGGATCTCGACCTGCCCATCGCGTTCGAGGCGGTGATAGAGGTGCGGGACGCCCGACGCCATGAATCGCTGGCGACCGATCACGTAGCGCACGTCGTCACGAGTGAACCGCGCGCCCTTGTCGGCGAGCTCGACCAGGCGCTGATCGGCGCGGATGTCGTCCGGGTCGATCCAGGCGAGGTTGAACCAGAGCGCGAGATCCACGAAGTAATCGTCCGAGAGGAGCTCGTGCCGGTCGCCGGTCGCCATCGCCAGCTGGAGCAGACGCCGGTATTCCTGATAACGGTGGATGACGTTGCCGTGATGGATCGAGAAGAACCGCCGCAGGATGTGCACGCGCTCCTCGTCAGCGAGCACCCCGTCCACTGTGCGCATCGTGAGGCGCGTGTCCTCGTCGTCGGCACCGCGCGCGTAATCCTCGAGCTGATCGCGCAGGCTCGGCACCATCGTGAAGTTCACCTTCACGCGGGGGAACTCCTGAAGGAGCCGCGCCATGTGCAGGTAATCCTTCGACGCGTGGAGGCGCACCCACGGCAGCACGAACTCGCTGGTCTGCGGGTGCTTGTAGTAGGGCTGGTGCATGTGCCAGAGGATCGCGACGGGCAGCTTTCCGTTCACGGGGCTCGACCGAGATCGTCGAGACGGCGGCGGACGCGTTCGGGCTCGATCGAGAGAAGGAGCCATCCCGCGCGCGGACCGACCGGCTTTCCGATGAAGGCGAGGTAGATAGCGGCGAACGCGTCCCGCGAGGGCTTGCCGTGCGCGTCCAGAAGGCCGACCTGCTTCGCGGCCTCGTAGAGCTGGTTCTGCATTTCGCCCGCATCGTGGACCGTCCCGATGAGCGCCCTGATCGCGGATAGGTATCGACGCTGTTCGGCGGTCAGCTCGACATCCGGGGTCCTCTCGAGGACTTCGAACTTGGCTTCGTCAGGGGCCCACCGCTCGAGCCAGGCGCGCGCGAGCTCGACACGCCTGTGCAGATCACGCAGCTCCGCATCGGTCAGGCGTGCGCCCTTGTCCTTCTCGGCCTCAGCCTCGGGCTTGATGCTGGGGATCTGGAGCCAGCTCGCGACCGTCGTGAAGCGAATGCGGAACCCCGGCGGGTCGGGCGTTGGTGAGACCTGGGAGAGGCGCCAGGTCTTCCCGAGGTCGCTCTCCTCGTCCTCGCGATACGCATCCGCGGCGCGGTCGTACTCGTCCATCAGGCGTGGCAGCGTCATGCCGGACGGGTCGAACTCGAGGTGGCGCTTGGGTGGTGTGCGGAGCATCAGGAATCGCACCAGCTCGGGTGGGTAGATCGCCACGATCTCGACCGCTTCGGCGCCGATGCCTTTGGAGCTCGCCATCTTCTTGCCGCCGAACGTGAAGAACTCGTGCTGAAGCCCCGGGGGCGGCTCCCGCTTCCACACCTCGCGGTAGATCTCGTTCGAGCGCTCGCGCGATCCACCAGCGGTGAGGAGGTCTTTGCCGCCCTCCTCATAGGTCACTCCGAAGTGATCCCACTGCGCGCACCACTGCTCGTTCCATAGGAGCTTGGCGTTCCCTCCAAATGGCGCGACGCGGCCGACATGACCACAGCCCTCGGCCCATTCCACGTAATCCCGTCTGCACTCGTACGCGACCGTCCTGCCGTCGTAGTCGGTCGCGAGCGTCGTGCCGATCCGTCCGCAGTTCTCGCAGATCACAGCGATCGGCAGCCAGCCTTCGGGATGGTCGACGTTCGCGACGCGCTTGTGGATCGCGCGGATCGTCTCGGCGTTGCGCAGGACAAGATCGATCTGTTTGTCGAGCGCCCCCGACCGGTACAGATCGCGCATCCGGTGGAACTCTGGCGTGATCCCCAGGCCGGCGAAGAGCGCGATGAAACGAGTCGCGTGGTAATCCGCGAAGTCCGTCCCGACGGACGGATCCGGGCTCGGGATCATGTAGAGCGGTTTTCCCATGTGCTCGGCCATCCCGGCCCGTTCCTTCATCGACTGCGAGTCCATCGGGTCGTAGTCGTCGATCGTGTAGACGAATCGGACGTCGAGCGCGTTCGCCTTGAACGTGCGGAAGAGCGCGTCACTGATGATCGGTCCACGAAGACCGGAGATCGGTACGGCTCCCGATGGAGTCTTTGAATCGCGCACGACGTGCGGTCGCCCAGGCTGGAGAAGCTTGACCTCCTCATCGGCCCAGAAGGCCGCCTCGTGCCCTGAGCTCAACGTACGGTGAGGATCTTCATCTCCACCGCGCCGGCCGGGACGACCAGCCGGACCGTTTCCCCTGCGCGGTGCCCCATGAGCGCTTTGCCGACCGGAGATTCGTTCGAGATCCGGCCCTCGGCGGGCGCGGCCTCGGCCGATCCGACGATGACGTACTGCTCCTTCGACCCTTCGGCCTCCACGATCACGTGGCTCCCGATCTCGACGGTCTCGTGCTTCGCCTTCTCGTCGATGATCTGAGCGTTCTTCACCATCTGCTCGAGCGTGAGGATGCGACCCTCGAGGAACGCCTGATCATTCTTTGCCTGCTCGAGCTCGGAGTTCTCGGTGAAGTCTCCGAACTCCATGGCCGCGTGGATGCGCTCGGCCACACGCTGACGGCCGGCGGCCTTCAGTTCGTCGAGCTCGGAGTGGATCTTCTTCAGACCATCCGCGGAGACGTAGACAGGCTTCTCAAGGTTGTTCATGGTGCCTCCGCTCTCTTTGCGCACGGTTTCTTCCCGTGCGGGTTTCCTTGTAATGAAAAGCGCTGAAGGCCGAAGGCCCTCAGCACTCAACCGGGCGTACTGTTCTGTGCCGGAATTGTACGACACACCTGCCTCTCCGGCGACGTTTCGCAGGCGGGTCCTCTCCTGGTACCGCGGCTCCGGCCGCGACCTTCCTTGGCGGCACACGCGCGATCCCTACCGCGTCCTCGTCAGCGAGGTAATGCTGCAGCAGACGCAGGTCGCACGGGTGCTTCCGGCCTACCGGCGGTTCCTCGATCGGTTCCCGACGCTTCGCGCCCTCTCTCGCGCGCCGCTCGGCGATGTCCTCCGCGAGTGGTCCGGGCTTGGCTACAACCGTCGCGCGCGAGACCTCCATCGCATCGCACGGCGGCACTCATCCGTGCCGCGCACCGCCGCCGAGCTCGACGACCTTCCAGGCATCGGCGCGTACACCGCTTCGGCCGTGGCCTGTTTCGCGTTCGATCAGCCGACCGCCTTCGCCGACACGAACATCCGTCGCGTTCTCGGTCGCGCGCTGCTCGGCCGCACCGCCACCGATCGCGAAGCGATCGCGCTCGACGCGCGGTTCGGGTCGAGACGCAAAGCGGCGCGGTGGCATCACGCGCTCATGGACATCGGCGCGACGATCTGTCTTGCGAAACGCCCGCGCTGCGATGCCTGTCCGCTCCGATCGCACTGCGACTACGACGGTGACGAGCGACTGTCGCGGCGCAAGCAGTCGCCGTTTGCCGTGAGCGATCGTCGCGTGCGAGGCGCGATCCTGCGCCATCTCGTCAGGTCCCCTCGCGGTGTAACGGTGGACGCGCTTCGAACGGGTATCAGCGACCCGCGGGTGGAGCGTCTCGTAGGGACACTCGCCCGCGAAGGTCTCGTGGAGGTCTCATCCGGGACGGTTCGCCTTCCGACGCGCTGATCTGAGTGGCACGATCACGCGCACGTGAATAGCTACTACGACCTCCTAGGTGTCGCGCCGAACGCAACAGAGCTCGAGATCCGCTCCGCGTACGGGCGCGACGTGCTTCGTCTGCAGGACACGACGTCGGACAAGGTGGCGCAGTTTCGCGCCGCGCTGGACGGAGCCTTCGCGACGCTCGTCGATCCCGTGAAGCGATCGGCGTATGACGAGGCGCTCGCGGTCTCAAGGAAGGAAGATGCAGCGGACAGCTCCGATGAGTCCGACGCCGCGTTCGGTTACGCGCTGCGCGGCGGACTCTGGTTCGCGGGCGGCGGCCTGCTCACCGCGGTGACGTACGCGTTCTCACAGGGCTCGTACCTGATCGCATGGGGACCGCTCCTTTTCGGCGGCTTCCAGCTCGTGCGCGGCCTGCTTAGGTACCTCACCGTTCCGAGCGGCGCGCGCAAGGCCGGCCAACTCGGGTTGCTCGGCGGCGTCATCGCGGTGGGCATCCTTTCGGCGGGGTTCGTCGGGGTCAGCGAGGGGATCGGAGCCCAGGAAGCCGCGCAGAATGCGAAGTGGAACGCGATGATCGATGAGAGCGTTCTGGACGTCCAACAGGCGAACGATCTCGTGATCGGCGTCGCGAACCGTCCCGGACCGTGGGATGCGACCGACAGCGCGGACATGGCGAAGGCTTCCGTGCTCTACGCGCGCATAGCCGACGCCGTCGACCGAGTTTCCGCGCCCGCGGAACTCGACTGGTACCGAACCGGAATGGTGAAGAACTTCCGCGAGGCTGCCGCGATCACTCACGATTTCTCGCTCGTCACGTCCGCATCCCCGGCGAGCGCGGTGGCCTCGCTCGACAGCCGGTGGAACGCCTACGTCGATGAGGCCAACCGGCTCTCGGACCGCTTCGACGCGCAGCGAGGGAAGACTCCCTAGCTCGGCGCGATGCTCAGGCCGGCTCGAGCCGCAGCGTCGTGGGCAGGACGGACGGAACCAGCATCGAATCGAGCGAGCTGGCCCTCCGGTACTTCTTCCGGTATGCGTCCGATGCGCGCTTCACCGATGCGCTGTCGGCAGCCGCGATCGCGCGCACCGGGATGCGCTTGCCGCTCACGACCAGGGCGCCTGGGCCGGCCAGAAGCTCGCGGTACCAGCGCGACGTCGGCCCGCGATAGGTCCGAATGAACACGTCGCCGCCATCGACCACGACCCAGATCGGGACTGAATGCACGGTGCCCTTCGGCGAGCGGGTCTCGATGTCGACCTCATTCGCGCGGTCGAGCACAGCGATCGTGTCCTTTGGGAAGCTCAATCCCGCTCCGGCAGCGGTGGCCCAGCGATCGCGAGCGCGTAGCGGTCCGGCTGAAGGAAGGTCCGCGCGATCTCGACGACCTGCTCGAGCCTGACCGCGCGCAGCTCGGCGGGATAGCGCTCGGCGTAATCGGGGCCGAGCTCGAAGACCTCGCCTTCGAGCAGGAGCGATGCGACCCCGGCGGGGCTCTCGCGCGCGACGTCCAGCTCGCCGACCAGCTTGTCCTGAGCGAGCTCGAGATCGTCCTCCGCGACCTTGCCATCCACGATCTTGCGCAGCTCGTCGAGCGTCGTGCTCACCGCGCGTTCGACGTTGATCGGGTTGACGCCCATACGAACGACCCACGGGGATTGGCCGCGCGAGCCGCCAATCGTGCTGAAGACGTAGTACGCCAGGCCCAGCTCGTCGCGGACCACGTGCCCGACCCGGCTCGCGAACGTGT
>Ga0209474_10003493_pt1 | contig 13772 bp, 5 predicted proteins | sample GraSoiAngelo_145_FD_185902 | JGI IMG/M metagenome (GOLD analysis project Ga0209474, IMG submission 185902) | Grasslands soil microbial communities from the Angelo Coastal Reserve, California, USA - 14_1009_05_20cm (SPAdes) (version 2) | ecosystem: Environmental > Terrestrial > Soil > Grasslands ...
AAGCGTGGGCGGCCGTTTGAGCCTGGTGCACCCGGGACGGCCGGACCGCACCACCACTGCTTCGTCGAGGAAGTGGTGGGGGGCACGAGGCGGCAGGGCATCGATAATAGTCTTGAGCGCGGCCTCATCTGTCGCACGCCGCCGACCCTGAGCGTCGGTAAACTCGGTGTGGATGCCCAGCTCTTTGGCTTTGGTGAAAAGGTCCATTCGGCACGCGGTTTGCACGCAACAGGCCGGGGGCCGTCGCAAAAAATCCTAGATGAATCCGGATGATAACCGGATCTAACGCTCAGCCACCCCCGACGTTCCCTGGAACCAATGCCCAGCCAGCGGCTTCTATACCTGTCTGGGGTATCTCCTTTCCGGCGACCGAAAGGGACGTCATCCCATACCGATGGCATCACCGTGAACAAAACAACTCAAACTGTCGAGAGCGCCGCGGTCGGCGGCGTTTTCCATATTGAAGATGTTTATCCGCTGATCGACGGCGGCCGCTTTCCGGTGAAACGGATCGCCGGTGAGCGGGTCGAGGTCTGGGCGGATATCTATCGCGATGGGCACGACGTGGTGAGCGCCGCGCTGGTTTGGCGTCGCGAGCACGATCGGGAGTGGCGGCGCGAGCCCATGACTCACCACAGCAACGATCGCTGGGGCGGATCGTTCGTGCCGGATCAGCCCGGACGTTATGTTTATGCCCTCGAGGCCTGGACCGACGAATTCGCGACCTGGCGGCGCGGCTTCGAACTGAAGCAGAAAGCTGGGGCGGACGTGACCCTCGATGCCATCGAGGGCGCGGGCATGCTCACCAAGGCGCTGGCCGGTGGACAAGCCGCGACCACCGTTATCTTGAAGAGGTGCGAGGATTTTCTGCAGACCGGAGAGCCTGCGCCGCTTTTGAGCGACGAATTGAAGCACGCGATGGCGGCAAGCCAGCCGCGGCCGGATCTGACACGATCGCGATTATTTCCGCTGATGGCCGACAGGCCGCGGGCACGGAATGGTGCATGGTATGAGATGGTGCCCCGCAGCCAAGCGAAAACGCCCGGCCAGCACGGCACGTTCAGGGATTGTATCGCGCGCCTGCCTGACATTGCGGGGATGGGCTTTGACGTCGTCTATCTGACGCCGATCCATCCCATCGGCCGCACCAACCGCAAGGGCCGCAACAACGCCGTGACTGCGGCGGAAGGCGATCCCGGGAGTCCCTATGCGATCGGTTCGAGCGAGGGCGGTCACGATGCGGTGCACCCCGAACTTGGCACGCTGCAGGATTTTCGCGATTTCGTCGCCGCCTGCAAGCAGCACGAGATGGAAGTCGCGCTCGATTTCGCCGTGCAATGCGCGCCCGACCATCCGTGGCTCAAGCAGCATCCGCAATGGTTCAGGCGGCGTCCGGACGGATCGATGCGGTATGCGGAAAATCCGCCCAAGAAATACGAGGACATCGTCAACCCGGATTTTTCATCCGAAGATGCCGGCGCGCTGTGGAATGCGTTACGCGATGTCGTGCTGTTCTGGATCGATCAGGGCGTCAACATATTCCGGGTCGACAATCCCCACACCAAGCCATTTCGCTTCTGGGAATGGTTGATCCACGAAATCCAGATTCGCCATCCGGACACGATCTTTCTTGCCGAAGCCTTTACCCGACCGAAACTGATGAAGGGCCTTGCCAAACTCGGCTTCACCCAGTCCTACACTTACTTCACCTGGCGCACACACAAGTGGGAGTTGGAACAGTACCTGATCGAATTGACAGCTTACCCGGAGCGCGATTTCTATCGCCCGAACTTCTTCGTCAACACACCCGATATTTTGCCGTTCCACCTGCAAACCGGTGAGACCTGGATGTTCAAATCCCGCGTCGCGCTCGCCGCCACGCTCTCCTCGACCTACGGCATCTACAACGGTTTTGAGCTTTTGGAGCACGAGCCGATCCCTGGCCGGGAAGAATATCTGGACTCGGAAAAATACGAAATCAAAGTGCGAGACTGGGACAAGCCCGGCAACATCAAGCCTTATATCCGCGATCTTAACCGCGTCCGCCGCGAGAATGCCGCCCTGCAACAGATCAGCAATCTGCGGTTTGTTCCGATTGACGACGGCAACGTCACCGGCTTCGTCAAAGAATCCGTCGATCAGACCAACAGCGTGGCGGTGGCGATTGCGCTATCCAGTGACGTGCACGAGTTCTGGTTTCCACTCGGTGATGTCCAGGTCGGCCCGAGCGGAGATCGCCGCCATGTCGTCGCGGTCGAAAACTTGATTACCGGCGAACGCTATCCGGTGGAATGGGGTGGCATTCGCCTGCGGATCGATCCGGCGCGCGATCCGGCGCTGCTGTTCCGCTGTCTCGCATGAGGGACGGCATGAACCTTTTGTCATCCATAGACACGAGCGAGCGACCGGTCACCGCGGTCGAGAGCGATGAGCTTTGGTACAAGGACGCGATTATCTACCAGCTTCACGTGAAAGCTTTTGCCGACAGCAATAATGACGGCATCGGTGATTTCGCCGGACTGACCGAAAAGCTCGGCTACCTGCAGGATCTCGGCGTCACCGCGCTTTGGCTGCTGCCGTTCTATCCCTCGCCCGGGCGCGACGACGGCTATGACATCGCCGACTACGGCGCCATCAATCCTGACTTCGGGACAATGAAGGATTTCAAGCGCTTCATCGTCGAAGCCAAGCGGCGCGGCTTGCGGGTTATCACCGAACTCGTCATCAATCACACCTCCGACCAGCACAACTGGTTCAAACGCGCCCGGCGCAGCGATCGGAAATCCAGCGCGCGCAACTGGTACGTCTGGAGCGACACCGACCAGAAATATCTGGGTACGCGGATCATCTTCACGGACACTGAGAAATCGAACTGGACCTGGGATCCGGAAGCCGGCCAATTTTACTGGCATCGCTTCTTCTCGCATCAGCCGGATCTTAATTATGATAATCCACGTGTCGTCAGCGCCATGGTTCAGGTGATGAAGCGCTGGCTCGATACCGGGGTAGACGGTTTCCGTCTCGACGCAATTCCTTATCTGTGCGAGCGCGACGGCACCAACAACGAGAATCTCCCCGAGACCCACGAGGTCATAAAGAAGCTCCGCGCCGAGCTCGACGCTTACGCCAAGGGGAAGGTGTTGCTGGCGGAAGCCAATCAATGGCCGGAGGACGTGCAGGAATATTTCGGCAAGGGCGATGAATGCCACATGGCCTATCATTTCCCGCTGATGCCGCGGATCTACATGGCGATAGCCCAGGAGGATCGGTTTCCGATCGCCGACATTCTGCGCCAAACCCCGGATATACCGACCAATTGCCAGTGGGCTCTGTTCTTGCGCAATCACGACGAACTGACCTTGGAGATGGTCACTGACGTCGAGCGCGACTATCTCTGGTCGACCTACGCCAACGATCCGCGAGCCCGCATCAATGTGGGCATTCGCCGGCGTTTGGCGCCGTTGATGGACAACGACCGGCGCAAGATCGAATTGATGAACTCGCTGTTGCTGTCGTTTCCGGGCGCGCCGATCATCTATTACGGCGACGAAATCGGGATGGGCGATAACATCTATCTCGGCGACCGCAATGGCGTTCGCACGCCGATGCAATGGACGCCGGACCGCAATGGCGGCTTCTCGCGTGCCGACCCGGCGCGGCTTTATGCGCCGACCATTATGGACCCGGTTTACGGCTATGAGGCGGTGAACGTCGAAGCCCAGTCGCGCAGCCTATCTTCGCTGCTGAGCGCGACCAAACGGCTGATCTCGGTGCGCAAGTCTACGCTGGCGTTCGGACGCGGCACCATGACATTCGTCCGTCCCACCAACCGCTCGGTGCTTGTCTATGTCAGGCAATATCGCGACGAGGCAATCCTTTGCGTTGCCAACCTCTCCCGATCCGCGCAAGCAGCCGAACTTGATCTTTCCCCCTGGAAGGATCGAGTTCCCCTGGAAATGCTCGGGCGCACCCGCTTTCCGGCCATCGGCGAATTGCCGTACATGGTCACCTTGGCGCCGTATGGCTTCTATTGGTTCCAGCTCGAGGAGCGCGACAGGTCGGAGCACGTCTCACCCTCAGTGGTTCCGGAGTTCGAGACTCTCGTCATCCCGGTGGGCGCGACCTGGGTATCGCTGGCCCGCACCCGCGGCGTATTCGAACGCGACGTGTTGCCGGGATTTCTGGCTCGAAGCCGCTGGTATCCGGAACGCTCTCCAAAGGCCATCCATCCGCGGCTGACCTCGGCGGTCCCGTTCTGCGATGTCGGCGACAACAAACCCTGGCTTGCCTTCTTCGAGGCAACTCAGCGAGGCGTCACCGCGCGCTACGTCTTGCCGATGCAGATCGAATGGGTCCGCTTCGATCGCGAGCGCTACAACCCCCGAGCCTTCGCAGCAGTACGCCAGGGTGCACGGGAAGGAACGCTGCTCGACGTCGCGACCGACCGGATATTCATTGCGATTCTGCTGCGCAATCTGCGGCAATCCCTCACACTTGAAGAGAGCGGATGGCGCCTCGAATTCCGGCCAACCAGCAGACTTCCTGACGACCCGATGAAGCCGCCCGAACATGTCCGGGCTGTCGAAACCGAACAATCCAACAGCACGACGCTGGTCGATAACCAGTATGTGGTCAAACTTTACCGAAAGCTCGAATCCGGCATCAATCCGGAGATCGAGATGGGCCGTTTCCTGACCGAAGTGGCGGGTTTCGCCAACACGCCAGCGCTGCTCGGCAGCGTCGAACTGATCGAAGGCGAAAAGCAGAGTGCGATCGCTATCGTTCACGCGTTCGTTCAAAATCAGGGCGACGCCTGGACCGTGACATCAGCCTATCTGGACCGCTTCGTCGATGAGCAGCGTCTGTTGTCGGGAAGCGCACACCCGGGCGAAAGCGAGGAGCAAGTCCCGTATCTGCGTTACATGTCGCAGACCGGAAGACGGGTGGCCGAGATGCATCTGGCGCTCGCCGGCAGTAGCGAACCTGTCGAATTCGCGCCGGAAGCGATAGGTTCAAAGGACGTACAGCGCTGGATTGAAGATGTGGCGGGTCGTGCCGAACGCGTCTTCGAAGTGTTCGAACACCGGCGCGATACAATCAAGGATGCGGACCGTCACCTTATCGACCAGCTGCTGGCGCGCCGCGAGAGCTTGTCTGAACGCCTGAAGGCGCTGCTACCACGCAAGATCGACGGGCTGAACATCCGCCACCACGGCGACTTCCATCTTGGGCAGATCCTGATCGTAAAGGACGATGTCTTCATCATCGATTTCGAGGGTGAACCGCGGCGCTCTCTCGAGGACCGGCGGCGCAAAGCGCCCGCTGCGCGGGACGTTGCAGGCCTGATCCGCTCGATCGACTATTCGGCCACGGCCGCACTGGAACGAGCATTGAGAGTCGCGCCAGACGAGCACGGCAAGCTTGGCGCGGCGCTCGTCGGATGGCGTGATCGTGCTACCGAGGCATTTATGGACGCCTATCGCGAAACCATGACCAATGCGCAGCTGTGGCCGGCTGATCGTGGAGCCGCTGAACGGCTACTGAATTTCTTTCTGCTGGAAAAGGCCTTCTACGAAATCGAGTACGAGTTGGCCCACCGGCCTGAGTGGTTACGCGTCCCGCTGACGGGCGCGATCCGAATCCTGTCCGAAAATGCCGATGAGGCCTCATGACCGAACTCTCCGCTGAGGCCTATGCCATTGTCGAAGGCCGCCACTCCGATCCGTTTCACTATCTCGGCCGTCATACCGAGGGCGATCAGACCGTAGTGCGCGCGTTCCTGCCGGAAGCCTCGAACGTCGAGGCCGTTGGCGAGCACGGCGAGACTGCTTCACTGGCGCGGATACACGATGCGGGATTGTTCGCTGGCGCGCTGCCGAACGGCTCGAGGCGATACCAGCTGCGCGCCCGCTTCGGCAACAACGTCGTCGAACTCGAGGACCCCTACCGCTTCCCCCCTGTGTTGAGCGATTTCGATCTCTATTTGCTCGGCGAAGGCACCCATCAGCGGCTCTACGACAAGCTTGGTGCGCACCCGATGACGCTCGACGGCGTCGATGGGGTGGCTTTCGTGGTACTCGCTCCCAATGCGCGGCGGGTCAGCGTGGTCGGCGACTTCAATTTCTGGAATCCACGCCGGCATCCGATGCGCGTGCGCGGCGTGGGCTATTGGGAATTATTCGTGCCCCGTGCCACCCCGGGCGATCACTACAAGTTCGACATCATCGGCCCACACGAGCAGCATCTGCCCTTGAAGTCGGACCCTTTTGCCTTCGCAACGGAAATGCGGCCGGGCACAGCCTCGATCGTCTTCGACGAGGCCAACTTGCCGCATCCGCGCCCCGCGCCCGAGCGGGTCAACGCGCTGAGCTCCCCGGTATCGATCTACGAGGTTCATCTCGGCTCTTGGCGGCGCAAGGGCAGCAACGAATGGCTGACCTATCGCGAGCTCGCCGAACAGCTACCGCGTTATGTCAGGGACCTCGGGTTTACGCATATTGAATTTCTCCCCGTCAACGAGCACCCGTTCGACGGCTCGTGGGGTTATCAACCGACGGGGCTGTACGCGCCGACCAGCCGGTTCGGCTCGCCTGAGGACTTTGCCGCACTGGTCGACGCCTGTCATCGCGAAGGTCTTGGGGTGATGCTTGACTGGGTGCCCGGGCATTTCCCCGACGATCCGCACGGCCTCGGCAATTTCGACGGCACTGCGCTATATGAGCACGCCAATCCCTTGCAGGGCCGCCATCTCGACTGGGGCACGTTGATCTACAATTACGGTCGCACCGAGGTGGTGAATTTCCTGGTCTCGAACGCGCTGTTCTGGCTGGATCGCTATGGGGTCGATGGCCTGCGCGTAGATGCGGTCGCTTCGATGCTCTATCTGGACTACAGCCGGCCCGCCGGGGGCTGGATCCCGAACAAGTATGGTGGCCGGGAAAATCTCGATGCGATCGATTTCTTGCGTCGCTTCAACACCGAGGTATTTGCCCGTTTCCCGTATGCCACCACCGCGGCGGAAGAGTCGACCGCATGGCCGCAGGTGTCGCGCCCGGTAGAATATGGCGGGCTCGGATTCGGCTACAAATGGAATATGGGCTGGATGCACGACACGCTGAACTACATCAGCAAGGATCCAATCCACCGCAAACATCATCACGGCGACATCCTGTTCGGTTTGCATTACGCGTTTTCGGAAAATTTCATCCTGCCGCTGTCGCATGACGAAGTCGTGCACGGCAAACGTTCGATACTCGGGAGGATGCCCGGCGACAACTGGCAGCGCTTTGCCAACATGCGCGCCTATTACTGTTTCATGTTCGGCCATCCGGGCAAAAAGCTGATGTTCATGGGCTGTGAATTCGCCCAGGAACGCGAATGGAGCCATGATCGCTCACTGGATTGGCATCTGCTGGAGCAAAGCAGTTACGTCGGAATCCAAAGCCTCATCCGCGATCTTAACCAGCTCTACCGTGCGCTGCCCGCGCTGCACGAGCTGGATTGCGATCGAGCAGGTTTCGAATGGGTCGTTACCGATGATGCCAATGCAAACGTGTTCGCCTGGATCCGCAAGGGCGAACATGCGCGCGCGCGTTGCCTGGTGGTCCTGAATTTTTCGCCCAATGTGTATTACAATTATCGGCTGCGCGTGCCGTTCTCCGGCAAGTGGCGCGAGGTCTTCAATTCGGATTCCGCGCATTATGGCGGCAGCAATGTCGGAAACGCCGGCCAAGTCCAGACGTCAGGGGGCCTTGTGCCCGAGCTTGAGCTTACCATCCCGCCTTTGGCCGGCATTTTTCTCGTACCGGAAAATTAACGCATGCGACTGTCCCCCGGAACGTTCTCGCGCCTCGGTGCAAGCTGGGACGGCCGGGGCACCAACTTTGCCTTGTTTTCGGCCAATGCGCGAAAAGTCGAGCTTTGCCTGTTCGATAACCAGGGACGGCGCGAACTCGAGCGCATCGAGTTGCCCGAGTGCGACGAGGATGTCTGGCACGGTTATCTCAATGACATCTCGCCCGGTCAGCTTTACGGCTATCGAGTTTATGGACCATACGAACCCGAGCATGGTCACCGCTTCAACGCCAACAAGCTTCTGCTGGATCCGTACGCCAAGAGGATAGCCGGAAGGCTGGTGTGGAGCGACGCGCATTTCGCCTATCGCACCGGTAGCGCACGCGAGGATCTCTCGTTCGACCGCCGCGATAACGCGCGCGGCATGCCTAAAGCCGTCGTGGTCGACGAGAATTTCAATTGGGGGCGCCGCGAAATACGGCCGAATATCCGCTGGGAAGACACAATCATCTATGAAGCCCACGTCAAGGGCCTGACGCACAAACGGGAAGACGTGCCGCCCAACCTCCGCGGCACATTTGGTGGCCTGTCTTCCCCGGCGATGATCCAGCATCTGAAGCGGCTCGGGGTCACCAGCATAGAGCTGTTGCCGATCCACGGCTTCGTGGACGACCGTATTCTGGTTGAAAGAAAGCTATCGAACTACTGGGGCTACAACACCATTTCTTTCTTCGCCCCGGAGCCGCGTTACGCGCAGGACAATCCGCTGGACATCTTTCGCACCACGGTGGCGCGGCTGCACGACGCCGGGTTCGAAGTAATGCTCGACGTCGTCTACAATCACACAGCCGAAGGCAACCATATGGGTCCCACGCTGTCGTTCCGTGGAATCGACAACGCGTCGTACTATTGGTTGATGAAAGACAATCCACGATATTATGACGACTTCACCGGAACCGGCAGCTCGGTCAACCTCACACATCCGCGCGTGCTGCAGATGGTGATGGATTCGCTACGTTACTGGGTCGAGGTCTGCCACGTCGACGGCTTCCGATTCGATCTCGCCACCACGCTGGCGCGGGGCCCGAATGGATTTGAGCGCAATAGCGGCTTCTTCACCGCGGTGCGGCAGGACCCGGTACTCGCCTCGGTAAAGCTGGTCGCCGAACCCTGGGACCTGGGACTCGGTGGCTACCAGGTCGGTGCGTTTCCCTCGCAGTGGTCGGAATGGAACGATCGTTACCGCACGGCGATGCGGCGCTATTGGAGCGGCGAAGGCAGCCTGATCGGCGAAGTCTCCAGCCGTATGACCGGGTCGTCCGACCTGTTCAACCACGACGGCCGCACGCCCCGCGCCAGCGTCAATCACATCACGGTGCATGACGGCTTCACGCTGCAGGATTTGTTCAGCTACAACGAAAAGCACAACGAGGCAAATGGCGAAGACAATCGCGACGGCTCCAGCGAGAACCAAAGCAACAATTGCGGACATGAGGGCCCGACCGACGATCTCGCAATCGTCGCGCTCCGACGCCAGCTCCGGAAAAATCAGCTCGCCTGTCTGTTATTGGCGCAGGGCGTCCCACTGATCCTCGCGGGTGACGAAGTCGCCAACTCGCAGCTGGGCAACAACAATGCCTATTGCCAGGACAACGAAATTGGCTGGGTCGGCTGGGAAGCTCTCGGTCGCGAAGGCGATGACCTCACCGAATTCATCGGCCACATGACCCGGCTGCGGCGCCGGTTTTCCCAGCTACGCTCGCATCGTTGGCTGGACGGACGGCGCGCCGATGGTTCCTACGGCGTGTTGTGGTTGACGCCCGCTGCCGAAGACATGAAGCAAGAGGACTGGAATTTCCCGGAAAGTCGCTTTCTTTCCTATGTGCTTGGTCCCGTCGAAAAGGGCGGCGAGCCGATCTTCGTCGTGCTGAACGCTGCGCCGGAGGAGATCGCATTCAAACTCCCGAAACTGCCGGAATACAAGTTGTGGCGGCAACTATTGAACACGGCCGACGTTAGGCAACAGGTCAGGAACTCCGCATCGGGAGACGAGGCAAAAGCGCCTCCCCGCTCGGTCCTCGCCTTTGCGGGTTCGGCATGAATGAGCGGCAATTCGGCACACGATTGAGAACGGACGGCGCGTCGTTTCGACTTTGGGCGCCGGGCGCAAAGCGCGTCGATCTTCTGCTTCAGAAATCCACACCGATGCGGCGATGCGACAACGGCTGGTTTTCCGCTGACGTCGCAGGCGTAAAGGCAGGCGCGCGATACAAGTTCCGCATCGACGATGAGATCGACGTTCCCGATCCCGCTTCCGCCTTTCAGCCCGATGACGTTTCTGGTCCAAGCGAGCTGATCGATCATTCAGATTATCGATGGCGCGCGTCCAAATGGCGCGGGCGGCCGTGGGTGTATACTACCCTGATCGAAACCCATGTCGGTACCTTCACGCGTGAGGGCACCTACCGCGCCATGATCGGCAAACTCGATCATGTAGTGGCGACCGGCATCACCGCGCTTGAACTAATGCCGCTGGCCGATTTCGCGGGGTCGCGCAACTGGGGCTACGACGGAGTGCTGTGGTACGCGCCCGATAGCGGCTATGGTCGACCCGACGATCTCAAGACGCTGATCGATGAGGCTCACCTGCGCGGGCTCATGGTGTTCCTCGACGTCGTCTATAATCACTTCGGCCCGGAGGGAAATTACCTCGGCCGCTACGCGCCATGCTTCTTCACCGAAGCACAGACCCCCTGGGGTAGCGCCATCGATTACCGGGTGCGAGAAGTTCGCGCCTTCGCCATCGAGAACGCCGAGTACTGGCTGCGCGAGTATCGCTTCGACGGGCTGCGGCTGGATGCCGTGCATGCAATCGCCGAACCCGGTGAGGTCTCAATGCTGCACGATCTGAGCGTCGCGGTCGGCCATCTCGCCGAGCAAACCAACCGCCACATTCATCTGGTGCTTGAAAACGACGACAATCGCTCGAGCGTGCTTGAAACCGGTCAGGATGCCCCGCGCGGCAAATACCGGGCCCAGTGGAACGACGACTATCATCACGCGTGGCATGTGCTGCTGACGGGTGAGACGCAGGGTTATTACCGCGACTACGAGCGCTCACCGCTGCACGACATCGCGCGCGCGCTGGGCTCCGGCTTCGTCTATCAGGGCGAAGCTTCGGTGCATCGCGGCGGGCAACGACGGGGCGAGCCTAGCGGCGAACTTGCTCCGACCGCCTTCGTGAATTTCCTGGAGAATCACGATCAGATCGGCAATCGCGCCCTCGGCGACCGGCTCGAAAGTAACGCAAGCAGTGAGGCGATCGAAGCCGCACTGGCGGTGCTGTTAGTGGCGCCGGCCATCCCGATGTTGTTCATGGGCGAGGAATGGGGTTCGAAAGCTCCGTTCCCGTTCTTCTGTGGTTTCGAAGGCGAACTGGCGGAGGCCGTGCGCAAGGGCCGCCGTCAGGAATATGCCTGGGCCTATGCGAAGTACGGCGAGGAGGTTCCCGATCCGCTGGCGGCATCGACTTTCGAATCCGCGGTACTGGATTGGGAATCGCTCGACCAGGGCACTGCCAAAAAGCGGCTTGCGCTGGTGCGAGAACTGCTCGCGCTACGCCGGCGCGAAATCATTCCGCGGCTTGCGGGTGCCGGCTTCGGCAAAGCACATGCGGCGGATCACGGATTGCTGACGGCTAGCTGGCGAATGGGCGATGGCGCGAGCTTGCAGCTTGAGGCGAACCTGTCGAATGCCGCGATTGGGCGCAAACCTGACGAGGCAAGCGGCAGGAAAATTTGGGGCAGCAAGGCAGGCGAGTCGATCGCGCCGTGGTCGGTCGTCTGGCATCTCGGAGTGCGCTAATGCCTCCGGCCGTTCCGATCGCGACTTATCGCCTGCAACTGACCGCGAGCTTCGGCTTCGATGCGGCCGCCTCCATTATTCCCTATCTGAGGGCGCTCGGGATTTCTCACCTTTATGCTTCTCCTTTCATGAAGGCGCGCAAGGGCTCTAGTCACGGCTATGACATCGTCGATCATACCAAGCTCAATCCAGAACTCGGCGGCGAAGACAGTTTCGAACGGCTAGTCCGAACGCTGAAGGCGCATGACATCGGTCTCATTCTCGATTTCGTCCCGAACCATGTCGGCGTGCATTTCGCCGATAATCCGTGGTGGCTCGACGTGCTGGAATGGGGACCAGGCTCGCCGCATGCCACCTCGTTTGACATCGACTGGGACATACTGCCCTACCGAGCACGGCCTGGCGTTCTGATGCCGATCCTGGGCTCCTCCTATGGACAGGCGCTGGAGAAAGGAGAGATCGAGCTTCGTTACGATCCGGCCGAAGGCAGTCTTTCGGCGTGGTATTTCGAACACCGATTGCCGATCGCGCCCGAGCGTTACGGCGAGATCTTGCGTCATGCGGTTACAGAAGCCGCGACTGAGAACAGCACGGCGGGTAAGCGCATCCTCGAACTCGCCTCGCGCTACGGCGGCCTGCGTCACCCCAATCGCAAGGAAGCACCCGGATTCAAGGCGGAGCTAACGAGCATCGCAGAAAGTGCCGAAATCATCGCGCAGGGGCTCGAGGCTTACCGGGCGGGGCCGGATCGCCCGGCGCAGACGTTGGCGCTGCATCATCTGCTCGAGCGCCAGCATTACAGGCTGGGCCATTGGCGGCTGGCTTCAAGCGATATCAATTATCGCCGTTTCTTCGATATCAACACGCTGGCGGGGCTGCGGGTCGAGGATCCCGGCACTTTTGAGGCCATCCATCGCCTGGTCCAGGAGCTGATCGAAGAAGGCAAACTGCAAGGCTTGCGGCTCGATCACATCGACGGCTTGCGTGATCCCGCACAATATTTTCAGCGCCTGCAGCGCCTCGTCGCTAGAGCGAAGGGACGGGAAGTCAGACCATTTTACATGGTGATCGAAAAAATTCTCGGGGCAGACGAAAGGCTGCCCGCATTCTCGGGCGTCCACGGCACTACCGGCTATGAATGGCTGAATCCCATCACCCAAGTGCTGATCGAGGGCAAGGGCCTTGAGCCGCTCGAGGCTGTGTGGCGGCAGCTCAGCAATTCACCGCCAAGCCTCGAGCCCGTCTTGAAGGAGGCCAAGCGCCGGGTGCTACAAACCTTGCTGACCAGCGAGTTCACGGTGCTGAGCCGGCTGCTCGCGCGCATTGCCGGCGGCCATTACTCGACCCGCGACTATTCGGCCGACAGCCTCCGCCAGGCCCTTGAGCTCTACATCCTGCATTTTCCGGTGTATCGCACTTATTTGACCTCGTCAGGCCCGTCCGAGCATGATCGTGCCTTGATTTCGGACACCATTGAGAAGGCGCGAGCGGATTGGTTCGCCGCCGATGAGGGCATTTTCGACTTTCTCCGCGATGCCCTGACGATGGACCTGATCGGACCGGGCCGGGCGCCACATAGCGCACCCCGCGTCCGCCGCTTCGCTCTGAAGCTGCAGCAGTTCACCGGTCCCGTGATGGCGAAGTCGCTCGAGGACACAGCGTTTTATCGCTATCACCGCCTGCTCGCGCTGAACGAGGTCGGCGGCGATCCCTCAGCCAAGGCGCTTTCAATCGAAGCCTTTCACAGGACGATGATGACGCGGGCGAGGGAGTGGCCGCACGGCATGACGGCGACGTCGACCCACGACACCAAGCGCGGAGAGGACGCGCGAGCGCGACTGATTGCGCTGGCTGAAATTCCCGGCGAGTGGACCAGCGCCGTTGCACGCTGGAAAATCCTGAACGCCCCGCACCTCGTCACCGAGGGTGCAATGCGTGCGCCGTCTGCGAGCTTCGAATACATGCTGTACCAGGCGTTGATTGGTGCATGGCCGTTGCGCCAACGTGATCATTCGTTTGTGGAGCGGATGCAGGCTTATGCCTTGAAAGCAGCGCGTGAAGGCAAGCAGGAGACCAGCTGGCTCAATCCGAACGAACCCTACGAGAGCGGAGTA
>Ga0209474_10003496_pt1 | contig 13762 bp, 14 predicted proteins | sample GraSoiAngelo_145_FD_185902 | JGI IMG/M metagenome (GOLD analysis project Ga0209474, IMG submission 185902) | Grasslands soil microbial communities from the Angelo Coastal Reserve, California, USA - 14_1009_05_20cm (SPAdes) (version 2) | ecosystem: Environmental > Terrestrial > Soil > Grasslands...
ACGGCACCGGTTCTTCGGACTTCTACCCCTGCTCGGGTTTGCGTTCATCGTGTTCGCCGCCTTCAAATACGGTTATGTGCGACATGACGGACACGAAGTTGCAGCCACAAACCTGCTCTTGTTTGCGGCATTGCTCTGGCTGCCAGCTGCATGGTGCACCATTTGGCAAAGGAGCAGGTGGCTCGTTCCCGCAGTTCTGCTGCCGCTCATTTTCGCAGCACTCCTGGCTTCGCTCAGCTTGAAACGTTACGCAAATAGTGGATTGTTTTCGGTTCTTGCCCAGCAATTAAGAGTGCAGAACCTGTTCGCACCGGCGAAGACTTTCCGTGAATTCCTGGAGGATAGGCAGAACTCCTTCCGCGCTTATAACACGTACGCCGCCGGTTTTAGGGCAGGAACATTTCCCAATCTGGACATACACGACAATGGCAGCGCAGATGTTTATCCGCTTAGCCATACACTTGCTCTACCGCTGGGTCTCACTTGCCGGCCACGTCCTATCTTCCAAAGCTACTCCGTTTACACGCCTAGACTGGCAGAGATGAACGCGGCTCACCTTCGCGGCGACCGGGCAGCCGATCACATCTTATTTGATGTCTGGACTATTGACGGCCGCTTTGCGTCCCAAGATGACAGTCTTTCCTGGCCGGAATTGTTAACCCGTTATGATATCAAGCGCGTGGCCGGGCAATACATTCTGATGGAGAAGTCAGTAACGCCCAGGCAATATAAGTTGACGCCGATTAGCGAAACAGTGGGTAGGTTCGATGAGGAAATCGAGATTCCTTCGATGAGCGGCGGTCCAATCTGGGTGAGAATAGATATCCGGCGATCCTTCTGGGGGAAAAGTGTCGCGATGCTTTATCGGCCAGCAGGTGTTTCGCTCTCTGTTTCCACTCGCAGCGGGAGAGGGTATAGCGGCCGCCTGTTATCTGCCGTGGCCCGCACCGGTTTTTTGCTGTCGCCCGTTATAGAGAATCGCCAGTCCTTTTTCGCTCTCGCATCGACGAATTGGCAACATGAATTGGCACACCTTGAGGTGACCTCAGCCCGTATAACCACTGATGGCGGGAGAGGAGTAGCAAGCCAATACAAGTCGCCGCCTGTGCGAGTGCGTTTCTATCGCTTGGATTTTCCGCGGCAGGATCTGGCCCAAACACACTAGAGAGGATGCGGGCGCAACTGCTCACAGTGGTGAAGTCACACAGGCCTATTTGTCAACTCGCCGGTAATCTCCGCGGCTGAAGTATTTTTCCAGCCAAATGTAAAGACAAATAAAGAGATAACGGCTCCCCATTTCCCTGAGTTGTAGCTTTGAAGTTCCGGTGCGTCGATTGCGCCAAGTGATAGGGATGGTCGTCCAAGAGTAGCCGCGAACGATCGCTTTGAGTGGAAGTTCAATAGTAGCGTTGAAATGCGGTGCGATGAGGGGCTGGCAGCCGTCGACAACTTCTTTGCGATAAGCTTTGAAAGCATTCGTCGTGTCGTTGAGGCTGATGCGAAACAAGACCTTGATGAAATAATTGGCCAGTCGATTGAGAAGCAACTTCATTTTGGGATAATCAATCGCACCGCCACCGCGCATGAAGCGGCTTCCAAAAACACAGTCGTACCCCTCATTGAGTTTCTCCCAGTACCGCACAACGTCACGGCAATCGTCTGATTCGTCAGCCATCATCACGACGGCGGCATCGCCCGTCATATTGGCGAATCCGTGGGCGACCGCGCGCCCGAATCCGTGCGGCCCAGGATTTTTCACGGGCGCCATGGTCGGAACCCGGCCCTTGGCTGATTCCAGCGCCGTCCAGGTTCCATCGGTGCTGCCATCGTCCACTACAATAATTTCATGTGGGACATTGTGGAGCCGCAGTTCCACATGGAGATGCTCAACTGTCGATGCAATGCAGTCCTCTTCGTTTTGCGCAGGGATGACGACAGAGAGCAACTGCAACACCGCCTTGTCGCGAGGGACACTATTCATATGCAGCTGGATTGTCGCGCGTTAAACTTCCTTTTTCGCCAAGCAAAACAGAAGATTTTGCGGCAGTAGCCGGCTAAGCGAAAACTCGATTTTCTCCATTCCAAGTGCGAGCCTGCGCGAAATGGGAGCGATAAACGGGGCGAGGCCGTTGAAGGTCCCGATGTGACGCACTCTCCATCCAGTCCGTTCACAGACCGCGGTCAGTTTGCGCTTTGTAAAATGGGTCACGTGTTGTACCTCATCCATCTTCGCCGCCAAGCCCAGTCTGTCTAAGGCCAATTCAATAATCGGCCAGGCACTTCGGTAGTTCGGCGTGGTAAGAAAAAGATGGCCGCCTGGATTCGTTAGGTTGTAGAAGAGTGACAGGACATCTGCCACTTGCTGCTCGTAAAGATGTTCAATCACTTCGACGCAGTAGATCCTGTCGAAAGGCTTATCGCCCATGAGGTCTTCGAATTGACCGAGGCGGAACTCAAGATTGGGGGAGCAATAGGCGCTTGTTGCATAGTCTATCGCAGATGTATTGCTGTCTATGCCTACGACCTCGCCCGCATGAAGGGACAAAAAATGGCTGATCGTTCCCGATCCGCACCCGGCATCGAGCACCCGGTCGTGCTTCCCAGGCATTGCGGTTCGTTCCATCAACCTGAATTTTGCTTCGTGCCAGAAGCGTTGAGCCGCGCGGTCCGACTTCAAAGCTCGGGCCTGATAGTCTCCACTGATGTGGATAGCGTCGCCTTCCCGCCGTTTTAGCGGATCTTGGTTCGGTAGATCCATCTCACTCAGCAAGGCGTTTCCAATGTGCGCGGAGTAGCTCGCAAACTGACGATCAATTGGCTAGCGTGGAAGTCGCCTCTGTTCGCATCTTTTCCGGAGCGTGCAAGAGTTTCTCATCCCTGTGGCTGATGAGAGTTTCTGCAACGACGTAGCGCGGACGATATTTAACTTCCTGGTAGATTTGAGCGATATACGTGCCAATGATGCCCAAGCTAATCATTAAAACGCCACCTATCAGCAATTCGAGTACGATGACGGTGGTAAACCCAGGAAACGCCAGGCCGATAAAATACATCACAAGCGCGTAGCCTGAGAACAGCATCGCACAGAGAAGGAAGAGTCCTCCGAGAATTGTGACTGCCTGCAGCGGCAGCGAAGAGAACGCTGTGATGGCCATGACAGCTAACCGGAAAAGACCCAGAAAAGACCAGCGTGACTGCGTCAACCGTCGCCTTGGTACGGAAAACGTTATCTGATTTCGACGATATCCGAGCCAGCTAACCATACCTCGAAAGAAAGTGTTCCGCTCACGCATATCCAGCCATGCGTCGATGACTTTCCGGTCCAGGAGCTTGAAGTCTGACGACCCGTACAGGTTGTAACCTGAAAGACCGCTCAAGGTGCGATAAAAGAAACGGGCACCGATTCGATTGATCAGCGACTCCGAGCCTCGCGTTTTCTTTATCCCTTCGACGATCTCCCAATGCTCTTGCCTCCAGAGCCGAACCATTTCCGGAATTAACTCGGGGGGGTGCTGCAGATCAGAGTCTATTACGATGCATGCCTGGCCGGATGAGTACGCCAATCCGGCGCAGATTGCTGCTTCCTTTCCAAAATTCCGGCTAAACCGGAGCGCCTTAAGTTCCGGCATTTGCCCAGCCAGCTTTTCCAAGGCTGGCCAAGTGCTGTCTGTCGAGCCGTCATCAATGACGATCATCTCCATCGGCAATCCTGTCTTCGATGCTTCCGCGTGTATGAGAGACAGATTCTGTGCTATTTGGTCGGCCTCATTGTGTACGGGAATTACAACCGAAAAAACTATGCCGCTCTCCGGACGCTGAGGAGATTCGGTTGCAAGAGACTGGCCGCAGAGCCTGCAATGCCAATCGGTTTGGCCCAACGCATGCATGATGGCCTTACTTAAGCATAGAACGGGACAAACCGATATGGAGTGATTGAGAGGTTGTCAATCTGCTTCGCGAAGGGCGTGGATTCGGACTTGCGCGGCACCTTGGAACCGCCTATTAGCTTTACCCTCATGGTTCATCATATCGTTCTCTACAAACTCAACTCCCAGGTCACGCCGGCCCGCGTGGAAGAGATGATGATGAACGCGCGGATGCAGCTTTTAAAAATTCCCGAGGTCCTCAGCATCAAATGCGGGAAACGAATCGACCCGGAACTGGACTGGCCGTTCTTCATTGCCATCGATTTCGAGTCGATGGACAAGTACGCCATTTTTCGTGAGGACTCGATTTACGTGAAGTTCGTGGAGGAAGTGATCAAGCCGAACACAGAGGATTCCCTGGCGCTGGACTTCGAGGGGGATCCGGGCAAGGACGTGCGGTTTTCGTAGCTGTGCGGGCAGCCGTGTCGGCTGCGCTTTGGGGAAATGCAGGCGGCACGCCTGCCACCACAGCTCATTGCTATTTTTGTGCGCCGCGCGTAATTCATTGATTTCGATGCGCCTTGGCTATCTCTATTCCCGGTATCCCGTCATTTCGCAGACATTTTGCGACGCTGAGATGCTGGCGTTGGAGCGGCGCAGCGTGGACTTGGAAATCGGATCGATCCATCCGCCATTCACGAGCTTTCGGCACAGGCACGGGTCGAATTTGCGAGCGGAAATCTGCTACGCGCCGTCGCCGAGAGTTGTGCAAACGATAGCGCAGCTCGCGCGCCGCGACGGCACTTGGCCGGCAGCTCTCGTCGCGGACCATGAGGCGCGATACGGCCCGGGCTTTAAGGCCGAGCAGCGTGCGCGCAACGCACTTTTTTTTGCTGAACAGTTTGTCCGCAGTGGCGTGGCGCATTTCCACGTCCATTTCGCCAGGAACGCGACCCACACTGCACTTTTCGTGAAGGCGATCAGCAAAATCGGCTTCAGCTTCACGGCGCACGCGCAGGATTTCATGCTTGATGTGGGCAGCGACGAACTGCTGCGCGAAATGTGCCGCGAAGCTGCGTTCGTCGTTGCGGTGAGCGACTACAGTCGCGAGTTGCTCGTCCAAAAGTGCCCCGACGCAGCGGCAAAAATCCATCGCATCTACAACGGCATCGATCTGCGAAAGTTCCAGGCTGGGCCACCAAGGTCGCCCACACTGCGGCCGCGTATCTTGAGTATCGGCCGCTTGATCGAGTTTAAAGGCTTTCGCGACCTGATCGCTGCGTGTGCTGAACTAAAAAAGCGCGGCATCGAATTTGAATGTGCAATCATCGGAGACGGACCATTACGGGGCGAGTTGCAAAACGCGATCGCTGCCGCAGGCCTCGACAGCATTGTTCGCCTGCCAGGCGCACTGCCACAGGAAGAAGTCGTCCGCCGCCTGGCCGACTGCGATGTGTTTGCTCTTGCATGTATCGTCGATCGCAAAGGTGCAAGCGACGTTTTACCAACAGTTATTCTCGAGGCCATGGCTACCGCGCGGCCGATAGTCTCGACGCGACTTGCTGCTGTTCCGGAAATAGTCCGCGATGGCGAAAGCGGGCTACTGGTTGCTCCGGGAGATGTCGCGGGGCTTGCCAATGCGCTCGAGTCGCTGTTGCGCGATCCACAACTGCGTGCGCGACTCGGTGCGGGAGGCAGGCGCAACGTCGAACACAGCTTCGATGTCGAAAAAACCGCCGCGCAACTCCTGGAGCTTCTCGAAGCTGCCGCAGTGCCACGGGCTCCGCTTCAAGGCGCGAGTCGGCACCTGCAGCATTGCCTTCATCTCGTCTGGGAATGGCCGAATCCCAAGTCGCGGGGACTTGACCGCGAACTCCTGGCCCTCGCAGGCACACCGATTTACGTCTGGCGTTCAGGCTCAATTGCGCCCGCCAAGGGATCTGAGCGCCTCGTGCAGACGCTGGAATTCTTGCCGGATGCGATCGTGATCGAAGCCGAATGGCAGGCGCAGCGTTTGCGTGCGCATGAAATCGAGGGCTGGCGGCGCGAACTTCCGCCCGAGTGCAACACAGCGGATTACCTCGAAGCCGCGCGTGTCGCGCTTTACCTCGCGCCGAAGCTCTCGCGCAAGGGAATCCGGCACGTTCACGCGACCGACTCACGCGCCCTGCTGTGCGCATGGATCTTGCAGCGTCTCACGAAAATCACAATCAGCGCCACGATTGAGTCGCCACCCGCATTTGCATCGGATGTCGTGGAACGGCTTCTAACGAGCTGTACCGGCGGCCGTGTTTCGGACTCGAAAATCCGCGTCGGTTTTGACGGTCGCTTCCTGGCTGAGCCCAAGCCACTGCGCTGGCGCGGAACATTTGGCTTAGGCAGGTCACAAATCAATGAGCAATTTCTCCAGCAATGGCGTAACCAGCTCGAAACGTGGAGCAGATGAACAAGAAAGCCATTCTTCTCGCCGGTGGCGCGGGGACGCGTCTGTTTCCGCTGACGAAAATCGTCTGCAAACAACTACTGCCAATTTACGACAAGCCGATGATTTGCTATCCGCTCGCGACTCTTATGCTCGGCGGTCTCCGCGAGGTGCTGATCATTTCGACGCCGAAAGATTTGCCGATGCTCGAAGATTATTTGGGCGACGGTGCGCAACTCGGTATTCGCATCGAGTACGCACACCAGCCGAAGCCGGAAGGGATCGCGCAGGCGTTTCTGATCGCCGCAAAATTTATCCGGAACTGCGGCGCATCCCTGATTCTTGGCGACAACATTTTTTATGGAAAACTTGATTTCTACCGCGACGCGCTCGCCATCGAGCGTGGCGCGTGCATTTTTGGGTATCAAGTGCGCGACCCCGAACGCTATGGCGTTGTCGAATTCGACGCCGATGGCAAAGCCATCAGTCTCGAAGAAAAACCGAAGCAACCGAAGAGCCATTTCGCCGTGCCCGGGCTCTACGTTTACGATGATCAGGTTGTCGATCTTTGTCGCACTTTGCGCCCTTCGGCGCGCGGCGAGCTCGAGATCACCGATCTAAATTTGCTTTATCTTCAACGGAACGAGCTGCACGTGAAGCTGCTCAGCCGCGGCATGGCCTGGCTCGACACTGGCACTACCACTGCTTTGCTCGAGGCCAGCAATTACATCGCCACGATCGAGCATCGGCAGGGACTCAAAATCGCGTGCCTGGAGGAGGTCGCACTGCGCATGGGTTTCATCGCCCAATCCGATCTCGCCAAGATCATCGATCGATTACCGAAGAACGAATACCGCCAGTACCTGCGAATGGTCTGCGACGAGGGACCCAGCGCCAGTCCCGAGCCCGTGGGATAACAAATCACCAATGACTATTCAAGGAGCGACGGCTTGGGCAGCCGTCGACTGCAACCTTGACGGCTGGGAAGCCGTCATTTCTTGACGCTTTATTACGGTTGCTCGCGCAGAAGATGGTTCGTGTCGGCGAGCAGTTTGGTCACCGCCTCGGGCTCGATGGCATCGTAGTAACCGCGGATTTGGCCATGTCGATCTACGAGCACCATCCGCGTGCTGTGCACGGGAATCCCCTGAGCATCGCTGCCGTCGGATGTCGCCAGTTTGAAGCCGTCATGCAAAAGCTTGTAGATCGCGGATTTTGGTCCAGTGAGAAAATCCCAACGGCCCGGCTCTGCTTGCAATCTCTCTGCATAGCGGCGCAAAACTTCCGACGTGTCTTTCTCCGGATCGACGCTAAACGAGACCAAATGTACGTCGGTTTTCTCTAACGGCTTTTGCAATTCGCTCATTCGACTACTGATCAACGGGCACGGCCCCGGGCACGTCGTGTAAACGAAATCGGCGATCCAAATCTTGCCGGCTAATTGCGGTGAACCGAATGGTTGTCCGTTGTGATTGGTGAGCTGAAAAGACGGCACTGTGCCGTAAGAGGCAACAGTGCGCTGCCGGAGTGCGTTCACTTCCAGCTGACGCATCCAAAGCAATAAGGCTAGTGTGACCACTGGGATGAGAATCAGCGTCACCTTCCAGATGATGCCGCTGCCGGACGGCGCCCGATGCATCGTCGCAGAAGTCGCGCTCATGACTTCGCTGGCCCGAATGGGCTATAGGGGAAGCTGACAGCTTCCCCTACAAACGTCGCCCATCTTGTATTCATGATTTAGTCAGAATCAAAGCTCCCAGTAACAGTGGAAGATAAATGATCGACACGAGGAACAGCAAACGCGCTGCGCTTGCCGAACGCATCCGCAGGAAGTGCATTGCAACCGCGACGAAGAAACTCCCGAGCAAAAGTTCGACTGCGAGATAAGCAAAGTTCACGATTCCAAGAAACGCGGGCAGCCCTGCGATTACCAGTAGCAGGATGCAGAAAAACACGCTCTGGCTGGCGCTGCGTTCACCACTGCGGTCCTCGGTTGAAATCATGCGAAAGCCCGCCCGCGAATAGTCTTCCCGGTACATCCACGCGATGGCGAAGAAATGCGGCAATTGCCACAGAAAAACGATCGCAAAGAGTGCCCACGCTCCGGCACCGATGTTTCCGCGCGCGGCCGCCCACCCAATCATCGGCGGAATTGCGCCTGGGACTGCACCGACAGCAGTATTTGCGGTGCTGGCGCGCTTTAGAGGTGTGTATGCAAAAATGTAAATCGCGACTGTTATTGCTGTCAGCGCCGCGCTCAGCACATTGCAGACAATCGCCAGATACCCGACGCCGAAAACGGATAGAACGATCCCGAAGACCAGCGCTTGCAGCGGGGGCATTCGCCCTGCCGGGATAGGGCGCGTTCTCGTGCGGCGCATAAGCGCGTCGGCGCCGCGTTCCCACCATTGGTTGAGCGCGGCCGCGCCCGCTGCCGCCGCCGCCGTTCCAAAGACGACATGGAATAGCGCCACATAGTTGATCGGCGATTCCGCACCGAGATAGAAACCGACCGCGGTCGTAAACAGAACAAGCAGCGTCAGACGCGCTTTAACCAGCTCCGCTAGATCGGCAACGACACGATTGCACGAAGCCGCAAGATTCGGCTTTTCAAGCGCTGCTGTTTTCATGCGGAAACGGGCTTGCTGTGTGGCGCGCCCGGCGGTCGCGCCCTACCAACCTCTCCTTGTGAAATTCGACAGCAAATCGCGGAAATGCTCACACCAAAAGATAGCATGCCCGCGCCGAGCGCGACATGCGCGGTCGCGACATCGGCTGCTTTGTTGCTCCAGATCGTCCAAGCGCCCAGCGTAATCTGGCAAATGACCAGCGCCACCCAAAGGATTGAGAGCTTTTTAAGCGCTGCAAAACGCGGTGCCTCTCTGCAGACGCGAAGAGCAAATGCGATTACAGCGATGCCGATGATGAACGCGAGAAAGCGGTGCGCCATTTGCAGCCAGATTTGAAATGCGGTCACATCCGATAAGCCGCGGGTGTCACGCCATGCGTTGATCTTTGCAATGGCAGCTGAGCTGGTGTCGGGAATCCACGCGCCATTTGCGGTCGGAAAATCGAGAATCGATAAGTCGCGATGTTGATGGCGCATCGTTGCTCCAAGCGCGAGCTGTACGTAAATCAGAATTGTGATTGCCATCGCCAATTGGAGCACTTTGGGATTCGCCTCTGACAGAGACGCCCTGCAACCCATCGCCTGCCAAAAGTTTGTCGTTGCCAGTGCGATGAACACCAGCAGCCCGAGAAAGGCCTGCGCAACACAGGCATGAAAGATTCCGAGTTCATCTTTCATCATCGTGACGCGAAGGCCGCCAAGAATTCCCTGTAAGATCACGCCGACCAGCGCGATTACGCCCAAGTTGCGCACCCATCGTCGATGTTCGCTGAGCCAGAGCCAGACAGCGAGAATGATGGTCAGAAATCCAACGAGCGAACCCATCAAGCGATGTGTGTGCTCGAATAAAATTCCGCCGACCCAGTTCGAGACTGGAAACAAAAACATGTTGTAGCCGAACGTGGTCGGCCAATCGGGCACGGCGAGCCCGACATTCTTGCTGGTGACCATTCCGCCGCTGCAAATGAGGAGCAGCGTGGCGACGCAAGTCAGCCATGCGAATCGGTTCAGCCATGTAGCCGATCTCCTCACGGGAGAGAATACGACAACTAAGACGGATCAGACAAATGTGAGCAGTCCATGACCACCCGTTGTCTTCTGGTAACCGGGGCAACGCCCTTAACTTTCCTAAATTCTCTGCAATATCGCGCGCGATCCGCCGAAGTACTTCAGTGAGATCCAAATCAAAACAATGAAAGGAAATTTGAGTTATGAAAACTTTTATCGTTTATAATTTAGATACGGGCTTACCCATCGCAGTTGGCGAAGCGCTCGAAGCAGAGTGGGCTCGTTTTGAAACGGCAGAAGAAGCAGAAATTCGCGCCGAAAATTTAATCGCCGAGGAAGTTAGCTTGTGAAAGGTATTCAAACTTCTGCGAAATTACTCGGGGCGATGAACGTGAAGTGTGCAGTAGTGTCTGGACTCGTTTCGCTTGCTTTTGTATCGCAAGCATTCGCCGTTTTACGACCGCCTTTTCCAGCCAAACCCGCCGCGCCGTTTGACGGTGAACTCATTATCGTAAGAGAGGGTCTGGTGTCCCAGTCTGCCAAAACCGAGGCCATCAAGCGATGTGTGCTCGAACAAAACTCCGCCGACCCATTTGCTGTAGCGGCGCTCTGTGACCGCCGAGTTTTCTGGCGTTGACCGTCATATTGACAATCCGGCGCTCACAGAGCGCTGCTACAGAAAGCGGATTATCCGCCGGGACTCGGCGAGGCAGCGGGTGCAGGTGGTTTGCTTTGCGGCTGCGGCGCTCCACCCGGCGATGGCGAAGGCGCAGCGCCCTGAGCGCCACCAGAGAGCTCGGCGCGCTCTTTGAGCCACGCCTGATAGTCCTGCGGGGTATCAACCACCAATGTACCTTTCATCCCGTAGTGGCCAAGGCCGCAAAGCTGGCCACAAATAACTTCGTAGGTCCCGGTCTTGACTGGCGTGAACCAGATCGGAATGAGCGAACCGGGGATTGCGTCGCCTGCGATGCGCATGTCCGGCACAAAGAAATCGTGAATCACATCTTTTGAGGAGAGCTCGACGATGACCGGGCGATTCATCGGCACATGAAGTTCGCCAGTCGTTACGATATCGTCTTTGCCGGCGGGATCATTTGGATCAAGGCCAACCGGATTTGAGTTGCTCACAAAACCGACATCGCGCCGGCCAAATTGTCCGTCCGGTCCCGGCAGGTGATAGTTAAAACTGAACTGCTGCGCGACCATGTGGACGAGCACGGCTTCTTTGCCTGGCGGAAACTCGTTGACCCGCTTTGCCCAAAGCGGAATCGCAAAACCGAGCAGAAGCACGGCTTCAATCAGAACAACGGAGAATTCCAAGTGCGTTGAAATGGGGCCACGCACGCCGTGGTAGTCGGCAACCGGCTGTCGCCGTTTCCGAAACCGAATCAGGACGAAAATAAAAAACGCCGACCACCCCACGAACAGCGCACCCATGAACCAGTGACAGAACTCCAGGATGTGATCGATTTGATATCCATGCGACGAGGCATTTGGCTGCTGGCCCAAAAATTCATTGATCAGCGCGAGGCTATTCATATTTGCTCAGATCTTCCTCGGTGAGTTCCTGGTGAGGTTCCGCCGGCATGCGCCCATGTCGCCATAAGTGAAAACTAAAAGCACCGATCCCACCAATCACGGACATGACTGCGCCGAACAGAAACCAAATCGCAATCGCCATGTGCTCGGTCGATTTTCCGTCCTTTGCGCCGTAGCAAAACGGACACGCCAGCGCTTGGTGCGCTGAAACCAACACTGACAACGAAAGGATGGACAAAAACTTCTTCATGTGATTATGCGAAGCCGTTTCATTTTCCTGTAGAACCAAACGCCATAAACAACTAGTGCGATCGCAGCGGTAAATGACGCAATCGCCCCCGCAACGTAAATCGGCAATCCCTCGACGAGATCGATCCAGACGCACCAAACGCCCGTCCCAAACGCAAGCAGTGTCGAGAAAATGATGAAAACAATATGAAAAGCTTTAAGCGACATTTAGCGAAAGATTGGGTAGTCGTACCACGCCAATAACGTAAGCCAGAAGAGCCCGAGCACAAAAAAGCCGGTGAAAATCAGGATGCGATAAATCAGCCGTTTTTCAGCGGCCAAATGCATGAAGATCGCCGCCACGAGTCCGGCTTTGAACATCGCTACGAGCAGAGCGACGGCGATGTTGGCCTTGCGACCTTGAGTGGCCGAAAGATTTGTGTGGAAGAGCGAGGAAAGTATCGCGCCGAAATCGACGTACGACAGAGCGACCGTAATCATGGTAAATGCAAGTAGGGTCGCGCCGACGATCAAATATCCTCTGACGTGCTTTTGCACACCATGCGCGTATTCCTCGTATTCCTTTGAATCCTGCGCGACGTCAGGCGGATTGTTCATGGCTTAGAGCAGATAAAAAAGAGGGAATACAAAAATCCAGATCAGATCGACAAAGTGCCAGAAAAGCCCCGATACCTCGACGCGATTGGCGAGATGTTCCGGACTGCGCTGGTAAAGCTTTTTGCTGACCGGCAGCCACATGTAAATGAAGACAAGCACGCCTGCCAGCACATGCAGTCCATGCAGACCGGTAATGGTGAAATAGCTCGCGAAATATGCATTGTGCGTCGGCAGAAACATCGTTGCGCGCTCGACGTCTTTCTTCTCGATCGTTGCAATCTTGTCCGTGACCGGCAACGGGAAAAAGTGCGGCCGATCCATTGACGGATTGGTGGGATCAGCATTGAGCGGGTCGAGCGCGACTTCGTATTCTTTGATATTCGGATCGCTCAGCGCCGCGCGATTGTGCAAATGTCCGGTAATCTCGAGCCGCGGGGGCAGCTCTTTTTCCGCGGCATAGGCATTGCCCAAATATTGTTCGTACTTCCCGAGCGCTTCGGGTTTGATATAGATGCCGAAGTGGTCGTATTTCTGCGGCCATTCGTAGGCAAGTTTGACGACCAAAAAAATGATGCCGCACAAAATGGTGGCCAGCATGTACCACCAGTAGGCGCGATACCTTCTCATCTTTAAGGACGCCCATGCCAGGACCACAGTCACCGAGGACAGAATGAGAATGCAGGTATTAAATGTGCCAACCGGCACGTTGAGCAAGCCGTGCGGCCACATGCCTGGCGCTGAGTCAATCCGGAGAAAAATGTAAGCAGAGAAAAGCCCGCCGAAGAGCATTACTTCCGACGCTAGAAAAAGCCAGATGCCGATCTTTGCATTCCAAAGGCCCGTGTCGGGGCGGGTCGAGATTGTGTACGGAATTTCCATCGCTTAGCAGAAAGCCATTGGCCAGCTACGCCGGAACCAGCTCGGCGGGAGGCTTGCGGCGAGTACGCTCCGTCGGTTCGACCGGCTCGTTCTGCATGGTGAAATCACGCTCGCACCCGGGGAGGCTGTACTCATACGGACCGCGATATGCCACGGGTGTAGTCACGAAATTTCCATGCGGCGGTGGCGACGGCGCAGTCCACTCCAGTGTGGTCGCTTCCCACGGATTGTCGTTCACCTTTTCGCCGTGTTTGATGCTCCAGAAGAAGTTAATGATGAACGGAATCTGGGCTAGACCCATGATCCACGCCGCCCACGAGATGGGGTGATTCCATTGAAAGCCGGTCAATCCCCAAATCGTGTGTTCGTTCGCAACGTTCCAACCCTGCCCGCCGTCAAACCAGCGGCGATGCATTCCTGCCATTCCCTGCAAGAACATCGGCAGAAAAATCACGTTCATGCAGATGAGCGTCGGCCAGAAATGCACTTGGCCCCAGAAATCGTTCATCTTTCGTCCGGTGGCTTTCGGGAACCAGTAATAAATACCGGCGAAAAGTCCGAAGATTGTGC
>Ga0209474_10003499_pt1 | contig 13757 bp, 8 predicted proteins | sample GraSoiAngelo_145_FD_185902 | JGI IMG/M metagenome (GOLD analysis project Ga0209474, IMG submission 185902) | Grasslands soil microbial communities from the Angelo Coastal Reserve, California, USA - 14_1009_05_20cm (SPAdes) (version 2) | ecosystem: Environmental > Terrestrial > Soil > Grasslands ...
TGGAGGAAATCGAGACCGCCGAAGGCGCGAGGCGCATCGCCGATGCGATGTCGCAGGCAGGCAGGTCGTCAACTGCAGCCAACTAGCATGGAAACATGATCGCGGGCGCATCTCGGCTCAAGGGCACCGATCTCGACTTCCATCCGCTCGCCGATCTCGCGAAGTCGGGCCTACCCGACCCGTCGGGCCTGCCCAAGACCGTGATGGTGCTGCTCGAGGGCCTTGTCCGCCTGAGCCAGTCAGGAACCACCGCCGAGGAGAATATCGGCGCGCTCGCTCGGTGGCCCGCGCCACCCCCTCATGACGCCGAGCTGCCGTTCCTCCCCGCCCGCGTGCTGATGCAGGACTTCACCGGCGTGCCCGCGGTGGTCGACCTCGCGGCGATGCGGTCGGCGATGAAGCGTGCGGGTAAGGATCCGGGTCGCGTCGACCCGCTCGTCCCGGTCGACCTGATCATCGACCACTCGGTTCAGGTCGATTCGTTCGGCTTCCGCGACTCCTACACGCGCAACATCCAGAAGGAGATCGAGCGCAACCGGGAGCGCTACTCATTGCTGCGGTGGGCGCAGCAAGCCTTCCACAACTTCTCGCTGGTGCCCCCAGGCATGGGTATCTGCCACCAGGTGAATCTGGAACATGTCGCGAAGGTCGTGCAGGTCCGCGAGCTGAACGGCCGCCAGGTCGCGATCCCCGACACGCTGATGGGGACCGACTCGCACACGACAATGGTCAACGGCCTTGGGGTGCTGGGTTGGGGCGTGGGCGGGATCGAGGCCGAGGCCGCGATGCTGGGTCAGCCTGCCTACCTGGCGCCACCGATCGTCGTCGGCGTTCGCTTCTCGGGCGCGCTGCGACCGGGAGCCACCGCCACCGACCTCGTCCTCACGCTGACCGAGATGCTGCGCAAGCACGGCGTGGTCGACAAGTTCGTCGAGTTCTGTGGCGATGGGCTGTCGACCCTCTCCGTTCCCGACCGCGCCACCCTGAGCAACATGTGCCCCGAGTACGGGGCGACGTCGGCCCTGTTCCCCGTCGACGCTCAGACCCTTCGCTACCTGGAGGTCACCGGCCGGAGCCCCGAGCACATCACGATGGTCGAGCGGTACACGAAGGAGCAAGGGCTGTTCAGGGTCGACGGCAGCCCGACACCAAAGTTCACGGAGCTGCTCGACCTGGACCTGGCGAAGGTCGAGCCCAGCGTCGCGGGCCCGAAGCGGCCGCAGGACCGCGTGGCCCTTCCGAACGTCTGGGAGAGCTTCACCTCCGCCTTCACGCACAGCCAAAAGCCGGAGCCGGACGCGGTTTCCAGGTTGACCGAGGAGGGCGGGCCGATCGACGGCCGCACCGCCGTGGCGGTCGTCCACAAACCCACCGCACAGCTGGAGGACGGCTGCGTCGTGATCGCGGCCATCACCAGCTGCACCAACACCTCCAACCCGTCGGTGATGGTCGCCGCCGGACTGGTGGCGAAGAAGGCTGTCGAACGTGGGCTGCAGATGCGTCCCTACGTCAAGACCAGCCTCGCGCCTGGATCGCGCGTCGTCACCGATTACCTGAACGCAGCCGGGTTGATGGAGCCGCTGGAGAAGCTGGGCTTCTTCCTCGTCGGCTACGGATGCACGACCTGCATCGGCAACTCAGGTCCACTCTCGAGCCCCGAGGTCGAGGCAGCGGTCACCGCCGACAACCTGAGTGTCGTGGCGGTCCTGTCAGGCAACCGCAACTTCGAGGCGCGCATCCATCCGCTGGTGAAGGCCAGCTACCTCGCCTCTCCGCCGCTGGTGGTCGGCTTCGCGCTGGCGGGGACCGTGAACATCGACCTGACCAAGGATCCGCTCGGCGACGACCGTGATGGCAAGCCCGTGATGCTCTCGGAGCTGTGGCCCACCCAGGAAGAGGTCAACGCGGTCATCCAGGAGTGCGTCAAGCAGGACATGTTCAAGCGCGAGTACTCGCGCATCTTCGAAGGCGATGAGCACTGGAAGGAGATGTCGGCTCCGACGGGTCCCATATTCCAGTGGGACGCCGCGTCCACGTACGTCAAAGAGCCGCCCTACTTCGAGGGCTTCGCCCCACAGCCGGCGCCACTCCAGGACATTGATGGCGCGCGGGTGCTCGCGGTGCTCGGCGACTCCGTGACTACCGACCACATCTCACCCGCCGGCGCCATTCCGACGGACAGCCCGGCGGGCAGGTACCTGATCGAGCACGGTGTGGAGCGGTTCGACTTCAACAGCTTCGGCTCGCGCCGCGGCAACCACGAGGTGATGGCGCGCGGAACGTTCGGCAACATCCGCCTGCGCAACAAGCTCGTCGAGCGCGAGGGCTACTGGACCCGTCACCTCCCGAGCGGTGACGAGATGACGATCTTCGAGGCTTCGGAGCGCTATCGCTCGGAGCGCGTCCCGCTGATCGTGATCGCGGGCAAGGAGTACGGATCGGGCTCGTCTCGCGACTGGGCCGCCAAGGGCCCGCTGCTGCTCGGCGTGCGGGCCGCGATAGCGGAGAGCTTCGAGCGCATCCACCGCTCCAACCTGGTGGGCATGGGGATCCTGCCGCTGGAGTTCATGCCCGGCGAAAATCCGCAGTCACTTGGACTGACGGGTCATGAACGCTTCACCATCAAGGGCATCGAGTCGCTCACGCCGCGCCAGGAGATCGAGGTGGTGGCGGTCCGCGACGACGGCAAGAGCGTCGTCACCTTCAAGGCGCGCGCGCGCGTGGACAACGAGACCGAGGTGGGCTACCTCCATCACGGAGGGATCCTCCCGCTGGTTCTACGCGAGCTGATCGCCCGCTAGGAGCTCAGCCTGCGGTCGGGGCTTCGATCGGCTGGCGCCGCTCGTGGCCGCACTCGGGACACTCGTACAGACCAACCACGACCTGAGGCCGCGACGAGTCCGAATGCATTGAGAGCAGCCGCATCGGCACCTTGTCTTCGTGGCGCTCGCAGCTCGGGGCGTCCTCGTGGCTCATGACGTGAGATTACGCATTGCGTCGTGGGCGTCATAGTGCTGCCGGTACAACGGCGAACCGTGCCGGGTTGTCCTCCGCGCACATCGCTAATCTGTGGATTCAGATGGCCAAGAAGGCTCCCGAGGTCCTGGGCGAGCCCCGGCCCACGGTCCGCGATGCAATGCGCTATGGGGCGTTCGCCGGCGCCAGGCTGGTGGCGGGGGAGCAAGGACTCGATCGCCAGATCGAGTGGGTGCGGCTCATGGAGACACCGGACATCCAGCCGCGATCGGGCGACTTGCTGCTGACGACCGGTTTCCCGATCAAGGACGACCGCGCGGCCCAGATCCGCCTCATCGGCCGGATCGCGGAGTCGGGAGGTGTCGGTCTGGTCGTCAAGCCCCTTCCGTATCTGAAGAAGCTCGCCCCCGAGATGCTGTCCGAGTCGGAGCGCCTTGGCGTACCCCTGTTCACCGTCGCCTCCAACGTCCAGCTCATCGACATCATGGCTCCGCTCCTCGAGCGGATCATCAACGCCGAGCACTGGCGGCTGAAGCAATCGCTCGAGATCCACCGGCGTTTCACCGAGCTGGTGCTCGACGGCAAGGGTGTGAACGAGATCTGCCGCACCCTCGCCGAGCTGCTGGAGAGCGCTGTCGTCATCGAGGACGCCAGCTTCCACCTGCTCGCGCATGCGGGCGGGGGCGGAGATCCCCACCGCAAAGAGACCATCCAGCACCAGGGGACGCCGCAGCGGGTCCTGTTCGATCCGCAGATCCAGCGCATGCTGCGCGAGCTGGAGCAGAAGCGCGGCCCGATCAAGGTGCCCGCGTATCCCCATGTGGGGATGTCCCGCGAGCGGCTGATCGCCCCCATCCTGGCCTCGAACCAGGTCCTCGGCTATATCTCGGTGCTGGACAACCCGCCCCACAACGAGGAGCTCGCCTTCCTGGCCCTGGAGCAGGCCGCCCTGGTGCTGGCGCTCTCGATCGCCAAGGAACGTGAGCTGTCTGAGGTCGAGGGGCGCGTCCGCGGCGAGTTCCTGGGCGACCTCCTCTTCGGGACCTACGGGGATGAGGCCGCTGCCCAGAGGCGGGCGCGCCATCTCGGCTACCCGCTTCATGGCAGCCACGTCGTGATGATGGTCGACATCGACGACTTTCGCGGCTTCAACCGCGCCCGGCAGATCTCGGAGGACGCGATCCAGGCCCTCAAGCGTGAGTTTCTCCGCCGCGTCACCGCAGTGGTGCGGGCGACCTATCAGAGGGCGCTTGTGCAGGGCCGCTCAGACAGTGTGGTGGCGCTCCTGCCCATCGGCACGGAGGCCGGTGACCACCAGGTCCGCGTGCATGCGCTCGGGATGCAGGTGAAGCAGTCGATCTCGGACTGGAAGCCTGGCTTCTCAGTTTCCGTGGGATTCAGCGGGCCCACCGATGCCCCTGCCGGCGTGGCCGCCGCGCAGCGCGAGGTGATGTCGGTGATGGATTCGCTGGCGCGCTTCAAGCGCTGGGGCCAGGTCGTGGCGGTGCCGGAGCTGGGCCTGACCGGCCTGCTGGCCGCGGTCGCCGACGAGCGTCTGGTCGACTACACCCGGCGGCTCCTGGGGTCGCTGGTCGAGCATGACCGGGCGCGCAACGGCAGCCTCGTGGCCACGCTGCGTGCTTACCTCGAAACGGGCGAGCAGCAGCAGGCCGCAAAACAGCTGCGGGTGCATCCGAACACGCTTCGCTACCGGCTGGATCGGATTCGCGAGATCAGCGGTGTCGATCTCGAGGACGCCGAGACGAGGCTCAACCTGGCGGTCGCGTTGCGGGTCCAGAGCCTTTTGGGAATGTGACCACCGCATAAGCTTTCGCCGGATCCTTTGTCACCAACGCACTAGCCGAGTTCGGCCGATCCCGATAACCTCTCGATCAGTGCCCCCCACGTTGTCTTCCACACGCCTGGCCTGGGCGGGGGACCTGCCCGACGCGCGAGCTGCGTGTGGGATGGGCTTCGTCGCCACGCCAGATCGTGGCCATGACGCCATCGCCCTCGGCGTGAAGGCGCTCGCCCGGCTTGCCCATCGAGGCGGCCTCGACGCCGACGGCAAGAGCGGCGACGGTGCCGGCCTGCTCATCCAGGTTCCACACCGTCTGCTTGGAGCCGAGGTCGCGGTGGCCGTGGTCTTCGAGTGGGATGAGCGGTCGCGAGACGTGTTCGACCGCGCGGCCGCCGAATCGGGACTGGAAGCTCTCGCGTGGCGAGCGGTGCCGGTAGACAGATCGAGCCTTGGCGAGCGCGCGCTGGAGACGATGCCATCCATCTGGCACTGCCTGATCACACGCGCGGGCCTCGACCCCGACGAATGGGAAGGACGCCTTTATCTGGCGCGACGCCGGGCCGAGCTGCGTGCGGCCGGCGAAGGCGTCCGGATGTACATCCCATCGTGCTCGAGTCGCACCGTCGTCTACAAGGGCCTGATGGCCGGCACCAGGCTGGCCGACTTCTACCTCGACCTGCAGGATCCCGCGTGCGAGAGCAAGCTGGCCGTCTTCCACCAGCGCTACTCGACGAACACGATGCCGGACTGGCGGCTGGCGCAGCCCTTCCGGCTGCTCGCGCACAACGGCGAGATCAACACGATCGGCGCCAACCGCGCCTGGATGCGCGCCCGCGAGACTGAGCTCGAGCCTGACCTGCGAGGCACGATCTGGCCAGAAGGATCGGACTCGGCTTCTCTCGACAACGCGCTCGAGCTTCTCGTCCGCCGCGGCTGGGAGGTTTCCGAGGCCCTGATGAGCCTCGTGCCCGATGCCTGGGAGGGTCGCGGCGACATGGGCGCCGCCGTGCGCGACTTCTACCGCTATCAATCGACGAAGTTCGAGCCGTGGGATGGCCCGGCGGCGCTTGCCTTCAGCGACGGAAACGTGGTCGGGGCGGCCCTTGATCGCAATGGGCTAAGGCCGCTGCGCTGGCAGCGGACGCGCCATGGCCTCGTGGCCGCCGCCTCGGAGGCGGGCGTGGTGGCGATGGCCCCGGAGGACGTCGTCGAGCGCGGCCGCCTCGGGCCAGGCCAGATGCTGCTCGTCGACACCCGGGATGGCGCCATCCTGCGCGACGCTGACGCCAAGGAGCGGGCCGCCGCGCGTCACGAGTACGGCTTGCTGGCCGACCGTGCACTCGTCCCGGTCCCTCGCCGGCACATCGAGGTCGACCCGCCGGAGGACCTCTTGCGGCTCCAGAGCATCCACGGATGGGGTTTCGAGGACGTGAAGATGGTGGTCGCGGTCATGGCCGACACCGCCGCAGAGCCCGTCTACTCGATGGGCGACGACATCCCGATCGCGTCCCTCGGCCGTACGCCGCGCCGGATCTATGGCTATCTGCGCCAGCGATTCGCACAGGTGACCAACCCTGCGATCGATCCCCTGCGGGAGAAGGCAGTGATGTCCCTGCGCACCCTTCTCGGCGCGCGGTCTCGCACGCTCGAGCCAGAGGGCGGCGCCGAATCGGAGCTGAGCCGAAGGCATCATCCCGCGATACCGGGCGAGCACCGCCTCCTCGAGATCGAGTCTCCGGTGCTCGGTGCCGGCGAGCTCGCGCGCGTGCTCGAGGAGGCCACGGTGCTGGATGCCACCTGCGCCCCGGACCGTTCCCTTGCAGACGAGCTCGAGAGGCTGTGCCTCGAGGCCGGCGAGGTGCACGGCATCATCGCCCTCAGCGATCGCCGCGCCGAGCTCGACGCCACGCGCGCGCCCATCCCGATGGCACTGGCAGTCGGTGCGGTTCACGAGCATCTGCTCCGAGCCGGAACCCGGATGTCGAGTGACATCGTCGCGGTCGCCGGTGACGTCGTCGATGTGCACGACGTGGCTTGCCTGATCACGATCGGCGCCACGGCCGTCCATCCATACCTTGCGCTCGCGACTGCCGGTCCGGAGAGGGAGGCCGCCTACCGCAAAGCTCTGGAGGCTGGGCTCCTGAAGGTGATGGCGAAGATGGGCATCTCGTCTGCGGCCAGCTATCGAGGCGGACATGTGCTCGAGGCGCTCGGCCTCGGCGCCGAGGTCATGGAGAGGTGCTTCCCGGGCGTGCCCTCCCACATCGGCGGCGCCGACCTCGCCGACGTCGACCAGATGATGCGCAAGCGCGTCGCCGAGGTGGCAGGGGCGCTGCCTGATCACGGCCGGGTGCGTTTCCGCAAAGCCGGCGAGCACCACGCATACAACCCGATCGCCGTGCGCGCTGCGCAGAAGGCAGCGCAAGAGGGCGACTCGAACGCATACGGCGAGTGGAGGCGCCTGTCGAGAATGGACGGACCGCAGTCGCTGCGAGACCTGATGACCATCTCGACCGTGAGCCCCGTCGAAGTCAACGAGGTCGAGCCCGCGGCCGTGATCGTCAAGCGTTTCGTCAGCACCGCGATGTCGCTTGGAGCTCTTTCGCCTGAGGCGCACGAGGCGCTCGCGATGGCGATGAACCAGATCGGGGCCCGGTCGAACTCCGGTGAGGGCGGCGAAGACCCTGACACCTACATCGACAGCGATATCCGGCACGACAACCGCGTGAAGCAGGTCGCGTCGGCCCGGTTCGGCGTCACACCCCGCTACCTGAAGCGTGCTGACGAGCTCGAGATCAAGATCGCGCAGGGCTCCAAACCCGGAGAGGGAGGCCAGCTGCCCGGGCTGAAGGTGACCAGCCTCATCGCGAGACTTCGCCACGCGCAGCCGGGCATGCAGCTCATCTCTCCACCTCCTCATCACGACATCTACTCGATCGAGGATCTGGCCCAGCTGATCCATGACCTCAAGACGGTGAACCCTCGCGCCCGCGTCGGCGTGAAGCTGGTGGCTGAGTCCGGGGTCGGCACCATCGCCGCCGGCGTCGTCAAGGCGCGGGCGGACTATGTGCTCGTGTCCGGGCACGATGGTGGCACCGGCGCCTCACCCCTCTCGTCGATCAAGAACGCCGGCGTTCCCTGGGAGCTGGGGCTGGCCGAGACGCAGCAGGTGCTGGTGGCGAACCGGCTGCGAGAGCGTGTGAGCCTGCGCACGGACGGTGGCCTCAGGAACGGCCGCGACATAGTCGTGGCGGCCCTCCTCGGCGCGGAAGAGTTCGGCTTCGGCACCGGCCTGCTCGTCGCACTCGGCTGCGACATGGCGCGCCAGTGCCATCTCAACACCTGCCCGACCGGCATCGCCACCCAACGCGAGGACCTGCGCGCGAAGTTCACCGGCCGGCCTGATCACGTGGTCAACCATCTGTTCCTGCTCGCCGAGGAGGTGCGTGAACACCTCGCGGCCATCGGCGCGCGCACGCTCGACGAGATCGTCGGGCGGGTCGAGCTTCTGCAGCCGGCCGTCAGCTGCAAGCTCGACCTGTCTTACGTTCTGCAGCCCACCGATGCGACCCAGCCGCGGCGCAGAGCGTGGGCCCGCAACGGCGATTTGCCTGACGCCCCGCCTCCCAGTGGAAACATCGACAACTCGATGCGCACCGTCGGCGCGTCACTCGATGGCCCGGCGCGGCGGGAATATCGCGGCAGCGCCGGGCAGAGCTTCGGTGCGTTCATCGATAGCGGCATCGAGCTCACGCTCGAAGGTGAGGCGCAGGACTATGTCGGGAAGGGCATGGGCGGAGGCTCGATCGTGATCAAGGCGCCTGCGGGCGACGGTGCGACGGATCCGGTTCTGGCCGGCAACACCATCGCGTACGGGGCCACCGGTGGACAGCTGTTCATCGCCGGTCGCGCCGGCGAGCGCTTCTGCGTCCGGAACTCCGGCGCTGTTGCAGTCGTGGAGGGTGCCGGCGACCATTTCTGCGAGTACATGACGGGCGGGGTCGTGGTGTCGCTGGGCACCGTGGGATGGAATGCCGGCGCCGGGATGACTGGCGGAGTCGCTTATCTCGTCGAGTGGGGACAGCTCAACGCCGACAGCGTGATCGCACGCTCCGTTCCGCCCGAAGACGCCGAGGAGCTCCGCGCATTGGTCGCCGAGCATCACCGAAGAACTGGGTCCGTGCGGGCGGCTGCCATGCTCGCGACCTGGCCGTCATCGCTCGCCACCTTCCGCCAGGTGGTGCCGGTCGCGCCGGTAGCGCCACCACAGCCGCCGGTCGTCATGGAGCAGGAGCAGGCCCCCAAGACCGTCGCCTGAGCGCTAACTTCTGAGACGTGAACAATGCCAGCCGGCTGCTGGAGCTCCAGCGACAGGCCGAGCGCTCTTTCACGGATCGAGAGTTGCGGGCGAAGCGCGAACCCGTGGGCTGGCCAGCCTCTCTGATCATGTTTCATGTGGCGCAGTGGCGAGAGCGCCTCGCCACCGGGCTCGCGAGCTTCAAAGCTGGACTTCCTTACACGCCGCCGCCACCCGACATCGACGAGCTGAACGATGCCGAGCTGCCTCGAGGCGCGGGCCTGACGCTGAGGGAGACCGGCAAGCGAAGCGAAGAGCTGTTGGTGCAGCTCATTCACCTCAGCGAGGAGATCGGTGACCGGCCGTTCGTTTGGAGGATGACCAGGACCTCGAGCGAAGCGATCATCCGCAACAGCTACCTACACCCACGCATCCACATCGCTGCGTACTACCAGGAGAACGGCGATCAAGCGGCAGCCCACGAGATCGCTGAGCAAACGGTGTCGGACCTGCGCGCGGAGGCTGGGCCCCCAGTGGTGATGGGAGCGGCGCTCTACAACCTCGCGGGTGTTCGCGTCGCGCAGCAAAAGCAAGACGAAGCCCTTGAGCTGCTCGAGCAGGGGTTGGGAATGAGGCCGGACCTGAGGGGTGCAGCGGTCGGGGATCCCGATCTGGCACCGCTGAAAGACGACCCGCGCTTCATAGCGCTGACGTCGGCCTAGATCCGGGCCGCTTCCCGGATCCTGTCGATCAGCCTCATGTTGGCGACAGACTCTTCAAGCGGGATCGCGACCTGTTTGCCGCCGATCACGCTGTCGGCAAACGACTCGACCATCAGCTGGTAAGGGTCGTCAGGATCTCGCCACGCTGTGAACGGGGTCGTCAGCGCGAAGGTCCCTTTGGGGGTCACCGCCGTCAGGCCCTGCTCTTCGGCCGACTCGAAGCTGCACCAGAGCGATGCCGTCGCGCCCGCCTTGAAATGAAGCAGGGCGCTGACGGTCAGGTCGACGCCCGTGTCGCCGGTGCGACCCTCGGCAAGCACCGTGTCCGGCTCACCAAGAATCCAGCGCGCGGCGCTGGCTGTGTAGCAGCCGACATCCATCAACGCGCCGCCGCCCAGGTCTTTGACCAGCCTGTAGTTCGAGCTGTCGTTGAGCGGGAAACCGAAGCTCGCCTGGACGTGAAGGGGCGAGGCCTCTCCTCGAAGTCCCTCCACGTACTGCCTCGTGCGCGGGTGAAAGCGGTACATGAACGCCTCCATCAGGCGGCGGCCAGATCCTGCCGCGGCGGCAGCCATCTCCTCGGCCTCGAGGGCGTTCATGGCCAGCGGCTTTTCGCAAAGAACATGCTTGCCGGCCGCGAGCGCCCGCAGCGTCCACTCCTTGTGGAGGCTGTTCACGAGCGGGATGTAGACCGCGTCGACCTCGGGGTCTTCGAGCAGTGCCTCGTAGCTCTGCGCGCAGCGCGGAATCGAATGCTGAGCGGCCATCTGCTCTGCCCTCGCCGGATCGCGGCTGGCGATAGAGACGAGGCGTCCATTGTGGGAGCTGGTGATGGCGGGGATGAGTGCTTTGCCCGCGATCGACGCCGCGCCCATGATCCCCCAGCCGATCCTGTCTCTACCTATATATGGACCTCGAGGCGCGCACCGCCGCGCGCGATCGATTCCGTCGCCGCCTCCATGACCGCAACCGTTCGCCGCGCCTCGCTAGGCGTAACCGCAAGCTTTTCGTCCCATGCCAGGTGGTCGGCCAGGTTGCGGTAGAAGCCATGCTCGTCGCGAGGCGGCAGCGCCAGCCGCTCCTCGCTCATACCTCCGGCGCCTGGCCTCGACACCACGACCTGCGAGGGGAGGTCGGCCGGGGCGGGCCGGTCCTCGACCAGCTCACCCGAGCCGCCTCGGGTGACGATCGTCTCGTGGCGCCATTCGCCGACGATCGCACCCCTGGTGCCGAGCAAATACCACTTGGGTTTCAGTGCAGCTGCGATGTCCGACTGCATGAAGGTGGCCTGAGCTCCATCGCCGAAGGTGAGGTCGACCCGCACCTGGTCGGCGTTGGTCACGTCATGCCAGACGCGCTTGTGAGCGACCGCTGACAACGCGGTCACCTGCTCGCCAAACAGCTGGAGCACCCAGTCGAAGTAATGCGAGCCCCAGTCGTAGATGGTCCCGCCGGAGATCGGCTCGTGGCTGTGCCAGTAATCGCACGGGTGTGAGTACCCCCCGATGAAGGACTCCATGTAGAAGAGGGCGCCGATGCCGCCGCCCGCGACCGTGTCCCGCAGCGCGATGAAGTCAGGGTCCCAACGCCGGCTCTGGTAGACGGTCAGCACACGCTGGTACGCGGCTGCCGCGTCCATCATCCTGTCGACCTCCTCGACCCGGATCCCGAACGGCTTCTCGCACACGACATGCTTGCCTGCGGAGAGCGCTTCGATGACCGGGCCTGCGTGTGCACTCGGTGGCGTGCCAACCACGACCAGCCCGACCTCTGGGTCTGCCAGCAGCGGCTCGAGATTGGCATGGGTGCTCACGCTGAGCTCGCGCTCGGCGGCCGACCTGCGGTCAGCGGAGACATCGCACACCGCCTGCAGCTTCAGGCCAGGAGTCGCCTGTATTGACTGCGCGTGCATTCGCCCGATGGCGCCATATCCGATCAGGCCCACACCGATGGACGGTGCCGGCTCGATCCCGGCCGCGTGCAGGGCCGCCCGATGGACAAACCTCTGCACATCGGGGTGCCCGAAGGCCGCGCCATGGCCCAGGCCCAGATGTACGAACCGTCCCTCTCCAAATCCTCGGGTATAGGCGACGACCTGATCTGTGAAGCGCCAGCTGGCTCGCATCAGAACGTCAGCGCCGGCAGGAGGACCTTCGGAAAGGTAGAGCTCGTCCTCGAGCACGATCTCGGCAGGCAGTCGTTCCGTGAGGGGGTGCCCGGCCACCGTCCTCACGACCAGCTCGGTCACGGGGCCCGGGCCACCTGCGGTCCAACCGGCCATCCCCGCCACCGACGGATCCTGCGACCAGGTCGCGAGTGTGCCGTGGAGAAGGATCACGCCGCCTCCTCGACGCACGAAATCGACCAGTTGCTCGGCCTGCGACGCTTCCAGGGGAACATCGCTCGCAGCGATGACCACCTTTGCGCGCTCGGCGTTGGCAGCACCGAAGTCCGAGATGACCTCGAGCTCGAAGTGATGGGTCAGGTCCAGCGCGTGCAAGAGCGGTCGGGCGGTGTGCTCGTAGTCGTGCTCACGACCGGCCAGCACGGCGAGCAGCGGGATCCTGGGTCGCGACATCGGCCTAAGGGTACGCGGAGATATGAGAGGGAACCCGAATGGTTCCCTCTCATCGCCGGGCGCGATGCGCCGGGCTGCTCGCCCTCCGGTATAAGGAGGGGTCTTCATTCAATGCCTGCTCCACGCCACGCATGGAGTCGTGAAGAACAAAGTCGCAGCCGGGCAAAGCCCGTCTGCCAATGCGACGCTTAGGTCGCGATCTTCCTGAGGACGTCCCGCGTGAGGCTGGCTGTCCTCTCCCACGAGAAGGCGGCGGCCCGCTCCCTTCCCGCAGCGCTCAGCCGTTCACGTAGTTCTTCGTCAGTAAGGGCATGCTCCAGCGCGACCTCGATCGCGCCCACGTCCTCAGGGTCGACCAGCAAGGCGGCGTCGCCGGCGAGCTCGGGAAGGGCGCCGGTGTTGCCGGCCACGCACGGCACCCCGTGCGCCATCGCCTCCAGCAGCGGGAGGCCGAAGCCCTCGTACAGACTCGGGAAAGCAAGCGCTCCGGCGGCTTCATAGAGGGCGCTGAGCGTTCGATCATCGACGTGTCCCAGGTAGCGAACGCCTGGCTCGGCCCGGATGCGATTGAGGGTGTCACCGTAGGCCCAGCGCTCGCGGAGCTGCCGATAGGCCGCCAGAAGGCGCGGGTAGTTCTTGCGTGGCTCGACGGTGCCGACTGCGAGGATGAAGCCGGGCTCAACCGCGGCCGGCAGCGGCCCGGCCTCGACCGCGCGGCTGACACCCAGCGGCACCACCGCGAGCTTCCGATCGAGGCCTGGAATCGGGTAGCAGTCGAGCAGGTCCTGCCGCGTCTTCTGGGAGATCACCAGCACTGCCGCCGCCTGGCGCAGCGACGGCGCGAGGATCGAGCCCATGTAGGCTCGCTGCTGCCAGGGCACCTCCGCGGGCCGAAGCTTGAAGGCGAGGTCGTAGACGAAGACCGCCGCCGGCGGTGCGCCGGCGCGGCGCATCGGCGGGCTTGGCCAGTACGGATAGAGGATGGCGTCACCGCCCAGCTGGCCTTCGATGATGGGGAGCCAGCGCAGCTTCAACGCGAGCTCGTGCCGGTAAGGCGCGAGCACCGCCTCGCAGTCAAGCTCGCGCAGGCTCGGCGGCCGCTCCCGGCTGCACAGCAGCGTGTAGGCGTCACCGTCCCGATCGGCGACGAGAGCGCGCGCCAGCTCGGTGGCAACCGTGACCATGCCCACGCGCGGGCGCCAGCAGGCTGTGACGTCGATCGCGAACCTGGCCACGACTCGACTTTAGAGTTTGCGGTTCTTCTAGGTCTGGACCGACCGGATCGCAAAGACGCAGTCGAATGTGCCCGACACGCAGCCGCACTCGACCTCTTCCACGTACCAGTCGTTGGCGAGCCCGGCCCAGCGCAGGATCGCCTCGAGG